>ERZ761609.688-NODE-688-length-37007-cov-33.317439_pt1 | contig 37007 bp, 28 predicted proteins | sample MGYA00511163_ERZ761609 | MGnify/ENA primary metagenome ERZ761609 (study PRJEB28899, sample SAMN02445070) | bioreactor sludge metagenome | biome: EBPR sludge | place: Australia: Brisbane, Thorneside Wastewater Treatment Plant | collected 2011-12-16 ...
GTTCCCGCTAAAACAGTAAGCGTGAAACCTGTAGGATAAGTATTATCCGGATCGGTAACCGTAAGGTGCGACAGCAGTACCGTAAACGGTGTGTCTTCCGGAGTAGATAACGGGCCAACCTGACCGGTGATCACAGGAGGATCATTAACCGGGGTGACGGTGAGTTGCAGGCCAAACGTATTGCTGTTATCGGTACCATCGTTCACACGCACGTTCACCGTGAGCACACCATTGAAGTTGGCTGCTGGCGTTACAGTGTTGCCGGTGAAGGTGTAGTTCGTTCCCGCTAAAACAGTAAGCGTGAAACCTGTAGGATAAGTGTTGTCCGGATCGGTTACCGTCAGGTGCGACAGCAGTACAGTAAACGGTGTGTCTTCCGGAGTAGATAACGGGCCAACCTGACCGGTGATCACGGGTGGTGTATTGACGCTGTTAACAGTAATCTGAAAACCAAAAACATTGCTGTTAGCTATTCCATCATTCACACGGACATTGACAGTTAATGTACCATTAAATCCAGGGCTTGGAGTAATCGTATTTCCGCTAACCGAGTAATTAGTGCCCGTTAGCACGGTTAGCGTAAAATCATCAGGATATATATTATCCGGATCAGTAACCACTAAATGCGATAACAAAACTGTAAAGGGTTCCTCCTCATCAATACTAAAGGTTCCATTTTGTCCGGTGATTACCGGTGGGTCATTAACCGGGGTGACCGTAAGGGTTAATCCAAACGTGTTGCTATCATCAGTACCATCATTCACTTTTACGTTTACGGTAAGCACCCCATTAAACCCAGGTGCAGGGGTAACTGTATTCCCTGAAAAGGTGTAGTTCGTTCCCGCTAAAACAGTAAGCGTGAAACCTGTAGGATAAGTATTATCCGGATCGGTTACCGTCAGGTGCGACAGCAGTACCGTAAACGGTGTGTCTTCCGGGGTGGATAACGGTCCTACCTGACCGGTGATCACGGGTGGATCATTAACCGGGGTGACGGTGAGTTGCAGGCCAAACGTATTGCTGTTATCGGTACCATCGTTCACACGCACGTTCACCGTGAGCACACCATTGAAGTTGGCTGCTGGCGTTACAGTGTTGCCGGTGAAGGTGTAGTTCGTTCCCGCTAAAACAGTAAGCGTGAAACCTGTAGGATAAGTATTATCCGGATCGGTTACCGTCAGGTGCGACAGCAGTACCGTAAATGGTGTGTCTTCCGGGGTAGATAACGGGCCTACCTGACCGGTGATCACGGGTGGATCATTAACCGGGGTGACCGAAACCTGCAGGCCAAAAATATTACTGTCATCCGTGCCATCGTTTACACGAACGCTCACAGTTAACAGTCCATTAAAATCTAAATCGGGAGTTATGGTCGTGCCAACTACATCATAGTTTGAACCGGGCAAGACAGTCAACGTAAAATCATCCGGATAACTACTATCCGGATCATCCACTATAAGGTGGGTGAGAAGTATTTCTATTGACTGGTCTTCAGCGATAACAATCGGATCGGGCGTCTGTCCGGTAATGACAGGTGCCTGGGAGAAAGCGCTAAAGAAAAGACAACAGATAATTGAGATTAAGCCAACTCTCATCATTACCTGAATATTGTCAGTTTGAAAAGGGTAACAAATATCGCCAAATAACCCATCTATTTTCGCCCCAAAATGTATTTTTTCACGATTTTAAAGCCCATTTTCGCAGCCCATGACCAATTTCGCATCGGTTTTATTCTGGATCAGCCTGGCCCTTATCCTGTATACCTATATCTTTTATTTCATCCTGGTGGTATTAGCCTCAAGGATTACCCGAAAAAAACCAAAAAATCCGGATTTAATAACGGACTGGCCTGCTGTAACCCTGGTTATTGCAGCCTACAATGAGGAACGCTTCATTACCGAAAAGCTGAGAAACTCCCTCACGCTCGATTACCCCGTTGACAAACTGACCATACTGGTGGTAACCGATGGCTCCACGGACAGTACCCCTACCCTCGTACAGGAGTTTGATACGGTACTGTTATTTCATGAACCTGAACGCAGGGGGAAAATTCATGCGGTCGACCGGATCATGAAACACATCAACTCCCCCATTGTAATTTTTACCGATGCCAATACGGAGTTAAATAACCAGGCCATTAAAAATATTGTGCGTCACTATGAAGATGCCACCGTGGGCGGTGTTGCCGGTGAGAAAAGAGTGATGAGCAAAACAGTAGATAATGCATCCGGAGCAGGTGAAGGGCTCTATTGGAAATATGAATCGAGGCTCAAGCAAGCTGATTCGGATTTATATACCGTTGTTGGCGCTGCCGGTGAATTATTTTCTATTCGTACGGCATTATATGATAGTCCGCCACCCGATACCCTCATTGAAGATTTTTACCTCTCCATGAAAATTGTGGCCAAGGGTTTCCGGTTTGTGTATGAACCTGATGCCTACGCGATGGAAGGACCATCTGCAACAACCGAAGATGAATGGAAACGGAAAGTAAGGATTTCAGCCGGGGGGTTACAAGCCATTTCCCGGTTAACCCCTCTGCTCAATCCATTCCGTTTCGGTCTCATCACATTCCAGTATGTTTCGCACCGGGTGCTGCGGTGGTCACTTACTCCGGTCGCTTTGATGACGGTTTTTATTGCAAACGCTATACTTGTCCGAGGCAGTGTTTTTTTTCAGATCACCTTTATGCTTCAAAGCGCATTTTACCTGTTAGCCATTGCAGGGTACTTGTTGCGAAACAAAAAAATTCCCATTAAAGGATTTTTTGTCCCCTACTATTTTACGATGATGAACGTGAGCGTTTTCGCTGGATTACTCCGCCTTATGAAAGGCAAGCAAACAGTAATTTGGGAAAAAGCAGAAAGAGCATGATTCATTTCAGGATTAGTGATCAACAATTTATTTTTGGACGTTGAATTAACCGGATACCATGGGACGCATATTTGAAAAACGAAAACACAAAATGTTTGCCCGCTTCGATAAGATGGCAAAAGCCTTCACGCGAATCGGAAAAGATATTGCTATTGCCGTAAAACAAAACGGACCCAACCCGGATAACAACCCTCGGCTGCGCATGGCCATCCAAAATGCCAAAGGCGTGAATATGCCTAAGGATCGTGTGGAGGCAGCCATCAAGCGTGCGTCATCCAAAGAAGAAAAAGATTTTCAGGAAATAACCTACGAAGGCTATGCCCCGCATGGTGTACCCATTATGGTAGAATGTGCTACCGACAATCCTACCCGTACAGTGGCCAACGTACGTCTTCATTTTTCCAAAAATGGCGGAAGCATGGGAAATTCCGGATCGGTTGCCTTTTTATTCGAACGCAAAGGGGTTTTCAAGTTCGATCCGGATAAACTAAACCTCGATGAACTGGAGCTTGACCTGATTGATGCCGGAGCGGATGACATTGAACGTGGCGAAGATGAAACCATCATCTACACGCAGTTTACTGAATTCGGTCATATGCAAAAGTTTCTCGAAGCAAAGAAACTGGAGCCAAAAAGTTCTGAATTGCAATATATCCCCACCACCACAAAAGAGTTGACGGAAGAACAACAGGATGAAGTGTTGAAATGTGTGGAGGCCCTGGAAGGTGACGATGATGTGCAGAATGTATACCACAACCTCGCCTGATATGAAAATTCAAAGACTCCTCCTCTTCCTGTTTAGTATAAGCATACTTACAGTTTTTTCGCAGGATCACGAAACATATCAGGTTTCATTACTCGCCAATGTCGGCATACCCTCGGCCGAACTGAAAGAAGCTGTTGACAATCCTATTGGGGGCACCGCTGTTGGCCTGGGTTTTAACGCACTCTTTAACCCAAAAGGCAAAAAAGGGTATTCTCCGGTATTTATAGGGGCCGATTTTTCATACGTAACATTCGGTCGCGATAAACAACCTTCTACACCAACAGCACCTCCTTATAAAACATCGTTTAACTACTATGGCATCAGTGGCCAGTCACGTTTTTTTCTTAGCAACAAACAAGTGGGTTTCGTTCCCTTTGTAGACGGACTGTTGGGTGTGAAGATTTTCAACACGCGGACTAAAATCGATAAAAACGTTATAAACATTATCGTAAACGATGATGAACCCGAGGTGATTAACACCACCAACGATGCAGGGCTAGGCTACGCTCTGGGTGCTGGTTTTTATACCCGCAAGGCATTGAATGAAAATGGAAACCGCGATGTATCGTTTACACTCAGAGCCATGTACCATTGGGGAGATCAGACCAGTTACGTAAAACGGGGATCATTAGCCGTGAATAACGGTACCGTTTCCTATGAAACCGGGTACACCAAAACCAATATGATTATGATTCAGTTGGGTATCATTTTAAATTAAAAAACATCAAGTGCGCAGCCTAACCAGGTCAGCTTCGTGCGTGATGTTGTGAGTGTATACCATCAAGGCAACAACCGGTTTTCTATCATCCGGTTATTGTACTGTTGGATAATAGCCTTAATCTGAATTTCCATTCGCTTAACCCGCTCTGGCTCTTCTGCTTTAATATCCCGCGTAAGCATCTTGTCTGACATAAAATTAAACAGGCTCACTACCTCCTTACCATCAAATACAAGGAGGTAATCATCGACATATAAATTATAAGTATCGCGATAGTTAAAAGCAAACGGTGAAGTGGCCTCACGGAAAATGTCACGACCAAAACCCACATAGGATTTATCATAGTGAAGATACCCCAAAACCGAGGGCATAATATCAATCTGCTGTGCGAGGTGAGGACGCCTGCCTGCCAGACTGTTGTCGGGCTTGAAAAAGATAACCGGTACTGAAAACAACCCCCAGGTGGTGTGTGATTCATCAAAGACAATATTGGAGGAACAATGATCGGCTGTGATAACAAAGAGCGTATTTTCATACCACGGCATCGTTGAGGCTTTCTTAAAAAAATTTCTTAACGCATAATCGGTATACTCAATGCACTTCAAAATGGGCTGCTCTCCGCCCTTGAATTTATCTTCATATTCAACAGGTACTTTAAACGGATGATGTGAGCTTACAGAAAACAGAGCAGACAAAAAGGGCTGAGGAAAAGAATTCAATTGATCCACGTAGTAATCAAAAAATTTATCATCCCATACGCCCCACATGCCATCAAAATCATCGGAGGCATTTTCTACATCACGCTCATACTCATCCATACCATAATAATGCTCAAAACCAGCCAGGTTCATAAAGGCTTTAAAACCCATGGAACCATTGGGTGCCCCGTGAAAAAAAGAGGTATGGTATCCTTTGGCTTTTAGTGCCGATCCCAAACTGTTGATGGAATTACCAGCGAACGGTGTAAGTACATAGGGTACACCCAAGGATGGGATGGATGCCAGCACAGAAGGCAGCCCATCGATTGATTTTCGGCCATTCGCAAGGGAGTAGTCGAACGATAAACTATGCTGGATAAGGGAATCAAGATAAGGCGTGTAACCTGAGTAGTTTTTCTTATCCTGATTAAAGGTCCCGATAAACTCTTTTGAAAAACTTTCCAAAATAATTACAACCACATTATCGGCACGGAAACCGGTGGTATCATTTGAATGATGAACCGGAGAATAAACGCGCTCCAATTCATTTGTATCGCCAAAATATTGAAGTTTTTTGATTTTGGTTTTTCCTAATGTCCGGAAAACAGCAAAAGGTGTATTTAAAACAAGGCTGATCTCCTGAGGATGCTTTACGTATTCCCCGGCATTACTTAACGTAATGGGCCTGGTGCTGTGGGCAAAGCCACCGCGTGCCCCACCAATAAATAAATAGATTATCAGGGGCATTGAAAGTAATCCACAGACGTAATACAACCAACGGTCTTTAAGCATAGGGCCTTCCACCCGCGTACGCTTATAAAGCCAGATCATCAGCACCAATAACACTACCCAAAAAGCCACGGCATACCAGTAGTCTGCTAAAAACCGGAAGAAGAGTGAACCAAGATTGGTTTCATTCTGAAACTGTTGAAAAATATCAGCCGTGGTTCTGCGCAAGGTAAAAGGATAGTACACCATATCCGATACATTCATCGCCAACGCTACGCCATTGAACAGGAAAAAAATGAATTTCAAAATTTGTTGGTAGCCCGTTCGAAAACGAAGGTTCAAGGGAATGATTGACAGCACAATAGTAAGCGCATTGATATAAAGAACCGCTGTAAAATCGAACCGCAACCCCCCGATAAGTATGCGGCTAAACCCGCGCCAGGTAACATCCGGGAAATAGGATGCATTAAAAAGGTAAAAGGCAATTCTGCACAGGCTAAAAAGCAACATAGCAATGAGCAATCGCTGAAGCAATGCCACATAAATATTGCCCTTCCACCGAAGTCCCTTGAAACGATCGTACAAGTTTCGCATCAGGCTGCGAATTAAGAGAAAAATAAGGATATTCAACGGTTTGATTAACCCTACGGGCGGCAATTCATTACCCCTTATTAAGATTAATTATTATTTTGCCCTGTTAATTACGTTACCGAATGAACCTTACCTCTCCGTTTAATTCATTCATACTGATTTTTGCCGTAGTCCTTAGCTTTTTGCAGGCCAGCGGTCAGGAGGTTCACTCATTGGGTGTATTCAGTGGGTTTACCATACCGTATACCTGGGATGACGGCTTCTACAAAGATCCCCGCTACCGCATTAAATACAACCTGAAATTCGCGCCCATAGGTGTGCATTACGGGGTTGACAGGCCCGGCTATGGATTAACATTTGATCCCAGTATATTCCGGACAGGCCAATACTTCAACGTTATCAACACCTCGGGGGGCGATGTGGGTGAACGCAAGATTGACATGACCTTTATTCATGCTCCCATTGGCTTTAAGCTTCACATGATTGATATGTCTTTTTTCAAAGTGAGTTTTGTAGCCTCGGCAAGTATTTCATACATGCTGGCTGGCAAGGAAACCATTACTCACCTCGACAGTAAATTGGCATTTCCTCAATCTACCTACCCTATTCTTCCACCCGACTACACGGTAGAATACGATGGTGTACTGGTGCCTAACCTTCGGGATTTTACCTTGCTTGATAAAAGTGATTTTAACCAACTGCAGGTATATGGGGCCATTGGCTTCCGGTCGGATTGGGATTTGAGTGAAAACTATCGTGTTTCATTTGACTTGCGCGGATACTACGGCATATTTGACCCACGCAAAAAGAGCTACATTGAAAGGGTTGATGGCAACCAGACAATTTATGATTTACCCGGAAACCGCAGAGATATGTTTGCTTACCTAACCGTTGGCATTTCTCGTATTGTAGAGATTGACGAAAAGGAAAGACAAGCGAAAACAAAACAACGGTCGGGCTCACAACGAACTCCGGTGCAATCCAAGTATCAACACCTGCATAATTCAAAATCAAAAAAGAAACACAGCCCACCTAAAAACTGAAATGGCATTAAAAAACGTTGTAATAACAGGCGCAGGAGGAAACCTGGGGAAAGTGGTGGTTGAGAAATTTTTAAAATCCGGCTTTCGGGTTATTGCCATTCTTTCACCGGGTAAAACCTTGAGCAATAATATTACCGGAGAACTTCACAGCTATAATGTTGACCTCACGCGTGAAGAGGATGTTAACGCCTTAACCGATACACTCATCGAAAAACACGGCAACCTGGACATTGCCATTTTTCTGGCCGGTGGATTTGCCCCCGGTAATCTTTCGGAAACATCGGATGAGGTCTTAAAAAAAATGTATTCCCGTAATTTTGAAACCGCTTATTTTATAGCGCGCAACATACATCAGCACATGCTGAACCAGGACTCAGGAGGAAGAATTGTGTTGATTGGATCAAAGCCATCACTGAATCCCAACGAAGCAAAAAGTTCAGTTGCCTATGCGCTGTCAAAATCGCTGCTCTTCCGCTTTGCTGAAATACTAAATGCAGAAGGACAATCTAAAGGTGTAGTTACATCGGTGGTGGTACCGGGCACTATCGATACCCCCGTCAATCGTGAAGCCATGCCTCATGCTAACTTCTCCACCTGGGTTTCAACAGAAGACATCGCCTACGCCATACATTATTTGTGCACCGAAAAAGGTGCTTCCCTGCATGATCCGGTGCTAAAGATGTACGGAATACGATAGAAAGATTTAGTTCAGGGCAGCATTACCCGATTTGTTCGGAAGTATAATTTCGAACGTTGTGCCGCTGCCCAATTGTGAAGTTACCGAAATGGTGCCTCCCAGTTTTTCAACAGCCCCCCTTACAATATACAAGCCCAACCCTGAACCTTTACTGTCGGCTGATGCCCGGAAAAACATTTTGAAGACTTTATCCAGATACTCTTCACCAATGCCAATGCCGTTATCAGTAAACTTGATTTTTGCTTGCGTGTAACCGGATTCAATTTGAATATGAATGAAGGAGTCCTCTTTCCACGGATCGCGGTACCTTACGGCATTGGAAAGGATGTTATTGAAAACGATCATCAGCCGGCTATGATCAGAATAGAACGGTACAGTAGCACGGATTTCACGAATGCTCCTTACCTGATTAGCACCTTCCATAAATTTCAAAGAATCGATAGACTCCTGGAGGATAGCGTCAAAATCAATTTCCTTAGCCAAAACCTCCATTCTGGCGTTGCGTGAATAGTGTATGATGTCGGTAATGAAGTTGTCGAGTTTATAAACACTTTGCTCAATCAGTTTAAGATACTTTTCTGTGTTGTTCGGATCGTTATCTACCTTAATCATGTTAACGAGGCCATTTACCGACATTAATGGGGCGCGTAAATCGTGTGAGGCACTGTATACGAACCGATCCAGTTCACTGTTGATGCGTGAAAGTTCCTCATTTTGTGTAAGCAGCAAATTTTCAGCCTTTTTTTGCTGTGTAATGTCACGTGAATACACGGTTAAACCGGTCACGATTCCATCTTCAACAATAGGATAGGTTTTAATTTCAAAGGTCCTCGGCTCCTGATCAATTGAATATGTATCCATGTATTTCCCAAACCTACCCTTCAAACCACTTTCGTAACGCTCCTTCCAGGCAAGCTTCAATTGCTCCATATCTTCAGGAAGCAACTCAAGGATATTTTTTCCACGTTCAAGCCGGATACCAAAAGCTTTTTTGTATTGCTTGAAGAACTCTTTATTAAAATCAATTAATTCGAAACGGGTATTAATTAACCAGATACTGCTGTCTACTGTATTAATGATCGACCTGAGGTTGGCCTCATTGCGGATAATCCTTTCCTGGTAAGCCTTACGAATGGTTATATCGCGACTAAAGACTGATACAAAGATTTGTCCTTTGTAGAAAACCGGCTTAAAATAGATTTCCCAGTAGTGCTTGCGGTGGTCAACGTCAAAAATATCTTCAACCTTAAACGAATTGCCTTTCATAGCGCGTTCACAGCGCTTTCGCCATTCAGTGGCAAGCGTGGGATTAACTACCATCATGGCATTAATTATGGAAGTGCCCGGTTTTAAATCAAGACTATAATGCTCAAGAAAAATCCAGTAAAAGCCCGGATTGAGGGATATCACTTCAAAATGCTGGTTTACAAATAGAATATTTGCGTCTGCATCTTCAATAATACTGGTAAAAACCTCATTCAATACGTTTGATTCCAACTGTTCTGTCATAGGCCACACATCATTCTTTGCTCATACTACGGCAAAGCCTTGTCGGTGTACGAAAACCCGCCCCAAAAAGTTTGGGAAAGGTCAATTGGGTGACAACTTTTGGGTTCATGCTGCCTTTCAAATACATTATATTTTTTTGAAACCCGGGTTTGCAATTAAAGCTTGTGGGGCTATCTTTGCGACACTTTTTTAAAGACGGTCCGTTCGTCTAGGGGTTAGGACACCAGATTTTCATTCTGGTAACACGGGTTCGATTCCCGTACGGACTACAAAAAGCCGCTGGCATCCTGGCGGCTTTTCTATTTCTACTCCACCGGTAAATTCTGCAGCATAAAATCGCGGATGTTCCCGCCCATAATCTTGTCAATCTCCTGAAAAGAAAACCCTTGTTTTTGTAAAGCTGTTACCATAGTGGGTAATCCCGCCACATCAAAATGGGTGCGTATGGCACCATCAAAATCAGACCCGAGGCACACTTTATCAACACCAATTTTATCGGCAACATACCGAATACTCCTGGCTGTGGCATCAGCATCGGTGCCACATACGGCTGTTTCCCATAAACCAATCCCTACCAGGCCATTTCGTTTTCCAATTTCCTGCAGGTGTTTGTCAGATAGATTTCGCTGGTTATCGCACTCACCCTTAACACCCGTGTGTGAAACAATAACCGGCCGACTCGTTACCCGAAGCACATCATCTATGGTTTCAACTGATGCATGAGCAAGATCAATAATGATCCCCAACTCTTCCATTTTGCGAGTAAGACTTATCCCATCTTTTGTTAACCCACCCTTTTTCATACCGTGTGCTGAACCGCCCCATTCGTTGTCGAAAAAATGCGTGATACCTATATAACGCACACCGGCATCATAAAAAGCCTGGAGATTATTTACATCAGCTTCCAGGCAATGGGCACCTTCTAGCCCCAACATACCTGCTGTAAGTTGTTTATTGTTCTTTTTGTCAAGGACGTACCGCTCAAGTTCCCGTCTGTTTGTTATTACCCGGAAATCTCCATTTGACCTGGTGGCAAAGTCGTGCAGTTGGGCACATTGCTGCAGGGCACGCGCCTTCAGACTAAACCATGTTTTGGGCGGACGCAGCTGACCAAAACTCAGAAGGGTAATCTGATCTGTTTTATCATCGTTCTGTTCAATGTTTATTCCCTTCGGTACTTTACTGACGATAGTAAAAACCTGAAGTGCCATACCTGCTTTTTGCATACGGGGCAAATCAACATGTCCATACTTATGCAATCCGAAAAAATTGCGGTTCCATAGGAGCATATCGCAATGCAAATCCGCTATAAAGGAAAGAGAATCATAACGCGAATTTTCCTCTATAGTGGAATAACTCACCGTATTCATGGATTTATCAAAATACGTTGCCACGAATCCAAAAAAGAGGATTGCACCGATAATAACCAAAGCTGCTAAACCAATTAAAAACTTTTTCATTTTGCTTATTCTATATCAACTGATTCTGAAATCATTTAACCGGATATCATCAACACCGTGCTGATCGAATGGATTCTCCAGTTGTTCCTGAACATTGTAAAGTGATATCAGAATAAAGGTAGAAAACATAGACAGCGTGTACAGGATCCAGGAGCTATTGTTCGAAATGCCTTCATGCAACCGATTATATAATGCAGGGGTATAGATAACTGGGTAGATATAAATGAAAATCAAACAATAGGCACGTATGGATATGGGGGTTCGGTGGTGTTTAATAGCCACCACGTTCTCAAGACCTTGGTAAACATCCTTCATGGAGCGGTAAATCTTTAAGGCTGTTGCGTTGCCAATATGATCTGTATTCGCACGAATAAACTGGGCAACCCTGGCGGCCTCCTCCTCCACTTTTTCGCGGGAACATTTATCACCAAGAAAGCTGATCAGGTAATCTGCTATGTTGATAACTGTAAGCCTGATTCCCTCCTTCTTCTCAGGGTCAATCTTTCTATTCTCCTGAAAACAGGCATCCACGGTAATCAGGCCCGCCTTGAAACGCGAAAGATGCTCGAGCGCTTTTTCCCTCCTTCTGAAAGCACTACGTATGGTGAACACCAACGGAAAAATAATAGCAATGCTGATCATGGCCAGGTCAAAATTGTATTGAAAGTTATAGGCCAGGGTAACATAACTAACCGCAGCTGCCAGGCCAACGGCTAATCCGGTACGGGTGTTTATGATCGTGAGGTACTTATTCACACGTTTGAAATTAAAGTTAATGATGCTAAATATAACCGATAATCCCGGTAAGCATAGTATTTATAGGTTCAGTTGGCCAATGGGAATTTATCTTCTCAAACCTTGGTTTTAAAGCGTCAACCTGTAATTTTGTCGCCTTCTAAAACGCATATTTTAACCTTTCAATACCATGACTAAAATTGGAATAAACGGATTCGGACGTATCGGTCGTATGGCGCTTCGTGCAGCTATTAACCGCCCCGAACTTGAAATTGTAGGCATTAATGATTTACTGGAGCCAGCCTATATGGCCTATATGCTTCAGTATGATTCAACTCATGGCCGCTTTGAGGGTACCGTTGAAGTACAGGATGGAAACCTGATCGTGAACGGAAAGAAAATCCGTGTTACCGCAGAGAAAGATCCGGCAAACCTGAAGTGGAATGAGGTTGGTGCTGAAATCGTGATTGAATCCACCGGCTTATTCCTTACCCAGGAAGCTGCTCAAAAGCATATTGCAGCCGGTGCCAAAAAGGTAGTTATGTCCGCTCCGGCAAAAGACGATACCCCAACGTTTGTAATGGGCGTAAATCATAAGAGCTTAAAAGCAGAACACACTATTGTTTCAAATGCTTCGTGCACCACAAACTGTATTGCTCCCGTAGCTAAAGTGTTGAACGATACTTTTGGAATTGTTGAAGGGTTAATGACAACGGTGCATGCAGTAACCGCTACACAAAAAACCGTTGATGGTCCTTCGGCTAAAGACTGGAGAGGTGGCCGCGGTGCATACCAGAACATTATCCCCTCTTCTACCGGTGCCGCTAAAGCCGTAGCGTTGGTTATCCCCCAACTGAAAGGAAAATTAACCGGTATGTCTTTCCGGGTACCGGTGGCCAATGTATCGGTAGTTGATTTTACGGTTAGGTTAGAGAAGCCAGCTTCATACGAACAGATTAAAACTGCCATGAAAAATGCAGCCAATGGTGAAATGAAAGGAATACTTGGCTATACAGAAGATGATGTGGTATCACAGGATTTTAATGGCGATCCGCGCACCTCAATTTTTGATGCCAAAGCCGGTATTTCTCTGAATGACCATTTTGCCAAAGTAGTAGCCTGGTACGATAACGAGTGGGGTTATTCCAATAAACTCATTGATTTGGTTCAGGAAGTAGCAAAACTTAAGTAAACCACAACGAAATGCATAAGGAAAGGGCTCCCGAAAAGGAGCCCTTTTTAATTTTAGTGATTCACTATTCAGGGACTATTTAGCGGCCTTTTACGTTTTACCTGAAATTGGTATTAACTTCATACTATGGCCGATTTTTATCACCTGCTTGGCATTGACCGGTCTGCAAACTCAACCCAAATCAGGGCTGCCTATAAAAAACTGGCCTTCGATTACCATCCCGATCTTCATCCGGGAGATGCCCATGCTGAAGAAATGTTTAAGGCCATTAACGAAGCCTACCATACCCTTTCTGATCCGCTGAAGAAATCCCGGTATGACGCCCGCCTTGATGCGTATCAAACCTACACCGACCATACAGAAAGTTATTGGCGCGATGTTCAGCGTCAACGCTACCAACGTTGGAAAGCCAGCCAGGAAACCCGGTACAAGTTTGACAAGGAGTATTTCAGAATTCAGGGGCTTGCCTTTCTTACATTTCTTATCATAGCCGGATTTTGTTTTGGCCTTGTCCATACCATTTCGTATTTCCATGAAAAGCACCAGGCAGAAATAGACGAGAAGAACAAAGCGCTCGTCACCGAAGTATTTTCGCTCTTTCAAAACGGACAGGTTGATCAGGCCTTTTCCATGATCAACAGTCTGCGCGAACAACACCCGGTAGAGTTCAGGTTTTATGCAGCGCATGATAGTCTACTCAATTTTGTTCGCGGTAAAGCTGAGCACGAATTTAAAGCCGAGCATTTTTCTGAATCGTTACAGTTCCTGGAAATTCTTAAAAAGCAGGAAGTACCCGTACGGATGGAAACCCTGCGGAAGCTTGCTATATGTGAATATCACACCGGTGATTACGCACAGGCTGTTCAATCCCTCAAGCACATCTACAATCAACAACCGTGGAATCTCGAAGCACTTTACCAGATTGGTGCGATCAATTTAGTTAACCTTCAAAACAATGAGGAGGCCCTAACTTATTTTACGTTGGGCAAGGAGTTATTTAAAAAAAACCAAACCAGTATATATGGTAAAGCCTTTGAAATTGTTATGAATCCGCGCGATGCTCCTGATATCTATTACCATATTTTTGAAGGGCGTGCCCGTGCCAACATCAATCTGAAAAACTTTCATGAAGCCGAAACCGATTGTAACTGGGCTATCTTTCTGCGATCGGAGAATGCCCTCTGCTATAAATTACGGGTTATTGCCAAGGTAAATCAGAACATCACACGTGGGGTTTGTAGCGATCTGGCCATGGCCATTAAACTAGGCGCTGAAGACACTGCAGCCCTGAAGCAAAAGTACTGTCCGAAATAACTACCTTTGCTAGCCTATGGAAAACTCCTCTCATCGCAACTTCTCCACCGAGCAGTTAACTTCTATCAAGAAAAGTTATTTCAATATACTCGGCCTATTCCTGCAACATGAAAAAATTGACAGCAGATTTCTGCGCTGCCTGTTAAAGTGGGGCATACAACTCAACCTTCATACCGATGATCTTGTGCGAAGCAACCTTGACCTCAACCAGCTTTCGTTTAATGAGCCTCGCGAAAAAATCGAATCCCTCTATCACCTGGTATACCTGATAAACCTGGATAACATTGTAGAAGATGTGGAGTTGGAAGTAGCCAGTATCTATGCCGAAAAATTAGGCTTTGCACCCGAGGTGGTGGGCGAGTTGTTTAAATCCATTGCAACTGAAGTGTATGACCACGATTATCCCGAAAACCTTCAAAAAGAAATCGAAGACTTTATGAAGATCTATAAGGCCAATCAATAGTATCATGTAAGTAAGCCTGCCCTTTTGTCGATTAGCTGGAATTCTTCCCTTCGTTTTGTTCACACACTGTACTTGTGTAAACCCATTTCGTCACATTAACCCATGCTTTTTGCCGCTGTCCGGAATTAACCCAGCCTAAGGCATCCATTTGGCAATCCCTTCTGTAATAAAACGAATGTAGGATTTTGCTCCTCATTCGCAGGTTCCCACTGGTTTAAACCTGCAACTTTGCCAATAAGTTATTTGAAGACAAACTGAACAGGGCATGATGAAAGAGGTAGACTTTAAGGAAATTGCAAATGGTCAGATTGCATCCCGCCTGAAACAGGTAGTGATTCTCATCCTGATAATCGTGATAGGGATTCTTATTTCCAGTTCATTACAGGCACAAACCCCGAAGCATAAGGTGTATAAGGCTAAGGCTATGTGTAACATATTGCACAAAAAACGCACGAAATCAGACTCAAAAAGAGTGTTTGTTTCAGTCAAAAAGACCAAATACAAGCCTATGGCCGAGATGGAAGCTCCGGCAGCTGCGCGTGCAGGAAATCAAAATGAACGGCAAAATAAGGCGTCCAACCGCTGAAATTCGACTTTAAGCTGAACTTTAATCCAATAGCACCAACGTGTTAACTGTCGAAATGATGAGACAAGAATACCCGTGTATGATTTCAGGATAACCTGACAAGTGAACGCCCTGGTATTTGGCCATTTTTATAGCATGGAACAAACTTCCAAAGGTTATGACAACAACAAATACAATTGGAATAGAAAGCAGGATTCTTCATCGCATGAAAAGAGTGATGTTCCTGATCGTTGCGATTACCGTAAGTATAATCTATACCCTCATTATAAATCCTTAACCGGATTAATCAACCCCACACGTTACAAAAAGTCCTGGTGCCATGCATCAGGACTTTTTTGTTGGTAGCCCTATTTATAGTTTTAGGGCATGAATTTCAGCAATGAGGTTTTCCTCAGTAATCTGGCGCAGACTACGCAGCAACCTTATGGCATCTCCATTGAAAGGGCTGAAGGTATTTACCTGTATGCTCCGGATGGGAAACGTTACACGGATATGATATCCGGTATTGCGGTCAGCAGTATTGGGCACCGGCATCCACGGGTAATACAAGCCATCAAAAATCAATTAGACAAACATCTGCACGTAATGGTGTACGGTGAGTTTATTCAATCTTCACCTAACCTGTTGGCTGCCAAGTTAACCAGCCTGTTACCTGCATCATTAAACTGCTGTTATTTTGTAAACTCGGGCACAGAAGCCAATGAAGGTGCCCTGAAGCTGGCTAAACGATTTACCGGACGAACCGAAATTATTTCCTGTAAAAAATCCTATCATGGCAGCACCCACGGATCGTTGAGTGTTTCCGGAAACGAGATGAAGAAATCCGCATTTCGTCCGTTACTACCCGATGTTCGCTTTATTGACTTTAATAACCCTGACGATTTGCATTACATTACGGAACGCACGGCTTGTGTAATTATGGAAACCATACAGGGCGATGCCGGTGTGCGTATTCCTGACACCTCCTACTTACAAGCTGTTCGTAAACGCTGCGATGAAACGGGGGCTTTGTTAATTCTGGATGAAATCCAATGTGGTATGGGGCGTACCGGCACACTCTTCGCCTTTGAACAATTCGGAATTGTACCGGACATACTCACCTTGGCCAAAGCATTTGGTGGTGGTTTACCCATCGGGACATTCATTGCTGATAAAAGGATTATGCAATGCCTCACCCACGATCCTCCCCTCGGCCACATTACTACCTTTGGTGGAAATCCGGTTTGTTGCGCTTCAGCACTGGCAACCCTTGAGGTGATAGAAGAAGAAAAACTCCTGGCTACTGTGGAGAAAAAAGGCAGGTTAATGGAGCAGTTACTTCACCATCCGTCCGTTAAAGCGATCAGAAGAAAAGGCTTACTCTTTGCAATTGATTTTGAAACAGCCGAACAAGTAAATCGGATTGTTGAATTCGCCAAAGAAGAAGGTATTATCTGCTATTGGTTTTTATCGCATCCCAACAGCTTCAGAATTGCTCCACCGCTAACCATTACAGAAGATCAGGTCAGGGAAGCCTGTAAGGCAATTGTCCGGGCGATTGATAAATCCTTGTAAACGTCTACATTATTTCAACGAAAGCACTAAAGCACACTAAAAAAATAGATCTAAAGCTTCTCGATTACCAGGTTGTGATTGGTATAGATGCAGATGTCGGCAGCAATGTTAAGACTTTCCCGTACGATTTCTTCTGCGGATAATTGTGGCGCATGTTTTTTCAAGGCAAGCGCTGCAGCCTGCGCATACATGGCTCCTGAACCAATAGCGGCTACTTCATTTTCTGGCTCTAGTACATCGCCTGTGCCTGAAATGATCAACACCTCTTCTTTATTTACAGCTATCATCATCGCCTCAAGTCTGCGCAAGTACCGATCCATGCGCCAGTCTTTCGCTAATTCTATAGCCGCACGCTTTAAATTACCTCCGTAGGCATTTAACTTTTCCTCAAACCGATCGAGCAAGGTAAAGGCATCGGCTGTTGAGCCTGCAAACCCGGTAACCACTTTGCCATCATGGAGTTTTCGGATTTTCTTTACATTTCCTTTGGCTACATAATTGTTCATGGTGGCTTGTCCATCGGCACCAATGGAAACCTGCCCATTGTGCTTTACTGCCAGTACGGTTGTTGATTTTATTTTCATGGGAATAACAAAAGTCCTCATACGACTTTAAGTCGTAGGAGGACTGAATATGAATGAATGACTATATATGCTGGGCCATTATTTTAATGGGATCTTCCAGCAACTCTTTTAAGGTTTTCAAAAATGCAGCACCAATAGCACCATCTACTGCACGATGGTCGCACGACAAGGTAACTTTCATAACATTACCAGGTACAAGTTGGCCATTTTTTACTACTGCAGTTTCTTTAATACCACCAACGGCCAGAATACACGCATCAGGCGGGTTTATAATGGCGGTAAACTGATCGATGCCAAACATACCCAGATTGGATATCGTAAACGTGCTTCCCTCCCAATCGCTGGGCTGCAGTTTTTTGTCGTGTGCTTTTTGGGCAAGTTCTTTTACCTCGGCAGCGATGTGTGAAAATGTTTTGTTATCGGCAAAGCGAACCACCGGAACAACTAAACCATCCTTAACCGCTACCGCTACACCAATATGCACATGTTTATTCTTACGGATTTTTTCCCCAAGCCACGATACGTTCACATCCGGGTTAAGGCGAATAGCCATGGCAGCAGCCTTCAATACAATATCATTAAAAGAAACTTTTACCGGACTGATTTCATTGATGCTCTTACGCACATCAATAGCCTTATCCATGTTAATCTCCATGGTAAGGTAGAAATGTGGTGCAGTAAACTTACTTTCGGCAAGCCTGCGTGCAATGGTTTTGCGCATTTGTGAAACCGGTATCTCCTCAAAGCTTTCTTCAGCCACAATGGTGGGCAAAACAAATGTTGAGCCTTTTGCTCCTGAGCCTTTGAAGTTTTCTACATCACGCTTGGTAATCCTGCCCTGATCACCAGTGCCTGGAATGCTTCGTATATCAAGCCCCTTTTCTTTCGCCAGTTTCTTGGCCAGCGGGGAGGCCTTAACTCTACCATTGCCGGTTTGAACAGGCTGAGGAACAGAAACAGGAGTTGATGATTTTACAGGTTGGGTGGATGATGCCGAACTCGTAGGGGATGGTGCTTTCTGTTCACCAGACGATTTGGCTTCATGTGCCTTTAACAACGTTTGCCAATCCGCTCCCTTCTCCCCGATGATGGCCAGCACACCATTAATGGCAACAGGCTTACCGGCTTCGGCACCTACATAAAGAAGCGTACCGGTATTATAGGATTCAAAATCCATGGTGGCCTTATCCGTCTCAATTTCCGCAAGCAGTTCGCCCGATTTCACTGCATCACCAATTTTTTTATGCCAGGCAGCAATCACACCTTCGGTCATAGTGTCGCTCATCTTGGGCATCAATACAATCTCTGCTTTTATGCCTGATGTATCGATAGCCACAGACTTTGCCGAAGCTTCTGCCTTCGGTTCTTCTGCTTTGCTTCCACCGCTGTCGGCTGCCTGTCCGGCACTTTCCAGCAGGGCTTTATAGTCTTCACCCTTTTTACCAACAATAGCGAGTATATCGTTCACTTTTACGGCCTCACCTTCTTTTGCCCCTACATAGAGTATGGTTCCCTCGTTAAACGATTCATAGTCCATGGTGGCTTTATCGGTCTCAATTTCGGCCATCAGTTCACCCGATTTCACCGTGTCGCCCACCTTTTTATGCCATTTGGCAATTACGCCCTCCGACATGGTATCACTCATTTTGGGCATTCGTACAATCTCAGCCATGATATTCTTTCAGATTACGGATTATTTAAGGAGGTCAAAAATAGGGCTAAAACGGGCGATATTCAAACCTGAAAATCACTTAAAAGTTGATGGTTCCCAGCAGGAATTCGAACCGTGTAATGGAAGGCTCAATGCCATAAGAATAACGGAACCCGATATTAAACTGGTTGAGCAGACGCATAATATTCAGATCGATTTTTACCTCACCGCCAACGGACAGGTAAACCTGGCTGTCGGTTCGATTTGGAAATACTGAACTTCCAAAGCCATAATCGATAAAGGCATTACCCCGGACACGTTGAAAATTAACAAGCGGACCCAGGGCTATGTCAGGATACCAAATGGGTAAGGTATAGTTAGCCGACATGCTATAAAAGTCTTTGAATCGCGCTACCGATACGCCCCTTGGTAATGGAATCTGGTTTCGGAAGATGTAGGAGTTATTATCCTTAAATTCAACATTCGTTGATGTTCTGCTCAGTAGCTCAATTTCAGTTTTTTGGTAGCCCCAGTATCCCCAAAAAGAGTGATGTTTAAATAAACCGGGAAAATATAAGGTTGTGTAAAAAGAAAACTGCTTACCGGAATAATCACCCCCATAAGGCGTACCATAGGCATTCAAAAAAAATGCCTGGCCCCATTTACTGTTTATATCCCTCCGGTTTTGTTTTAGCAACCGGTATGCCGACATGTAGAAACGATTGTACAATAAATTTCCGTTACCCGGAACACTCCGAACCCAGTAGACCGGTATCTGAGGTGTTATAAGCCGGCCTGTGCCCGTTATCGTGTTTGTAAAATCCTCCACGTGTGTGTACCCCACATTATTTCCGATCGTAAAATTTCCAAAATACCTGGAGTTGGTAGTTACTAATGGTAAGCGAATACCACTCTCAATATTCTTTTCCTTCCAGTTAAAAGAAAGATTTTCTGTTTTAACAATCGTATCTCCGGCAACAATGTCAGCATATCGCAACGGCCCCTCATCCAGGGTTCGTTTTCCAAATGTAACATCCACATCAATTATCGGAAACCAATTTTGATAACTAATGCCGGTGCGCCACATACCGGTGCGTTCATTAATATCGAATAAATAACCAGCCTTAAGAACAGTGGTGCTTAAAACATCCTGCGATGAAATTCCAATATCGGCTTGCGTAAGACCGGTGTTGAAATAAGCTCCCCAACTGTATGGATTAACTATACCCGCCAATTTTGAATAAGATTTGGAGGTATAGGTCTTTTGTGGAATACTGCCGAACAAATCAGGCCTGCCTTCCTGTTCGGTAATTACCTGAAAGAAAGATTTCGGATCCCGCTTCTCTTTAAATGTCCGCCAACCTGTCGGATCAAATGGAATGGCTACTACATCCATTCCATCGCGGGTTTGCTCATTGTAATAAATTGTTTTCAGATCTGCTGAAATCGTGGGGTTGTATGCACCATACTTACTTGATGTAACCTGTAGTCGCTCCCCTAGCTTCACATCAAGCATATAGATATTGTCAATTCCGCTAACCGGTGAGTTATAAAACACATAATCGCCCTTCATTACCGGGTGGCCAATGTTTTCCTGTGTATAGGGTATTAACTGCGTTTCTTCACCTGTGGCATAATCAACGGAAGCAATTGTTCTGCCTTGCTTTGTAGTTTTCAACACAACTATTTTATTTCCGCGATCATCCCAGCGTGGCATAGAATAAAATGCTTTATCAGCATTCGGAAATTTATTCAGTACAACACCTGTCGTATCCAAAACAACAAGGAAAGTGTTATATCCGGTATCCGTTTCAACCGTAACAATTTTTTGTTGGTCAGGTGAGAGTGCTGCGCCTGCATAGCGGGTTTTACGGGTAACTATCTTAAGCTTCTTTTCTTTAACGTTATACAGCTTTATAACCGAGTAGGTGCGCATTCGCCACCGTGGGTCAAAGCCATATTCATTCCACACCACCTGGTTACCCGAGGCAGAGAGCATACCCGCCCCGTTTACTACACCGGGTATGAAGGATCGCTTCTCCGATCCATCTTTCAAAATTCTGAATTGGAGTATATCACCAATACCGCGTTTCATAACCAGTATACTTCCATCTTCCAAAAGTTGCGGATACATATAGTCGGTATAACCTGTTCGGGATTGATGAGGTATAGTTTCGAAAGTTGTAAGGTCTAGCGCTTCAACTTCTTCGCTCCATTGTTTTGTCAGATCATCCGCCATCTTTCGATAGAGGCTTGTGACATGCATGCCGGTTTCTTTTTTGATCGCATTTGAAAAAGTGAATGGCATAAACGGGATGCTCCACGCGCGACTGGTAATCTTATCCCAAATCATCGGATCGTTGGTGTACTTGCGCAAATAACTGACCATATGGTAGCCAAATACATAGTGATCGGGGATGTTGTGTTTATATGATCGTAGGTACTGCTTGTGGTAATTAAATTGCCTGTCCTCTAAAAAGTTAGTGCGGAAAACCAGACCGAAATTAGGAATCCTGCCCCTGCCACCGGGCGTGAAAGCCGTTTCAGTAACAACAGCATCGCCCTCCCAAAACCATTGGGGTACCGCAGTAACCGACATAGCAGCCAATGTTGCCGGACCAAAGGCATAATAGAGCAGTCTGTTAAAGCCTCGGTTGGCTTTATCAAATTGTACAACATGTCGGTATTCGTGCGCAGCTAACTGATCAAGCCATTCGGTGGTACCCGTGAAATTATAATCCTGCGGGGGCATGGTATAAAATTCCGATCGCCTGGGTATCAGACTGACAAAGCCATTGGAAACAGCATTCTGATTTTGAAGGATGACAGAAATTCTTCGTGTGCTTACATCCAGTGTTCTGGATTCAGCTTCACGAATATGCTCAAGGGTATTGGCCATACGCTGGGCCTGGGTATCAAATCCGGTGGGATAAAGAATGCGGAAGTTAGGCGTATTGATTTTTTGCCACTTAATCGCTGGCGAATTATTGTTCAACACCTCCTGCGAATGACCAGCATAGGCATAACAAACAATAAACGCTAAACACAGGAAACGCATTGGCTCTCTAAATCGAAGGATGAAATATTAACTACAGATCCTTTAAAAACAAGAAGAATATCCGAAAACATTCAAATTCTGTACATTTGTTACGCACGATCTTGAGATGTTCCGGAAAATCAAGGATTTATACAACGAATACAAACCTTACATCAGGGTAGATTTGATTATGTACGGGGTATTGATCCTGCTTATTATTCTATACTTTATAATCAGTACCCTCTGGTAATCCTGCTTACTTCAATATCTCGCGAACGTTTTCCTTAATCTTACCGGCCAGTTCATCGGTTGGTAAATCATTTACATCACGACCGAACGGATCCTCAATCTCTTCAGCAATCAACTCAACACTCAACAAGACAAACGATATCAGGAGTACGGTTGGAATGGTTACATACTTGAATGTGGTAACAAAACCAAAAGGCAGGGTAATGATGTATATAAACACGAATTTTTTTATATACATGCTGTAGGAATACGGAATAGGTGTGTTTTTTATACGCTCACACGCCCCGATGATGTCAATGAAATCTTTTAATTCTTTATCCAGCACAAAGAACTGATCACCGGTCAATTTTTTTTCTTTATACAGTGCATTTACTTTACTGTACAGCATACCGGCAATAGCATTGGGCTTATGATTCACTTTTTTTAATGAATCGATAAATCCGTTATCGGTAACTTCCAATTCTGAAAGCTGAACACCTTTTCGCAAATGCTCCTTTGAGGCGTACACAAAATTCGGGATCATCTTCGCAAACCAATCACGATTCTCCACATCCTGCTGATCAAGGTAAGCATTCAGTTTCAGCGCAAAGTTGCGGGTACTGTTTACCATGGAACCCCACAACTTCCTGCCCTCCCACCAGCGATCATACGCGCTGTTGATCCTAAACACCAGGAATAAACCCAGCACTATACCCAACAAGGAGTGTAAGGCTGTTGTACTGGTAAACTCATCCTTATCGGGATGGATAACCTCCAGAATAAAGTAGCATACGGCACTGGTGAACAATACCATAAAAACCAAAGCCGGTAGCAGGGTTTTCATCACAAACCGGCTGTAGGCATGAAAGATTAAAGCAAACCACGACTTAGGGTTATACTGGATCATATCCTTTTAAAATAAGCTCCAAATAAAGCCTAATGCGAATTCAATTCCAATTTGAAACCTTTTACGAGGGCTTGCGTTGATTGATTTAAAATAGTATCTTTATAATATCATTTTAATATCATCCATATGAGCAACGAAAAAGAGTACACTCCGCTGTCCGGTTACATTATGTTGTTAACCGTGCTGATTTTGTTAGGGTTAGGCGTTTGGGGCCTCATCGCCATGCGTAACCCGGTATTTATCTGGCCGCTGGCCATTGCCTTGCTGCTTATGCCCGGCTTCTTTTTCATCAATCCAAATGCATCTATGGTGTTGGTGCTGTTCGGAGACTACAAGGGTACCGTTAAGCGAAATGGATTTTATTGGGTTAATCCGCTTTTCAGTAAAAAGCACATTTCATTACGTGCCCGCAATTTTGACAGTGAAAAAATAAAGGTAAATGATAAGGTAGGGAATCCAATTCAAATCGGGGTTATCCTTGTTTGGCAGGTACGCAATACGTTCAAGGCTGCTTTTGAAGTAGACAACTACGAAAACTTTGTAAAAGTACAAAGTGACTCCGCTGTGCGGAAGTTAGCAGGGCAGTATGCTTACGATAACTTTGAAGAGGACAGCGAAATGACCTTGCGCTCGGGCCATGATGAAATCAATCATTCCCTTGAAGAAAATTTAAGAAGCAGGTTGGATATGGCCGGTATTCATGTCATTGAAGCACGTATTGGTTACCTGGCCTATGCTCCTGAAATCGCGAGCGCTATGTTACGCAGACAACAGGCAACAGCCGTAGTTTCGGCACGTTACAAAATTGTGGAAGGTGCCGTAAGCATGGTGGAGATGGCCCTTGAACACCTTTCTAAAAAGAACATTATTGAATTGGATGAAGAGCGTAAGGCCGCGATGGTGAGCAACCTTATGGTAGTGCTTTGTGCCGATAAGGATGTTAGCCCTGTGGTAAATACCGGAACATTACATAATTAAGGTATGCGGATCAATCCCTACAGAGAAGTTCAACGATTTAGCCAGGTGCGGTGGCTTTGGTTTGTGCTGATTGCTTTGTTAATTGTTGAACTTCTCATTTTTGTACCCGTGTTAGATGAAGACGAAAACAATGCACTACTGCTGTTGCTTTCGTTAGCCGCGCTTCTGCTTCCCCTGATCCTTATTCTTTTCGTATTCAAATTCGAACTTGCCATTGACGAGGAAGGCATTCATTATCGTTTTATCCCTAAGATTATCCGGTGGAAAACCATAGCTGTTGGTTCTATTGAATCCTTTCAGGTGAAGGAAAAAGAATCCTGGTTTGAAAAACTTCATTACGGCTTTCACCGGAATATCTTCAGGAACATTATTACCATCAATATTACCGGTAACAAATACCTGGTACTATCCTTACGCGGTGGCGGTACACTAAAACTAGGAACGGAAAACGGAGATTCAGTTGCCTACACATTGAAAAAACTTTTAGAAGCAGACCACGAATAATTATGGCGCAGAAGAAACCATTTGTTTTACGCCTCGATCCGGAAATATTAAAAGCCGTTGAAAAATGGGCAGCTGATGAGTTTCGCAGTACCAATGGCCAACTGGAGTGGATTATTGCAAAAGCGTTAAAGGAAGCTAACCGCTTAAAACAAAAATAAGGTATTACCACGGCATCGGTTGAAATCCATTCGTCTGAAACCTATCTTTCGGGCGTAAACAAGCCGAGGCGTTATGACAAAATCAAAAATGCTTAACCTGTTCGTTCTTTTAATTTGCCTGGTTGGGTACTTTACAGCTACTGCCCAAGCCGACTATATTGTGTTAACACAAGGCGATACATTAAAGGGAGGTAAAGTTGTCTTTCTAAATTACGCAGCCGATCAGAAAGTGCAGTACACGGACGAGCATAAAAAACGGACCGTATATACCATGAAACAAGTGCGGGCGTTTCAGCTCAATGGTGAAGTCTATCACCTGGTAAAACTTATCGACCGGTATGCTTACCTGAAACTGATGGTGCCTGGTTACCTGAGCTTGTATGCTTTCCAACCGGATAATCAACAAAACTGGGACGGTCGGTACTTGTATAAAAAAGATGGCAGAGGGTTGGAGGTTCCCAACATTGGTTTCAAAAAAAAGATGCTTGACTTTATCACCGAATGCGATGAACTCAACACTGAAATAACTTCAGGTGATCTGGGACGGAGCGATCTGATTGAGATCATTAATAAATACAATACCTGCATTGATCAACGAACCGCCTTAAGCGGGTTGGTGAACCAACAAAAAATCGCCTCTGTACAAAAAGCCAGCACCTGGAATGAACTGGAGGAAAAAGTTAAAGCCCTTGAAAATTTAGATGAAAAAGAATCTATTTTGGAAATGATTTCAGAGGCCCGCGCTAAAACTGAAAGGGGCGAAAAAATTCCAAAGTTTATTCTCGAAGGCCTTAAAAAATCGTTGGACGGAAATAACGAACTCAAAAGTTTACTGGCAGAAATTGTAAACGAAATTGATCACTAAGGCTTTATTTCTGCCTGGCCCTTTGTAAAGTCGCTGTGATCTCCCTTTTATTTTTTACCAAAATAAAGGCAGCACATACCAGCACTGATAGGGCATAAATAAATAACTGCCCTCCATCCCCCTTAATTTCGATGCCAAGTAATGTTAAATGCATCATTATTGCCCCGGCCATTAGTCCAAATGCCAGTGCGGCACCCAACCAGGCGGTAGCGCCAACAAGCAAAAGTACCGAAGCGATTAACTCGGCTATTCCTGTACCATACCTGCCCCATGGCTCCATGCCCACGGTAGTAAAAATATAAACCGACTCTTCCGAAGCCGTGAACTTAAAATAAAGGGTTTGAAGCATAATGATGGCTGCCACAAGCCGCGCGCCCCAATAGAGTACTATATTTATTTTCATGAAGCTAAGTACGAAGCCCTGCAGCCTGGGGTTTGTCGGGCGGTAGACAAAACCGCAGATTGTATGGGCAAGCGTATTTATTAAGCAATTTAGTTAACTTGAATTTATGAAATCACTCCAGGTTAATCCGGCTATCGCATCCGCCAAAACCTTATCAACTGAATTCTATACTCATCCTCAGTATTATGAAGCCAGCAAGGAAAAAATTTTTTCCAAAACCTGGCACTACGTGGGCCACTCCGGTCAGGTACAAAAAGCCGGACAACTTGCCCCGGTTACCTTGCTGTCAAAGTTCATGGAGGAACCCTTGCTCCTGGCCCGCGATAACGAAAAACTTCATTGCCTGTCAAATGTCTGTACCCATCGGGGTGCTATGCTGGTGAACTCACCCTGCCAGGCTCATGATATCCGCTGCCCGTATCATGGCAGACGATTTCAATTAAACGGTACGTTTATTTCCATGCCCGAATTTAAAGAGGTGGAAAACTTCCCTTCCGAAAGTGATAACCTGACGCGCCTTCCACTTTTCGAAATTGGGTCATTGCTCTTCACATCACTAAGCAATGCGCTGCCGGCTGAACTATTTTTTAAGGATATGCTTACGCGGATAGACTGGCTCCCCCTGGATCAATTTATGTACAAACCTGAACACACCAAACAATATACAGTAGATGCACATTGGGCATTGTATTGCGAGAACTACCTGGAAGGATTTCACATTCCGTTTGTGCATGCCTCGCTGAACCAGGTTATTGATTATGGAAATTATTCTACAGAACTGTTTCGATATGGCAGCCTGCAATTGGGCATAGCCAAAGAAGGGCAACTTGTTTTCGATTTACCCCCTACCACACCCGATTACGGCAAAAATGTAGGTGGCTACTACTTCTGGGTGTTTCCCAACATGATGTTCAACTTTTATCCCTGGGGGTTATCGCTCAATATTATTGAACCCCTCGGTATTGACAGAACAAAAGTTACATTCCAAACCTTCATTTGGGACGAATCCAAATTCAACAAGGGTGCCGGATCGGATTTAAACCGTGTGGAAATGGAAGATGAAGCTGTTGTGGAGAGTGTTCAGAAAGGGATTCGCTCACGCTTTTACAGCCATGGAAGATATTCTGTAAAACAAGAGAAAGGAACACACCACTTTCACCGCTTAATTGCTGAGTTTATGGAACTGTAAAATCTCTATTAGCGTATTATACAAGAGTCATCTCAAAAAACATTTTGCCTATCAGTCTGAGTTTGTGGAGGACAATTGTGTGGGTGGAAACTCAAACCTGACATACGTTTTATCTTTGAAGGATGGCCTCTGGCTAGAAACTAAAATCTATCATGCTAAAAAACATAGCAGTTATTGGCTCCACCGGCTTGCTGGGCAAACCTGTAACATTTGCCCTGGTTAATGCCGGCTTTACGGTAAAAGCATTGGTAAGAAACATTGCACGTGCCGCCAAAGAACTTCCGGAAGAAGTTCAATTCGTAGAAGGTGACATTAAAAATTCAGTCGACTTAGAAAAGACATTCTCGAGGTGCGATGCCGTATACATTAATCTTTCGATTAAGGATATTGAAAAACCAGGCGATTGGCACACCGAAACAGATGGGGTGAAATTAATTATCGAAGCTGCCCGGAAAACCGGCATAAAAAGATTAGCGATGATTTCATCCCTGGTACATTTCTATCAAGGTATGCATGGCTTTTATTGGTGGGCTTTTGATGTGAAGCAAAAATCGGTTCAACTCATTCAGAACTCAGGTATACCCTATACCATTTTTTATCCTTCCAGCTTCATGGAAAATTTTTACTTCAACTATAAGAAGGGAAAATACCTGGTGCTTGCCGGAAAATCGGAACACAAGCAATATTTTATTGCCGGTGCTTATTATGGCCGGCAAGTTGCCCGGTCATTTCAACTGAACCCGGTCGACAATAAAGAATATGCTGTACAGGGATTAGCCGGTTTTACAACCGATGAGGCCTGCGGAATCTTTAAGCAGTATTACAAAAAAGAAAAACTCTCCATTGTTCGGGCGCCCCTTGGATTCATAAAATTTCTTGGAAAGTTTGCACAAGGTATGCACTATGGAGCGCACATCATTGAGGCGTTAAATAAGTATCCGGAAAAATTTCAAGCAGAACAAACGTGGGAAGAATTAGGAAAACCTGTTATTACCTTAAAAGAATTTGCCGCTAATCAATGAAACTCAACGCTGTACTATTTTTTATTCTTTTGCTTACAGGTTGTTCGAGTAAATCAACCGAAGAGAGCCATTCAGCACCTGATGCTTACGATCAGGCCGATTCCTCGTTATCAGACCAGGAAGATACTGCTTATGAAAAACATGACGATTGGGATTATAGCGAACTTTATGGATTGTACCTGCACGAAGGCAACATGAAAGGTTTCACAGCCTACCTCGAAATTTTACCTGAAGGAAATGATCTTTCCTTTTCACTAACGCTTACCCAAAATTCATGTACCGGTAAGGCCGAAGGCAGCATTGGTATGGCTATCCACACCGAAACAGAATACGGAGGTTTTTATGATAATGCCGATTGCCGGATGGAGTTTGTGTTCAATCTCGGTGAGCATACCATTCGCATTCAGGAGGTTGGGCCCTGCAGACTACATGAAATGAGTTGCAGTTTTAACGGAACATATTTCAAGAAAAAAGGATAAGCACCCTAACGCCTTCACCCCAACTCCTGCAGATCCCAAATCTTTTTCTGATCATAGCAGATGGTACCATCCGAAACGGTAAGCGGAGATGGGAAATTATCTTCATAAATCTGGCCGGTACCCAATCCTTGTGGCAGTGCTGTTTCATAATTTGCTGTAAACTGGCAAATCGCATTTAACCCGATGTTCGATTCGAGTGCAGAGGTAATCCACCAGCCTATCGAGCGCTCTTCCGCCAAGGCTATCCATTCCGCACAGGAAACCAACCCCCCATGAAGCGTAGGTTTAAGAATGATAAACTGAGGCTTGATTCGATCTAACAATTTTATCTTATCAGCTTTTGTCTCAACTCCAATCAATTCCTCATCGAGTGCAATGGGTATGGGAGATTTTTCGCACAAATCTTCCATCATACCTAGGCCGGGCTTAACCGGTTGTTCAATCGAGTGGATGTTGTACCGTGCCAGCGTAGTTAATTTATAAATCGCCTCCTCCGGTTTAAAAGCCCCGTTGGCATCCAGTCGAATAGTAATTCCTTCCCGAAAATATTTACTTCGGATGTATTGAAGAATATCACACTCCTTCTCAAAATTTAATCCGCCCACCTTAATCTTTATACACCGAAAACCTTGTGCTATCTTAATGGAAACCTGTTGCAGCATCGTATCTAAATCACCCATCCATACTAAACCATTTATCGGTATGGGTGCACCGGTTACGAATGGGGTATCGTAAATTTTACGCACCCCTCCATGGTGTAGATCAAGCCAGGCAGTTTCAAACCCAAAACGAATAGAAGGAAACCCGGGAGGAACAATTTTTTCAATATCATTCAGCGATTGAAGGGTTGGAACACGCTCAACACATTGACTCAAAACCTCCTCAAAATCAGGGCGATCATCTACGCTAAGTCCGGGTAAAGGTCCGCTTTCACCTAAACCAAAAACATTCGGATTATCCTCATGCCGCAGTTTAATAAACCAGGAGGTCTTGTCCTTCATCCGTCCACGTGACGTACGGGCATCGAATCCAAAGTGAAAAACCTTCTTAATCAGTTCTGTACGTAGTTGCATAACCCTTTCGCGAAGGTAAAATTAAAGAAATATTTACCCTTATCTTTGCCGGCCTTATGAAGCCTCACATTGCTATTCAGGATTATACCTATACCCTTCCGGAAGAAAGGATTGCTGATGTTCCGTTAGAAAATCGTGATGCTTCAAAACTACTGGTGTATAATCGTGGTAAAATAGAGCATAGCCAGTTTACATCATTACCTGATTATCTACCTGTCAATACATTACTTTTTTTTAACAATACCAAAGTAATTCCAGCGCGTATTTACTTTCAAAAGGAAACCGGTGCAACCATTGAAGTCTTTCTGCTTCAGCCTGCACAACCTTCATCAATACTGGCGGAAACCATGCAGACAACCCGATCATGCCAGTGGTATTGCACCATCGGAAATCTTAAACGCTGGAAAGATCAACATAAACTGAGCAAAAACTTTGAAGGAGGCGTAGTAACAGCCGAACTTATAAATCGCGAGCAAGGCCTTGTTGAATTTTGCTGGTCGCCCGCAAATCTTTCCTTTGCTGAAATTATTTCGAAGGTGGGTATAACTCCACTGCCTCCTTACATAAAACGAGACGCTAACCAGGATGATGTAACCCGCTACCAAACCGTTTATTCTCATCATGAAGGCGCAGTGGCTGCTCCGACTGCCGGCTTGCATTTTACAGATGCTGTGCTTGAAGCCCTGCATGTTAAGGGCATCAAAAAAGATTTTCTCACACTCCACGTTAGTGCCGGCACGTTTCAACCTGTTAAAACCGAAAATGCACGCGAGCATAGCATGCACCAGGAGCAAGTAATGGTTAATCTGCAGAATATTGAAAACCTGTTACAGGATGATTCTACGATCGTGGCCGTGGGCACAACGTCCATGCGTACCCTGGAAAGTCTTTACTGGTTTGGCGTAAAACTTGTGTATGATGCCAGGGCCACTTTTCTTATTGACCAGGAAGACGCTTACCGAAACTATCCTAACCTGCCGGATAAAAAAGAAGCCCTGATGGCTGTTAAGAATTATATGAAAGAAAATAAGTTATCAAGACTTATTGGCCATACGTCCATTTACATTTTACCGGGTTATACATTTCGCGTATGCCGTGGATTGATCACCAACTTCCATTTACCGGGCTCAACCCTGATGTTGCTGGTGGCCGCCTTTGTGGGTGAAGACTGGAAAAAAATATACCAGGAAGCACTTGACAACAATTATCGCTTTTTAAGTTTTGGTGACAGCTCGTTATTAATTCCATAAAAAAACCCACTCCAGAATTTTGGAGTGGGTTCCTAAACCTAAAACTACTTGATACTTATATCGATCCTGCAGCCTGCGCATCAATAATTCTTACCTCTACCCTGCGCCCCTCTTCCTTACTGGTTTCGGTTTTTGTTGCACCGTATCCCTTTGCCACAATTCTTCTGCGTACAATACCACGGTGATTCAGGTAATTCAATACTTCAATAGCACGTTTGTTTGAAAGATCGCGATTCATTTCTTCGCTACCTTCTTGCGAAGCAAAACCCGAAATTTCAACACTTAATTCGGGGTACTTCTTTAACAGTGACAGGATTTCATCAAGCTGGGCATTGTACTGAGTTTTCAAATCACTTTTTGCCACATCAAAGTAAACTTTTACCTGTTTAGTCAACACGGTTTTATCATACGTTGCAGATTTCTTGACGGTTTGTGTCTTTTGCTTTTTAGCCTCAGCCGCTACTTCAAAGGTTGGCAGTGAAAGAATAGTATTTCCATCCACCTGTTTCTTCTCAAATTTGCTCTCATCGGTTTCATCATAGTAGTAAACCCGGGTAGCCACTTCAAGATTTGGGTTACTGTCGTCAAAATTCACGTTATCCATGGTGTTGGTAAGATGAATCAGCTCCAATATGTAATCCACGCCTTCATCATCACCGGCTGCCAGCAAATCCATCATCATATCATAAATATCCACGTTGCCGCTTTGTGCCAGTTTGGCCTCATGTGTTTTACGCAAATCGGCTTTTGAATCCTGGTTAGTATTATAGAACGCGTTTTTCACTTGCACTTCCTGACCTACCACTACATCAAACTGCTTAATCGTTTTCAGATTGATCTGTTGAAACAATTCGTAGAAATAATCCTGGTTAGGAACGTTCACATTTATGGTGTAGGGTAAAAATCCTTCCGACTCGATGATAACATCATAGTTTTTAGCCGGTGGAAGAATGATCAGGTAATTTCCGGTTAACGGATCAGGGTCATACACAAAATCAAGTTTCTTGTTAGTCTGATTATCGATCACATAAATTTTAGTAGGCATGGGCTTGCCGGTATCGGCATTCAAAATCCTTCCCTTAATCATGGTAAGCGGAATGTTGCCGGCATCTTCAGGCATATCGATATAATAAATATCCTGAGCACCTTGCCCACCTTTACGATCGGAAGAAAAGTAAGCACGCGTTCCGTCAGCAATCAGTGTAAAATAGTTATCATTGGCCGTGGTGTTTATGGGATAGCCCATATTCTCAGGCCTTGTCCATTTGCCATTGATGTTCTTGGTCATGAAAATATCACGTCCACCCATCGTGCTGTGCCCATCAGAGGTAAAGAACAATGTCTTTTGATCAGGGTGAATGAACGGGGCATCCTCATTGTCTTTTGTATTCACGGTAGGCCCCAGGTTAACCGGCTGGCTCCAGTTGCCGTTGGCTTGCAACTCAATCTTATAAATATCCATGCCGCCCATACCCCCTAACCGGTCGCTGGCGAAATAAATTGTTTTGCCATCCGGAGTAATGCTGGAGGTTGTTTCCAGATATTTACTGTTCAGGGTGGCAGCAAAAATGGATGGCTTTCCCCAGGTGTCGCCTGTGCGGTTAATTACAAAAATGTTACCCGGGTCGGTAGCACCACCCATAAAGATCATCATCTTTTGACCATCAGCTGAAATACCAGCAGTACCTACGTTGTAATCGGACGTAATGGGTATCACAGTCGGTTGCGACCATGTACCGGATGTATTATAGGAGATGTAGATTTCCTCAATGAATTTATCGCCCGAGCGGGTTTTACCCGTATTGGGTCTTAAGGCGGTAAAGGCGAGGATACTCTCATCAGCCGAAACTACCGGGTTATACTCTGTATATGTGGTATTTACCCCAAATCCGAAACTATTCACTTTAACCTGACGTGGCACTGACATAAAAGCTACCGCGTTATGACATGTGGCAATAGCCCGTTCAGCAGCCGCAACAGCTTTTTTATCGGCAGCAGATAATTCCTTAAACCGGGTATAGGCTTCTATAGCCTTTTGAAGTTCTTCGTTGCGCAGGTACAACCCACCCAAATCGAAATGAACGGAGGCCGGAAGTTTTCCGCCATTTTTAAGGGCAAATTCGAAGTACCCTATAGCTTTTGATTGTTCGGCAAGATCTGTTGATTTTTGGTAGCAAATGCCTGTTTTATAATGCGTTACAGGATCTTTATCGCCCGATTTTATGGCTTCGAGATAGAGCGGCAGCGCCTGTTCGTAATTCTTTATGCTGAAGTATTTTTCAGCCTCGGCAGCGGCCTTTGAGCTTTGCGCATACCCCTTGTTTATAAACAGCATAAAGGTGAGCAGCGCAAGGATGGCAATAAGAAGTCTTTTCATCGCGTAGTTTAGAGTTTCGTTTTTTGATGCAATGCTACAACCCTTCGATTTCAGAAATTGATCATTTTGGGCTTCAACCTTACAGATGCGAAGAACAGCGCTAAAATAGAACCCACTCAGCACCAAAATGATCTGACTGGATTTGTTAAACCTTTACTTAAGATAAGTATTCATAAACCATAGAATGTTAAAATTTTGGGCACCTATAGGAATTCACCTGAAGAATATCGAATTTTAGGTAGATTAGCCGAGTTCTTTGCTATACTCATGGAGGATGTGGTGATGAATGGGGGGTGATTCTGGAGAAATAGTGGTCTAGGAGATCGGTGTCAACAGACATAAATGGAAACTAACAGAAGCCTGTTCAGTCGTTTACTTGACCTTCAGGAAGGTGAAGAAGGCAGGGTTGCCCTACTCCTTATCATGAGCTTCTTTATGGGTGCCTTTCTGGCCACCTTTACGGTTGCCGCCCAAACACTATTCCTCAATAACTATAGTGAACAAGATGACTTACCTGGGGCCTTTGCTATAGCCGGTGCCTTTGGTATGGCAGCCACTATTATCTATAACTTCCTGCAGCGAAAAATTCCATTTCGCATGCTCGCTATACTCAGTTTACTGAGCATAACCACCATTACAGCTGCTATTGAATTTGGCGATCTGTATTTTAAAGACAGGGGTACCATTTATTACTATGGGTTTACCCAGGTGGTGCCCTTTACACTTATAATACTCCTCGTTTTTTGGGGCGCCTTTAACAGGTTCTTCAATGTGCGCCAGTCTAAAAGGCTTTTGGGTACTGTTGACCAGGGTGCATTAGTTGCTTCACTCATTTCATTTTTTGCTATCCCCATTGTACTCCCCTTGCTGCCCGGAGAAACCGAAGCTGACAAGGTGGAGTCACTGTACACGTTAAGCCTGATTAGTATCTCCATCTTTACAGGCCTCTTTATTTTTCTCTCTGTAAAATTTGGAGGAGAACGTTGGGCTTTAAAAAAAGAAAAAGAAGTAAACGTAAAAGTTTCAATAACCGGATTCTTCAAGAACCGATACCTGATTATCCTATCCGTATTTGTTATCATTTCCATTATTGCCCTGAACTTTGTGGAGTACTCTTTCCTAAGTGTTTCCACGAAGCGCTTTAAGCCAGAAGAATTGGCTAGTTTCCTCGCGTTATTTGAAGCCACCATAGTAATCTTTGCCTTTTTGTTTGATGTCTTCGCCTCGGAAAGAATATTACAAGACTATGGCTTGCGTGTGGCCATATTGGTAAACCCCATACTTATTACATTATTCACCATTGCTGCATTGATCATTGGTATTTCGTTTGGCTATACGCCCGACAGCCCCTCCTTTACCATCTTCTTTGTAATGATTGCCATGAGTATGCTCTTTATTAACTCAACCAAAGAAGCACTGGATGAACCGGCCTTTAAACTTTATCAACTTCCGGTTGAAACCAATATTAAAATTGATGTACAGACAAAAGTGGAGGGTGTGGTAACCGGTTTTGCCACGATGATAGCAGGGGGACTGATTTACCTCATTAACAAAGTACAAATATTCGATTTCCTGTACATCACACTTTTTACATTACCCATTGCAGCCTTGTGGTACTTTGTAGGAAACAAAATGTATTCGAGCTACCGTAAAACCCTGCAAAAAACGCTAATCACAAATAAATCTAAAGTTGAGCACACCATCGAACAAGAGTATACGGTTGACCGTGTGCTGGAAAAAGAAATTAAAAGCTCGGTTGAAGATAAAGTTCTGTATGGCTTGCGCCTGATGGAAAAAATTGAACCGGCTTTGTTTGAAAATGCCATCCTCGGCCTAACCAACAGCAGCCATCCGAAAGTAAAGGCCTTTGCCCGTGAAAAAGCTCAAAGCCTTGGCATGGATAAAGATTCGGATATCACAAAATTAGCAACACAAGCACAGGGCACTTCAGAAGACAGCGACCTGTTATCTATCAACCCGGAAAAGTTGATGAAGCTTAGCAAATCGGTAAAACCTGCCGACCGGGTGCTGGCCGCTAAACTCTTGCGTAAACTTATCAGTCAGCGAACCATATTCATATTGCTGGAATTACTCCGCGATGTTGATTATAAGGTGCGCCACGAAGCACTGATCACCGCCCGTAAAGTAAAGCGCTCTGAAACCTGGCCAACACTAATCGAACTTCTCTCCTCACCATCCTACTGTCATCAGGCCACAGCCGCCCTCATTGAGGCTGGTGAGCCCGCCTTGCACGTGTTGGAAACTGCTTTTCATAAATCCGGCCAAACAGATTTGGTTATGCTGCGCATCGTACAAATTATTGGACGTATCGGTGGCCAGCAGGCATTGGATCTATTATGGAAGAAAGCCGATTATCCCGACAAGCGGATTGTAAAACAGATTCTCTATTCCCTTCGCTACATAAACTACCGCGCCAGCGGACGCCAGGCCCGCGAAGTGATGGACCTGCTGGAAGCTGAAATCAGCAAAACCCTTTGGAACCAGGCTGCCCTGCATGAACTTCCGCAAACGGAACACTATCAACTGTTACGCAGCGCCATCCGCGAAGAAATAAGGATAAACAACAACCAGATCACCATGCTGCTCTCCATACTGTATGATCCGGAAGCGGTGCAACTGGTGCGTGAAAATATTGAGTCGGGCGATCCTAATGGTATTGCCTACGCTATTGAACTGATGGACTTGTTTGTTGACCAGGACCTCAAGCCTAAACTTTTTCCGTTGTTCGATGACATACCGGTTCCGCGCAAACTGGAATTACTACAGATCTATTTCCCGCGCGAGAACTATAACCCCGTTCAGGTAATCAACTATATTCTTAATCGTGATTTCAATCTGAATAACCGTTGGACAAAAGTATGTGCGGCCTATACCTCGGCTTACATTCCCGAGTTTCGCGTTAGCCGTGGATTAATCGCCCAGATGTTTAACCGCGATAAACTCCTGCAGGAAACTGCTGCATGGGTAATCTACAACAAGAGCAGAGAAGCCTACAACACCATTTCAGAACGACTTCCTGATCGCGACAAACGCTACCTCGACTCGGCCATTGAGAACAACCAATTGCTGGACGGACTAAACGATGGATTCTTTTTAGGTATCGAAATGATTATGTTCCTGAAACAACTGCCAGAATTCAAAAATATAAGTGGTGTGTTGCTGGCCGACTTGTTTGATAAAATAATTGCCTACGATTTAAGCAAGGGTGAAAAAATTTCCTTTAACCCGGCCGATCAGAACAGTCCGATTTTTATTGTAGCCCATGGCGAAGTACAGTTGAAGGAAGATGGTGTTGGAAAAATTACCTTAACCCCCGGCCAGGTATTTGGCGACTTATTTACTATCAACGGAC
>ERZ761609.689-NODE-689-length-36929-cov-59.156940_pt1 | contig 36929 bp, 29 predicted proteins | sample MGYA00511163_ERZ761609 | MGnify/ENA primary metagenome ERZ761609 (study PRJEB28899, sample SAMN02445070) | bioreactor sludge metagenome | biome: EBPR sludge | place: Australia: Brisbane, Thorneside Wastewater Treatment Plant | collected 2011-12-16 ...
GTGACTGGAGTTCAGACGTGTGCTCTTCCGATCTGATGTGACGTGATGACCGAGACTCGCCCAGACGCCGGCCTTGCGCAGGTGCAGGCGGCTCTTCAGTACCTCGGGGAGTCGCGCGGTTTCGACCCGATCGAGCACCTCCGCGCGCCAGTTGTCGACCGCAAAACGCTCGATCGGGGTCAGCGTCGGCGAGATGCAATCGTGCCGGGTCAGTGCCAGGGCGGCCAGTGCTTTCTGGACATCGCTCGCCCGCAACGCCAGCACCCGGCGAAACGCGTCGCCGTTGTAGCAGAGCTGGACCTGATCGTCGCGCTCGACGCTGACCATGTTGACCCCATAGGCGGCGGCGACTTCCAGGTGCGCGCCGACCGTGGTGTCGGGCGTCTTGCCCTGCCGGACCGATGCGCGGCGCGCCAGGCGTTCGGCAAAGGTGCCGAGGGCGTCGAACACTTCGCCGTCGATCGCGTCGGCCGGAGCAGCTTTGAGGTAGGCTGCCGCGTAGCTGATGCCCAGCGCTTCCGCGCCCGGCGTGTCGCGCAGGAAACGGACGACGGCCAGCAACTCGGGCGCGTTCTCGGGTTTGAGCGCCTGCTGCCTCACCTGGCTCGCGCGCAGATAGCCGGCGCGCTCGCGGCGGTGGTCATAGACCTGCAGGTAGTCGCCCTTGGCGCCGCGGATTTCGAGGCTGTCGCCCTGCCAGAGCACGGCATGCTGGGCGGCGGATTCGCGCGGTGCGGCGCGCAGCACCGCCTGGTCCTGGGTGACGATGGCGATGACGGTGAGGGCGGTGGCAAGCATGGTCAGCGCCCCTCCTCGACGGATTCTTCCGCGGCCATGGGATCGGTTCCCGGCATCGCCGTGGGGTGAGCGCGGTGGGCCGGACCACTGCCGAGCAGCGTCGCGCCGATGAAGCCACCGTCGCTCGGGGGTGGCGCGATGATCACCGAGATCTTGTCGGAGAGCTTGTCGGCCATCGTCTTCTGGATCAGCAGCGGATTCTTCGAGATCAGCGCGCCATCGCGGGCGAGTTGCTCGCTGGCGATCTTGCCGAGGCGCTCCTGGCGGTAGGCGTCGGCATCGGCGAGCTTCTGGCGTGAATCGGCTTCCCCAGCCGCCTCGATGCGCCGTGCTTGAGCGGCGGCTTCGGCGTTCTTGATCCGGGCAACCTTCTCGGCTTCGGCTTCCAGACCGCGCTGTTCGATCTGTTTCTGTTTGAACGGCAGGACATGTTTCATCGCCTCGGCCTGTGCCTTGGCGGCGATGATCTGTTCCTGTCCGGCCGCCTCGGCGGCCTTCTCGCGCCGGATCTTTTCGGCCTCGGCTTCGAGTTCGCTCTGCTTGACCTGCTTGTCCTTGAGTTCGAGCGTGTAGCGCATCTTCTCGGTCGCCAGGCCTTCGGCCAGCAGGTTCTCCATGCCGGCCTTGTAGTCCGGCGGCAGGTCCACCTTGCCGATGGTCACCGACTCGAGGACGACGCCGTCCGACGAGAGGCGCGGCTTGAGTTCCTGTTCGATGAGCTGCTGGATCTCCTGGCGCTTGCTCGAGAAGATCTCGCGCACGGTGTAACGCGCCAAGGTCTTGTATAGCACGCCCCGGACCGCCGGCTCGACGATTTCACCGTTCACGTCCTCGGGCAGGTTCCGGGCGATCGTCGCGATCTGCTGCTGATCGAGCGCGTAGCGTACGGAGACGTCAACACCGAGGGACAGACCCTCGACCGACTGGAAGGGGGCCGGGCCGCTGGCGCTGACGCCGTCAACCGGGCGATAGACCTGGTCGCGCAGCGAGAAGCGGCGCAGCTCGTGCAGGCCGGGAACCACGAGCACGGCGCCTTCGTGGACTTCGACCGACTGGCCGGTGAACTGGTTGAGGCGGACGCCGATTTCGCCGCGGCTGATGCTCTCCATCGGCGGATGGGTGTAGAGGACATAGCCGGCGCCGGCGAGTACGCCGAGAGCGAGGAGTCCGACGCTGCGATGGCGCAGGGCGCTGCCACAGCGGGTCGCCAGCGGCGCGACGCCGGCGGCAACGCCGCTCAGGGCTTCGCGAAGGTTCTGAACGATCTTGGTGACTTGAGGTTTCATGAGGTTTCTCCCGGAACATGATCTTCGACGAGTGGGGCACCAGCCCCGCCGTGGGGGCGGGAAGATCGGTCCGCACCCCGGTTCGGCATGAAGTTCATGGTCGTCGAGGTGCCGCGGAAGATTCAATGGCGACGCAGGGGCAGTTTGTTCACAGACCGGGAGCGTTTCTTCCGATCCGTGAACGCTTACTCACGGGTGTGAACGAATGTTCACGCGAGAGGAGCGGGTCAGGCGAAGCCGCCCGACACGGTCGGTCAGACGCCTGTCGCCTCGAACTGGATAGCGGTAAAGGCTATCCGGTTGGAGATCACCGCAGCTGGGCGGAGGGGAGCGGATAGCGGCCGTGTTCCGTCTTCCTCTCCCAGAGGGCTGAGGCGTTCGCTCATCCCGCGAACGGAGAGGAGTTGAGAAGGAGCAGATCCTGAAGAAGGCTGGGACGCTTTGGGAGCAGGGAGGGCTGGAGAACCTCTGCTATCGTGGGAAGCTTGACGAGCACCCGGAGAGAAAGGAGCCCAGCCCATGCGCCGAATTGTAGCCGGCATCACCACGCTTGAGGAACATCTGGAGACGATCCGGCGGAAGCCGGAGGTCTATCGACCAACGTCGTGCCCGCACTGCGGGATCAAGCAGCTGCGTCAGCACGGGTACTACTACCGGAAGGCCGATCGGCGCGCGCAGCGGCCCCGGCTCAACCCCGTGCCGATCGGTCGTTACCGCTGCACCGGTTCCCGTCGCACCTGTTCGCGCTTGCCCGAGTGCATCGCCCCACGGCGTTGGTACCCTTGGTCGGTGCAACAGCAATCGCTGTCGCCTCGAGTTGGCGCCGCTCCGGCCGAGTGCGGTGACGACGGGCAGCCGGCCGTGCGGAGTATCGACCGCTGGTGGCGATGGCTCCTGGATCGCGGACCGCTCGTCGCTTTTCATCGGCGGGCGCGTTTTCCCGAATTGGGTCGAGCCAGTGAATTCTGCGATTTCTGGCGGCAACTGTTCTCTTCGCTTGGCCTGCCACCTGCCATGGCGTGGCTGGATCAGGAGATCAGCGTCCCATGATCGGCTGATCCCGGAGCGGCGGCAGACAGTGGGGGCCCCGCCCGGGCGGGGCCCCCACGCACTTTGCAGCTGTCATGGACTCGGCGCTTGCGCTTTGATGGCGACTCTTTTTTTTTGCGAGGAGTCCCCATGAACGAAATCGATCCGCAAGCGCTGTTTCGCTTCTCTGTCCTGGGTCCGCGTGTAGCATCGGTTTCACGAGGTAGCGCCGTTCGCTTGAAGTTGAAACGCCGGGAGGATCGGTAATTTGCTGCGCAGTAAATATGGCAAAAATGCTGAAGCAGAGCTAGTATGCGGATATTCACTGCCCAGTAAAGACTCGTCCAAGCCACGGTGCCTGCATCGCCCACTGCTGAACGCGAACTGATCGATCAGCTCCTCAACGCCCTGCGGGATCTGCCGGACGTGCAAGCCGAGCTTGATCGCGGGGAGCCTGCGGGCTCGGCCGGCGAACAGGCCCATGACGCTCGGATCGATCTGCGTGTCGCCGGCAAGTCCTTCACCCTGCTGATCGAGGCCAGGAAGGCCGCGTATCCGCGAGACGTGCGTGAGGTGCTGTGGCAGCTTAGGACACCCAATCGTCGCTCACCCCATCCACCGGGGCACGATCCCGTGTGGCTGCTGGTTGCCGAGTCCATCTCCCCCGGAGCCAAAGCGCTTCTCAGGGACGAGCGGGTCGGCTATTACGACAGCGGCGGCAGCCTCTATCTGCCCGCACCTGGTGCCTACCTTTACATCGACAAGCCGCCATCGAAGAGTCAGGTGAAGTCCGTGCGGTCACTGTTTTCCGGTCGGCGCGCGCAAGTCCTGCACGCACTGTTAGTCCATCATGGCGACTGGTTCGGCGTCAAGGACCTCGCTGAACGGGCGCTCGTATCACCGGCTACAGCCTCCCTGGTTTTGACGGAGCTGGAACGTTATGACTGGCTGGTCTCGCGCGGACAAGGGCCGAGTAAGGAGCGCCACCTCTCTGAACCTTCAGCCTTGCTGGATGCCTGGGTGAAGCAGCTCGCATCGATTCGGCTGCCCGATCTGCATCGCTACTACGTGCCTGCCATGAAGGCGGACAAGCTGCTTGAGCACGTTGGCCAGGTCTTCGCCGGTCATGAGGTTGAGTACGCGATCAGCTACGAAGCAGCAGCGCAACACTATGCGCCGTTTCTTTCCAGCGTCTCCCAGATACGCCTCCGGTTGCTGGTCGGATCCAGTGCCGATGACGCCATCAGCGAACTCGGCCCCCGTGTCGTCAACGAAGGCGCCAACCTGGTAGTCATCGAAGCGAGGTCGCCTGGTGAGCTGCTGTTCCGCGAGCAAGTTCGTAGCATTTGGCTGGCCAGCCCGATCCAGGTTTATCTTGACCTGCTGGGTAGCGAAGGTCGCGCCAAGGAAATGGCCGAGCACCTGCGCAAGGAAAGGATCGGCTTCTAATGGCCAAACCGGCGACACTCGACGGCTACAGCGATCAGTACACACTCGACTGCGAACGTGTCCTCGTGACGCTGCTACGCGGCCTCGGTCCGTGGAAGGAATCCGTCTACCTCGTCGGAGGTCTCACACCAAGGTATCTGGTCGCAGCCCGGCCGCCCGTTGTCCCTGCGCATGCCGGTACCCTGGATGTCGACATCGTGATCGACCTGCAAATCCTGACTGATACCGATGCGTATCACACGCTGGAGAACAACCTCACAAGAATGGGCTTCGAGCGCGCCGAGAACGAGAAGCAGCAAAAGCTCTCCTGGCGCTGGCAAGCCCGCACTGAACATGGGGCGCTGATGGTGCTCGAACTGCTCGCCGACGCCCCTGACATCGCCGGCGGCAAGGTGCAGCCACTACCGACAGAGGGCACGATCTCTGCGCTCAACATCCCGCACTCGTCCATCGTCTTCGACCTCCACCAAGTCACCGAGATCCGGGCTGAACTTCTGGGCGCCAACGGGGTTGCGACCGAGAAGGTCAAGCACGCCAATCTGGTCAGCTTCACCTGCTTGAAGTCATTCGCGTTCGATCAGCGTTTCGAACGTAAGGACGCTCACGACCTGATCTATTGCATCGAACACGCGCCCGAGGGAATGGCCCTGGTCGCAGCAGCCTTCCGCAAGGCGCGCGACGGCAAACACGGCGCCGTGATTCAGGCCGCGCTGGCAATCCTGCGCAGTCGCTTCGCGCAAGACGGCACGATTGAGGGCTATCGCAAGGATGGCCCGGTGTCAGTGGCGAAGTTCGAACTCGGTGAAGGCGACGAACCCGAGCAGCGTGAGGCAAGGGCGCTGCGACAGCGCCAAGCGAGCGATGTTATCGACCAATTGCTTGGTCGAATCGGCTGATGAGGGGGTACGCATGACTTTTCCCGCAGACATCAAGGGATGCATGAAGGATTGCATTTTGTCGTTGTTTTGGCCGCGCAAAGACATCGTGGGCTTTTTCGAAAAGCATGGATGCAGCCAGGCCGAATTGAGCGGCCTGCAGATCGGAGGCGAGAGCGGCCTCAAGCGGCACGAAATCATTGATGTGCTCTTCGCCAAATTGGACGCACGCTCTGATAACGGACTCGGGCCGTTTCGCGCCATGCTGCAGTCCCTGCTGGCGTGGTCGCACTTCGACCCGTACTACTTCGACAAGCTGGGCAAGCTGGATCGTTCCGCTGCCACGAGACACCTCGATCACCTGAAGCAACTGCAGGAAATCCGGGATGCCAAGATCAAGGCGGATCGAGAGCGTCGAGCGACACAGGAGGCTGCGCGCCAACAACCGACGACTACCTTGGAAGACCTGCGTACCGAATACCTGGACCTACTGGGCAACAAGACATCAAGGCAGCAACGTGGCTATGCGCTGGAACATATTCTGGCCGAACTTGCGAGGATCTCTCACCTGGAGACAACGGAAGCATTTCGCGTCAACGGCGAGCAGGTGGACGGCGCAGTCAAGTTCGACGGAGAGCACTATCTCATAGAAGCCAAATGGCAGGAGAAATCGGCAAGCAACGAGCCGGTATACCAGTTTGCCGGCAAGGTGGCCGGCAAGTTATACGGACGCGGCCTGTTCATCTCGGTAAACGGTTTCAGCGCCGAAGTAGTCCGTAGCCTCATCATGGGCAAGGAAATTCAGACGCTCTTCGTCGACGGTGAAGATCTGATCCTCGTAATCGAGGGGCACCTGAACTTTCGCGAGATGATCGACCGTAAGGTGAAGGCGGCACAAACAAGAGGGCTTATCTACGTGCATCCGATCGCGGGCACAGAGAAAAAGTAGCCCATTCACCCCGTGTCCCCAAAAAAACACGATAAAAGCCGCATGGCCGACAATCACGAACAAGCTCTCATCAAATTCGGCTACCGCTGCGGCCGCAGCGGCGCGCATGCGTCACGGACCATGATGCTGGCTGAGCTTTCCACGCTGCTCGCGCATGTCCCGCCGAGCGCGGTGCGTTGCGACTATCGGCGAGCAGTGGTGGAGTCGAACACCCTCGGCAAGCCAACCAGGAAAGCACGCCAACTGACCTTTCGCCATCTGGTGGAACTGTATGGCCTCGACCCGAGTCTGGCGGTGTTCCGCGTCTTCCGCCAACTGTGGAATCTGGACGGGCAGGCTCGTCCGGTCCTTGCCTTGATGGTTGCGCTGGTGCGCGACCCCCTTCTACGTCTATCCCGCGATTTCATACGTGCCAAGTATCCTGGCGAATCCGTACAACGCGCTGAATTGGAAGCCTTGCTCGCCACAGACGATCCTGATCGCTTCACGCCCGCATCGCGGAAATCGTTTGCCCAGAACATCAACGGCACCTGGACTCAAGCCGGATTTCTGGTTGGTCGAGTGCACAAGACCCGTATCGTCCCTTGCATCACCCCGACCAATGTCTCTTTCGCTCTGTTCCTGGGCTACCTCGAAGGGCTGACAGGCGAGCGCTTGTTCGCCTCTGAATGGATGAATTTGCTGCCGGGTTCGCCTGATGAGCTGGTGTTACATGCAAACTCTGCAGCAAAACGTGGACAGATCGTTTTCATGAACGCGGGCGGTGTCAAGGAAGTGCGCTTCCCCGGTTACCTCTCGCCCGCAGAGGAGATGTTGCTGCATGAGTAAAGTTGCGAAGCTGGTGAGCGCGTACCGCGAGCATTTGACGGTGCCGTGGCAAGCCGGGCTGGCCTCGATACAGAAAGTGATCTTTGCCGTCTACGACAAGAGCGACGAGCTACGTCTGCGCGCGCATGTCGGCGAGTTTGAACAGGTCACCCAACTGGCAGGGCACAAGTGGCTGCTGATCGACCTCACGCACGCTTTTCCCATCTGGATGGCGGCTCAGGAATACCGTGACGCCTATTTCGAATGCCCAGAGGATCTCGACGGCTATGCCGTCGGTGAAATCACCGAGTTCATCAAGACGCTCGTTCTGACGGTGAGAACGCAGATCCGCCCGGCCGCCGACGACAACACCGTCGTCGCCTTGCTCGGTGTCGGCTCGTTATTTGGTCTGGCACGCGTGTCTTCACTGGTCGAGGGAATCAAGGATGCCATTGGCGGTCGCCTGCTGGTCTTCTTTCCAGGCGAGTACCACGCTGAGCACCACGCCTATCGCCTCCTGGACGCACGGGATGGCTGGAACTATCTCGCTGTACCGCTCATTGCCAAAGAATAAGAACCCAGGGAAGCCACCCCATGCTGAATCGCGATGTGTACGTCAAAGCGCCCGAACAGAATCGGCCGGTCAACAACGGGGTTGCCGAAGTCTCCGAAGACCACTCGGATGCCGCCCAGCAGGTACTGCGCTATGAACTCGAAACCTTCGTTTGCGATGGTCAGTACCAGAAAGGGATGGAAACCATCCTCGATACCTTCCTGCGCAATCTGGGCAGCGGGACAGAACAACCTGGGATGTGGATATCGGGCTTTTACGGCAGCGGCAAGTCGCACCTCGCGAAAATGCTCCGCCATCTGTGGACCGATTTCTCCTTTCCGGGCGGAGCCACCGCGCGAGGTCTTGCGAAGCTGCCGCCACAAGTGTCGGATGCGCTGAGAGAAGCCACCACCGCCGGCAAGCGCTACGGTGGTCTGCATGCGGCAGCCGGCAAGCTCGGTGCCGGCGCCGGCGACCACGTGCGCCTGGCGCTGATGGGCATCGTTTTCAAGTCAGCGGAACTACCCGAGGCGTATGCGCACGCGCGGTTCGTCATGTGGCTCAGGCGGGAGGGTCTGCTCAGGGCTGTTGAAGCCGACCTGAAAGAGGCTGGCCGAAGCCTGGCTGAAGAACTTCCTCATCTCTACGTCTCACCCCGCATCGCCAAGGCACTGCTCAAGGCCTATCCCGGATTCGCCGAATCGGAGACCGCGGCGCGAGCTTTGCTCAAAGCCCAGTTCCCCCAGGTGGCGGACATCTCCAACGACCAGCTGATCGGCGCGATTACCGATGCCCTGTCCAGGAACGGCAAGTTCCCGCTCACCCTCATCGTTCTCGACGAGGTGCAGCAGTACATCGGCAGTGACACACAAAAGGCCTACCTGGTCCAGGAAGTGACCGAAACGCTCTGCAAGCACTTCAAGGGACAACTGCTGTTCGTCGGCACGGGCCAGTCCGCGTTGTCCGGAACGGCCAACCTGCAACGGTTGATGGCACGCTTTCCGGTACCCGTGATGCTGGGTGATTGGGATGTCGAGAACGTTACCCGCAAGATCATTCTGGCCAAGAAGCCGACGGCGCAACCGGAAGTCGACCGCATCTGGCGGGCGAATCTGGGCGAGATTTCTCGCCACCTGCGTGGCACCAAGCTCGAACACGTCACCGACGACGAAGCCGTGATGACTGCCGACTATCCGATCCTGCCCGTTCGGCGGCGCTTCTGGGAAAAGGTCCTGCGCACCATCGACACCACGGGTACCGTCTCGCAACTGCGCAGTCAGTTGCGTGTCGTCCACGAAGCCGTTCTGGCGACCGCCGACCAGCCCGTGGGCAAGGTCGTCGCCGGCGATTTCCTGTACGACCAAATTGCCGCCAATCTGGTCTCCACCGCGCAGCTTCCGCGAGAAGTTTTCGAGAACGTCCAGAAATTTGCCGCCGGCGACGAGCGCACGCAACTCAAGGGCCGGCTTCTCAAACTGATCTTCCTGATCAACAAGCTCCCGTCCGAGACGGCAGTCGACATCGGGCTGAAGGCCACCGAGGATGTTCTCGCCGACCTGCTGGTCACCGATCTCAAGGCCGGCTCATCGGAACTTCGCAAGGCGCTACCCCCCCTGCTCGACGAATTGCAGCACAAGGACCGCCTGGTCATGTCGCTCGATAGTGGTGGCGGCACCGAGTATCGTCTGCAAACGCGTGAAAGCAGCGCCTGGTACGACGAATTCCGTTCTCAGGAAGCCGAACTCAGTGCCGCCCACCAGCGTGTCGAGCTGCTACGCTCCGAACTCTTCAAGACGCGCTTCCGGGAAGCGCTGGCGAAGGTACGCGTCGTGCAAGGCAAGGCGAGCGAAGTGCGCGCTCCGATCGCCTGCTTCGACGAAGCCTTGCCCAAGAATCACGACAAGTCGCTCTACGTCTGGATTCAGAACGGCTGGCAAACCGACGAGAAGTCCATCATTGCCGATGCCCGGGCCAAGGGCGCCGAGAACCCGACCATCCTCGTTTTCCTGCCGAAGGGACATAGTGACGCGCTCGGCAATGCCATCGTGACCCTCGAAGCGGCCAAGAACACGCTCAACCGCAAAGGGACGCCGAACACCGAAGAAGGACGCGACGCGCGACGTTCGATGGAAAGTCGTCAGCGCAACGCCGAGAAGGAAATCGACACCCTTCTCGAAAGACTGTTCGCCGGCGTGCGCGTGTTCCAGGCGGGAGGCCAGGAAGTTACCGAGGGAAGCAACCTGGCCGAGCGCCTGAATCGCGCCGCCAAAGCCTCGGTCGTTCGTCTCTACAACAGCTTCGACACTGCCGACCACGAGGCCTGGGGAAAGGTCGTCGAAGAGGCGCGCAAGGGATATGGCGAAGCGATGAAAGCGGTCGGTCACACTCAGGAATGTGATCGGCATCCCGTCTGCCAGAAGATCATGGCCTTCATCGGACCGGGCAAGAAAGGCAGCGATATCCGCGAGAACTTTGAAAGCCCGCCGTATGGCTGGCCGCGCGACGCCATCGACGGCGCACTCTACGCGCTCCTGACGACAGGTCACCTGCGTGCCAGCGACGCAGCGGGCAAGGGCATCGACGCCAAGGGCCTGGAGCGGAACAAGCTCACACAAGCCAGCTTCCGTCTTGAATCGGTCACCATCACCCCGGTGCAGAAAATCAGGATTCGTGGGCTGTTCAGTACGCTCGGCGTGCCCTGCCAGCCAAACGAGGAACTGATCCGGGTTCCTTCGCTGATCACCAAACTGAAAGCATTGGCCAGCGGCGCAGGCGGTCCGGCACCGCAACCGCAACCGCCGAAACAAGACCTCATTGCGACGCTGGAAGGGCAGTCCGGCAACGCGCTCCTGTTCGCAGTCTTCACCCATGTCGACACGCTAACCCAACTGGCCAGGACCTGGGAAGACGCCGCCAAGGCCATCCAGCAGCGGCTTCCGGTCTGGGAACAATTGTCCACCCTGGTCAGGCACGCCCAGGACCTCGGGCCGTATGAGGATCTGCAGGCGGAAATCGAGGCCATCCGCAACCAGCGCAGTCTGTTGACAAACCCGGACCCGGTGCGGCCTGTCCTCGACCGTAGCGCAGAGCTGCTGCGCCAGGCGCTAAGCGCCAAGCTCGCCGGCTACCAAAGCGAGTACGACCGGCAAACCGCCTTGCTTACCGCCGACAACAACTGGCAAGAACTCGATGCCGAGCAGCAGGCCAGGCTGATCGCCGACCATCACATCGCAGCGCCCGAATCAGCGGACCTGTCCACGCCAGAGAAACTGCAAGACACGCTCGACGAATGCAACCTGCAGCGCTGGATCGAGCGCACGCAGGCGCTGAGAACCCGCTTCGACAGCGTTCGCCTCGAAGCCGCACGCCTGCTCATGCCGACCGTCCAACAAGTCACTCTGCCCAGCCGCACTCTCAACAACGCCGAAGAAGTGAAGATCTGGCTAGCGGAGGTGGAAGCCGCACTGCTCGAACAAGTGGCGAATGGGCCGGTCATTCCCCGCTGATCGACGAATCCAGATTGACCCGTGATCAGACTGCGCCGATAATGGACCCAACAACACCCGCCACACTTCAGGCCTTTCCATGGAAGATTCATGGTCTTGCACAGTGCTCCAACGGCGGGTTTGTCTTTTCGTGGCGTGCGCAATGAAGTATCAGAAGCCAGCGCTCTCCATCACGCAACAGATCGCCCACTGGGAAAGCAAGGGCCTGGTCATCCAGGATCAGGCAGTGGCCCAGACCGCGCTGCGTTTCAGCGGCCTGTTCCGCCTCAAGGGCTATGCGCTGCCGTTCATGGTTCAAGGCGCGACCGGGCGGCAGTTCCAGCCCGGTACCACGCTCGAACAGGTGCGGGAACTGTACCAGTTTGACCGCGAACTACGCGTCCTGGTCATGCGGGAGCTGGAGTGCATCGAGGTTGCCATTCGCACGGTCATCAGCAACACGCTGAGCGAACTGCAGGACGACCCGTTCTGGTATCTCGACCGCAACAGGACGCTCTTCGGAGATGTGCTTCGTGGCAGCGGCGTGCGCATTCGTTTCCACCATGCGCAGTTTCTTGCCGACGTTGATCACGAAACGCGAAGATCCCGGGACGAGTTCGCGAAACACTACTTTCGCAAATACAGCGATCCGCCGCTACCGCCGAGTTGGGTCGCCAGCGAATGCCTTTCGTTCGGCAAGTGGTCCCGTCTGTATGAGCATCTGAGAGTCGGCAAGACCCCGATTGCCAGCACTTTCGGCCTTGGTGTCGACGTGTTGGAGTCCTGGCTTCATTGCCTGACCTACCTGCGCAATGTCTGCGCGCATCACGGCATGGTGTGCCACCGCAAGTTCGTTTTCCGGCCCAAGACGCTGCAGCGCGAGCGGCAGCACTTCACCCAGAATCAGAGCTTCTACTGCTACGCCGCGGTGATCCAGGTCTTGCTCAAGTCCATGCAGCAACAGCCCGACTGGCCTACCCGACTGCAGGCGCACCTGAACAATTACCCAACCATCCTGCTGTAATGGGATTCCCCGCCAACTGGCAGACCCTGTCGCTCTGGAACTAGGAAGTCCCCGATGCAGAATCCCCTGTCAAAACCCCTTCGCAGTCAGCTCGAAAACACGGTCAAATCCGCACGCGACGTGGCCGAGAAGGCTGCGCTCGCGGCTTTGCATCAACTCGGCGTCGGTGACGCCAGGCTCCCGGAACATCTTGACGAAGCCAGGAAAGCCCTGCGCCGCCGCCTGCGGGCGCACGGCCGCAGCCTGGGCGATGTCAAGTCTGCGGATGACAGCCAGGGCCTGACCCATTTGAAGTGGGAAGTCGCCTATGAGCATTGGCATCGGATGCTGTTTGCCCGTTTCCTTGCCGAAAACCATCTGCTGCTCTGGGAACCTGGAGCGCCGGTGACGCTGGCGGAATGCGAAGAACTGGCGCAGGACCCGAGTACCAGCCTCGGCGCCAGGAGCGGTTGGGAACTGGCCGGCAAACTCGCCGCCCGCATGTTGCCGCAGGTCTTCAAAGCGAATTCGCCAGTGTTCGAGTTGCGTTTTTCCCCGAACGAACAGCGCGACCTCGAAAACCTGTTGCAGGCATTGCCCACCGAAACCTTCGCGGCCAGCGACAGCCTGGGCTGGGTCTATCAATTCTGGCAGGCCAAGCGTAAGGACGAGGTCAACGCCTCCGAGGTCAAGATCAGCGCCGATGAATTGCCCGCCGTCACGCAGCTTTTCACCGAGCCGTACATGGTGGAATTCCTCCTGCACAACTCGCTCGGCGCCTGGTGGCACACCCGCCATCCCGGCAAGCCCTGCCCGGAGGAACTCACCTATCTGCGTACGCTGGAGGATGGCACGCCGGCTGCCGGCAAGTTCGAGGGTTGGCCGGACAGGTTGAGCACTTTCAAGCTCCTGGATCCCTGTTGCGGCTCCGGCCATTTCCTCGTGGTGGCTTTCCTCTTGCTGGTGCCCATGCGCATGGCCGCCGAAGGGCTGTCGGCCAGGGAGGCTGTGGACGCAGTATTACGGGACAATCTGCACGGCCTCGAGATCGATCCGCGCTGCGTGGAGATTGCCGTTTTCGCGCTGGCGTTCGCTGCCTGGCGCTATCCCGATGAAACAGGCAACCCGCTTGGCGTCCGCATCGAGATGCCCGTGCCAAGCATCGCCTGCTGCGGCCTCAAGGTCGCCGCTCGGCCGCAGGACTGGGAGGCGCTGGTGCCGGACGATGCTCCCAATGCCGCTCACTTGCGCGAAGGTTTGAGTCGGTTACATGAAACCTTTGCCCAGGCACCTTTGCTGGGGAGTTTACTCGATCCGTCCCAAGCCAATAAAGGCGACTTGTTCGCAGCGGACTATCCCTTGCTCGCCGATCTGCTGGGTCAGGCGTTGGCGAGCGAACGCCAAATCCCCCTATTCCGTGACGAAGAAGATCGTTGGGAATTGGCTCTGAGCGCGCAAGGCTTGATGGAGGCCGCCCGTCTGCTGGACGCACGTTACCATCTGGTCGTCACCAACGTGCCCTATCTGGCGCGCGGCAAACAATCCGATGAATTAAAGCAATATTGTGAATATCACTATCCTGAAGGTAAGAATGATCTTGCCAACGTCTTCTTGAAACGCTGCCTTCAGCTAGCAAAAGAACGCGGAGCAGGTACTATCCAAATTGTCATGCCCGAGAACTGGCTGTACCTAACAACATATCGAAAACAGAGAGAAACGCTGCTGGCTGCCTACACTTGGCCGTTGATCGCAAAGCTTGGATTCGCTTCATTCCAGGTAATGGACTGGTGGGCGTTTGGGATCATTTTATTGACAATAAAGAATAGCTTACCTACCGATGATGCTGACATCGCATTTTGGGATTGCAGCTCTAGTAAGGAAATTGCTACCAAGTCTGAGCTGCTATCTCGTGGACGGGCTTCTGTTGTTATGCAAAGTAGTCAACTACGCAATCCCGATTCACGAGTGACGCTTACAGAGGTCATTGCTACCAAGACGATTGGGCATGTTGCGACAGCACTTCAAGGCATAAAGACTGGCGACGATGGCCAACATATCGCATGCTTTTGGGAACTATCTAGAATTTCGAGCGATTGGAGAACTATTCAGAGCACGGTTGAAACCACTGTTCCGTTTGGAGGACTGCACCTTATCGTACGTTGGGCAAACAATGGTGCTGCAATTGCCCGTTTACAGGGGAGGGCAGCGTGGAGTAGGCCAGGTGTTGCCGTGTCGTTAATGAATGAGATTCGAAGTGCACTATTCATAGGGCAAGTTTTCGATAGCAATGTCTCAGTCATAACACCAAGGGATCCTCTCTACTTGGCGAGTATTTGGGCCTACGGATCATCCAGCGAGCTGAATCGTGCTGTCAAGGAAATCGAACCAGGAGTCAAAGCTAACAATGGTGCTTTAACAAAGGTTGGGTTTGACTATGAAAAATGGCAGCAAGTGGCTGCCGAGTACTACCCAAACGGCCTGCCAAGACCTCATTCCGACGATCCTACTCAGTGGATTTTCCACGGCCACCCGCAGCCAGCGACCGACCCGCTGCAAGTCGCCGTCGCCCGCCTCCTCGGCTACACCTGGCCAGGCGAGTCGGACGACAAAATGGAACTCTCCGACGAGGCCCGCACGTGGATCGCCCGCTGCCAATCCTTGTCCATCCACGCCGACGACGACGGCATCGTCTGCCTGCCCGCAGTGCGCGGCGAAAAACCTGCCCACGAGCGCCTGTTGGGGCTACTGATCGACGCCTGGGAAAAAGTCGAGCCGGGGAGCTGGAAGCCTTCCATGCTTGACCAACTGCTCGCCGACGCCGACTGCGCCGGCAAAGCACTCGACGTCTGGTTGCGAGAAAAATTCTTCGAGCAGCACGCTAGGCGCTTTCACCACCGTCCCTTCATCTGGCATATCTGGGACGGCCTCAAAGACGGTTTCGGCGCCCTGGTGAATTACCATCGGCTCGATAACAAGAACCTCGAACGTCTGATCCACACCTATCTCGGCGACTGGATTCGCAGCCAGGAAGACGGAGTGAAGGACGGCGTCGACGGCGCCCAGACACGCCTGGCCGCCGCACGCAATCTGAAGACCCGGCTCGAAGCCATCCTCGACGGCGAAACGCCCCACGATATTTTCGTCCGCTGGAAGCCCCTGCCCCAACAACCCATCGGCTGGCACCCCGACCTCAACGACGGCGTGCGCCTCAACATCCGTCCGTTCATGACCGCCGAGGTGCTGCGCCAGAACAGGAAACCCAAGCTCAACATTACCTGGGACAAGGATCGTGGCAAGGACGTTGAAAGCGCGCCGTGGTTTGCGGTGTTCAAGGGTGAACGCATCAATGGCCACCATCTGACGCTCGCGGAAAAGCGAGCAGCTCGAGGAGATGGCTGATGCTACTGAGCAGACTGCGCATTGAGAATTACCGTGGCGTCAAGTTGCTGGAGCTTGCGCTCGACGAGACAACGGTCCTGGTCGGAGAGAACAACTGCGGCAAGACCACGGTTCTTCACGCGTTAAGGGCTTGCCTCTACACGCTCAGGTCCGCTGGGCGTGCATCTCCATTCGAGGAGTTCGACCTTCATTTTGATAGTCAGTCTGCTGACCCGACCTCCGCGCCACCGATCACCATTACCCTGACTTTTGAAGAATCGAAGGCTGGTGATTGGTCGGACGAAGTCGAACAGCGGCTTGGCGGGGACGGAGGCATCATCGCATTGGTGCCGCCTGATGACAGGAGCCGAGTACAGTTGCGTGTGATTGCCGAGTACTCCAAAGTTACCCAGGATCTTGAGACCGCGTACGAGTTCTTGGATGCGAACGGGAAGTCACTTCCAGCCAAAAATCGCAGCCGGCTCTCAGCACTTCAACAACTCCGGCCGCTATTCTATCTTTCTGCTTTGCGCGATGCAGGTAGGGAGTTTTCGCGCTCATCGCAGTTCTGGTCGCCATTCGTGAAGAACTCTCAAATCGATCCGGCAAAGAAGGCGGAAATCGAAGAACAACTCGAAGCCATCAATGCCCAAATCATCGAGGCGCATGGCACGTTCAAGGGCGTTCGCGAACACCTCTCGAAGGTGCAAGACCTCGTGGCGCTCGGTGGGCATGACGTTGTGAGCGTGGATGCCGTGCCTGCGCGTGTCTTTGACATGCTTAACCGTACTCAAGTCAGCATCGCATCCTCGACGGGAGCCAAGCTGCCCATCGGCAGGCACGGCGAAGGAACCCAAAGCCTGACGGTCCTGATGCTCTTCGATGCGTTCCTGAAGTCCGAGCTTGCCCGCAAGCAGGGAATCAAGGAGTCCAAACCGATTGTTGCACTGGAAGAGCCTGAAGCCCACCTGCATCCGAACGCTGTGCGGGCACTATGGAAGACGATACGAGATATCGACGGGCAGAAGCTCATCGCGACTCACTCTGGTGACCTGCTTTCAGAAGTCGATATCCATTCTATTCGACGATTATATAAGGTCGCAGGAGATGTTCGAGTTGGAAATATTCCCAGAGGTACTCTAGACGACCATCAGCTGCAGAAATTCGACTATTTTGTCATCAGAAATCGAGGAGAACTGTTTTTTGCAAGGGTCTGGCTCCTGGTTGAAGGAGAAACGGATGTAATAATTCTCTCTGGTGCGGCGAGGATCCTTGGTATTGAGCTCGAGCAGGCTGCCGTCCGCATCGTGGACTATGCTCAAAGCGACCTGAACATGTTTATCAAGGCGGCAGATTCTCTGGGAATATATTGGCACGTATTCTCCGATGGGGACCCTCAGGGCATCAAGAATATAAAAAAATCTCGTGAGTCTCTGGCCGGTCGAACTGAACAGCTTCACCTTACTCTACTTCCAAACAACGAGCCGATTGAGCCATATCTTTGCAGGGCTGGATTCATTGATGTCTACGAAGAGCACGCCAGTGATCAAAATCGTCCTCGTTATATTACTGTAGGAAAGGAGGACGATGCATACGTAATGCAGCTCTGTCAATGCCTGCCAAATAATGGAAAGCCAGCTGCAGCGCATACGGTTGTCGTTGCCATGAACGAGAGAGGTAAAAATTCAGTACCAAACGAAGTTTCCGAGTGTTTAATTAAGGTCTTAAAACTGGCCGCGGGGGTGTAATGAAGTTTTTGATGAACCTTAATTCGAACCAACTCGCGGCAGCAAATTGGGATACCGGGGCGCTATTGGTCCTGGCTGGCCCGGGCTCAGGAAAGACAGCCACTTTGACGGCCCGTGTGGCGCGCCTGGTTGAGGAGACCGTTGGCGAAGCATTTCGAATTCTTTGCGTGACCTTCACGCGCAAAGCCTCCGCCGAGATGCGGGAGAGGCTACTCGCCCTCGTACCAAATGCGCGAGATCGCGTTTTGCTCACCAACTTCCATTCGTTCGCAACGGATATTCTTCGTCAACACGGAAGTCATTTTGGGCTAACTCCGGACTTCGAAATCATTGAGGAAGCTGAACGAGTTCGCTTGGTCAAGTCGGTGCTAGCAAAGCAGGCTGATGAGCTGACAAAGTTTGTTTCCGCCGAGAAGGCGCTGACCGCCATTGACTTTCTCCTGCGCAACGTCACTCCTAACGTTGATGTGCCCGCGATGCTGAAGGACCCCGAAACGGGGCGACAGCTCCAGATACTTTTTTCGGCCTACAAGGGGCTACTGAAGGAACAGAATTGCCTGGACTACGGTGCCATCCTGTACTTTTGCGAGGAATTGTTGCGAGAGAGGGCGCGCGTCGCAAAGCAGCTTCGAACCGTTTACAGGTATGTCTGTGTTGACGAGTTCCAGGATACGAATGTAGCTCAGTACCGAATCCTCCGTGCGCTCGCCCCAGAGAGGAGTGCCAATTTGTTCATCGTTGGCGACGATGACCAAGTCATGTATCAATGGAATGGGGCGAGTCCAGCGCGGGTCAAGGAGCTTGAGAGGCATTACGATCTCACGACCATCCAACTGCCGGAAAACTACCGCTGTCCTCCTGAGGTGGTCGCGCTCGCAAATTCGCTGATTGCTCACAACGGTGATCGTGCGACAGGAAAAATGCCGCTGCTCTCGATGAAGCCGCAGACGGGTTTCGATCCGGTCGATCTACGTGGGTTCGAGGACGAGAATGACGAGGCGGGTTGGGTTGCAGAGCAAATTTCTGGGCGTCTAGCAGCGGGCGCCAGGGCTCGCGACGTTGTCGTCCTGGCTCGCAACACCAAGCTCCTTGAGCGAGTTCATAGGGCACTCACTGCTCTTGCCGTACCGTCGCATGTTCAGCAACGAAAGTCACAGTTTGAGAGTGCTCCACTTCGCTTCATTGTCGCCGCGTTAAAGCTTGCTGCAGTCCGCTCCGACGAAGAGTTGGCCTCGATGGTTACAAAAGCCATGTCCGACTGCATTGAGGACGACATCAACGCAGACGACCTTGCGAGCTTCACAGCTCAGTTCAATGGTGACCAGCTAGAAGCCCTGGGTGCACTCGCGGCTAGTCATCCGACTTTGCCTGCGGATCTCCGGGATGCTGTCGTCGCGCTTGTACAGGGAAAGTTCTCAGTGTTCGTTCCGACGGCGCTGGCTTACTTCGATCGCATTGAAGCACAGGGCGCCGATGGCAGGGACAGCGAACAGTTCGCCGAGTACTCGACCGAGCGCCAAGTATGGCACAACATCATTTATGAAATCGGGCGCGACTCCGATGCATACGAAATGTCGCTGGGCCAGTTTCTGCAGGAACTGGCCCTCGCGAACAAGACGCCCGAAGCACCCTCCACTGCTGTTCGGTGCCTGACCATCCATGGTTCAAAGGGTATGGAGTTTCACCACGTTTTCTTGGTGGGGATGGCGGAAGACCAGTTGCCGTCGTTCCAAAGCAAGAAAGCAGGGGATGACAGCCGAGAAATGCAGGAAGAGCGGAGAAACTGTTTCGTCGCAATCACCAGGACGATTGAGAGCCTGACCCTTTCGTATGCGCAACGTTACAACGGGTGGCGTAAAGAGCCTTCTCGATTCCTGTTTGAGATGGGATTGCTAGAGAGGGATACTGAATGAGCGCCGGTGCAGGCATCAAACCCTCATCGGCCATGGACAACCGCTCACAGCCGGGAGACTTAGGGCGTTCGGCCGGTTTGCATTCTTTGAGCGCCGAACAGCGCTCTCAATTGGAGTCGGCACTGCGCTCGGCGCGAGAGATCGCGGAATCCGGCTCGTCCGCCGCGTTGGCACATATCGGTGTCGGCGATGCTCAGCCGCCTGCCCATCTCACCGAGGAGCAGCGGACCTTCCGTCGTGGATTGCGGGCGCATGGTCGATCCATTGGCGATCGCCGACAACACAATGGCGCCCAGGAGATCACGCGTCTGGTTCGGGAGGTGGCCTACGAGCACTGGCACCGGATGCTCTTTGCCCGCTATCTTGCCGAACGTGGTTTGCTGATGTGGGACGCCAGTGCCGCTGTGACTCTGGCCGAATGTCACGAGATGGCGTCGGACAAGACTCTACAGCTCGGATTCAATAGCGGCTGGGCCCTGGCCGGCCGCCTGGCGTCCAGGATGCTGCCACAGCTTTTCCCTTCGGATTCGTCGGTACTTGCGCTCGCCTTGGCGCCAGAACATCAAGTCGGCCTGGAGCGGATTCTGGCCTCGTTGCCGCCGCAGATTTTTCGTGCGCAGGACAGCTTGGGATGGGCTTATCAGTATTGGCAGGCCAAACGAAAAGAGGAGGTCAACGCCTTGCAAGCGAAGGTTGGCGCCGACGAGTTGCCGGCGGTCACCCAACTCTTCACCGAGGATTACATGGTGGAGTTTCTGCTCCGCAACACCGTCGGTAGGCACGAGAAACCTCCCGCCGAGTTGCGGCTACTCGACCCGTGCTGCGGATCGGGTCATTTCCTCGTTGCCAGCTTCTATTTCCTGGTGCCCTTGCGCCAGGAGCTTGAGGGGCTGACAAGCCGCGATGCGGTCGATGCCGTGCTGCGGGACAACCTGTTTGGCCTGGAAGTGGATCCACGCTGCGTCGAAATTGCCGCATTCGCGCTCGCTCTCGCAGCATGGACTTATCCGGACGAGGGAGAACATCCCCTGGGCTATCGACCACTCCCGAGCCTGAACCTGGCCTGTTGCGGCAGAGCCCCTGTCGAAGCGGAGATTCCCGGCGTGGGTGCAGAACTTACAGCGCGATTCCAGCAAGCCGCTCTGCTGGGAAGCCTGATCCTTTCTGGTGTGGCGGAGGGTGTGTTGCAACCTGGCTTTGCCCAACCAGGCGCTTACCGGGCAGTCAACGAGGAGACCGTCAATGAACCAGACGAAGACGATGCCGAACGTCTCGTCGCCGCCAAAGGGTTTGCGGACGCTCTTCGCTTGCTGTCGCAGCGTTACGACTTTGTGCTGACCAATCCGCCCTTCCTCGGGCGCGGTCGGATGTGCGACGAATTGCGCGCCTTTGTCGAAAGCCACTACTACGAAGCCCGGCACGATCTCGGCGCAGCTTTCCTGGAGCAATGCCTGCGGCTGACCAAGCCCGACGGCATGGTGGGGTCGGTCATTCAGCAGTCGTGGTTGTTCGCCGCTAGTTATGGCGCCTATCGGACGAAATTACTCGAGGAAGGCCGCTTGCATCTGGTTGCCAACCTCGGCGAAGGCGCGTTTCGGAGTACCGATGCGGCGGGCGCATTTCCCTCGCTGGTGATCCTCTCCAATGCCAAGGCGCCGGATGATGCTGCTGTTCGCCTGCTCGATGTGGCGAGCCATCGAACGGCCGACGAGAAGATGGCCGCTCTTGCCGCTGCGACCGCAACGCTTTTGCCCTACGCCGAGGTTCGGGCGACCGGCGATTACCTGATTGCACGAACGAGCCTGGGTAATTTGCCACGGCTTTCACAATTTGCCTCTCCTTACGTTGGCTTGCAGACCAGCGACTATCCGCGCTACTGCCGGTTTTTCTGGGAACTGCCGGCGATTGGTGGCGACTGGGAGCTGATGCAGGAAGCACCGGAGGATTCAGAACGGCTCACCGGCTTCAGCTCGATCTTTTACTGGCAAGGCGGAACGGGCGACCTGATGAACAGTGGCCTCGCCTATATCCGTGGGCAGGCGGCCTGGGGCAAGGCCGGGGTGATGGTCAGCCGCATGCGGCAGTTGAAAACGAGCCGCTACGTCGGTAACTTTTTCAACCAGACCTGCGCGGCAATCATCCCGAATGATCAGGCACTACTGCCAGCGCTGATGGCCTATTGTGCTTCGGACGAGTACAACACGGCCGTCCGTGAGGTTGATCGACGAATCTGTGTCGCCAACACCGCACTGACCAGGGTGCCATTCGATCTGGAGCGATGGTCGGCAGAAGCTGCCGAAAAGTTTCCCGACGGTTTGCCTGCACTTTACTCGGATGAACCGACCCAGTGGGTGTTCCACGGTCATCCTCGGGCTTCGGCGAATCCCTTGCAGGTCGCCGTGATGCGCCTGTTGGGTTATCGCTGGCCAGCCGAGACGAACCACGGAATCGAGGTTTCGGATACGGCGCGGGCGTGGATCGGGCGTTGCGAGGCCTTGGATCCGCATGGCGACGAGGATGGCATCGTTTGCCTGCCGCCGATTCGTGGCGAACGTGCGGGGCACGAGCGCCTCCTGGGTTTACTGATCGACGCCTGGGAAACCGTTGAAAGCGGCAGTTGGAAGACGAGCGTCCTCGACTCGCTGCTGACCGCTGCCGACTGTCAGGGAAAGGGCATCGAGGTGTGGCTGCGCGACAAGTTCTTCGAGCAGCACGCCAGGCTATTCCAGTATCGGCCGCCGATCTGGCATGTTTGGGATGGTCTGAAGGACGGGTTCTCGGCGCTGGTGAATTGCCACCAGCTCGACAACAAGAACCTGGAGCGACTGATCCATACCTACCTCGGTGACTGGATTCGCACCAAGGAACAGGGAGTGCAGGATCGTATCGATGGCGCCCAGCTTCGCCTTTCGGCCGCCAGGAACCTCAAGGTTCGACTGGAGTGGGTGCTCAACGGTGAAACACCGTACGACATCTTCGTTCGCTGGAAACCGTTGGCCCGGCAGCCCATTGGCTGGTCTCCGGATCTCAATGACGGCGTGCGCGTGAATATTCGCCCGTTTATGCAGGCCGAGGTGCTTCGTCACAACAAGCGGCCAAAGCTCAACATTAGCTGGGATCGGGATCGCGGAAATGACCCGGAGAACACACCGTGGTATCCGGTATTTGGTGGTGAGCGAGTCAATGATCACCATCTGACACGGGCGGAGAAGACGGCTGCTAAGGAGGTTGGCGCATGAGCACCCTCCTGGAAAGACTCGCCGATGGACTGCGAAGAGCGGCGCATTTCAACCGCGGGGTCCAGGCGGCACCCGCTGTGATTCTGTGGACCGACGCCGATCGGCAGTGGGAAACCGTCGTTCCGCTGTTGCGTTCTGAAAAACTGACGATTTTCTCGTTGGGTCCGTACGCTCCTGCGGCTTGGCAGGGTCCGGCTATCTGGTTGAAGTGCGTCCTGGCGAATTGCCTGACCGACCATACCATACCCGCTGGCACGGTGCCGGTGGTGTACTTGCCGGGAGTCAGCCGCAGCGACCTGCGCGCCATAGAAATCTGCGCACGCGAGCTACAGCCCCTGGCGGAACTCCAATACCGGGGGGTGTTCTGGAGTCAGCTCAACGCCAAGGACTGGACGGTCAATGCGTTCCTGACATCAAAGAGTGGCGGCCTTGGGCTGGATGTGGCGCAGGACCAGGCGTCTCAGAAGGCTCTTTTGCGCGCAGCACGCGGCGGCGTGCTGCTTCAGCAGAAGGTCGATGACCTCGCGCCGCGTCACCTTGATGCGGCCTGGTTTGACGGACTGCTCGCGCCAAACCCGACGCGCGATCTCCTCGCATGGATGAACGATCCGGCTGGACAGAAGGCGGCATGGGATGCTGCCCGCTGGGGAATTTTTGTCGAGCGTTGCCGCAAGGACTATCGCTTCCACCCGGACAAGGATGGCGAACTCGCGGCGGCCGAAAAACTCGCAGCGCGCACCGGCGCGTGGGCAACGATCTGGCAGCTCTACCAGGATTCCTGGACCAGTTTTCCGAAAGTGGTGGATCTGCTCGAACGGATCACGCCCCCTTCGCCATCTGGGCTCTTCGACGACTTTTCCGGCTATCCGAAATGGAACTTGAACGAGGAGATGCAACTTCGCAATTCGCTCGTGAAGCTTGACACATTGAGCGCCAAGGCTGCCCGTGACGCGCTGCTCGAAGCGGGGCGGCGCCACGCGAATCGCAGGGATTCGCTTTGGGCGCGCATGGGCCGCGCGCCGCTGGCCGAATCGATCGATCCCTTGTCGCTGATCGCAGAGCATTCAACGCAACTCCCGTCCGGAGCCACCCCCGAGGCTATCGCTATTTCTTACAAGGCAAGGCTGTGGGAAGTCGATGCCGCGGCGATGAGAGCGCTGGCCGCAGTGCATACAAAGGCGGATACCGATGCCGTGTCGGAAGCTTTGAAGGCGTGCTACGTGCCGTGGCTGGAGCAAACGGCGTCGAGATTCCAGGACGTTGTGCGCAAACAGGGGGCGCTGAATCCTTCCATGCCCGGCACCACCAGCCTCGAGCAAGGGTTGTGCACCGTCTTCGTGGACGGTTTGCGCTACGACGTGGCCGTCGATCTGAGCAAGCGCCTGGAGTCCCTCGGCAGCGTATCCATGGACACCCAATGGACTTCCCTTCCGTCTGTGACCTCATCAGGGAAAGCTTGGGTTTCCCCGGTTGCCCACAAGATTACCGGACAACCCACCGATGTCGAGTTTCAACCTGGCGTGACTGACAGCGGTAAGCCGCTCAGCAATTACCACTTTCGCAGGTTGCTGGATGATGAGGGGATCCAGTTCCTCACTTTCAACGAGACCGGGAAGCCTTCAGGTCGTGCATGGACGGAATGTGGTGACCTTGACCATTTCGGCCACGAACACCAATTGCGTCTGGCGCGGGAACTGCCGAATCAGATGGCGCAGATCGTCGAGCGTATCCAGGAGCTTGCCGAGGCGGGGTGGCAGCGCTTCCGCATTGTGACCGACCATGGCTGGCTGCTGGTCCCCGGCGGCTTGCCCAAGGTTGAACTGTCGAAGTCGCAAGCGGAAACTCGATGGGGGCGCTGCGCGGTTCTGAAGGAGACTTCGACCACTTCAATGCTGACCTTCGGCTGGGATTGGTGCAGGCAGGTGCAAATTGCCTTCGCGCCGGGCATCAGCAGCTTCATTGCGGGCAGCGAGTATGCTCATGGCGGCTTGAGTCTTCAGGAATGCCTGGTACCGGTGATTACGCTGACAATCGGCGGTGGAGCGTCAGCGGCTGTTTCGGTCGATATCGCCAAGCTGGCCTGGCGTGGCATGCGCTGCCAGGTGGAGATCACTTCCACGGTGCCAGGATTGTCGGTAGATATCCGCAGCAACGCGGCGGCTGCGAATTCCTCCGTGCTCACGGCAGCGAAACCACTGACTGACGGGAAGGCCTCTCTGGCAGTTCCCGATGATGCCTTGGAGGGCAATGCTGCGGTGGTGGTCATCCTGGACGCGACCGGCAAAGTTATCCAGAAGGCCAACACGACGATTGGCGAGTAATCAGGGCGATTGGAAATTCGATATGGAAATGGATCAACTCGACAGGCAAGCCGCCGAAGCTTTTCCCGGCTACACAGTGCGCAAGGACCTGGTGCGAACCTTCAGTCGTCAGTTTCCGGTCCCGACTTACGTCGTCGAATTCCTCCTCGGCCGCTATTGCGCGACAACGGATGAGGCCGAAATCCAGGAGGGTCTGGACATCGTCCAGCGTCAGTTGTCTTCGCGCACCGTCAGGGCCGGCGAGGAGGAGTTGTTCAAAGCGAGAGCCAGGGAGTCTGGCTCGGTCAAAATCATCGACCTCATCACGGCACGGCTCGACGCCAGGAGCGATTCCTACGTCGCGTCGTTGCCCAGCCTGCGGTTGATCGATGTCCGCATTTCGCCGGAACTGATCAAGGAGCACGAGCGGATGCTGACCGGTGGCTTCTACGCCGAAATTGTGCTCGCCTACGACGCTTCCATCGCACAGGAAAAAGGGGGACGTCCATTCGGCGTCGAATCGTTGCGAGCCATCCAGCTATCGAAGCGCGATGTTCTGGAATCGCTTGCCGCGGGTCGCTACCAACTGTCGACCGAAGAGTGGCGGAATCTCCTGCTCCGCAGCGTCGGCTTCGAGCCAGCCGGTCTAACGGAGCGGGCAAAGGATGCCCTGTTCTTGCGGATGGTCCCGTTTGTCGAACGGAATTACAACCTGGTCGAACTCGGGCCTCGCGGCACCGGCAAGTCGCACTTGTTCCAGCAGGTCTCGCCCTACGCGCACTTGATCTCAGGTGGAAAAGCGACCGTTGCCCGGATGTTCGTGAACAACGCCAACGGCCAGCGCGGGCTGGTCTGCCAGTACGATGTCGTCTGTTTCGACGAAGTCTCCGGCGTTTCGTTCGACCAGAAGGACGGCGTGAACATCATGAAGGGGTACATGGAGTCTGGCGAGTTCTCTCGTGGCAAGGAGAGCATCCGTGCCGACGGCTCCATCGTTCTGGTCGGAAACTTCGAAGTGGACGTCGAGCACCAGCAACGAATTGGCCACCTCTTCGGGCCGCTGCCACCTGAAATGAGGGACGACACGGCATTCATGGATCGCATCCACGGATTCCTGCCGGGTTGGGATGTCCCAAAGATGAATCCGACCTTGTTCACCGACCACTTCGGACTGGTCAGCGATTTTCTGTCGGAGTGCTTCACCCAGTTGCGGAACCAAAGCCGGGTTTCCGTCCTGCAGGGTCGTGTTTTTTTGGGCGGAGCGCTATCCGGACGCGACATCAACGGCGTCAACAAGACGATCAGCGGCCTGCTCAAGCTGATGTCTCCAGACCCGACGGTCGAAGTCAGCGACCCCAACCTGGAGTGGGCTGTTCGCCTGGCGCTCGAAGTGCGTCGGCGGGTCAAAGAGCAACAGAAGCGAATCGGTGCCGCCGAATTCCGCAATACACACTTCAGCTACACCCTTGGCGCCGAAGGCGTCGAAAAGTTCGTTTCTACGCCAGAGCTGCAGAGCCAGTCGGGGATCAGTGACGAGCCTCTGGAGTGTGGTCAGATCTGGACGCTGAGCCCCGGTGGCGTTGACGAGCATCCCGGTCTGTTCCGCATCGAGACCAACGAAGGGCCTGGAAGTGGCGTCCGCGTGCTGAACAACCCCGTCCCGCCAGCATTCAAGGAGTCCATTCGGTGTGCCGAGCAGAACCTCTACGCTCGCGCCATGCAACTGGTCGGCGACCGCGATCCACGCTCGCATGAATTCTCGGTGCAGCTTCGAGGATTTGATGCGACCAAATCTGGAGCAAAAACAGGAGTTGCCTGTCTGATCGCCCTCTCCAGCGCACTTCTGCGCAAGTCGGTGCGGGGCGGCCTGATCGTCGTCGGAGAAGTGACGTTGGGCGGAACCATTGAACCGATTCACAACGCGGTCACCTTGGCGGAGTTGGCAGTCGAAAAAGGAGCGAGATCCATGCTCCTGCCCGTCGCCTGTCGCCGGCAGCTTTTCGACTTGTCGGACGAGATGGCAACCAAGCTCGACATCGAGTTCTATCAGGATGCGAGGGACGCTTTGCTGAAGGCTTTGGTGGATTAGTGCCCGTGTTGCGGTGCCGAGAGATGACTATCCGCCAAGCGGCGCTGGCGAGTGTCCGTCGAATACGCACAGGCAGCTCCTTCTGCTGAGGGGTGATGGCGGACGGGCCGGACGCGGACTGGCGTTGGTGCAACGTGACCTGGTGGTACTGGATCCTGCGGGCGATCTCCAAGGCGCGCTCGGGTGAGATCGGGCTGGCCTTCGCCCTCAAGCGGAGACGCAGCACCCGATAGAGCAGCAGTGCCAAGAAGCAGATCAGGGCATGCGCCCGAATTCGGTCGGGAAGGCGGTGGAAGACCGGCGCGATTTCGATCTCGGACTTCAGGACACGGAATCCCCGTTCGATGTCGGCCAGCGCCTTGTAGCGCGTGACGATCTCGGCCGGGGGAGAATCGGGAACGTTGGAAACGAGGATCAGTTTGCCATCCATCAGCCGCGCGCGCTTCAGGGCACGCTCGTCGATCTCGTAGGTGAACCTCTCGGAGGAGTTCGGGGACAGAGCCTGCAGCATACTGGTCGACGGGAAACGTCGCGGTTGGCCGGTCACCCACAACAGCGTGCTCGTTCAGCGGATCTCTTCCGCCGTAGGCCCCGAAAAAAAGGGCGGCCCCGCCGAACAGACGCCGCTGGCGACTATGGACCCGCAAGCGGCCATGTACATTCCACCGATCGGCCCGAACGGCAGACCCCAGTAGACCACCCTGCTCCTTCGAGCCGATGTCCACTGGTTCCCCCCGCCCTTCAGCCCCGCGCCCTCGCCAGACGACAGAACGGACAAGACCGCGCCTGCGGCACATCCGGCTCGTAGATGAACATCGCCTGGCACCTCGCGCACCGCTGCCAGCTGACGATCCGGGAGCGGACGTCCCGGATCGCGTACCACGCCGCGTTGATGTCCAGGCAATCCTGAGCAAGCCGAGCATGTACCTCCCAGACCGACAGGAGCATCGCCGCCGTGACGATCCGGCCATCGCCCTCGTCGAGCCGATTGTAGAGCGCGACGAAGGTGGAGAGATCAGCCAGCTTCCTGGCGCTCGTGATGAACGGCCGGACGGAATCCGGTAGCTTGCCGTTCGGTGGACTCTCGCCGTGAAGCTGCCGCCAGCGCAGGCGGAGCGGCTTCGGATGAATGTCCGTCAGGTAATGAACGATCGGCACCCGCAGCTTCAACCGCAGCAGTTCATGAGCCACGCGGCTGTTCTCCAGCTGGTCGGGAGCCAGGAGCGCCGACATGATCGCTAGACCAGAGTCGCTTCGGCGTAGGTGCCCTTCACATCCTTCGGCATCTGGAGCAGGCGGATCAGCACCGCATCCGTCAGCCGAAAGGTGTAGAGCGATACGGGGACCGCCTCCGCCAACTCGTCGATCTCATCCAGATCAAGAGAGCCGATGCGGTCGATCACCGCACGCGGCAAGCCCGTCATGACTTCGGCTGCTCGCCCCTCCCGGGCCAGTTGTCGCGTGAGCAACAGGAACTGCCGGTTGATCTTCTGCACGTCGCGCTTTTCCATGATCAGGAATCAGAGGAGTACACACACGAGACAATTTTATATTACCATATTGGCGCAATGCAACCTGTCGGAGCATAATTCATGACAAATACTGATGACGGGACCACCGCCGGCATCAACCCGGTGGCGGAGATCCTCGAAGCGCTGATGCGGAAGCATCGTCTGAACCAGACCGATCTCGCCCATCGTTCGGGCGTCTCGCAACCGGGGATCAACCGCATCCTCAAGGAACGATCGAAGGCCAAGCAGCCGCGAAGGGAAACGCTCGAGAAGATCGCCGCCGTCCTCGGTGTCACGCCAGACCAGCTGGCGGGGCACGAGCCCATCCCCGCGCGCATGCTCAACCGCGGCGTGGTGCCGGTAGTGGCCTGGGAAGATCTGCTGCCCGACTCATCCAACAAGCCAGGCCAGAGGGGCTGGCTGGCGTGCCCAGTCGAGCACAGCGACGGGACCTTCGCACTCCCCGTGCTCGGCGACGCGATGACGGGCAACGACGGTTACCGCGAAGGAGAGATCCTGTTCATCGACCCAGCCGCGCCCCCGGCGCATGGCAGGGATGTCGTCGTTCTCAACGGGACGACCGCCCTCTTCCGACGCCTGGTGGTGACGCCCGAGGGCCGTTTTCTCACGACGCTCAATCTGGCTTGGCCGACACCTATCATTCAACTGCCCGACGAGGCGGTCTTCTGTGGGACGGTGATCTTCTCCGGCCGGATTCGCTGAGGATCCGCCTTGCCGCAAACACATGTAATTTTCCATTACATCGGGCCGGGCCCGGCCATGCCGTGACCGGAAAAAAAATACCCGCACGACGGCGGGTATTTTTCCTGCGGTCAGATCAGGCCTCTTTCCGCGAACGACATCACGGTCGTGTCGGCCACGATGAAGTGGTCGAGTACGCGGATGTCGATGAGCGCCAGCGCGTTCTTCAGGTCACTCGTGAGCAGCTCGTCCGCGCGTGACGGTTCTGCGACTCCCGAGGGATGGTTGTGCGCCAGAATCACCGCCGACGCGTTGAGCTTGAGCCCGGCGCGGACCACTTCCCTGGGATGGACCGAGGTCTGCGTGGTCGTTCCGCGAAAGAGTTCCATGCCGGCGATCAGCCGGTTCTGGGCATCGAGCCAGAGCGCGAGGAAGCTCTCGTACTCCTGCCCCGCCAGGAACAGCCGCAGGTAGTCACGCACCGCGCCGGGCGAAGCCAGGAGCCCGGGTGCGTCGGCCAGGCTCTCCGCCAATGCGCGGCGAAGGAGTTCGCGCGCCGCCATCAAGCGACTGGGCAGCGCATAGGAGAAGGCCTCTTCCGCCACCTGCAGCGTCTTGCCGGGACGAATCCGGCGCAGGCCGAACAGCTCGGCAAGAGAGTGGGTCGGATAGCTTTCGGCCTGTTCACCGAGCAGGATGGTGAGCAGTTCACGGTCGCTGTTCTGGTTCATCTGGGGTGCCTCCTTGTGGAAAAGCGGGGCGGCACCCTCCCCTCGCGGGACGATGACACGCCCCGCGGGGTCGAACGGATTGCTGGTCGGGTTACGGCTGTTCGGCCGGCGGCCGGCCGGCCGCGAGGATCTGCTGGCTGACCTTGAAGATTCGCTGCGCCGATTTCTCCGGTAGCTTCCCGCCCTGGAACCAGTGCTGGATGTAGCCTCGCGACTCCTCACGCCCCGGCAGATCGAGGATCGAGCACAGCAGGTAGGCTACGCCTTCGGCTTCGACCTCCCGGAGATCTCTCGGCATGGCTGCCGCATCCTGGCAATCACCGGCCAGCGTGTGTCCCAGCAGGACATGCGCCATCTCGTGAAAGCGGATCGAGTGGGGATGCTCGGCGAGACGACTGACGGCGATGCGGCGACTGACCGCATAGCCCAGGACGTTGCCGTCGAGGCAGTCGAAGTGCTCCGGCGTGATGTCCAGGGCGGCCAGCGCCGTTTCGGCATGCCAGTCCGGTGATTCAACCGGCTCGGTGTAGTCCGCGCCTTCGGTCTGCTCGAGGCTGAACCAGCGGGGCGCCAGCCGGAAGTGCATGCAGATTTCGTCGGCATCGCCGGCATCGCCCGAGGGCTCTTCCGGCCGGCGCTTGACTGCGATCGGCATCCACAGTGACAGGGCTTTCTCGCCCCTGCGCACCGAGCGGCCGAGCATCTTCCAGCGGCCGAAGCTCGCGATCGGTGACAATGGCAGCCCTCTTCCGTCGAGCTGGATCGCCGCCAGAATCTGGTTGCCAATGCTGAACCGGTGGAACCGGCCGTAGGCCGCGCTGATGATTCCGGGCTCGGTGAGGGCCCGTTCGAGCAACGGTGCAAATTGGTCGTACATGGTGCCTCCTGTGGAAAAGCGGGAAGGCACCGTCCCCGTCGGGGATCGATACACTCCCCGTGGGATGAAGAAGCCGGCCGCGGCCGGCGATGGGTGCTGCGTCAGTTGCGGTGAATCAAGACCACAAAGACAAGGCAAACTCGCGCGCTTTGACGGCATGCGGTCCGAAAAACCGGGGCGCCGTGCCGCTCTCCGGGCGCACGAGGATGCGGCCGACGACGGCAACCTGTTGGCGCACGCCGATGTCGCCATCGAAGCGCGCTTGCAGGTATTGCCGGTATTGCCGGTGGTCGCCGTGCCATCCGGCTGGCGGTGCGAAGGGTCCGCAACTGCCGGGCTGGGTATCGATCCGGCTGAAGTCGATGACTCCGTACATGGCGCCCTCCGCTTCAGGCGGCGCGGGTCAGCGCCTGCTCGACGCTGCCGAGCGCGGGAAAACCTGCCGTGCCCAGGTAGTTGAAGACATCGAGCCAGTCGACCCCCTTTCTGCCTTCGGGAATATCGATGGCGGGCGCGATGGCGCCGGCACGAATCCCCATGGCCCATAGGCGCGTCACGAGGTTTCGCGCCGCTTCCTGTCCATGACCGAGAGGATGCTGTCGAGACGGTCGATCCTTGTCGGCGAAGACGAGAACCTGATGCACGCCGACTGGCGGAACGAAGGTCTCCAGAAGATGCGCGTTGCCGGTGGCCCACGCGGGGATGCCGGTGGCCTCGCGCACGGCCAATGCGGTCTCGATGCCTTCGGTCACCGCCAGCCGACCGCCGGGATCGGCCAGGCGAATCGCTCCGCCGGTCAGCGCTTTCGCCAGCGGTGGGCGCATCAGCTTCCTTGGTGCCTCGACTGGCGCTTTCTGGCCATCGACCATGAGGTAGGTGCGGTGCAGGGTGACTGTCTCGCCGTCCGCCCCGGTCAGTTGCGCGAGAATCGCTGGATAGCGCCCGACGAGACCCTTGTCGGCGTAGTACCCCAGCTCGCGATGAAAACGCAGGGCTGGGGGCACGCAGACCGGCAGGCCGCGGCGCGCGAGATACATACGGGCCGGCTCGGCCTCCCGATGCGTGAGTGGCAGCGACTCCCGCCAAGTTCGGTTGAGCTGGTCACGTCGGAATGGATCATCCGCCGGACCAGAGCAGCACGCCACGAGCGATGCGCGCGGCGCGACCTGGGACGCTCGCGCCCCTGCGAGGTGGCCGGCGACGGCGCGAATGGTCTCGCCGAACTGCCAGCCGTTGATCCACATCAGCAGGGAAAAGCCGTCGGCGAAGTAGCCGCAGGTATTGCAGACCCCGCCGCCGGTTTCGTCGACGTCGCGAAAGACCCGAAAGCCGTCGCGACCGCCGTGTACCGGACAAGGGACGTGTCGCCCCTGCCGATCCACGGCGTCCGTCAGCGCCGGCGCGAGCTCCTGCAAGATCGACGCCCAACGCCCGCGTGCGTCCTCCTTGACGCGTTCCGCGTCGTACTCGTATTGCCTCATTGATGCCTCCATGGAATGTCCCGAGCGGAGCCTTCGGCAGTCCCCCGACCGGGAGCCTTCGCAAGGTCCCGGCCGGCTGGTGGGAAATGTCCGCGCGGCATGGCGGTATCCCTGCCGGGATGCGCGCACCGGCGGGTGAATGCTGCTGCTTGTTTCCTCGTGGCCAGCTACCACGCATCGGCCCTGCCCTTACGGCGCGGGAACGAAACTCGATCGGCTTGTCGCAGGAGGCCCGGCGGGCCCCCTCCGAAAAGCCCCGGCGGGTGCGCCGGGGAAAACTTGCGGGGAGAGAACGGGGATGATGGTATGCAGTCGCCGTCACTCGTGAGCGCCCAGAAGTGGCCCGGATGGATCGATTTCGACAGCCCGGATCGGGGTTCACCGGGGTCATTCCGGTCTTCCAGTTCACCGTCCGCCATGCTGCGGAATCGGGTTGGGATTCGAAGTGCCTTTCTGCAGACCGCGAAGCCGGCCGGCCCACGGCGGCGATTGACAGCTGCGCCCGGTGTCCGCCAAACTTCCCTCAAACAGCCTGTTTGAGTTCCTATCCTCGGCGGCGAAGGCCGGCTCTGTGAGACGGCGCGGCGCTGACAACGGGCCCTGACCACGCTCAGGAAGGGTCGACGCCGAAGGAGAGTGCGATTAGCGATTCGCTTGCGTTGCTGTCGAGCCTGGGGAGCGTCGAAGCCTGGAACGACTGGCGGCGAGAACATCCTGAGGAGCGGCCGGACTTCAACCGCCTGAGCCTCTATGGGCTGTTCTCCGACTTCGGCACGCCGTTCATGGTCAAAGGCGCCAGAGCGCAACTGGCCGGCATTGATCTTCGCGGCGCGTCGCTTCGCGGCTGCTTCCTCGAGTTTGCGGACCTTGCGGGTGCGGACCTCACCGGTGCCGATCTCGAAGCCGCCATCCTGACGGACGCCGTCCTCGATGGGGCCCGGCTGGACCAGGCCAACCTGCGCGACACCAACCTTCGCCGCGCGTCGCTGCGAGGAGCCAGCCTCGGCGACGCCAACCTCATGTACGCCCAGTTCAATGGTGCCGACCTCGCCGGTGCGAACCTCGAAAACACCAACATCTATGGCATCTCGGCCTGGAACGTGAGGGTTGACGCGACGACTCGGCAGCACTCGCTGCGAATCGCCAACTACGGCGATCCGACGGTCACCGTCGATGACCTCGAGGTCGCCCAGTTCGTCTACCTGCTGTTCAACTATCGCAAGATCCGCACCGTCATCGACGCGGTGACGTCGAAGGTGGTGCTGATCCTTGGCCGGTTCACGGCCGAACGAAAGCGTGTGCTCGACGCCGTGCGTGACGAACTACGCCGGTTCGACCTGGTGCCCGTGGTGTTCGATTTCGAGCCCGCGGCGAACCAGGACGTAACCGATACGGTCACATTGCTGGCCCGCATGGCGCGCTTCATCATCGCCGACATCACCGACCCCAGGAGCGTCCAGCAAGAACTCACGCTGATCGCACCGGCCGTGGTGGTGGCGATCCAGCCGATCATTCTGTCGGGGCAGGAACCGTGGGCGATGTTCCCGGACCTGCGGCGCAGGGCCCATTGGCTATTGCCCGTGTACGAGTATCGCGACCTTCCGGACCTGCTCACGCACCTGAAACCCCATGTGGTCGACCGGGCCGAAGCCAAGCGCAGAGACCTCGCTTCGGGCTCTCCGGTTTGAGAGGCGCACCAGTCGCGCGCCGGTTCCTTCGGTCCCGAGTATCGCCGCGGTGTGGTAGGCAAGCGGCTTTATGAAGAGCTGGACACCACGCATCTCGTCACGAACCGCTTGGCAGCGTCGGTGCCGGCGAGTTGTCCTATCCGCACGACGCCGAGTTCGACCACACCAGACCACTGCTCGTCGCCGACACCGGAAGCGACCACGTGGCGATCTACGAGATCAAGGGCGCCAGGCCAAGCTGGTCGGCGAACTGAAGGGCCGCGCAGACCCGGAAGGCGTGGTGGTCACGCCCTACTGCTGAGGCATCGATACCGACAACGATCGCGCCCTGCTGTGACACATCGACGGCGCCGCGACGATCCGCGGCACCGTCGGCAGTCGACCGCGCTCAATCCAGCTCGAGCCAGATCTCGTTGCGTCGCCAGAACCACGGCTTCCAGGGTGGGTCGTAACGAGCCCAGATCGGCTCGCCATGCCAAGGCAGGCCGGCCTCTGCCAGGGCATCCTGGAGCTTCCTCAGGTTCTCCTCGTAACGGCTCTGTGACCAGCTCCCCGAGTAGCCGATGACGGCAAAGGTTCGGGCGGGCATCGCGCGCAGGGCGATTCGCGAGTCGAGCGGTTCGGGCAGGGTGTCCAGCGTCCATTCCTGGGGCATGGCGAACTGGATGACGGAACCACCGGGAGCCGCGCTTTGCGCCACCGGTGCCGTCATGGCGATCCGGGTTGGAGCCTGAGCCACCGGCGCCGTCATCTCGATCGTGCGCGCCCCCTTGTTCTGGCCGAAGATGTACCCGGCCAGAATCCGAAAACCCTGGTTCCCGGCCTCCTCGGGTGCTGCGCTGACGACGGTTTCCGCCACCAGATAGGGCTCGTAACGCCGCACCTCGAAAGCCTCGTACGCGCGCAACAGCCGGTATCGCGGCTCTTCAACGGCCATGGCAAGACTCCATGCCGCAAGCAGGATGCAGGCGGCCAGATGGTGAACGCGGGTCATCGCGGATCCTCGGGAGTTGCCGTGACCGGAATGAATGGACGCACCCTCCGTCACGGATGCGCCGTTCGGGGCTGCGGCCCGTTGTGGTCGGAGTGGCAACGGTTGCATCCGACAAGGATACTACGCCACGCTGACCGGGCGGAATCAGGCACCGGCGCGCGCAGGGCGATCGCATGAATGCCATTGTCGTGAACCCTCGAAAATAATCGTTTACGCGCAAGGACTTACGAAGGGGCTGTTCACAGCTCTCTGATTTGTGTAGTTTTCTGTCTTTTTGGAGTTTTCCATGGAGGCAGGAAGCAGGGTTCGGTTGATGGACGTGTGGGTTGGTGTGCGGGATCCACTGCAGGCGAGGAAGGTCGAGCATGACCTCGTGGAGATGCTGGTGGTGGCGGTGTGCGCGGCGCTCTCGGGTGCGGATGGCTTCGTCGAAATCGAGGTCTGGGCGAAGGAGAAGCGCGACTGGCTGCGCCAGTATCTGAAACGGGAGCACGGCATTCCCTGCCATGACACGTTCGGGCGGGTGTTCGCGGCGATCGATCCTGAGGAGTTCGGTGCGGCTTTCCTGCGCTGGGTGGGTCAGGTCGTGCCGATGTTGAGCCGCGAGGAAGTCGTCGCGATCGATGGCAAGACGAGTCGTCGCTCGGGTAAAGCGGGCGCGACGCCGCTGCACTTGGTGAGCGCTTTCGCCGCCGAGGCTGGTGTGGTTCTCGGACAGCGTGCGACGGCTGCGAAATCGAACGAGAAGACGGCCATTCCGGAACTGCTGACCACCTTGGCACTGGAGGGCGGCATCGTCACGATTGACGCGATGGGTACGCAGCCCAACATCGCGCAGGCCATTCGTGATCGCGGAGCCGACTATGTGCTGGCGGTCAAGGACAATCAGCCCACCCTGGCCGGGTCGATCGAAGATTTCGTCAGCGCCTTCGACGCCGCGCCGGAGCGGACCCCGCACCGGTTTCACCAAGTCGTCGAGAAAGATCATGGCCGTCTGGAGGTGCGGCGCTGCCACGTCTTCGACCAGCTCGACTGCCTGCATGCGCCGGAACGCTGGCCAGTCCTGAAATCCTTCGCGATGATCACCAGCGAGCGGACGATCGGTGGCAAGACCTCCGTCGAACGTCGCTTTTATCTCAGCAGCCTCGCTCCGGACGCCGAACGAATGAACCGCGCCGTTCGCCAGCACTGGCGTGTCGAGAACAGTCTGCACTGGTGCATGGATGTCGTCTTCCGCGATGACCAGGCGCGCACGCGTACCGATCATGCTGCCCACAACCTTGCCGTCCTGCGCCAGTTCGTCCTCAACCTCCTACGCACTGCCCCGGTCAAACTCAGGAACCACTGATCAATGGACCTGAACACGCGCCAAAACCGCTCTCGGCCGGGAAGCCGAGCGCGCGCGGTCAGGCGTCGCGTCATTTCGGCCGATTTCTCCCGGGTTCAAAGCCGCGTCTTGGCCTTGGCTGCTCCTTTTCGGGGCCCTTCACCGTGCTCAGGACGCACCTTGGCTGTAAAGGGCCAGAAGCTGTCGCTTTGCGATAACCAGATTGGCCAGCGCAAAGAGGATGTGCAACTGGGCGGTGTTCTTCTTCAGCCCCCTGTAGCGGACCTTGCGATGGCTGAAGAGATTCTTCACGATGTGGAAGGGGTGCTCGACCTTCGCGCGGATGCTCGCCTTGATCGATTCCAGGCGACGCAGCAGTGGGCCAAGCTTGCTCTCCTTCGGGATCGCCTTCAGCTTGCTGCGCTTGGTCGCCACTTGCCAGTCGATGTCCCGGTCTTTCAGATCTTCGCGCTTCTCGACGCCGGTGTAACCGGCATCCAGATACACGGTCTTCTCTTCGCCGTGCAGCACTTCGGCGGTCTGCGTCACGTCGGCGACGTTCGCCGCCGTTCCCACCACCGTATGCACCAGACCGCTCTCAGCATCGACCCCGATGTGCGCCTTCATCCCGAAGTGCCACTGGTTGCCCTTCTTCGTCTGGTGCATCTCCGGATCGCGGGCCTTCGCTTCGTTCTTCACCGACGGCGGTGCGGCAAG
>ERZ761609.690-NODE-690-length-36738-cov-36.216558_pt1 | contig 36738 bp, 32 predicted proteins | sample MGYA00511163_ERZ761609 | MGnify/ENA primary metagenome ERZ761609 (study PRJEB28899, sample SAMN02445070) | bioreactor sludge metagenome | biome: EBPR sludge | place: Australia: Brisbane, Thorneside Wastewater Treatment Plant | collected 2011-12-16 ...
AAAGGTGGGGAGGCAGGTGGGGTTAACGGTGGGGAGGCAGGTAGGGTTAATGGTGGGGAGGGAGATGGGGAGGCAGATGGCAAAGCACCAAAGCGCTCCTGAGGGGCGCACTATATCAGCGCGGGGTAACACCCGGGATCAGCCCGCGTCACCCAGCGTAGGCCAGCGTCACCCTGCGTCAGCCAGCGTCACCCTGCGTAAGCCAGCGTAGGCCAGCGTTACCCAGCGTCAGCCAGCGTCACCCTGCGTCAGCCAACGTCACACAGCGTTCAGCACCAATTCCCCCTCACATTCGTCATTACCGTACTGTTGCGGAGACAACACTATGAACGATGTAACGACACGGAAACGGCTCGACGAGATCGAGAAAGAGCTGGAATCATTACGCCGAGATCGGGATGATTTACGGGCTCGGTGGGAAACGGAAAAACTCCACATTCAAACAATCCGACAGTTAAAATCGGATATAGAATCCGTGCGCCAGCAGGCCGCAGAGGCCGAGCGTCTTGGTGACTATGGACGTGTGGCAGAGTTGCGTTATGGCACGTTACTCGACCTTGAACGACGACTTCAAAAGGCCAATGAAGACATTGCGACGATGCAGTCGAATGGTGCTCCATTGCTGAAGGAAGAAATCGGCTCCGAAGACATTGCCGAAATCGTTGCCAAGTGGACTGGTATTCCCGTCCAGCGCATGATGGAAACTGAGCGCACCAAGCTCCTGCGAATGGAAGATCGATTACACGATCGTGTTATCGGTCAGGAAGACGCTGTTGCCGCTATCGCCAACGCTATTCGTCGGTCACGTGCCGGACTCCAGGACGCTGCTCGACCTATAGGTTCGTTTATTTTCCTCGGTACAACGGGTGTCGGTAAAACGGAAATGGCTCGAGCTCTTGCCGAGTTTCTTTTTGATGATGAAGCTGCACTCGTACGTATCGACATGTCGGAGTACATGGAGAAACATGCTGTTTCTCGGTTGATTGGTGCTCCACCGGGATACGTTGGATATGAAGAAGGTGGGCAACTGACAGAGGCCGTACGACGACGTCCCTATTCGGTTGTGTTACTCGATGAAATCGAAAAGGCACATCCCGATGTGTTTAATGTTCTGCTACAAGTGCTCGATGATGGACGCTTGACGGACTCACAAGGACGTGTTGTTGATTTCCGGAATACCATCGTCATCATGACGTCGAACCTCGGCACCGAACTCATGCAAGACTCACTGCTCGAAATCACGGAAGAAAACCGTGAAACGGTGATGAGTACGTTACGAACGGAAATCTCCGACATGTTACGGAAACGGTTACGTCCGGAATTCCTGAATCGTATCGACGAAGTCATTCTCTTTAAGCCGCTGATTCCGAGTGAGGTCCATGCCATTGCTCGACTGCAAATAGCAGCTGTTGCTCGTCGGTTAAAAGAACACGACATTCAGCTCATCGTCACCGACAACGCTCTGGACTGGCTGGCACGCCGAGGGTACGACGTCCAGTACGGTGCACGACCATTAAAGCGTGTCATTCAGCGTTATCTTGCCGATCCGCTTGCGATGAAGGTCCTTGCTTCCGAAGTTGTCGCCGGCGGCACCGTTACCGCCGATGCGGATGACAATGGAAGAATGACGTTCACGGTATCTTAACGCCCATGCCCCTTTTACCCCTTACCCATGTTGTCCGCCTGACGGTGTTCTGTGCTGTCGTAATGACAGCTCCCCTGGTGGCACAGGATGATAAGGTGGCGACGGGCCCGCCAAGGTTCCCGACTTCAGCTCTTCCTTCCGTACGACTTCGTGGTGTTGGCTCCGATACGTCAGACCTCGTTGCCGTGCGTGTCCTCGGCGTGGTGCGCCAGATGGATTCACTTGTTGTGGAAGCGGTTGGCCTCGACGCCCTTGGTAATGCTGTGCCTCTTGCAGCGAACGGACGTACAGTATCGATTCGAGTAACGTGCCGCGCTGAAGAACCGATTGTTGAGCGTACGGATGTTATTCCTGTTTCAACAGCCGACGAGGGCGCAGTTCGAACTTCTGCAATCACTATTGAGTCGACTCTGCAGGCTAGGGGGCTCGCGCCGTCGGCGCTTTTGGGGCTCAGTCGCGACCTTACCGTACTTCCTGGCGACAGTCTGCATATCTCCGTGTTTGGCGAAGATATTGCCGTTGTATCCCCTCTTCAGAATGTTGTTGACGCTGCTGCTAACTGTCGCTCTTTCGAAGAAACTTTTACTGGTAATCTGTCTGCAGCGCTGACGGCACTACATCGAGCCATGCAGTGGTTACCCGGTGATGGACGCGAACATGATCTAGTTCTTGTTGTCGCTGGAGATGATCAGGCTAGTGTACTTCATTCCGTAGCAGACGTTATTGAACGCGCCCGAAATTCACGAACACGTATTCATGTTATCCGCCGTGGCCTCACGATGCACGGATATATCTGGCGATACATTGCTGGGGCAACAGGTGGACGTGTAACGACGTTGTTTGACGAAGATGAGGATGTTTCAGCGGCAATCGTAGAGATACTGCTTGGCAAACATGTTGCTGAACGAATGTCGGCACCACTCAGCACCGATGTAACAACCTGTGACGAAGTACTCGTCCATGTTGAAGTTCTTACCCAAGGAGCAATCCTTCTTGACTCTGCCGTCATACCCCTACGAGATCGGTCATCGCGCACAGGACCAACCATTGTAGCATTGTTTCCTGATGACACGGATGCATCTGTACGTGATTCGTACACTACACTCGCCAATCTTGTTGATCGGATGATGGACGATGCAACGCTGTCGATTGAGCTGATTGGACACGCAGGGCGCGACGTAACCGGGAAACCTGATGACGTTGCCCGGCGGCGCGCAGCGATGGTAGCTGACGTCCTTGTAGCTCAAGGAATCGACTCGACACGTATTGCCATTCGTAGTGAGGGTGCGATGCGGCCCTTATACTACTTCGAGCGTGACGAACGTCAGAAACTTTTCAACAATCGTGTTGAAGCCCGTATCGTAACAGACGAATCAACATGGTCCGTTCAAGTAACAACATCCGCCACAGAAGAAAAGGCAGCAGAGCTTGTTACGACGTGGTCACGTAAAGGTTATAACGCCATGTACGAGTCCGTTTACGGTGCAAAGGGACCTGTCTATCGAATTGTCCTCTGGGGATTCACATCGCGGAACGAGGCATCGAAGGTCGCACAAACAACCAAGGGCACAGTCTTACCCTGAAGTGTACGGCAGTTTATTGGAGACGATGGCCGACTTATGCGTGAGCTCGTTGTTCTTCTAGCCAGCGCTCGGCATCAATGGCTGCCATACAGCCTGACCCGGCAGCTGTAATTGCCTGACGATAGATGCTGTCTTGCGCATCACCACATGCAAAGAGACCATCAACGTTTGTGCGCGATGATTTGCCCTGCGTAACGATATATCCTGTTTCGTCCATATCAACAACACCGGCAAACAGCGCTGTGTTCGGTTGATGACCAATGGCCACAAAGGCCCCATCAGCTGCCACTTCCCGTTCTTCGTTTGTTACCGTATCACGAATGCGCAGATGGGTAAGCTTCTTGGCAGAACCTACTGTCGTGCCGACAAACTCCGAGACAACACTATTCAGCAGAAAGTCAATCTTCGGATTTGCCTTGACACGATCGACCATAATCTTCGAAGCGCGGAATTCTTCACGTCGATGAACAATTGTCACCTTTTCCGCGAACCGTGTGAGATAGTTAGCTTCTTCCATTGCTGTATCACCACCACCAATAACGTAGACGTGAAGATTACGGAAGAAAAATCCGTCACACGTAGCACAAGCGCTCACTCCAAAGCCCATATAGTCCTTCTCACCTGGTACATCGAGCAACTTTGCCGATGCACCCGTGGCAATGATCACAGCATCGGCCGTCGTAACATCACCGCGTTCGTTTTTCAGAACAAAGGGACGTACCGTTGTATCAACCGACGTTACAAGCTCGTAACGCGACGTTGCGCCAAACCGGTGTGCTTGTTTGCGCATTACGTCCATAAGCTCTGGCCCCTGAATTCCGTGTTCGAATCCAGGATAGTTCTCAACCTCTGTCGTGATCGTGAGCTGACCTCCAGGTTGGAGACCTTCAAAGATGATCACGCCGAGGTTGGCGCGGCTGGCATAAAGGGCAGCAGTGAATCCAGCTGGTCCGGATCCGATGATGGCAATGTCCGTATGGGTAGTCGTCATGATTTCTTGTTGAGGAGGGCGCGCGCGTTTCGACGAAGTCCATCCAGTTTGGTACGTTTTACCGGACTCTTCCGAAAGCGGGTGCGAAATTCTTCGGGCTGCAAATCTACGACGGCTTCCGGAGCAAGCTCCGTAACACCGTCACGTGGTGCAAAACGTGTATCCCCAACGTCCGTTGCAAAACGGTTCCATGGACAGACGTCCTGACATGTATCACATCCAAAAAGCCAGCCGTCAAGGTTGGCCGCAATGTGATCAGCAATCTCAATGTCAGGTTTGGTCTCAATCGTCCACGTTGAAATACACGAGCGGGCGTCTACGACGTATGGAGCGACGATGGCGTGTGTTGGGCAGGCATCCATACAGGCCGTACAGGTTCCACAGTAGTCCAATACTGGAGCGTCTGGCTCCAAGTCGGCTGATGTTATCACAAGGCCCAGAAAGAACCACGAGCCGATATCACGGCGCAGGACGTTCGAGTGTTTCCCCTGCCAGGCCAGACCTGCTCGTACGGCCCATTCCTTTTCAAGAATTGCCCCGGTGTCCGTGTATCGCCGATCGACACTTCCTGGTACAATCTCCCGTATCCGTTCCCGGAGTCGATCAAGTTTTTCGGGAATCACATCGTGATAGTCATCACCCCAGGCATATCGCGAGATCTTGCCGGCGGCATTGGGCCTGTGTTGAACGGGCACGTAGTAATTCTGGGCAACAACAACAACGGATCGTGCTTCTGGAAGTATCGCTCGTACGTCGCGCCGCGACTCTCGATCGTCGAGCCATGGCATAGGCCCTGACATACCGGCTCGTCGCCACTCCAAATACCTGCCGAACGCTTCTTCAAGAGGCTCTGCCCGTGCAATACCTACGGCATCAAAACCACACTCACGGGCTGCTTGTCGTACGGCGTCAGACTGTACACGACGCTCACCGTCTGGGAAACCGCCTGGAGACTGTCGCGATTCGTTATGGTCGTTGTTGTGTATCAGCGTCGTTCGTCTTGGATGGTATAATCCTATCGCTGAAAAGCATCCCTCAGAACCGTCGATAGAAGCTCGGGACGTACTTTTTCGATCGGATGACGTGTACCAGGTAAGATTGCCAGGTTCGACTGCGGCGTGGCAAAACGAAATGCAAGCGTTTCATCCAACGTGACCATTTCGTCGGCATCACCTAACATATACTGAACATTTACGGACAGAGTGGAGATGTTGTCAGGTGTTAACCGCGGCGATAATCCGAGATCAATCATCAGTTCGGCCGTTCTGCCAAGTACGTTTTGCCAGCGCTCAGCACCGTGCCGACGTGCAAGATCTGTCGCAAATGCGGGGACCTTCGTTTCGATAACTCCGGGGTTTAGTCGTGATGACTCTTTCTCGGCAGATTCCGGTGTCCACTGGAGCTTTGTTCCTAATGTCACAATACGTCGAAACAGTTCCGGACGTCGAAGTGCCAACGTCAAGGCCACATATCCACCCATACTGTAGCCAAATACATCAACGTTCTTACGTTCACCAAGCCGTTCTTCGAGAACATTGGCAAACAGATCAATTGTCCACGGCATATCAGTATCGGGTGTTGTACCATGTCCAGGGAACTCAATAAACTCAGCGTCGCCGAATTCCTTCAGTAACGTTTCAAATTGATGACGACTTCCAAGTGCGCCGTGAAGAACGATGAATGACATGGTATACTCCTTACTTCGTTGAGAGTCGTTGATACAAATCAATGTACTTCGGCAAAACGTTTTCCGTTGTATGATTCTTGAGCACCCATTCCCGGGCCTTTTCGGCATGCTGTTTCCGAAGTTCGGTATTCCGAACATACGTTGTCATCGCCGCGGCAATAGCTTCGGCACTTCGTGGCTCAACAAGAATTCCGCGGTCTTCACCAAGTTGATCAGGTGTACCACCTGAATTTGTACCAATCACGGCACAACCAGCCATCATGGATTCCAGAACAGTAAACGCATACATCTCGGCATAGGTTGCCATAACGAAAACGTCGAGTGCCGACATGAGTTCAACAGGCTTACGTTGGAACGGCAATACCACAAGCTGATTCGGAAACTCTATCACTCGTTCCTGAAGCCATTGGACGAGGTCAATACCTGCCTGCTCATACACCGGTGTGCCATCAGCGTTCATTCGCTCAATACTTGGCTCGCCTGCAACAATACACCGAACCTTGTTCCGCACGTCGTCGCTGAGAAGCGTCAGGGCCGTAACGAACTCACGAACTCCCTTTTGAGGATCAATTCGCCCGATGAGTCCAAAAACAACGTCGTTATCCTCTACCCCCCATTCGCGCCGCCACGCGGCGCGAGCCCCCTCATCACGAAAGAACTCAGACCGATCCCGCATGTGACCAAATGTCCATACACGCTCAGCTGGTACGTGCCAGAGTGTTGGCAAACTGCTTGCTAAGCTTGGTGATGAATTGTGGACAGCATCAATTCTGCGGTAAATCAACCAATGCCAGGGATCACGCTTACGAACAGGCACCATCTGGGCATAGTATACATGTGAGGCACGAGTGCCATAACATGCGAGTGAGGCTAGCCAAACATCACGACGTTCATGCGTGTGGACAACAGTGCCTCGTGTGCAGAAACGACGTAGTGTTCGAATGTCTGCAATGTCGACGTGTTTATTCGACCGTGCGCTGATGACTCTGACTCCAGCTGCAATGGCGTCTTCATAGACCCGTGTGCCCGGTATGGCCATGACGGAAACATCAATGCCCTGCTCCTTCAGCTTCCGGACGAGGAATCCAACGTATTGCTCAAGACCGCCCCAACCGGCAGACCTACAGACGTGAAGAACGCGCATGCAGGTCACGGACAGTTGTGGAGATGGCCGAGGCCGTGTGAACTATCGTTGTGGCTCGGTGGAGTTCTTCTTCACTACCGTATCCATACGTTACACCAATCGAGTTCACGCCGTGACGAGCTGCACCTTCAACATCGTGATACCGATCACCTACCATGATTGCAGCCGATGGATCAAAACCTTCCGTCGTTAACACATGAAGAATAAGATCTGCCTTCTCGGCACGTGTACCATCAAGTTCTGAACCATAGACAACATCAATGTAGGGGGCAAAGGGGGCCGACTCTACAATCGTTCGCGCATAGGAATGAGTTTTTGCAGTAGCAATAACGACACGATCTACGTATGACTTGACATCACTCAACATGTTTACAACGCCGTCATATACATCAAAGTCGAACATTGCACCGGCACCGTAGATCTCTCGATACCGTCGCACTGCTTCGTCGAGTGTGGGACGATCTTCGGTCTTAAGATAAGTAGCGAAGATTTTCCAGAGAGATGCGCCGATACACCACGAGTAGTCGTGATTGTCTTCAACGGTCACACCGAACGACGTAATTGTTTCGTGAAGTGTCGACACGATACCGCGTCGCGAGTCAACAAGTGTCCCATCCAGGTCAAACAGTACGATTCGTTTTTCCGACGTGTCTACCATTGGAATCAACATTGTCATCAGTGATGTCCCTCACTATCGTCGGCGTCATCCTCGTTATCATCACCTTCGTATCCATCGTCAACGTCGTCATCTTCTGCAATCACTTCGGGAGCTACAAGGATTCGAAGGTTAGGATGAACATCAAACGTTTGTGGTCCGTCAATATCCTCTGATTCGTAGACAAGAAAAGGTGTTTGTGCAACACCAAGGCGAAGTCCAATCGTCATTAACCCATCGGTCATATCAATCTGTGGAAAATCACCCTGCCATTGTTCAATCACAAAAAAGCCGGCGGCTTCAAGTGATCGGCGAGCGATATCGAGATTATCTACTCCGATAACCAGTGTATCAAGATATCCGCAGACGGGATTGGGTGTGCGTTCCGGGCGCGGAATTGGACGGATTTTTTCGACGTCAATGTAGACGTCGAGCACATCGGCCAGCCGAGCTGCTGCCCCTTCGCCGTCACGTCGTGACGGCAGCCCCTTATCCGTCAACACTTGTACAAGACGATGCGGTGCTGACGATGAGTAGACAAGTCGAAGTGCAGGGACGGGTCCTTGCTGTAGACCGACAACTATCTGGCCATCTGTTAACAGACCATGTGTAATCTCCGAAAAGCCGACGGCTTCCCACGCGGAGCGGGAAGCCGTCAGATCGGAAACCGTCAATTCAAGGCATGCGCCTGATCCAAGAAAGGCCACGTTATTTCTTTGGATAGATGTTCAGAAGAACCGTACGGTTGTACATACGTCCTTCTGGAAGATCGTTCGTAAATGGAGCGTAGATACTTCCTTCACCACGACCAACAGCATCAATACGTGCCGAGCGGCCCTTGGAGCGAAGTTCTTGCTGAAGTTGTTGTTTAACGGTCTTGGCACGTTGTGTGGAGAGACGCATGTTGGTCTCATCCTTGCCAATGTTATCTGTAAAGCCCTGGGCGATGACGTAGGAGTTGTTTGGAATACGTGCTGCAACAACATTCTTTACAAACTCACCTGACTTTGCGACAGGATCGTCATCAGCGTATTCAAAAATGAGGGAGAACTGCTCAGCGCGAGAGTCATCCGTAGCGCGACGAAGCGAGAACGACGCACGATCACTGAGGGTACGTCCATCCTTTGTTCGAGCAACAACTTCCATCGTAAACGTGTTGTTCTGCTCCGTGTCTTTTAACAATCCGGTCGGATCCAGAAGCATCTCTGTATCCTCAAACGGACCATACTGTTTACGAACGTTCGCACCACCAGTAACAATGACGTTCCAGGATTCGATTTCTTCGTTCGTTGTGAGTTCAACGAGCATACTATTCTCAACACGAGCTTCACGTTCGGCACGGAGCATAACACGATCACGAATGGAATTATCGGTAAAGTCAAACTCTACGCGACGGTTCTCGAGATCAACAAGATCCTTGTATTCAGCGGGTGTGTTCGCTGTGCCGGACGGACGACGCGGCTTATCGAGGCCCTTGACCGTGATACGCGATTCGTCGATACCCCACACATTTACGAGGTACGTCTTCACGTTATTTGCCAGCTGCTCACCATTCTTTTCAACGGGATCAGAACCATAGAGTGTGACATTTACATCTGGACGTTGTGAAAGACGGTATCCGTAGATGTTCATCACGTTGTAGTACACGTCACTTTGTTTGATTGGACGTGCCTCCATGTCCTTGATGTCCTCGACCGATACGTACTGTGCTTCACGAGCCCAGTTTTCTCGATCGCCGCTGGAAATCTTGTTGTAACGACTAGGAATCTCCGGGTTGTTACGATCAAAGAAAACGAATGGACGGATCGGGAAAAAGTCATCAACGATACTCTTTGCATAGATCCCGTCTTCCGGAGGCGTCACACGGAAGAAGCTGCTTGAGCGGCTATCCGTTTCCGCGGCGTTCTCGTTCTTTCCGAAAGCAATACCAACACCGGCACGAATCGTCACCGTCGACAAGGCATCGTCAAATGCACCTTGCAGATCAACAAAGTCAACACCACGCTGGCTAACAAGGTAGCCGGCTTCAACAAATGGTGTGAGATACCACATTGTCTCAGCGGAATTGTCTGTCAACGCGATATCGTAACCAACACCCAGGAAGGCCGACCACGAGATACCGTGTTTCACAGAATCTGGAGCAACAGGTAAACCCGTTCGTGTTGTACCACCATCCAGTGTGTAGTCAAACGTCTGCGTAAGGTTCAAATGCGCACCAATTCCACCCGTCAGGTGCAGAGCATCTGTCAGGTAATGGCGCAAAAGGGGCTCAATCGACAAGTAATCCATGGTAAAGGTATACTCATCACTGAAGAAGCCGTTGTTGCCATTGGCATAGGATTGATCGTCCGTTGCCGTGAGGCCACGCATATCATACGATGCGCGCAGACCGATTCCGAGGCGATTTGTCGGCATGTACAGGGCACTCAGACCTCCATACAAACCGATTCCTGAACCATCATTGCTGACCTTGCGGATAAACTGACCAAATGGACGCAGTGCCTGATCTTCCGGGGACAACCAATTGGCATAACCAACACCGGCCATATTGTAGTTGGCACCGAGGTGCAGACCAAATCGCCATGGTGTATACGGTTCGGTCGTCTGGGCCATGGCAGAGGCAGCAAACGTGCCGGCCATGGCGAGTGTCGTCAAAATGGACCGAAGTCTCATTGTATTGCTCCTCCTGATTGTAAAGCCCGCAAAATTACTAGGTTCGCGCCTCACCGCGAATTATTGAATGTTCATGATCCTTTCTTCTCTGCGCGAATCACTTGCCCTTGAGGCCGCTGAACAAGCCCGTCGGTACGGCGAACTCACAACCTCTGCCCCAATTTCCGCACGTATTGCTGAGGGTATATGCTGGTATCCACTACGAATTGTGGAGACTGGATATGGTTTTGGCGAGTATCCATACGTCGTTGTTGAACGTCCCGCAGAAAAGACATCACCACATCACCTTAGTGGTGGCAAACCAGCCCAATTGTTTTCTGCGGCAGAACGTGATCAACGAAGTGTTCATGGTACGTTACACTGGGTATCAGGACGTCGAGCACACATTATCCTGCGCACAAATGAGCATCCGGACTGGCTTGATGACGGGAAGATCGGCCTTCAGATAATCCACGATGACACGTCGTTTGCCGAGATGGAAAAAGCGCTCCGACGTGTTGAGGAAGCTGATGCCGATTCACCCGTGGGATGGATTCGTGACCTTCTTTACGGCGTTCGTTTTCGTTCAGCGACGACGTCCTTGCCCCCTTTACCCCCTTCTTTTGCTTCAGCCTTAAATGATTCTCAACGTGCTGCAGTCGACTTTGCAACACGTGTGGATGATCTGGCAATCATCCACGGTCCACCAGGCACAGGAAAAACAACAACACTTGTTGAAATTATCCGAGCCACAGCATCTCGAGCACGTCCGGTTCTTGTCTGCGCCCCAAGCAATGCAGCAGTAGACCTACTCACGGAGCGCTGTTCGGCGGCTGGACTCGATGTTATTCGTATCGGAAACCTTTCAAGGATTGACCGATCGGTGATATCGCATACGATGGCAGAGCGTTGGAAGGACCATCCGTGGGCACCGGATATCAAACGCTTACGACAACAGGCAGATGAGTATCGAAGGCTAGCCACGAAGTATAAACGTTCGTTTGGGCGAGCCGAAATGGAGCAGCGCAGGCTACTTATTGCCGAAGCAAAGTCCGTCTCTGCTGACGCCCGGAGAATGGAAGAACAACTGGCCAATGTGCTCCTGAACGACGCTGACGTGATAGCCTGCACCCCTGTTGGTGTGCGTTCTATGGACCTCGCTGGCAGGGAGTTTGACACGTGTGTATTGGACGAGGCGGGACAAGGACTCGACCCTGCGGCATGGATACCGATTCTACGTTCCCGGCGACTCATTCTTGCGGGAGATCCATTCCAGTTACCACCGACGGTTATGTCGCAAAAAGCTGCGACATCAGGACTGACAACAACCATGCTTGAACGCGCCATAACAACAGTTCCAGACCGTGTACTGCTCCTTGATGAGCAGTATCGTATGAATCGCGTGATTATGGGCTTCAGTAATACCGTGTTTTATGGCGGCAAGGTCACGGCACACACAAGTGTCGAAGAGCATACGATTTTAGATGATGGTGACCTTCGGTCATCGTTACGGGTTATCGACACATCGGGTAAGGGCTGGACGGAGGAGGCTGGCGATAACGCTGAATCACTCAAGAATGTTGGAGAAGCAACAGCTGTCCTGCACGTCCTTGACAGCATTGTCACATCAGCACACCGTCACGACCTCAGTGTCGGAATAATCTCGCCATATCGAGGACAGGTGCGCCATCTCGACGCCGTTATTGACAACGGCAGACGGGCAGCGTTTGGTAGTCTGGATATTAACACCGTTGACTCGTTTCAGGGATCGGAATGTGACGTGATCATCATCAGCCTAGTACGAAGTAATGATGATGGTGACATTGGATTCCTTACCGATACTCGCCGAATGAATGTTGCGATCACACGCGCTCGGAAGATGCTCGTCGTCATTGGCGATGCCTCAACGATATGTCGGCATCCATTTTACGAGCGTTTCTGGGCCTATGCTGAGGAGTTTGGGACGGTTGAATCGGCGTGGTCAATCTGACCTAAAAAGGTAGGTGCCGGGGGCCTAAAGGTCCCCGGCACCATTCGTATAACGTACGTAGTTCTAAACATTAAATCGGAAGTACATGATGTCACCATCCTTCACAAGGTATTCCTTGCCTTCAATACGGTACAATCCGGCATCCTTCACAGCCTGTTCCGACCCTAACTTTTCCCAATCGGCATAGGCCATTACCTCGGCGCGGATAAATCCCTTCTCAAAGTCGGTATGGATTACACCTGCAGCCTGGGGTGCCGTGCTTCCCTGTCGCACCGTCCACGCGCGCGTTTCTTTCTTTCCCGCCGTGAAGTACGTAATGAGGCCAAGGAGCCGATAGGCCTCGCGAATCACACGATCGAGGCCAGGCTCTTCCATACCAAGGTCTGACAGGAACACGTCTCGATCGTCCGGATCCAACAAGGCAATCTCCGATTCAATCTTTGCGCAGATCGGAACAACAACAGCTCCTTCTGCAGCCGCTCGCGTGCGCACGGCGTCAACGTATTGATTTCCGTTTTTAACACCGGCCTCATCGGTGTTTGCCACATACATAACAGGCTTATCGGTAAGCAGCTGCAGTTGACGGATAAAGACGGACGTCTTGTCATCACGTTCATACGTACGTGCCGTACGTCCACCATCGAGATGTGTGCGTAACCCCGTTAGGTATTCGTGTTCTTCCTTCGCGTCTTTATCGTTTGCTCGTACCTTTTTCTGCACATTCTCCATGCGCTTTTCGACCGTCTCAAGATCTTTTAACACGAGTTCCGTCTCGATAATGTCGATATCGTGCAGAGGGTTTACATCACCATGAACGTGCACCACATTATCATCCGAAAAGCACCGCACGACATGAGCAACAGCGTCGCAGGCACGAATATTTGCCAGGAACTGATTCCCAAGTCCTTCACCCTGTGCTGCGCCCTTAACAAGACCAGCAATATCAACGAACTCCACGGTAGTGGCCACTTCGCGATCGGTTTCATACGACTCAGAGAGTTTTCTCAGACGAGGATCGGGAACGTTGACGATGCCAACATTCGGATCGATCGTACAGAACGGATAGTTTGCCGCTTCTGCTTCGTTCGACGTGAGTGCGTTAAAGAGAGTAGACTTACCGACGTTCGGCAGCCCAACGATTCCACATGCAATGCCCATAGGGGCGCAAAAATACAAAGGGCGGCCCCACGTACGTGGAACCGCCCATGTACTACGTGCAACGGCCTGCGTTAGAGCCGGACTATAAACGGTACGGTTATCGTCACACCGTTGACCGTAGAAACAAGTGTGTATGCGCCAGCTGACAAGGCTGAACCACCAACGTTAAAGGCATCAACACGGAAAGAAAGGCCACGATAAGCTATGCCGTCATAGACGGTTCCAATACATCGACCGTGAACATCATATAACCGTACGACGATCATTGCTCCGATGGCTGCATCGGGCACGGTAACGCTGACAACTGCGGATTCCGTGACCGGATTGGGCGCAACCGACATCGAAGCAACTTCGAGCGGGCGAGGCTCTGTGACAACGTCCGTTGGTTGATCAGGTTCGTCAACGTCCGGATCCGAATACAAGGCTGTATACTTTGTGAGTATGCCAAACCGTATGCTTAAGTCGATGACTGCGTCAACGAGTTCCTTACTCTCACCTACTCGGAGAATCTCGCTCAGCAGATCATTGATCTTTGCTCTTGCCCAAAGCCTCGCAACAGCTCGATTGTTCAGCGACGGTGACCCAAACAGCACCATTCGCTGTAATGACAATTCATCCTGGCCTAACGTCGCACGAAGCTCAACCAGATACTCACCACCCACCCCATATCTGCCTACTTGTGTAATTCTCTCCGTTGCCGAAATACTTGGCAACTGATTCGGAAAGACATCCATCACGGTAAGTCCATGATAGTCGATGTACGGATCTTTAAGTTCGTCGGCCGTTATTGATACGACACGTTCTCCAACCAACAATGATATCTCGTCGTCCTCTTCAATGTGTGTGAACGTACCACCGTTTCGACTCGCAAGCATCTCGAGAAGAGAATACTGCTGCAATGCGATTCCGATAGTATGAATACGCACGTTTGTCTTGTTCCACGCTTGTACCGAATCCAGCAGCACTGCAGGACGCGTTTCACCGTATGACGGCTCACCATCTGTGAGAAAGACGAGGACGTTTGAAGATTTCCCGTTGAGATTCCACGACTGACGTAACGAGGTTTTGAGTGCCTCATAGAAGTTCGTCAGCCCCATACTCGTTAAACGATTTACCCACTCCCTCGCCGCCCCGATGTTTTCTGACGTGACATCTATAACGTCGGGGCGGAAACTTGATACTAATGTGCTAAACGTGACGATATTAAATCTATCTCCGGTCTTAAGGTTATCGAGAAAGGCATGCAGCGCAGTCCGCAAACTGGTCATACGTTCATGGTTCATACTAGACGACACATCGGCTGTGATAACCCATGTTGTAGGCACACGTTGGATCGCCTCGTCAGGCGGAGTAATCCATGTCGCAAAGAACGGCTCCATCCCGAATGAGTCCGACTCCGTAGGCACATACGTGAGCGTCTGCATCGCGACATCGTTCCGAGAGTTCTTGACATAAATACGATAGTCCTTTGACGGGACATAGGCCTCATCACCAAACGATATCGTGTATTCGTTTCCCGAATGCTGGGTAACCACATTCGCCGAACCAGCTTGATAGTCTGGAGTTGTGACACTTGCAATGGACAACTGTGAACGAACTCGAGCTGATAGTGTCATCCGTTCTAAGGGCTTTGGCGATAGTCCCGTTGTTCGTAAGAGGTGTTTGTATCGAAGTTCACCAGCGACATATGGTATAAACTCAGTATAGGTAATGCGGAACTTAACAATGGATTTACCATTAATCGGTGCGATGTCGAGTTTATACACGTTATCACCCCATTCCTGAAGTAACGCCGGATCAATGAGTCTTCGCACCTTTGAGTTGTAACTCTGCTGTGCCTCCTGCCGTTCACGTACGTTGGCGGTGTACCACTTGCCATTAAACTCATATCCCATATCAACTATCATTGCACCAGGAGGCAAAGGAAATATGAAGGTAGCCTCCGATACCGTGGTCAGATGATTATAGATCTCCTGATTCACGACGGTTGTCGCTACGTGATCCTGAATATCTACGACGGCATCATATCTGATGATGTCCATCGGTTTATGAGTTTGCGTTCCATTTAGTGGTCTCGCAAACAGCGCACCCACGGCAAGAGCGTCTGCAGAACTACAGACTAGAACTGTCGTGAGAATGATGATGAGTTTGAGCATGATTGCCTCCAGTGTTGTTATCTGGAAGCAACCTACATCGACGGTATCGTCGATGCACCTTTACAAAATCTTAGCAGCCGACTTCGGTTATCCGAGTGAGGCTAGATATGAAATCAGGTTTGTCCCTGACGGCAGCTTGAGTTTCTTTCGCAGTCTATGCCGATAAATATCAACGCTCTGAATTCCAAGATGTAATATGTCTGCTATCTCTTTTGAGCTCAGGTTCAACTTCAACAAGCTCGCAATCTTCAGTTCTGCAGGCGTCAGCTCCGGACATACAGCCGTAAGTGATGCGTGGAAGTTATCGTGAACATCCTTGAGTTTATCAGCAAAATTTTTCCAGTCTTCCCCTGTGCGCATGTGAGAGCTGAGTCGATGTCGTATTCCCTTTAGCAACACGGTCCTCTGCGCAGGGGCAGCTGCGATAACGGCATCAATATCTTCAATGATGGACGACATCAGCTCATTCTTTTGAGCTAACGAAAGTGCAGACGTATTGATTTCACGCTCGCGTGACTCAAGGTCAAACTCAAGACGTTCTGTGTTAAGTCGCATCACTGCGCGTTCACGCTCAGATCTCTCGATATCAAGTCTGAGCTGAAGGGCCTGGCTATGACGGGCATGTATCTTGTCATCCATTAGACGAAGTGCTGCAAATCGGGCTCGTTCATGCTTCAGCGCTGTTCGATAGTCCCCTTCCTGTTCAGCTATCTCTGCGAGACGTCCATATCCAAGTGCCACCTGACCCAGGAGATCAGCCTTTGTTGCTATGTCGATCGCAGCAAGAATTGTGGTGACGGCCTTCTTGGTTTGGCCTGCTGCAAGCAGCACCGTGCCGAATGCAATGGTAACATCGGCATGTAAGGCCTTGTTATCGGTACGTTCAAGGAGCCCCAAGGCCTGACGAAGGAAGGCCGCCCCTTCATCAATCTTTTTACGTCGGACACTTGCATCGGCAAGGACAAGCAGTGACCGTATTTCCCAATCGACATCACGGGTGCTTTGAAAGAGTTCGCGGGCTTGTTGGGCGAAGTCCTGAGCTTGGACATAGGCCTTTCGATCTACGTACAATTCTGCGAGCTGACAGAGAACACGGGCCCGACCGTCCGTCGAGGCAAGATCTGTCATCACAGCCAAGGCCTCCGTGAAGTAAGCCAATGCTGAATCAAGATTACCGGAAGACTGATACACGCGACCGAGATTAGAGAGGGTGAGCCCTACTCCCATTTGTTCACCCCGTACACGGTGAAGTTCCAGACTTCTACGCGACCACTCGATAGATTTATCGTGATCACCGAGTTGTATGTAGATGTCGGCGATATTTCCCATCGTCTGGGCTTGTGTAGCCACGTCTCCAAGCTTCTCACTAATTGCCAGTGCTTCGGTATATGCTTCAAGAGCTGATGCAGGCCGTCCAGTGAGAGCACAGGCTGCACCGATGTTGATATAGACCTGTGAAAGCACTTTATCATCTCCTAGCCGCTTTAAGAGGTCAACACTTTCATTATATACACGTAGTGCTTCGTCATATCGCGCCAAACCGCGTAACGTAAGCCCCATATTCTGGAGTGCCTTTGCGACTCCTACCGTGTCTTTAATTTTTCGATATCGTTTAAGCGAGTCAGAGAATACAGCCAACGCAGCTTCTAGATCATTCGCTGCATAAAGGCAGATACCACCCATTCGTATACAGTGTATCTCACGCTCTACAAGTTTTGCCGTCTTTGCAATACGACGAGCCTGTTGTGCAAGGTAAAGCGCTTCGAGAGGACGAACGTATTGCAATTCGCGACACGCCTGAAGCAGGATTTCGATTTTTCTCGCAGGCGACCGTTCACCCTTAAGACGTTCATGAATGTCGAGAGGATCTGTCATGTTCTTCCACAATCTTACAGAAGCCTGAGCAAATGTCGATTGACAAGGTGCGAGATAACGTCGGGTTGTAAAGATTTTGTTAAGGTCATGTTCAGGTCGCATCTTGCGATGTTTGACTGTCGACAGAATTCGGGAAGCGGTAGACGACACAGCAGGATTACAGGAGATTTATGCGAATCGGACACATACACAACGTCAATCTGGCCTCCATTGTACTTGGAGTTCTTGTATTCCTCGCTTCCGTATCGGCTTCCGCTCAACCTCGACTTGATGTTCGGAGCTTACCGACGGTTGGTGAGCAGGCAACGATGTTTACATACGATACTACGGGCGTTCAGCCAGGTAATGCAGGATTAAACATTGTCTGGCAGTACACCAATCTTGTTTCACTTCAGAGACCGTTCACATACCAAGTTATTCGACTGGATGCAGCACCCCAGAATTCACGAGAATTCTTTCCGACCGCAGACCGTGTTGTTCAACGTGATTCTGTGTACGAATTCTATCAGCTTGTGGGTCAGCGATTACGCCTCCTTGGAACGTGGACACCGAATGCTGTTCAAGTGGCGAGTCCAACCAATCCCTTCGACACGCGTCCGATTGAGCTTACAAATGCCCAGCCATTCAGTGACACGTACCAATCATCCATTACATATGTAGGTCTCACACAACCAGTACAGCGCTTCGGCGCCTCATCCGTGACCTATACAGGATTTGGAACACTGCGATTTGCCTCCGGCAGTATCGACTCTGTCGTTCGTGTGCGTCGCCAGGAAACGACAATTGATACGGTTCGCTCGTCAGAACTACCCGGCCCAGTCCGCACAATTCGCACGACGACCACGACAACGGCATGGTATCAGCTCTCGTCTTCGATCCCGGTCTTAACGATCGAAACAGCAGATATTCAAGTTCGTCAGGGTCAACAGCTACTCGAACGCCGCTTTACCAAACAGGTGTACGGTGGATTTGATGAAATCACGACGGCACTTGATGATATCGCCTTTTATGATCTGACGGTTGCGCCACAACCGGCTCGAGCACACGACGTTGTGCGAATTGGACTCACGGGGAATGTTGGCGAAGACATCAACGTTATCGGTATTGACGTGGTCGACAACATGGGACGGAGTACTACACCACGGTGGGACGTTACGGCCGGAGACGTGTATGTTTACCTGACTGATCTTGCGTCCGGACGTTATTCCGTGGTGATTCGCACAACACAGGAAACCATCATTGCGCCGGTCATAGTGGTGCCATAACGTTCAGCGGAGTAATCACCCGAGTAGAACGATGACCGAAGGGGTGTTGGTTACGTCAGAACGTCACTGACGCGCCAATACCCCAATAGTGGTCAGATAGATCAGCAAACATGCCATGGATACTGCGGCCATCGTATCGATACAGGTCTAGACCAACCGTTGTTGATGCTGTTGCCGAGGTACATAGTCCAATTTGTGCCGTTGACGCCATTGTTGTGTGGCCATGTATACCAATCCACCGAAGATCAACGCCAGCGCGTAAGGCCAATGCCGACGTGAGATCGATCTGAGCGTTTGCTCCGATCTGCGGAATGAGTCGATCGAATATTCGTGGTTGAACGGCCCAGAGATATGTAAGCGCTACATATGGCCGAACATTTGCAAAATCATACATCACCGTTACTTCAGCGAACTCACGTGAATACACAAATGGAAGTCGAGATACAAAGCGTCCGGATGAATCAGCGTAACCATCAACAAGATGGCTCGAAATGTGCGCTAGGCGGAGTCGTGCAGAAAGAGGTGTTGCCGTTGACGTCCACGTTCCGTTTACACCAAACCAGAAGTCCGTTGTTTCAACAGGAAACTTGAAGTTCCCTTCTGAACGCAAGCGTGTCATGGTAAAAAAGTCGACGCCAAAGGTCCAGCGCATGTACTCAGCGGAGGCCGCTGTATCAATACCGGCATCCGTTTGAGTTCGAATGACATTGTCAAGAATGTCTACTTCTGCACCAATGTCCAGACGGTTATGTCCGGGCCCGGGTTGATGCATCATTAGGATACGAGCCTCGTAAGGGGCGGAAAGGGGCCGCACGAAGGTAGGAACAGGCCGTAGATGTGTCGAGTCGGCCGCATGGATCGTCGCCGTGCTTACGAAGAAAACGCAGAAGAGGTAGGCAACGACACCGGCACGTCTACCAACTCTATTTCCACGATGACCAAATGACGGAGAGCCGGACTCGAGGCAACTCAGCGATAGATTCCGCGTCGTGAATTTCGAATAAAGTCGATACACAGGCGAACCTCGGGGATTATGTCGGAAACGGCCGATTCATATGCGCGCAAGCCATCGGACACGTTATGTCCTTGGCGCAACAGAATGGTGTAGAATTCATCAATCGTTCTGATCGTTTCCGCTGAAAATCCTCGACGTCGAAGACCGACGGTATTCAGATTCTCAACGCCTACCGGGTACCGCCCAACGAGTGTATACGGTGGTACATCCTTTGCCGTCATAATACAGGCCGCTACCATGGCATGGGGGCCAATCCGCACAAACTGATGAACGCCGGTAAGGCCACCAATGATAGCCCAATCACCAACTTCAACATGACCGCCAAGTTGTACGGAATTGGCAAGGATAACGTGGTTACCCACGCGACAGTCATGTGCAACGTGTGCATAGGCCATCAACAGGCAGTCCGTACCAACATGCGTTTCCTTACTTGCCACCGTTGCTCTATTGATGGTGGCTCCTTCGCGGATCACGGTTCTATCACCCACAAATGCAAATGTGGGTTCACCAGCATACTTCAAGTCTTGTGGCGCTGTAGAAATAACAGCACCTGGGTGAATTCGAACATCGTTACCAATACGTCCACCATTACCGACAAAGACATTCGCCATTAATGTTGTACGCTCACCGATGACGACGTCATCTTCGATAACGCAGAACGGACCGATGACGGCGCTAGCGGCAATTGAAGCTGATGGTGAGACGACGGATGTAGGGTGTATCGAACCGCTCATTGTACCTCCCGGTCAACGACGGCAGCTGTAAGCTCACCTTCAGCAACAACCTGATCTCCCACCATGGCACGTCCCACAAGCTGAGCAGTGTTAAACCGGAATCGTGTCATCGTCACGTCCATCACAAGCACGTCACCCGGAATAACCGGTTTCTTGAATTTGACGTTGTTCATAGCCGCAAAGAAGACGAGCTTCTTTTCGGCATCAACACCCTTCGTCACGAGCAGCATACACCCTGTTTGGGCCATGGCCTCCATGATGAGGACACCAGGGAAGATTGGACGGTCAGGGAAATGACCGAGAAACTGTGGTTCGTTAAAGGTGACGTTTTTGATGCCGACAATACGGTTGTTCTCAGGATCGAAGTCTGTGATCTTGTCAACAAGTAAGAACGGCCACCGATGTGGCATCAGTCGTAGAATTGTGTTGATGTCAAACACAACACCGGCGGTTCGATCACGCTGATACTTCTTCACAGTCTGCTGCTTTTCGTACATACGGCGAACCATACGAGCGAATTCGATATTCGAAGCATGGCCAGGTCGTGCAGCAAGTACCTGTGCGCGCAAACGTGCACCGATTAAGGCGAGATCTCCAATCATGTCCAACAGCTTATGGCGTGCTGGCTCATTCTTAAAACGCAGCCGATTATCATTAAGAATGCCATTGGTACCAAGGACAGCATTCCCTTGAATACCCATGGATGTCAGAAGATCTCGTAGATCACCGTCAGACATTTCCTTGTCGACAATCACGATTGCATTGTCAAGATTTCCGCCTTGAATAAGTCCCTGTTTCCAAAGTGTCTCAACCTCATGGAGAAAACAGAACGTCCGGGCCGGAGCAAACTCAGTTTCAAACTCCGTTTCAAGGTTAAACAATCCTGTATGTTGAGAACCAAGTGCAGGATTGTTGTAGTCCACCATCACCGTCACGCGGTAATCATCATTCGGAAGAGCGACAATCTCCGTTCCGCGTTGCTCGTTGAGATATCGAATTGGACCTTCAAGGACAAGTTCTTCGCGGTCTGCAGACTGTTCAACAACACCTACGCGTTTGATCATCTCCACATAGGGTAGCGACGATCCGTCGCCGACGGGAGGTTCATTGTTTGATAGTTCGATGAGAACGTTATCAACGCCCATTCCCACAAGGGCCGCAAGTACATGTTCTACCGTGTGTACGCGCGCATCTCCAACGGCAATTGTTGTGCCACGGGCGATATCAACAACATTGTCAACAATAGCAGGTATCTCCACGGACCCAGGAAGGTCCGTTCGGAGGAATCGGTACCCCGTTCCTTCGGCTGCTGGCCGAAAGGTCATCGTGGTGATGTTACCTGTGTGAAGACCTACGCCGTCCATCGTAACGGCATCGGCAAGAGTCGTCTGCTTCCGTGTCATGAGGATGTTTTATTCATTTCGTCGATCTGTCGCTGAAGGTCACGCACATCCTGCAAAAGACGCGGTATCTGACGTAGTGCCGCTTCAAGCCGCAAGGCCGTCCGATGTTCCTTGGCGGGCGATCCTAAATAGGCACCAGCCGCAGTAATGGCCTTTGATACGCCGGACTGAGCTTCAACAATAACATCGTCGGCTGTAGCCACGTGGCCAACCATACCAACCTGTCCACCAAACCGATTTCGTTTGCCGATTCGAGCACTTCCGGATATGCCGGTTTGTGCGGCCATTGCCGTATTGTCTCCAACGTCCACATTGTGAGCAATGTGAACAAGATTGTCAAGTTTTACACCATTTCCGATTCGTGTTGTTCCAACAGCAGCACGATCAATGGCAACGTTGGCACCGATCTCGACGTCATCACCAATCTCTACCGTACCCACTTGCGGAATCTTCTCAAAACTTCCATCGGGATTCTCAAAGAAGCCGAATCCGTCAGCACCGAGAACAGCTCCGGGGTGAATAAGGCAACGTTGACCGACATGTGTTCCCGCTCCCAGGGTGACGTTGGCATGAATAACCGTGTCTGAACCAACGTGACAACCAGGATACAAAACAACGTTTGCAAAGAGTTGTGCACGCGGTCCAACAACGCAGCCTTCAGAAATCACGCAGCCTGGACCAATGGATGCTGTACTGTCAACCACTGCAGAAGGGTGAATTGTAGCCGACGTGTGACGCAGTCCAGCCTCCATACGCAGAGGTGGAAAGAACTTTTGCATGACGAGGACAAAACCGCGATAGGCATCATCGGTAATGATGTACGTACGTCCGCTTGGCAGTTCGTTTGTAAGGAGGGCGCGGCTGACGATAATCACGCCTGCCTGTGTGACCGACAAGAACTTCGCGTATGACGGATTCGATAGAAATGTGCAGTCACCTGGTCCGGCAAACTCAATACGATTGATACCCGTAACATGCACGTCATCATTGCCAACGATGTCTCCACCAACGAGGTCGGCTAGATATCGTACGGCATATCCGTGCCGTTCGTTGTGGGCATCACTCATCGCGGAATGTCCTTCTCCTGTTTGGTGGAGTCCGGCTGCGGTGTAACAGGATCTGGAGTTGGCACCGACTTTATCGTCGCATCGGGTTTAGGTTCTTCCTTTTCTTCAGCTGCCGAAGAACGTCTCGACTTACGTCGGCGCGGTTCTTCCTGGCGTTTATTCCGCGGATCATTATCGATGATATCCTGTTGTTTACGCTCCAGTTCATCGGAATCAATACCAAGCTCCTTCATCACCTTCACGGTAATGTCATACTTGGCATTGACGTAGATCAGCGGTTGTGTGCTTTTGTCCCAGACAATGTCATACCCTTCTGCTGCAGCTACCTTCTGAATAGCAGCATAGATCTTTTCCCAGATAACATTGAGTAGGGCTTCAGCCTGTTTGTCGTATTCACCACCGGGCTCAAACCGTTCCTTGGCGATCTTGTCGCGCTCGCGTCGTTTGTCCTCGAGTTCTTTTTCTTTCGCCTCACGTTCCTGATCGGACCAGATAAGGCGATTCTTCTTCATCTCGAGTTCAAGCTCTTCGATGTCCTTCTGTTTGAGGGCGAGATCTTCCCGCCATTCAGTGACGTACTGTTCGAGACGCTGAATTGCAATCTTATTCGGTTCATACTTATCGCGAATTGCGTCCGTTGAGACGTATCCGATTTTCTGCGCCGACGCTGGTTGAATCCAGCAGGTAATGACCATTGCGAGGACGACGGCCATACGCCAGCGTCCATTCCATCCGTCCATCATGTTGTTACTCCGATGAGGATGGCGCAAAAGGGGCATTACTTCGAGTCTCCCCTTTTGAGTCGATCAAGCACCTTAAACGTAATGTCGGCCTTGTCTTCTGAGAAGAGAACAATGCCGGCAACCTTATCCAGGACAAGGTTCAGTTTTTCTTCCTTGGCAACAGCATTTATAGCGTCACTCACCTTAGCACGAATCGGCGTAAGGAATCCTTCGCGCATACGAGCGAGTTCACCTGTAGCTCCAAGCTTTTCTTCTTGATACTGGAGGAATCGCTGGCGCAGACCCTGGAGTGATTGCTCTTCCTTCTGACGAGCTTCGGCACTCATCATCGCCTGTTGTTTCTGGTACTGCTCAATGCGTGATTCAAATTCTTTCTGCATCATTTGCAGCGTATCGCGCACCTTGAGACCCATTTCCTCAATTTTTTTTGTGGCCTCAATGGCTTCTGGCATTTCTTTGATGACGGTCTCGGTGTTAACAAGACCGATCTTCATTGATTGAGCGCTAACGGCCGTAGCCGCGCAGAGGGCGACAATGACCATCGCCGCAAGTCGAACGAACATTTCGTGATTCCTGTAATGCGTTGATTTCGTTGTTGTGAACAAAGACCGGTCAGCGTCCAAACTGGAAGTGGAATCGCCAGCCAGAACGTTGACCGGTAGCAGGGTCGGGATCAAAACCGTAACCAAGATCAAATCCTAAAAGGCCAATCGGTTGTAGGAGCAACCGCATACCAACCCCGGCTGCTCGTTTGAGACCGAATGGATCGGCAGTGCGCAGACTTTCCCATACGTTCCCTGCTTCGGCAAAACTAAGCAAATAGATGGGGAAAGGATTGAGTGACAATGCGAACCGAAGCTCTGCTGTAAATCGAGCTTGTACACGACCTCCAAGAGCACGTCCAGTGGCGTCCAGCGGGCCAATGATGTTGTCACGATATCCACGCAACGGTGTGATGGCAAATCCACCAAGTCCGTTACCACCCATGTAGTACAATTCCTGTGGCGGAATTGTAGTGTCACTCTTGAGGCCGTCAACAAATCCCATTTCACTACCGAGGAAGAGGACAAGTCGAGGATAGTTGTTGATGTTCACAAGTGGATTCACCATATCGAAGGTGAATCCCAGTTTTGCAAAGTCTGTCGTCCCGATGCCAAGGAATCCAGTTGTTAGTCGCGTAGACAAGACAAAACGCGATCCACTCGTCGGGAAGATGATATTGTCAAAACTTGTCCGCGAAAACGTCTGCGAAAGTGTGAGTGCCGTATTCGTTCCGGCACGAGAGAAGAAGCTATTGGTGTTTGACTCAATGCGTTCGAAGGACAATGCCCAGTCACCACGGAAATAATCATCCGGGAACCGGAATCGACGTCCAACATTGAGTGAGGCACCGGTACGACGGACGCTGATGTTAAAGTTCTGCCGTGTGTCGTACAGGTTAAAGCCGACGGTTGTGGGCTGTCCCATCAACCATGGTTCCGTAAACGATAACTGAAAGGTCTGTAGTCGAGACGCCTGGCCAAACTCCCATTGGAAGGACATTATCTGACCACCACCACCTCGTAGGGGCTCGGTGATATCGAAGTTGTTGAGAGTTACTCCAACACTTCCCGTTAATCCAAACGCTCCGGCAAAACCAACCGACGCGTTAAATGTATCTGTACTACGTTCCTCAACCTTATACGTAAGATCAACCTGTGTTTTATCAACAGGTGTAATCTGTGGAGGTTGGTTGAGTGCTTCCTGATTAAAGTAGTTTAGTACACCAAGACCACGAATACTTCGAATCATGGCTGATCGGCTGAAGAAGTCACCCGGACGCGTAAAAAGCTCTCGGCGAATAACACGATCACGAGTTTTGTTATTGCCCACAATCTCTACACGACGAATGGTAAAGCGCTCACCTTCAAAGACATTGATAACAACGTCAACGCTATCTGGTGATACACGCACAAAGTCAGGCACCATACGCGCAGTCAGGTAACCATTGTCCATGTAGAGAGACGCAACGTCACTCTGATCTGCATTCATCTGAAGGTTCTGCGTGAACGTCGACGCATTGTACTTGATGCCCGTATCAATTCCCAGACGGCGTGTAAGAACGTCAGCATCGTACACCGTATTCCCGGCAAAACGAATACTTCGGATGTATACTTCTGGTCCTTCCTTCACCGTCAACCGTAACGTCACCGTACTACGATCATCGTGAAAGATGACCGTGTCGTCAACGAGCTCAGCATCAATAAGTCCGTTATCAAGGAACCACGACTTCAGTTTCTCCTTATCAGCCTCATATTTTTTAAGATCAAACGTATTCGACTTCCAGAACTGCCACCAGGCCTTTGTCTTTGTATCCTCAAAGGCCGACGCCAGTTCTTCATCCGAATGCACGTCATTACCTTCAAACTCAATGGCCTCGACGGAGTATTCCGCACCTTCGTCAATTGTAACCGTCAAATCATTGTAGATGCCACTATCGGACGAGGCTAACTCTGCTTCAACACGGGCAAAGAGCATACCTTCCGATTCATACAGCTTCTTTACCGACTGACGGATGACGTACAGATCGTACGGTGAAACAATGTCACCACGAACCTTACCGATTGCTTTCTCGATTTCCGACTTGGCCACGTCATCATTACCAACAATGGTAAGTGTCCGCAAACGTGGCATCGGAACAACACGAATCACAAGAAAGATACCGAGTGCTGTTTCGCGCTCCTTCTCAATACGAACATCGGCAAACGTTCTCCGATTCCAGAGATTCTTCACGGCTGCAACAAGATCATCCGGCCGAGCCTCCGCACCGATACGCAGGCCGGAATAGGCAATCACCGTTTGCATATCCTCGCCGAGTGTTAACCCTTCAACGGAGATACCGGCAATGATCGGATAACGTTGCTGTTGCTGTTGTTGCTGTTGCTGTTGAGCGACAACGGCGACGGAGGACAACAGAATTGCGAGCAGTACTGCGAGCGCCTTACCGAATCGCATGGAGTATCTTATCGAGGAGGGTTCGTTGATCTGATGCCCCTTCTGCCCCTTTCCCACCATCGGCAGCAACCTGGGCAGATGTTTTTCCGAAACGGCGTTCACGGCGGGCATAATCACAAAGGGCACGGTAATAGTCCTGACGCCGGAAGTCCGGCCAAAGTCGTTCAGTCACGTAGATCTCGGCATAGGCCGATTCCCAGAGCAAGAAGTTGCTCAGTCGGAGTTCACCGCTGGTACGAATCACAAAGTCTGGGTCGGGTAAACCCTGCGTGGTGAGATATTGAGAAATCATTTCTTCCGTCAGGTCTTCGGGAGAAACCTTACCACGCCGAACATCAAGAGCAATCATCTGCATAGCCTGAAGCAGGTCCCAACGTGCTCCATAGGACAAGGCAAGTGTCAGCGTTAGCCCCTCATTGTCTCGAGTGCGTTCGATTGCATTGGTGAGGATTCGACGCACACTTTTTGGCAGCGCACTCGTTTTACCGATGGTTCGCAGACGGACACCATTGTCGTGAAGTTCATCGATTTCTCGTTCGATGTAGGACTCCAGCAACGACATCAGGAAGTTCACCTCGGTGACGGGGCGTTTCCAGTTTTCCATGGAAAAGGCATAGAGCGTAAGAAACCGCACACCAGTCTGCGACGACGTCTTGACGATGTCGCGGACGGATTCCATACCCTCACGATGACCATCTATACGGGGACGACCGTGGTGTTCAGCCCACCGACCATTTCCGTCCATGATGACGGCCACGTGTCGGGGCAGGCGTCCCGTCGTGCGTAATGTTTCCTGTAATGTCCGCTCGTCGTCTGAAAGACGCTCGGTCGACCAACTCAACTGTTTCTCCTTGTACTGAACCAACAAAGATACGGCGCGACGTCATTGCTTCGTCACGGGGCGAAGGGGGCAAACAGGTGCTAAGGTTGTGAAATCTCAACACCTTTCGTATGTTTGGCGTTCGTCCGTCCGGATTCGATGCTTCTGAAGTACGATATCCGTGGCGGTCTAGTGTAGCAGTAGCACAGCACGGAAGAGGACATCTTGAACGTCACGAAGGCCGACATCGTGGATAAGATCGCGAACGAGACCGGGCTCACAAAGCTCGAGACGAAGGCGGTCGTTGACGGTTTTCTCCTGAGTATCATCAATGCACTTGCCGAAGGTAAGCGTATCGAACTCCGGGGTTTTGGTGTTTTTTCCGTAAAGAGCCGTAAGCCGCGTATGGCGCGTAATCCACGGACGGGTGATCCGGTGCCGCTGGAGGAGCGTTTTATCCCGTCGTTTAAGGTGTCGAGCGAGTTCCAGGACAAGGTTCACGACAAACTGCGTTCAGGTCCAGCAGCTCCATCCGCGGACGTCTAAGATGAAGCCATGGCTCTTGGCCCTGGTCGTCACCGTTTCGGTGGCGGCAACATCATTCGGTATTCACCGTTGGATGGTATCCCAGGCAGCTGAAGAAGGCGCACCTAAGGCTGCAGAACGGGCCGAACAACGCCGGGCATTTGCTGAACAAGCTGCAGCAGCCGACAGTGCGGCACGACGTGACTCGTCACTTTCGGTGTTACTGGCGGAACTTGAGGACTCGATAACAACGCATTCGACGGATAGTATGCTGATCGTTTCGGCAGGTAACATTGCCTACCGGCTGCGTCGCTGGTCTACTGCCGAAAAACACTATCGAGCTTTCCTGAACAACGTTGACAATCGGAATGCTGAGGTACGAATTGATCTTGCCTACTGCATTTTCCAACAAGACAGGCCTGATGAAGCGATAACAATGCTCAAGAGTGTTGTTGATCGCGATCCACAGAATCAGATGGCGATGTTTAATCTCGGCGTGATGTACGTCCAGATGAACAACCCAGACGAAGCAAAGGCGTGGTTCATCAAATGCCGCAGTGCCAATCCAGCAACGGAGATCGGTCAGCGAGCAGCAAACGCCGTCACTTCTCTCGAAACCACATCATAAATCACGAATTAACAACCGTCTTCCAAGGAAACCATCATGCCCTGCGGAAAAAAACGCAAGCGCCATAAAATGGCCACCCACAAGCGCAAAAAACGGCTTCGTAAGAACCGTCACAAGAAGAAGAACAGGTAATCTGAAACAGCTCTCCGGAGCTGTTTTTTTTTACCCTGCCACCAAGATTACGACGCCTGCAATAGCTACGGCTAAGCCGACAAGTGATATCAGGGGCGGGAAACGGCGTTCTCGGAGAATAGCAACAAGTGTAATAACAACCGGCGTCATGGAAAAGATTGTCTGTGCAACGGCAAGATCGAGGGTCGCTGCTGCGGCGAGCGACATGGTAACACCGAGTGTCGGACCAAAGAGCACACCAAGGAACATACCATTCCTACCCTCCTTGTCTACAAATGCTTCGGATAAGGGGCGAAGGGGGCCACGTTGTGTAAGGTCGAGCACATAGGTACTCAAAAATCCGATCGACATACGCATAAACGTGGCCTGCACTGGATCTATCTTAACACCGGACGAGTGCATACCAAGTTTAGCAAGCACAAGGCCGATGCCTTGTCCAACAGCAGCACCAATTCCCATCAGTACTCCCATCGTATACGTTCCGTATCCTTCACCTTCAACGGCCTGACGCTCACGCGCCGACGACATGGCGAGGAGAACACCTCCGATACATATCACCATGCCAACGAGAGTATGAAGAGTAAGTCCTTCGTTTGCGAAGGTAAATGCACCAAGGGCAGCAAAAATGGGGGCGGTGGTTGCAACAACACTGTGACGGCGTGCACCGAGAATTCGCAGGGCAGTAAATCCGAAGTAGTCACCGATCGTGAGGCCAACAATACCTGAAAGACCGAGGAAGATCCACGACTCAACCGAAGGTTGCATCACAAGCTGCCACGGAAACAATCCCTGGTAGATACAGGCAGCTATGAAGGTTATTACAGCGGCAAGGCCCAGGCGGACACGATTTAACAGTGCTGGATAGATCTTCCGCGAAGCCGTCAGAAAGGCGAACGTACCAGCTGTCCACGACAGCAGAGTGAGGATGGCAAAGATCACGTCGGTGCTGTACGGTAAAGTGTGGCGTTTAGCTCAGAGATGCTTCATCATTCACCTTTGCCCATGCAGCTGCAGCTTCGGGTGAGGTGCGATACAATGCCAACCAATGCAAGTAATGCGAGATGGAGGCTGAGACGTAGATCATACTCATGAAGCCCCAGTCCTTCTCAAGTCGACAGATCGTTCCATCGGCACGTTCATCAATACAGATCAGGTCTCCATTATCTGCAACACCAATCTTCCACAACGACCGGAAGAAGGATTCCGAGTCGTCATCAACTCCATATAATTGTTCACTTTCTGCTACACGTTCCAGTCGCTCATCAAACGTAATCTCTGCCACACGATCTGCTGGAAGACCGATCTCCTCCAGAACGTTTAACGTTTGCGTTGGGACAAGTAAATCATCCAGGTCTTCCCGACTACTCCGATGCATTGGATGTCCCTGCCAATCCTTCCGGAGAACAGTCAGCGCTGGTGCCTCGGCCGGTGGACCAAGCACAAGTACGGCCCGAAGGTATCGGGCCGTACTGAGTGTCATTCGTGTAAGGAAGAGTACGTCGAGAGCTTCACGTTCCTCGTCCGCATCTGCTGCTGCGTAGTGACCGGTAAGTTCAAGTGCCATGGTATAGGCACGTTCGAGCACTTCAAATTCATGATCACCAAATTCAGCTAGACGGTCCGGATCGTCAAGAACTTCCGGAACACCAATGGTTGCCAGCAGTGAGCGGATGGGATCGAGCATTACTTGGCAATTGCCTGGCTACGACGTTCGCGGATGACGGTGACCTTAATCTGACCTGGGTATTCCATCTCCGTCTCGATTCGTTTGGCAATGTCATTCGCCAGTTGATCGGCACGCAAATCGTCAATACGCTCAGGTTCAATCATCACGCGTACCTCACGACCTGCCTGAATGGCATAGGTCTTCGTGACTCCATCAAACGACGTTGCAATCTCTTCGAGTTGTTGCAGACGTTTAACGTAGTTCTCCAGGGATTCACGGCGTGCACCCGGACGAGCACCACTGATACTGTCAGCAGCCTGAACGAGCACGGCAACCGGCGACTCCATTTCAATATCGTCGTGGTGAGCACCGACGGCATTCACAACGAGCGGATGCTCCTTAAACTTCTTTGTGAGCTCCATACCAAGCAAGGCGTGCGGACCTTCAATGTCACGATCCACTGTCTTGCCGATATCATGAAGCAGACCAGCTCGTTTTGCAAGGTTCACATCTAGGCCAAGTTCATTGGCCATAATCGCTGCGAGGTATCCCACCTCAATACTGTGGGCAAGCAAGTTCTGTCCGTACGACGAACGATACTTCATCTTACCAACGTATCGAACGAGTTCCGGATGAATGTTGTGAATACCGAGCTCCATGAGGGCGTTTTCGCCGACACGAACAATCTCCTCTTCGAGTTCCTTACGGACCTTGTCGACAACTTCTTCAATACGAGCAGGGTGGATACGACCGTCACCCATCAGCCGTTCGAGGGACACACGGGCCACTTCACGGCGGAATGGATCAAAACCGCTGATAACTACAGCTTCCGGTGTATCGTCAATAATCAGATCAATACCGGTGGCAGCTTCAAAGGCACGGATGTTCCGGCCTTCCTTACCGATGATCCGGCCCTTCATCTCATCCGTGTGCAGATTTACCACGCTTACCGTGTTTTCTACGGAGTGATCTGACGCCGTACGTTGAATCGCCATCAGAACGATTCGTTGTGCTTCCTTCCGGGCATTAATCTTCGCCTCGTCGCGCACATCCTTAACCAATTGGGCGGCTTCGGCACGAGCATCGTTGACCATATTATCCACGAGGAACTTCTTCGCATCCTCGCGGCTCATGCCGGTAATACGCTCAAGACGAGCCGTTTGCTCGTCCATCGTGACCTGCAAATCCTTCAGCTTCGTATCAATCGACTGATGCTTCCGCGTCAGATCTGTTTCGAGCTGAGAAAGCTGTTTTTCCTTCTTGGCGATAACGTCGAACTTCTGTTCGAGACCTTCTTCACGACGGCGCAGCTCCTTTTCAAACTGTTTTGCCTTCGCATCACGAGTATCGCGTTCTGATTCATACTGGCGCTTTTGTTTCTGAAGCTCTTCTTTTGCTTCGAGAAGTTTTTCGCGCTTTATCGCATTTGCTTCTTTTTGTGCTTCATCGACAAGACTCCGAGCCTTTGTTTCGGCTTCGGCTACGGTGCTTGCGGCTACCTTCTTGCCGGACAGATATGTTATGAAGAATCCGACGCCGGCGACTGCTGCGCCGACGACAATACCCAGGGTCATGGGCTCCATTGCTGCTCTCCTCTCCCGGTGCTTCCACCGGGCTCATCGTGAGTGGATGAGCCGCAGACCCGCTCTCGGCAACCTTCTCCCGGAGGAGACTGTTTTTAAAGAACCTTTTTGGTGCGCACGGTGGGTACCATCCCGGACATCGCTGACGTCCACTGAACGACTGCCGATCTTCGTTGCCGAAGCGGCCACTCATGCCACGGGCACAAGATCGTTCCCGCCAGGGCGGGTGAGGCCTGCCATTGATGGCCGGAGCCTAGTTCCCGAGCAGAAAAAAATGTTCGGTTCTTTTTCAAACGTGCGGACCGAGAGCGGGGAATGCGACTACGCTTTCTCCGACTCTCACGCTGTGACGTCCACGGAAAGGACGACCCGTCAAACAGGAAGGGGGCTAGGGAAGGGGCTGACGCCATGCACGCTCGAGGAACTGCGACATCTTGTCGAGTTCCTGCGCCACGTACCGGAGATCCCGGTCGTTCTGGTCGAGCGCGTCATGATAGCGTTCTGCGATATTCAAGGCTGCTAGCAAGGACAATGTCGGCGTTGATTGTTCGCGCAACGATTGCTGCAGGGCCTGAATCTGAATGTTGACTTCCCTGACTGACTTCTTGATCTTCTCTTCGTCGTCTCCACGAAGAGTGAGGTCTTTTCCACCGATGTTGACTCTGATCGCTTTCGACATGGTGTCGCCGCGTGTGTCGTTGACGTAAAGTTAGTGAATTCCAAACAATACGGCGATGCGATCAGCCATGGCGTCAATACGCCCTGCGAGCTGTCGTAACTGCCGATCGTCAAGCTTGTTAAGAACCGTCGCTGTTGGCACGGAGGCCGGCGAAGGTGTTGCTACTCCGAAGAGGGCCATCTGATTGGCCAACGTCGGATCTTCGAGATGACGGAGGCCGGCGGCACGGTAGATTTCCACGATTTCCATGGACCGTGCGAGGTCAGCACTTACGTGCGCAAGTTCACGCCGGAGTTCCAGAATTTCTTCGTCGCGTTCGGCGATGAGGCTTGCCTCATCGGCCCCTTCTGCCCCCTTGATATCATCTCTGCGGGCAAGGACTTCGGCGAGTTGATCCTGGAGTTCGTCAAGTTTTGATGTGCGGAGTTCGAGTTCTTCGCGTACGGTATCGAGCTGTTCGGAGATCGACGAATAGTCGGCCAGTTGGGCCGTCGCCTCTTCCATCCGTGCACGGAGTTCGCGAAGTTCGTCTTCGAGTCGGTCAATGTGATAGATCTGGGCTTCGTAACGAGCCTTAAGATCATCGTGTTCGGCACCAAGTGCACTGTGAGCAGCCGAGAGATCGGCATTCACACGCATAAGATCGGCGTTCGTTGCCTCAAGTGCCTGAGCCTTTGTGCGAAGTGCATCCAGCTCTTCGAGTGACGCTTCGTCGATGGTTCCAATGTCGTGGATAACCACGGGAGGAACGATAACATTTCGCAGGGCTTCGTGTTGACTGAGCGGTTGGTCGGCTACCGGAGGCTCTGGCTGTTTATCCGTAACCGGATCGGCAGTTGTTGGCTGTGTGTCCGGTTGTACCTGCGTTTGAACCTGACGCAACACCGTGAGCTCTGATTGAGATTCCGCTGCTCGGTTCACGGCATCCTGTGCTGTCGCCGTTGCAGCTTGTGCCGCTGCATATTGAGCAGCCAATTCTTCACGAAGGGCTGCTGCTTCTTCAGTTGCGAGGGCAGCACGTTCGGTGCGTTCCAGAACATCACGTTCGAGTTCGGCAATACGTTCAAGGAAACCTTCTACACGCTTCTGAATATCGCTTTCGCTATGGCGAAGCGTCTGATTCTGAGCTTGCAGGATGGCATTTTCCTGACGAAGTGTAACGATAACGTCGGCAGCCTTGTTGACGATGTCCCAGAAACGACGAACCATGTTCATCGTTTCGGGGCGACCTTCGGCGGCTGTCGTCGAGGCGAAGAGCGCAGACTGCTCAGCCTGTTCGTTACTGTTTTCCTGTCGTTCGTGTCGTTCCGGCGTCGGACCCATGGACTAGAACCCTCCGATTACGATCCCCGAACGGTCGCACCCAACGACCGTTCCGTGATGGTGACAATTTCGGCCACAGCAGCATCAACTTCTGCATCAACAAGCGTGCGCTCGTCACTTCGGAATGTTAAGGCCACTGCCACACTCTTTTTCCCTGAACCAAGGGAAGTGTCGCGATAGATGTCAAATACGTCGACGTCGCGGAGCAAGTCCGTTTTTGCCGATCGTACAACACCAAGCAATTCGGCGGCAAGCACTTCTTCGGAAACGACGAAGGCAAGATCACGACGAACGGCCGGATAGGCACCGATCGGTACGAAGGTACGTGATTCCGGAACAAGCGAACGCACATCCATTTCCACAAACCATACTGGCACGGAAAGATCCAGCGACTTTGCCAGTGTTGGGTCGAGTTTTCCTACCACGGCATTTGCCGGCAGACTGCGTCCATCCCCTACTCCAGCCAGTCGTAGAGCGGCCGCTACGTCTCCCATAACGTCATAGACGTCGAGCGGACGCTGCGGTGCCGACCAGTGTTCGTCGGTTTTGCCAACAACAACGGCACACAATCTGTCTGTTTCAGTTCTTCCAAACTCGGCTGAAGGATCACGGCGGAAGACCTTGCCGTGTTCAAACATCCGAACACCCGAAGCTCCAAATCGTAATGTCCGCGCAGCTGCTTCAGCAAGACCTGGCACCAGCGACATGCGCATAGCGGAAAACTCGAGGCCAAGGGCATTTTGTAAACGTATTTGCCATTCATCACCACTTGGTGGACATAACACGTTTGTGACGGCTTCGGCATATCCGCGCGCAGCAAGGGCACGGCGAAGAGACCTGCTAAACGATGGCCCCTTTTCGCCCCCTGCCCGCACATACGTCGGCAGCGGCTGCATCCATGAAATGGTTGCAGATGTTGCCGGTTGAATGTTGTGAATTCCGTTCAGGCGCATGACCTCTTCCGTGAGGTCAATAGCCGTTACAATGTCAGCACGCCACGATGGTGGCTGGACGGTACAGACGTGCTCTTGCACATTTGTCACAGTACATCCAAGTGCAGTAAACATCTCCACAATCTTTTCCGGTGTCACACTCACGCCAACAAATCGTTGTACGTCGGCATAGTGATACTCAATTGTGATGGGTGTCCACGGTGTTGGGCATTCATCCGTTACACCGGTAACGGTTCCGCCGCCGTACTCCATGTACAGTGCAGCAGCTCGTGCAGCAGCATGGCGAATACCTTCAGGATCTACACCGCGCTCAAATCGATACGATGCATCTGTGTGGAGTCCGAGCAGTCGAGCTGTACGTCGTATCGACGTTGGTGCAAAAAATGCACTTTCGAGCACAACTTCCGTTGTATCGTCCTTGATTTCCGAATCTTCTCCTCCCATCACACCTGCCACACCGATTGGTCCGGATGGTGTGCAGATCATGAGCATATCTGGCTGCAGCGTGCGCTGTTTTCCGTCGAGTGTTGTGAACTGTGTATCAGCTCCGGCCCGACGTACAACAATTCCATCAACTACACTACGAGCGTCAAAGGCATGAAGTGGCTGACCGGTTTCGAGCATGACGTAGTTTGTTACGTCAACCAACAGATTCCGGGGTCGCATACCACAGGCCGTTATCCGACGTTGTATCCACTCTGGTGAAGGACCATTCTTGAGGCCGGAGATAGACACTGCAACATAGTGTGAACAGAGATCAGCATCGGCCAAACGAACGGGTACACCTTGACGTGCCTGTGGTAACACAGCGGATGACGTGATGGTATGAGGCGTTGTAGCTGCTGCAGCAAGATCACGAGCGATACCAACATGACTTATACAGTCAGCCCTGTTCGGCGTAATGGCCACGTCGTAGATCACATCATCAATACCAAGAGCCTGGGCAAGGGGCGTTCCTGAGGGGGCGTCCGTAGACATTACCCAGATACCATCGGAATCGTCTCCGAGACCAAGTTCGGCCTTGGAGCAAATCATTCCGTTTGACTCTACACCACGAAGGGTACGACGTCCAATCTCAAATCCGCCGTTCGGCACAATGGCACCATCGAGAGCAACGGCAACAGTTTGTCCGGCTGCCACGTTGGGTGCACCACAGACAATTGTCCTTGGCTCTGATTCTCCAACGTCAACTGTACAGACACTCAGCTTATCGGCCTTTGGATGACGTTCACATGAGAGCACACGTCCAACCACAAACCGGTCCAGGGCCTTGGCGGGCATATCTACATGCTCAACCTCAAGACCAATGTCTGTTAACAGCCTCTGAATCCCGTCCGGCGTAAGCCCGGCGGCATCAAGGTCAACAAACTCCGATAACCAGGAATGGGAAACTTTCATCCGAACGTGTTTTCTCCGCGAATACAGCCAAATATAGCGTTATCAACGACCTAGCGGAATCGAGAGTTATGCACAGGCAGGTGGGGAGGCAGGTGGGGTTAATGGTGGGGAGGCAGGTGGGGAGGCAGGTGGGGAGTGATATGTACCCCTTTTTGTTGTCAGTGTGCCTGTTCCGAGTTGAATGAAGATATATGGTTTTCGAATTGTACGGGCGGCATGTAGTTGATGCCGGAATGGATACGCATTCTGTTGTAGAAAACGTAGGTCCATTCAC
>ERZ761609.691-NODE-691-length-36732-cov-30.133681_pt1 | contig 36732 bp, 25 predicted proteins | sample MGYA00511163_ERZ761609 | MGnify/ENA primary metagenome ERZ761609 (study PRJEB28899, sample SAMN02445070) | bioreactor sludge metagenome | biome: EBPR sludge | place: Australia: Brisbane, Thorneside Wastewater Treatment Plant | collected 2011-12-16 ...
GGCGGGGGCTTTGAGCATCCGCGCGGCGTCGGCCAGGTCCACGACACCGCCGGAGCTGATGATGTCCTGGATGCGGGTGATCTCGCGCTGATAAGGAGCCGGATCGGCGGCTTGAGCGGCGAGGCGCTGGAGCTCGGTGACGTATTTTCCGAGCAGGGGCACATGCAGGGAGCGGAGCTGCTGGACGTAGATGGCCTCCATCTGGCGCAGGCGCGTGTCCTCGCCGCTGGAGGGGGCCGGGGTGGAATGGGTTGCCGGGGTTTGCGCGCCTGCCTCAAAGGCGATGAGCAGCGCGAGGGTTGCGGAAAAAAGCCGCCGCATGACGGATGGGGAAGGGGTTTTCATCGGCGCGCGCCCTCCGAGAGCGCCCAGGCTCCGGGCGCGGGTTTGCGGCGCTGGGCGGCGCGCTCGCGGGCCAGCAGGGAGTCGTGCAGGCCGGTCTCGCTGACTCCGCGCTTTTCCCTGGGCGCGAGGACGGCGGCCAGGCCCTGGTCCACAAGGATGTTTTGGTAAAGGCCGACTTCGGGCAGAAAGACGAGCGCGGAGATGCTGCCGTCTTTGTTTTTGCCCGGGCGGACGAGCAGGCGGAGGGGCTTCCCTTCCAGGTAGCCCGCGGTGAACTCCCGCGCGAGGCGCGCGGGCGAGTCGGTGTCCTCGATGCGGAAATGCTCGCGGATGCGCCCGGCGCGGTCCGCGTCACGGGCGGCATCCACCGGCGCGCATTCGACCCAGAGAAGCTGGACGCGGAGCCGGCTGCCGTCGTGCTCGACGAAAAAGCGGTCGCCCTCGTTGGCGGGGTCGGGAACGAAAACCGCGCCATCAAGGTCGTCGAAGGCGCTCAAGGGCGTGGCCGCGCCGAGCAGCCGCTGCGTGGAGCGTCCGTTGTCCTGCAGCATGCGGATGATGCGGCGCGCCTCGGCGTCTGCGGCGTCCTTGAGCGCGGGCGTGCCTGCGGCCAGGTCGCGAAGGTTTTGCAGATAGCCGTCCACAATGGGTTTCTGCACGGCGGCCAAAGTCTCGGAGAGGGACTTGCGCAGGTCGTCTAGCGTGGGGGTGGAGCTGTCCGGCGAGACAATGGTGGGGGCGTCCTGGGCGGCGGGAATGAGGCGCAGGGCGCGCAGGCGGATGTGCCTGGCCGGGTAGCCGGCGGCCGCTGTCAGGCGCAGGCTCACGGGGCTGCGCGTGAAAGTGACAGGCCCGGCCTGGAGGGAGGTGAAGGCGCCGTCCGCGCGCGCGGGGGCGATCTCGAAAGAGCGGCGATTTTCCGCCGCGCCGGGCAGCAGGGAAAGCTCGTGAAATTCAAAGGTCACATGCTCCTGCGGGCGGAAAAGCCCCGGCAGCATGCCATCCGGCGGCGGGGCTGTCTCAATGAGGCAGGCCTCCAACTCCAGGTAGTATCTGCCGGGTGAGACCTTGACACCCGTCCACTCGGCGGAGCTGCCATTGGTGCGCCATTGGGTCAGCTCCTCGCCGCGCGCCTCCACGGAGCCGGAAAGGCGGGCCTGGCGCGCGGGCAGCGGTATGGCCAGGGAGGCGGCGATCTCCGCCCCGGTCACGGGATAGAGCGCCTTCAACTCGTCACGCCGGCGGCGCACCAGCAGCGCCTCCTCGTACTCTGCGGCGGCGGCCAGCTCGGCCTCGGCGCGGGCCAGCGCGGACTCATACTGGCCGCTGAGTGTTTTGGAGGAGGCCAGCACATCGCGCAGGAAGGCCGCGCGCGCCGAGGCCAGCGGCGCGGGGTCTGTCGTCTGCGCGGAGGAGCAGGAGAGGATGGCGAGAAAAATGGGCGCGGTTATCTTCATGGGGTCAGCGTCCCGCGGGGGTGAGATGCACGGCCAGCAGGTGCATCAGGTTGTCCTTCACCACGGAGCGCGCGCTGATGACGAGCGGGCCGGAGCCGTCGGTGACCTTGAGTGTGCCGAGATTTTTTTCCTGGGGGCCGCGCAGGGTGGTCACCACATCCGCGTCGAGAGTGAAGCGCGCCTCGGCCACCTGCAGCGAGCCTCCCTCCAGCGGGCCGCAACGGTAGCGGACGACCACCTCGTAGCCTCCGGGAGGCAGGTCCGGCAGTTTCCACTTCGCCGCGGCGCCGGGCCGGCTCCAACCGGTGAGCGCGCCGCCATCCATGCGCACTCCGCCGTCCAGTTCGGCGTGCGCCAGATCCAGGGAAACGCGCTCCGGCAGCAGGCGCGCCTTGAGGGATTGCTCGCGCGTCTGCGCCAGCAGAAGCTCCTTGTCCAGCCGCTCCAGCTCCGTGGTCAGGCGTTTGCGTTGGTCGCGCGCCTCGATGGCGGCGGCATAGTCGCCGGCTGCGGCTCTCTGTTTTTCCAGTTCTGCCAGGCTGGTGAGCTGCTGCTTGAGCGGGTTGAGCGCGGCCTCCATCAGCCGTTTTTGAAAGGCCAGCCGCATCAGTTCCAGCGTCTGCGGCTCCGGCGCGCGCGCCTCCTGGGCCGCTGCCGGCCGGGCCGGAGCGCCGAGAGCGAGGACACAGGCGATGAGCGCGCGTTTCACCATGCTGGCTGAGGGGGGCGCGCCTTGCGGAAACGGCAGGCGCGGGCGCGGATGGTAGCGCTCCCCTGCGGCCAGACAAGGCGGAATCCGGCCCGCGCGCAACTTGCCGCATGACAAGCCGCCGCCCGCGTCCCAACATGCCGCGCCCATGGCCTCCCTGCTCAAGACACTCGGCCTCGCCGCCGACCCCACGCGCGCCCGCCTTCTCCTGCTCCTGCGCCAGGAGGAGCTCAGCGTGGCCGAGCTTCAGGAAATCCTGGCCCTGCCCCAGTCGAACATCTCCGCCCAGCTCTCCCGCCTCAAGGCCGCCGGCCTGGTCAGCGACCGCCGCAGCGGCAAGAACAGACTCTACAGCCTGGCGCCGCCCCCGGCGCGCGAGGCTCCCGCTCGCGAGCACTTTCTGGCCCTTCTGGAGGCCGCCGGCGCCTCCATGCCCGAGGTGAAAAAGGACGCCACCGCGCTCAAGGTGTCCCTCAAAAAACGCGCCCGCGCCGCCCAGGCCTACTTCGACGCCCTGGCTGGAAAATTCGGCCGCCATTACATCCCCGGACGCTCCTGGAAAGCCCTCGGCGAGACCCTGCTCAAACTCATGCCGCCGCTCGTCATCGCCGACCTCGGCGCCGGCGAGGGCACTCTGTCCCAGCTCCTGGCCCAGCGCGCCCGCCGGGTCATCGCCGTGGACAGTTCTGAAAAAATGGTCGCCTACGGTTCCGCCCTCGCCCGCGAGCACGGCTTCGCTAATCTCGAATACCGCCTCGGCGACCTCGATGATCCGCCCATTGACCCCGCCAGTGTGGACCTCGTCATCCTCAGTCAGGCCCTGCATCACGCCGCCAACCCGCAGAAAGCCCTGCGCGCCGCCCACCGCCTGCTCAAGCCCGGCGGCCGCATCGCCGTGCTCGACCTGCTCAAACACGCCTTCGAAAAAGCCCGCGAACTCTATGCCGATGTGTGGCTCGGCTTCTCCGAGGCCGAGTTGCTCGGGATGCTTGAGGCCGCCGGCTTTGCCTCCGTCGAGACAGGCATCGTCCACAAGGAATCCCGCAGCCCTGGCTTCCAGACCGTGCTCGCGATCGCCGAAAAAAAAGCCTGACTTGCAGCGCCGGGCACGCCGCCTCGTCCAGCGTCCGCGCAGCCGGCGGGCAAAAACACGCGCACGGGCCGCGTTAGCCTCACACCATGCGCCTCATCTTCCTTCCCCTCCTCCTCGCCTCCTCCGTCTTCTCGCAAACGAAGCTCCAAAAGGCCGATGTCACACTCGCGCCGCCGAAGAATCTCAAGACCACCCTCGCTCCCGGCTACACCATCCCAGTGGTGGACATCAGCGGCGAGACAAACCGCCAGGTCATCGTGGATCGCGAGAAAGGCCAGTATCTCGGACATCCGACGACTGTCCTGCTCGAAGACAACCAAACGATGCTCGCGGTCTATCCGAAGGGCCACGGACGCGGTGCCATCGTTTACAAACGCAGCAACGATGCGGGCCTCACTTGGAGCGACCGCCTGGCCACACCGAAGAACTGGGAGACTTCGCTGGAAGTGCCCACGCTTCATCGCGTCGTGGATGCAGCGGGAAAGAAGCGCCTCATCATGTTTAGCGGTCTTTATCCCATCCGCATGGCCGTTTCAGAAGACGATGGCGCGAACTGGAGCGAGTTGAAGGCCATCGGTGATTTCGGTGGCGTCGTCACCATGTCCACCGTGCTCGCCTTGAAGACGCCCGGCCATTACCTCGCTTTCTTCCATGACGATGGGCGTTTCATCCGCGGCGGCGAGGTGGAAAAGTACCGCGTCAAAAGCCCGCACGCGCCGGATTACTCGTCCTCCACGGCCAAACCGTGGCGTTTCTGGGTTTACACGACTTTGAGCAAGGACGGCGGCCTCACCTGGAGCGTGCCCGCTCCCATCGCAATGCTGCCCGATGCCAGCCTGTGCGAGCCTGGAGCGCTTCGTTCGCCAGACGGCAAACAAATCGCCGTCCTGCTGCGTGAGAACAGCCGGAAGTACAACTCCTTCGTCATTTTCAGCGACGACGAGGGCCTCACCTGGTCGCACCCGAAAGAACTCCCCGCCGCCCTCACCGGCGACCGCCACGTCGCGAAATACGCGCCCGACGGCCGTCTCTTCATCAGCTTCCGCGACACCACCCACGTCAGCCCCACCAAGGGCGACTGGGTTGGCTGGGTGGGAAAATACGAGGACATCGTGAATGGCGCCGAAGGCCAGTATCGCGTCCGAATCATGGACAACAAAAAAGGCCAGGACACCACCTACCCAGGAGTCGAGCTGCTGCCCGACGGCACCTTTGTCACCACCACCTACGGCCACTGGACTGAGGGCGAGGAGGCCTATGTCGTCAGCGTGCGCTTCAAGCTCGGTGAACTCGACGCCCGGCTCCCGCGCTGATCTACAGCGCATCCCCACTGCGACACTCCTGTCATGATACGCCACACCGTCACCTTCCGCCTCAAGCACGCGCCCGGCTCCGGCGCCGAGCGCGATTTTCTCCGCGCCGCCTGCGCTCTCGCCGGCATCGAAGGCGTGGGGAACTTCGAATGCCTGCGCCAGACCAGCCCGAAGAATCTCTTCACCTTCGGTCTCTCGATGGAGTTCGCCGACGAGAGCGCTTACGCCTTCTACAACAACCATCCCGACCACACCGCCTTTGTCCAAAACCGCTGGATTCCCGAGGTCGAGGACTTCCTTGAACTGGATTACATGCCTCACACACCATGAAAACACTCGCCTTCGCTTCATCATTCCTCATTGCTTCGCTACGCTCACCCCTGTGGGGCAGCAAACGATTCGCGTTGCTGGCTGTCTCGCTTTGCTCGGCTCTGGTTTCGTCATTGCCGGCGAAGCCGAACGTCATCTACCTGATGGCGGACGAGCTCGGCTACTACGAGCCGGCCTTCATGGGCGGAAAAAACATCCAGACGCCGAATCTCGACCGCATGGCGGCGGAAGGCATGCGCTTCAACAACCTGCTCGCCGGCTCGTCCGTGTGCGCGCCCACGCGTTGCTGCTTCCTCACCGGCAAGCACAGCGGCCACACCAGTGTCCGCTCGAATGGTGGCGGCACGCCGCTGCGGGCCGACGAGGCCACCATCGCATCCATTTTGAAACCGCTCGGCTATGCGACGGGCGGTTTTGGCAAGTGGGGCAATGGCGGTCGTGATTCCACCGGCGTGCCGGAGAAGCACGGCTTCGACACCTTCCTCGGTTACTACGACCAGGTGCACGCGCACAGCTACTACCCGCCGTATCTCATTCAAAACAGCGAGGAAGTGCCGCTGGAAGGCAATCAAGGCGCCACCGGCAAAACCTACTCGCACTACGTCATCCACGACGCGGCCATGAAGTTTATCCGCGATCACGCAAAACAGCCTTTCTTCGCCTACCTGCCCTACACGCCGCCGCACGGCAATTTCCAAATCCCCGACACCGATCCCGCTTGGGCGCTCTACCAAGACAAGCCGTGGCCGGAGGACGCGCGTCGCTACGCCGCCATGGTGACGATGATCGACCGCCAGGTCGGCGAGATCATCGCGCTGCTCCAAGAGCTCGGCATCGAGGAGCGAACGCTGGTCATGTTTAGCGGCGACAACGGCGCGAACGACTACTTCAAGTCGGCCGAGCACCCGCGCGGCGTTCACAGCGGCAACAAAGACCCGCAAAGTGGCGTCGAGTATCGCGGCACCAAGGGCACTCTCTACGAGGGCGGCCTGCGCATCCCCTTCATCGCCCGCTGGCCGGGGAAGATCGCTCCAGGCGCTGTGTCCGACCACCTCGGCTACTTCCCGGACATCCTCCCGACGGTCGCAGCGGTCACCGGAGCCACCGCACCCGCCGACATTGATGGCCTTTCCCTCCTGCCCACGCTGCTCGGCAAAAACGCGGAGCAAAAGCAGCACGAGTATCTTTACTGGGAAATCAGCGGCTGGACCGCGATCCGTCAGGGCAAGTGGCGCGCGGTGCGGAAAAAGCCCACCGCTCCGTGGGAGCTCTACGACCTCGCCACCGATCCCGCTGAATCAAAAGACATCGCTGCTACGAAGCCGGATGTGCTCGCGAAACTCACCGCGCTGGCGGAGAAGGCGCACGAACCCGCGCGCGAAGGCACCTTCAGCCGCACCGACCGCCATGAGCGCGACCGCCGTGCGAAATTTGGCAAGCAGGATGACCTCAACTACAACCCCACACCCGGCGGAGGCAAAAAGAAGAGCGCCAAGTCCACCGCGATGGACCCGGTGAAAGGTATGCTCTCATCCAAAGAGTGGAAGGTCGTCCATGTGAGCAGTGAGAACACCGGCAACAGCAAATTCGCCGCCAACGCCATCGACGGCGACCCCGACACGCTCTGGCACAGCCGTTTCAGCAAACCGGCTGCGAAACCACCTCACGAGCTCGTCATCGATCTCGGCGCGCCGCATCAAATTCGCGGTTTCGTCTATCTCGGACGTCAGGACGCTGGTTGGAACGGCGCGGCGAAGGACGTGGAATTCGCCATCAGCGACAGTCCCGGCGCCTTCGGATCCGCGGCCGTCAAAACGTCGCTGCAAAAGATCAAAACCCCGCAAACCATCGCCTGCACGCCTGCCACCGGCCGCTACGTCCTGCTCCGCATCCTCTCCGAGCACCGCGAAATCAACGAACTCGCCAGCGCAGCGGAGATTGGTGTTCTTGGTGAGTAGCTTGATTGAATTACGATGAACTTTACGCTCCTGAGAATTGATGCCAAGTCCGAGGTTCAAACCCTGAACTGGCTAGGTGACTGCCTGATCGACCTAGCGTCTGGAGGACAGCTTTACGACCTCGATGGCACAATCACGCCAAACCAACTGTTTTGGGGTGGGCCAGCGTTTGACATGTGTGTCACTTCACCCAGTGGACGATATGCGGTTCTTTGTCAGCGTTTGGGAACGAAGGGGCTGGTTATTGATCTCGCCGGAGAGCTGCCAAAACTGCTGCGTGAAATCAACCGTTCCTACTACTGTTCACAAGCCTTCGAATACCCGGTGTCTTTCGTGGGGAATCAGAAGACGGAATGGCTCGTTCACTGTCCTGAAGACTACAATCATTTGGAGATCGAGGAGGTCGAGACCGGTGCCTCTGTGCTGGATTCCGTAAAGTCCAAACTGCGCAAGCCAGCGGACTTTTTCCACTCGCGTCTTGAAGCCTCCCCCAATGGGCAGTGCTTGATAAGTGCCGGATGGGTTTGGCACCCTTTTGACACCATCGCCATGTTCAATCTTGAGGGCGTCTGCTCGAATCCCGGCGCGCTTGATTCCATCTCATTTCCCGGACTGGCTGACTGGGGCGAAGTGAACTCAGCCGCGTTTGTAGATGATGAAACCGTCCTGGTTTCCGAAAACTCATCTCGTGTTACCTACGGCGAAGGTGACAAGACGGTAGCCAGAATCAGAGCCATCTCGCTTACAAAGGGAGAAACCGTTCATGAGTTCGAAATCGAGCTCGCCGCAGGAACTATGATGGCATTGGGAACCGATCATGTGGTTTCATTCTACCAACACCCAAAAGTTTATCATCTGCCGACAGGTCGGTTGATTGCGAGCTGGCCTGAGATTCGATCCGGCCAGGACAGTAGCAGCATCATCCACCATTTGGAGAAAGCGCCTGCAATTGCCCGTGACAGGCAAAACCAGAGATTTGCCGTGGCCAATGGAAAGGAAATCGTGGTCGTGCAGGCTTTTCCATGAGAGCTGGCATCAGTGTAAAGGACAGCAACTCTCTTCTCCCTCCATGAAGCGCCTCCTCATTCTCCTTTCGTCATTCGCCATTCATCTTTCGTCATTGTCGGCGAAGCCGAACGTCCTCTTCATCATCTCGGACGACCTCACGTTCACCGCGCTCGGTTGCTACGGCAACAAGGTCTGCCAGACGCCGAACATCGACCGTCTCGCGGCGCGCGGGATGCGGTTCACGCGGGCGCATTGCCAGGGGACGTACTGCGGGCCTTCGCGGGCGTCGTTCATGTCCGGCTACTATCCGCATGCCACCGGCGTGCAGGGCTACATCAGCCCGCGCGCGGCCATCGGCGAGCGCGCGACGTGGGCGCAGCATTTCAAGAATGCGGGCTACTACTCCGCGCGTGTCAGCAAGATCTTCCACATGGGCGTGCCCGGCGGCATCGAGAAAGGTGGCGACGAGGCGGACGATCCCGCATCCTGGACGGAGCGCTTCAACAGCCAGGGACCCGAGTGGCAGGCACCCGGCATCGGCGAGACGTTGGAAAAGAACCCGGATGGCAAAAAGCCCGTCATGGGCGGCAACACCTTCGTCATCGTCGCCGCGGATGGAGATGACTTGGTGCACTCCGACGGCAAAACGGCCGCGAAGGCCTGCGAACTCATCGCGCAGCACGCGAAGGAGCCGTTTTTCCTCGGCGTGGGCTTCGTGCGGCCGCATGTGCCGTTCGTCGCGCCGAAGAAGTATTTCGACATGTATCCGTGGGAGCAAATGATGCTGCCGGAGAAGGTGCCCGGCGACTGGGACGACATTCCGAAGCCCGGCATCAACTACAAGACCAGCGTGAACATGCAGATGGACGTCACACGGCAAAAGAAGGCGCTCGCCGGTTACTATGCCGCGGTGAGCTTCATGGACGCGCAGGTCGGCAAGGTGCTCGACGCGCTCGAAAAGTCCGGCCAGGCCGACAACACCATCATCATCTTCACCAGCGACCACGGCTACCATCTCGGCGAGCACGACTTCTGGGCCAAGGTCAGCCTGCACGACGAATCCGCGCGCGCACCGCTCATCATCAGCGTGCCCGGCAAAAAGCCCGGCGTGAGCGATTCGCTCGTCGAACTGCTCGATCTCTATCCCACTACCGCCAAGCTCTGCGGCCTCGAAGTGCCTGCGCGACTGCAAGGCAAGGACATCAGCCCCATTCTCGACGATCCGCAGGCCAGGGTGCATGACACCGTCTTCAGCGTCGCCGGATCAAGCAAGGGCCTCATGCTGCGCGACGAGCGCTGGGTCTTCATCCAATACACTGAAGACGCCTCCAAAGGCATCGAGCTCTACGACATGCACAACGACCCGCGCCAGCTCACCAACCTCGCCTCGTCACCCGATCACGTTTCACGCATCGAGGAATGGAAGGCCAAAGTGGCCGCCAAACTCGCCGCGGTGCGCGCGAATGATCTGGGGCAATGACTATGTTCTCGCCTTTCCGTGTTGGATTGAGACTGATCCGCTGTTGGCAGCGGTCCGCGCGAGCCATTCATTCCATCACATCAATGGTCAGGCGGATGAAGAGCCTGTCCCGCAGGCCGATCTGCTCGGAGAGGTAATGGTAGGGTCCGTCACCGTACTCCGTTGCTGGCGTCCAGTCCTCGACTTCCAAGGTCTCGGAAGTCTCCGCGCCGACAGTGACGCCGACGACGCCGGGTCCTTCGTCCACGAAAAGACTCAGCCAGCCAGCCTCCAAGTCGCCAGGATCCGCCACAGGCAGCAGGTGCGCGCTGTTTTCCAAAGGATGCAGCCCCAGCGCGTAGGCGACCACGTTCGGCACGCCGTCGAAGTTGGGATCGAAGCTGTTGGCCGCGTTGCCGCTGTTATCGCTGGTGCCAAAGTAAAACTGCCGCCACTGCTGGATGGTCCACACGCCGCTGCCGGACGCGGAGATCAGGAAGGGCGACTCGTTTTCGTCATTGTTGAGGATCTGGACGACGCCAAACAAGTCCCCCAGCGCCAGGGGGGCGAAGGCAAGCGTGAAGGTGGTGCTTTCCCCCGGCAGCAGACTGGTGAGCGCGGGCTGGGTGATCGAAAAATGGTCATCATCCCAATCCTCATCCAGGACCACGGCCAGACCGCTTAGGGTGGCCGAGCCGACGTTTTTGATCGTGAACGTCTGCGGGGCGGAGACCGAGTCGCGCGCCTGCGTGCCAAAGTCCCAGAAGCCGCTGCCGTCGTTCCGCTCATCGGCGGGCGCGGTGCTGGCACCGTTGAAGACGGCGATCTCCGGCGCCGCGATGTCCAGCCAGGCGGCGTAGCCGGACACCTTGTCACCCGCGAGGCTGAAGTAGCCCCCGGCATACAAACGGCCCGCCGGATGCGCCAGCAGTGCGTGGACCGGCAGATTCGTGCCCGAGCCGATGGCAAACCAGGACACGCCATTCCAATGCGCGATGTTGTTGGCGGCCCCTCCGCCAGCCGAGGAAAAACTGCCGCCCACATAGAGCGTGCCGGAGATGTCGAAAGTCATCGTGTGGATCGTGCCGCCGTTCCCGCTGCCGAGCGCCGCCCAGCTCGTGCCGGTCCAGCGCGCCACACGGTTCCGCGTCTGCGTGCCGGACTGGGTGAAGGTGCCGCCAGCATGGAGGACGCCGCCGGGGCTGAGCGCCAGCGTGTTCACGGTGCCGTTGAAGCCCTGGCCGAGCGCGCTCCAGGCGGTGCCGTTCCAGCGCGCCGCGCGATTGACCGTGACACCGCCCATGATGGTGAAACCGCCGCCCGCGTACAGCGTGCTGTCTGATGAGGACCACAGCAGCGCGTTCACAGAACCGCTTGCGGCCCCGGTGCCCAGCGCGGACCAGCCCGTGCCATTCCACATGGCCACGCGGGCCATCGGTGCGGCGCCCGAGTTGAGAAAAGAACCCCCGGCGTAGAGATTGCCGCCGCCGTCCAGCGCCAGCGCGCTGACACGGTCATCCAGTCCGTCTGCCAGCGCGGACCACGCGCTGCCGTCCCACTTCGCCACCCGGTTGGCGGACGCGCCGCCCGCCAGGGTGAACTCCCCCGCGACGTAAAGATCGTCACTCGCATCCACTGCCAGGGCCAGCACTTTGCCATTCACCCCGGTGCCCAGAGCGGTCCAGGCCGTGCCGTCCCACATCGCCACATGGGACGCCAGCGTGGTGCCCGCGCGCACGAAGTCGCCCCCCGCATACACCCGCCCCGCCGAGTCCGCTGCAAAGGCCAGCACGCCGTCGTTGATGCCGCTGTGCAGCGCGCTCCACGCCGCACCATCCCAGTGCGCGATGGAGCGCGCCCCAGTGGATCCCGCCGTTGTCAGACTGCCGCCCGCAAACACGCCGCCCGAAGCGTCACTCACGATCACCTGGACTGAATTGTCAGTGCCAGTGTCCAGCGCGGTCCAGGTCGTGGTCAGGAGATTCCATTTGGCGATGTTCCTGGCGCTGACAGCCCCCGCCGTTTCAAAAGCGCCGCCGACGTACAGATTGCCCGCCGTATCGAAAGCGCAGGTCGTCCCCGGACCATCGAGACCGCCGCCCACCTCGTTCCACACCGCCCCGCTCCACTCCGCGATGCCGTTCACCGGCAGGCCGCCTGATGAGGTGAAACTGCCCGCCGCATAAACCGTGCCGCCGCTGCTGACAGCCAGGGAGTTCACCACCTGATTCACCGTGCCCAGACCGCTCCCCAGTGCCGACCACGCGCTGCCATCCCAGCGCGCCACCTTGTTGGCGCTGACCACACCCATGGCCGAGAAAGTGCCGCCGACATAGACATCCGCCCCATCCACCGCCACGGCATTGATCGTTCCATTGCTGCCATTGCCCAGGGCGGACCACCCGCTGCCGTCCCACTTCGCAATATCCGGCGAGGTCACGCCTCCCGCCGTCGTGAACAGCCCCCCCACATAGACATCGTCCGAGTCATCCACCGCCAGCGCCCTGCCGTGTGGGAAAGTCCCCCCTAGACCGGTCCCCAGCGCCTCCCACGCCGTGCCGTTCCACTTGCCGACCCCGTTCAAAACAAGCGCCCCATCTCCGGTGTGGCTAAAAGTCCCCGTGGCATAAACGTGGTCATTGGAGTCCACCGCCACCGAGTAAACGGTGCCGTTCAGCCCCTCCCCCAGCGCGCTCCAGGCGCTGCCGTCCCACATCACGATGTTTTGCGCCTGCGTGGTCCCGGCGACGCTGAAGCCACCCCCTAGGAAAAGCCGGCCCGCCGAATCCACCGCCGCCCCATACACGACGAAATTGGTTCCCGGCAGCCCGCCCAGGCTGTTCCAGTCCGCGTCCGCAAAAGTGGGGTCAATCCGCACCGGATAGACCGCCTCCGCATCCTCCACCGTGATCACGAGACGATCCGGCGCGGTTGCCGTCATCCGCGCCCGCAGCAACCGCCCCGCGGCATCCGTCACCCGCAGACGATGATACGCGATCTGCCTCCCCGATCCGGCCAGCGTGAGCAGCGCCCCATCCCCGCCGCCGCCGGCCCGGCAGCCCAGCGCGGCCAGCTCCACCTGCAATGCACCGCCCCCCGCAGGTCGTTCGGTCACCAGGAAATCCTGCCGCACTCCGTCCACGCTCACGGAATACTCCTCGATCAGACCTGTCCGCGCCCAGACGGCTTTTTGATCCGTCACGATCACGCCGCCCTTCTCCTCAAGCTCGTGAAACTCACCTCCACGTCCCGCCCGATCAGCGCGGATCTGGAACCGATCAGGCACCGCGCCACTCAATGATGTAAGCCACAGCCCGGCCGGAGTCGCCTCAGCAGCTATTTTTTGAAAAGCACAGTGCAGCCGCGCTTCACCGTCGTCCGTGGCCGTGACGCGCAGACCTTTTTCCGCCTGCCCGGCCAGCGCCCGCGCCACCTGGGAGCCGGAGGAGATGACCTCAGCGCTCGCGAAGAGACCGATGAATCCTGTGAGATAGACTGCCGCCTTGGCGAAGTATCGAGGCCATCCAAGACCGTGTTTCGCGAGGGCGGAAAGAAGTGCCGGCGTATTCATGGTGTTCCTTTCGTGAACGGTTCACAGTGGGGTCGCCTGGAACAGCCAGTCTCCACACTCAGAACGATTCTAGCGGACAAGCCGCCCGACGAACAATACTAAAATCAAGTGATCGCTGGTTAAACGCGCCTCGGACACCTGGGAGGCGACTGCCAGAAATTGGCGTGCGGGAGTCGGACAGGATCGGCCCAACCAAAGTATGAAGAAGGAATGGTCGCTGCGGGAGTGCGGCAATCATGACCATCGAAGAGATAAGGAACGGTGAAGACTCCCGCCTCCGCGCATCGTTTGTGCATGATCCCAACTCCATGAAAGCCATCCTCACTTTTCTCTGCCTCGTCACATCGGCCTTAGCCGGGCCGACCATCGTTTACGTCTCGGAAAGCGGTGAGAAACGCATCGCGGTGTGGTCGTTGGATGAATCATCGGGCGAATTGACCCGCTTGAGCGATGCAACGCTGCCGGGAGCGCCGGGGAGTCTCGCGATCAGTCCGGACCGGCAGCATCTTTATGCGTCGGTGCGCTCGGCGAAGCAGTTTGCCACGCTGGATGTCGATGTGAAGACCGGAGCGCTGTCGAATGCGAGCTTCGCGGATGCGGGTTTCAATGCGGCCTATGTTTTTGCGGACAAAACAGGCCGCTGGCTGCTCGCGGCGTCTTACAGCGAGGGCGTCGTTGGTTTATCGGCGACCCAAAACGGCCGCGTGAGCGGTCTGCCGGTGGTCACACTCGAAACGGGCAAGAAAGCGCACTGCATCCAGGTCGATCCGGCGAACCGTTTTGCCTTTGTGCCGCATGTGGGCGAATTGAACAAGGTGGAGCAGCTCCGCTTTGACGCGCAGGCCGGCACGCTCACGCGCAACAGGCCGCCGCATCTTCCCGGTGGCGCGGGCGAGGGGCCGCGGCACATGCAGTTTCATCCGAACGGCAAGTGGGCCTACTTCGTCAACGAACAGGGCAAAAGCGTGACGTTGTGCGATTACGATGCTGCCAACGGCAGGCTGAAAGCCCGCCAGAGCGTGCCCACTGTGCCGGAGGACTGGCGGGACAAAGGCTCCTGCGCCGACATCCACGTCAGCGCTGATGGACGCTTCGTTTATGCCTCGAATCGCGGCCACGACAGTCTCGCCGTCTTCTCCGTGAACGCACAAACCGGCGAACTGACCGCACACGGCCAGACACCGACCGAAAAAACGCCGCGCTCCTTCTGTCTCACGCCCGGTGATCGATTCGTCGTCTCCGCCGGAGAAGGTTCGCACAAGCTCATCGTCTTCCGCCGCAATGCTGAAACCGGCACTCTCATCACGCTCAAAACCTACGACTGCGGCAAAGGCCCCGCGTGGGTGACGAGCGTGAAGTTTGACTGATCGCGCTCACTTCTTCCGCCAGATTTTCACGTCATCCACCACCGCGTTGCGCGGCACGGCGAGGCGCAGCGTGCGCTTGGTGGGATGCGCGATGCCGGGGGAGCTGAAGGTGCCGGCGGGCTTGCCGTCAATGCTGGCTGAGAGCGTGTCCCCACTGATCGTCACGACGAGTTCATGCCACTTCCCGGTCTCGACAGCATGTGGGAAGATCTTGTCCTTGCCCTTGACGGCGGCTTCCTGCTCGGCGCTGAGCTTCTGTTTCGCCTGGCGCGCCTCGCGGATGTCGAGCCGCATGTTGCCGGTCTTCAAATCCTGTAGCTGCACGGACTTCGGACTGACCTTGGCGACGAAGAGATGGCCGGCATGCACCTCCTTGAACTCGAGGTCGGCGAAGTTCAGCCCCAGGCTGTCCCGCTCGTCCTCCAGCATGAAGCGCAGGCTCACCGCGCCGTCGGTGAACTCCGCCGGGTGCGTCACGGACACCGCATGGTCCGCCTCCGCGTGGATGAAGATGCGCATCACGCCGTCCTTGAGGTCCACCTGCTTGTGGCCCTTCGCGCGGCTTTTGCTGTTGGTGCCCCAGCCGTTGCCCGGCTCGTCCTTTGTCTCCTGCGACTCGCCGCGCTCGAAGTCGTCCGAAAACATCAGCTCGCCGGGGCCGTCGGCGGCCATGGCGGAGGTGAAAACGAGGGCGGTGAGGAGAAGCAGGGGGTGTTTCATAAGCAGCGAGCCGCTGGAACGCCGGCGGGGCGCGCGGCTTTCAAACCATCCATCCGTCAGAGGCGGCTCGAAACCCGGCACCGTAATTTTCCCACCAAACTCAGGCGCGACTACTTCTGAAACATCTTGTCCTGCGGGTTGCCGCCGCTGAGAAGGTAGGCGGTGAGGTCGAGCAGCTCGTCCGGGTTGAGGGCGTTGATGAGGCCGGGGGGCATCATGGAGACGGGGCGGGTGCCTTTGCGCAGGATGTCTTTTTCATCCACGCTGATGTGGTCGTTCGGGGCGAAGGGGTTGGTCATGATGAAGACCTTTTCATTCTCCTCGACGACAATGCGGCCGATGATGACGCTGCCGTCTTTTTTGACGATCTCGTGGCTGTCGTACTGGTCGGAGATGACCTTGCTGGGGTCTATGATGTTCTCCATCAGGTCGCGCAGCGTGTAGCGGTTGCCGGAGCCGGTGAGGTCCGGGCCGATGCTGCCGCCGTCGCCGTTGAAGCGGTGGCAGGTGGCGCACATGGTGGCGCGGTACATGGCCTCGCCGTTGGCGAAGTCCCGCCCTTTGAGGCCGGTGGTGGCGAGCGCGGTGGCCTCGTCCAGGCTCCAGGCGCGGCCCGGTCCCTTGGGCGCGACATAGTTGGCGATCTGCACGCTTTCCATGCGGCTGCTGAGAGCGTCGAGTTCGGCGCGCTCGTCCTCGGGGACGAAGTTGGCGAGGGCTTCCTTGCGGGTGTTTTCGATGAAGCCTTTGAAGCTGTTCCCGCCCTTCCAGGTGCGGGCGCGGGGGAACCAGGAGAAGTAGGTGCGGCGCAGCTCGGGCGTCCAGCCGCTCGTGGCATTGCGCAGCGCGAAGATGTAGGCGATCTGCTGGGCGTTCGGACGGCTGCCGGCGGCGGCGCGGGCGGCGTTGGCGTAGCCGTCGTTGCGGCTGAGCACGGCATCGCTGGCCACTTCCTGGAAATCATCGGCGGCGGTGGCCATGAGGGCCAGCGTTTTGGAGGGCACGGCGGTGGAGTCGAGCGCGATGAGAAGCTGGCAAAGCTCCCGGTTCACCATGGCGTCCTCGGAGGGGTAAAGCGGCTCCAGCTTTTCGCAGACGGCATCGCAGACTTCGGGGCCGGGTTTGCCCAGGCGGGTGAAGACGAGCTGGATGGCGCGCAGGGCGGCGAGCGTCTGGCCGCGGCTGAGCTGGGAGCGCCCGAGCCGGCCCAGGGTGCGCAGCATTTCAATCTGCAGCTCGGCCTTGTCCGCGCTCACATAGGCGATGGGTGGTGAAGATGCGCCGGGCTCCGGCTTGCTGGCGAGCTGCTCTGAGGCGCCGCCATGGACGCGGGCCAGGGCGATGATGCACTCGATGATGGCCTGCGGGTGCGTCTCTCCCAGGGCGCGCTGCTGCCAGAGATCCCGCGGCAGGCGCTCGATGGCCACCCGCGCCGCGTAGCGCACATGGCGGTCGCTGTGGCTGAGGTAGGGCCAGGCGGTGTCGAGGATCTTTTGCGGCTCGGCGGCGCCGTCCACATGTAGCCGCTCCAGGGTGTGCCTCATGCGCTGCTCCTCATCCAGCGGCAGGGCTTTGACGGGCGCGGTGGATTCCTCCCCGGCATAGGTGACGCGATAGACTCCCGACTGCGTGCGCCTGCCGCCGACGGCGAAGTACATCGCGCCGTCCTGCGGATGGATGACGACATCGGTGAGGGGCAGTGGTTTGCCGAAAAGGAACTCTTCTTTTTCGGCCAGGTAGCTGCCGCCCTTGGGCTGGAGGTGGATGGCCCACATGGTGCCGTAGGTCCAGTCGGCGATGAAGACTGCGCGCTGGTACTTGGCGGGGAACTTTGCGCCCTGGCCGCTGACCACGCCGGTGGGGCTGCCGGGGCCGATGTCCAGCGTCGTCGGCAGCGAGTCGGGGTAATAATCCGGCCACTTGCCGCTGCCCGAGCGCCAGCCGTAGTCCGCGCCGCTGACGCAGTGGTTCACGCGCGTGGGCCGGTACCAGGGGCTGCCGATGTCCCACTCCATGTCCGCGTCATAAGTGAAAAGCTCGCCGCCCAGATCAAAGGCGATGTCGAACTCATTGCGGAAGCCATAGCAGAAAAGCTCCACGTTTTTGCCGTTGGGGTCCATGCTGCAAATGAAGCCTCCGGGCGCCATGCGCCCGCGCGCGTGGCCGTTCGCATCCCACATGCGCGGCAGGATGTGGTCCTCGGCCCAGAGTTTGGCCGGGCGGCTGGCGTGCAGCTCGTCGGGCAGCTCCGTGTGGTTGCCGCCGTTGAAATAAATGCGTTTGCCGTCCGGGCTCACGACCATGCTGTGCAGCCCGTGCTCGCCGCCGCCCTTCATGGTCACCAGCTTCTCGATCTGGTCGTACTGGTCGTCGCCCGTCGTGTCCCGCAGGCGGTAGAGGCCGTTGTCCTTGCCGTTCTCATTGACCATCACATACAGGCTGCCGAAGGCGTGCAGCAGCCCGTGCGCCTTGCCCATTTCCACCGGCAGCTTCTCAGGCTTCAAAGTCTCGGTTATGCCGATGGCGGGCAGGTTCATGCGGTAGAGCGCGCCATACTGGTCGCAGGCGATGAGCCGGCCCTTGCCGTCCACGGTGAGCGCCACCCAGGAGCCCTGCTCCTCCTTCGGCACATTGTAGAGCAGCTCCACCTTGAAGCCGGGCGCGGCGGTGATCTGGTCGGCTGCCACCACCTCAGTGACTGCGGCCTTGGGCGCGCTGCCGGGGCCTTTCTCCAGCGCCTTTCCCCACGGTCCGGCCCCGTATTCGGCGATGACGACTGCGGGCCGCCAGTCTTCTTTGCCGGTGGGCGTGGCATCCCACTTGGCGCTTGTCTCGATCACATCCACCGTGCCGTTTTGCCTCTCCAACTCCAGCTTCAGGATGAATGCCGCCGCGCCACCCTTGTTGCGCGCCTTGACCACGAGATGGTTTTTCCCCCCAATGACCAGGTGCTTGATCGCATCCGCCCGCACCGGCATCTGCCAGTCGGGATTGACGGCCAGCAGCTTGCCATTGAGGTAAATTTCCGCTCCGTTGTCACAGGTGGCAGTGAGAGTGGCGGATTTCGGTGTGAGTTTAACGTCGAAGTGGTGCTGAAAAGTGACTTGATCGCCGTCTGCGGCTTTGTTGGATAGCCAGATCCATTGCGGAGCGGCGAGAACCGGAGCGGCGAGGATGGCGAGGGCGGAGATGAGTTTGGCTGGCATCATGGCCGAATGGAGCGCGAGGCGGCGGCGGGTCAAACTGAACCTCGACGCGCCTCATGCCTTTATTCGGAACGCGGACGCTTTCCTCGCGGATGGAACGAAATGATACGACCTTCGGGGATGCGTGCTCCTTCCGTGATCCAGTGACGCAGAATCGCGACATCCTGCCGCGCGATTGCATGGCCCGTGGGCGGCATGGCACCGGGGATAGCGTCGCCAAAAGTGACGACCTGGAAGAAGCGGCTACACTCCGGTTTGCCAGGGACGATCCAAGCGTTTGAACCGACGAGCCTGGCCAGCTCCGCACTGTCGTTGATCGGCGGCATGTGGGAGAGGCGGTTGTCGCCGTGGCAGTGAACGCAGTTCGCCTCCAGGACGCCCGCGACTTTAGCAAAAGCCGGGTCGGCGATTGCCGCTCCCGGCCTTGAGCCGCAACTGGGAATGAGGCATGCGAAAACCATGGCAGTCATCGGGAGCAACAGTCGGCGCAGTCTTTGATGGATCATGGCTTTTGTCATAACAGAAGGCGGGGCGGCGCGCCATGCCGATTTCAAGGCCGCAAGAACGCGGCCGCGGCGGGCGTAGTCTGCCCCGCTTCTCCCCCAATGGCAATCCACCCCATCAACTGCAACGGCCTCGGCCGGCGCGATTTTCTCCAGACCGGCTTCGGAGCGCTGGGCGGCTTGGCCATGACCGATCTGCTGGCGCTGCGCGCGCGGGCGGCGCAAGCGCGCGGCAAGGCCAGCCCGGACCAGGTCAACTGCATCCTTGTCTGGCTGGACGGCGGCCCCTCCCACTATGAGACGTTTGATCCGAAGCCGGACGCGCCGCAGGACATCCGGGGCGAGTTCAAATCCATCCCCACATGCGTGCCGGGGGTGCGTTTCTCCGAGGTGGTGCCGAAGCTGGCGCAAAGCTTCGACAAATTCACCGTGGTGCGCTCGATCTGCCACAAGGACCCGAACCACGGCGGGGGCAATCATTACCTGATGACCGGCGCGCCGACTCCGGTGCCGGTGGGCTGCGGGGCGTTTGTGAGTTTTCACCCCTCGTTCGGCTCGATGGTCTCGCACGAGCGCGGTGTGCGCGGCGGTCTGCCCGCGTACATGAGCCTGCCGAGCGTCTCGCGCTCCGGCGGACCGAACTTCCTGGGCGCGCAGCACGCGCCGTTCGTGATCGGCGGTGATCCGAACAGCAAATCATTCCGGGTGCGGGACGTGGCCATCCCGCAGGACATCAGCGAGGGGCGCGCGCTGAGCCGCAACGAGTTGCGAGCCTCCCTGGACCGGATGCGGCGCATCACGGACACGGCGGCGGATGACCCGACGACGGGCTTTGACCAGTTTTACCGGCAGGGCATGGAGCTGGTGACTTCTCCGACGGCGCAGGCGGCCTTTGATCTGAGCAGGGAGCCGGAGCATGTGCGCAAGATGTATGGCGAGAACGACTTCGGCCAGCGCCTGCTGCTGGCGCGCCGCCTTGCGGAAGTGGGCGTATCCTTCACGGTGGCCTACTGGGGCGGGTGGGACGATCATCGCGGCATTTTCAAAGCCTTTAAACACGAGGGCAAGGCGGCCAAGCTGGACCAGGGGCTGAGCGGACTGATCACCGATCTGGACCAGCGCGGGATGCTGGAGAGCACGCTGGTGGTGTGCCTGGGCGAGTTCGGCCGCACGCCGAAGGTGAACAAGGACGCGGGGCGCGACCATTGGCCGGGCGCGATGAGCGTGCTGATGGCGGGCGCGGGCATCCCCGGCGGGCAGATCGTGGGGGCGACGGACCCAAAAGGCTACTACGCGGCGGAGAACATTTATTCGCCGGAGGACTTCGCCGTGTCCCTCTACACCAAGCTGGGCATTGACCCGCACCAGGTGCTGCACACCAGCACCGGGCGGCCTGTGCAACTCGTCAACGGCGGCAAGCCGATCAAGGAACTCTTTGCGTGAGGCAGGCGCGCATCCCAGCCGTGATGGCCGCCGCCGCAGTGCTGTCGTGCCTGGCGGCGGCGCTGCGCGCCGAGTCGCCGAAGCTGGAGGCGCTCTTCCCCGCAGGCGGGCGGGCGGGATCGTCATTCGTGCTGGCCGCCAGCGGGCGTGTCGAGGAGGGCGCGCGGCTGTGGACTGAGGCGCCGGGCATTCACTTCGTGCCGACAGGTAAAAAGCGCGAGTGGCAGGCGACGGTGGAGGCAGGTGTGCCGGCGGGGCTTTATCTGGTGCATGCGGCCAACGCGGACGGCGCCTCCGCGCCGAGGTGGTTTAGTGTCGGCACGCTGCCGGAGGTGGCGGAAGTGGAGCCGAACAATGAGGCGGGACAGGGGATGCCGCTTGAGAAGCTGCCTGTCTGCGTGAACGCGCGCCTGGAGCAGAGCGGGGATGTGGACGGCTTCAAAGTCAAACTCGCCGCCGGACAGGCTATGGCCGGACTGGTGGAAGCCTACAGCCTCGGCAGTCCGGTGGATGTGATGCTGCACATCCTGGATCCTGGGGGCATCCGAGTGCATACCGCCAGCGACGGGCGCAGTCTCGATCCGGAGTTTGTCTTCAAGGCGGAGAAGTCCGGGGAGCACACGGTGCAGATCGCGGGGTTCGCGCATCCGCCGCAGGCGAACGTGGCCTTCACTGCCGGCGCCACGGTGGTTTACCGGCTGCATTTGAGCACAGGGCCGGTGGTCACGCGCATCCATCCCCCCGCCATCGCGGCCGCAGGCAAGACCACGGTCACGCTTTCCGGCATCGGCCTGGACCCGAGGAAGCTGGCGCACAGCATCGAGGCGCCGGCGGGAGCGCGGCCGGGGGAAGTGATCCAGGTGGTGGTGCCGGGCGCCTTGCAGCCGCAGCAGGTGCTGGTGTCGGAAAGCGCGCCGCAGCAGGAGAAAGAGCCGAACAATGAGCGTGACAAAGCCACGCCGGTCAAAGCCGGCGTCGTGGCGGGAAAGATCACCGGCAAGGAGGACAGCGACCGCTTTTCCATCGAAATGAAAAAAGGCGAGAAACTGCAGGCCTCCGTGTGGGCGAAGCGGCTCGGCCTGCCGCTGGACGCGGCTTTGACCATCGAAGACCCGCAGGGCAAGGTGCTCTCCAGCATCGCCGACGCCGGTGACGAGGCGGACCCCGCCGCTTCATGGACCGCCGCCGTGGACGGGCCGCACCAGATCGTGGTGCGCGACCAGTTTAATCTCGGAGAGGAAGACGGACACTACGCGCTGGAGATCGGCCCCGCGCGTCCCGGCTTCACCGCCACGCTCGCGGACGCCAAGGCGCTCGTCATTGAGCGCGGGAAAAGCGCCAGCCTCAAAGTCACGGTGAAGCTGCTCAATGGCTTCAAAGACCCGCTCACCGCCCGTGTCAGCGGCCTGCCCGCCGGGATGCACGCGCCGGAGGTGGCCGTGCCTGAGAAGGGCGGGGAGGTGGAGATCAAACTGCACGCCGCCGCCAACGCGCCCGCGGGCGGCGCGCTGACGCGGGTGGAACTGTGGGGCAAATCCGAACCCGCCCGCGTCACGCCCGCCAGCGCCGCGATCCGCGGGGAGGACAAGCGCGGCACCACGCTGCGCGATGACACGAACGCGGTCTGGGCGCAGGTGAGGTGAGGCATTCCAGCGCCGCGGATGAACAGCCGGTGGAGTGCCGAAACCCTCGTTTGCCAAAGGGGGGAAAGCGGCTAATCTCCGCGCCCCCTTCCCCCCCAAAAAGCCCCCAATGACGCACCCCTCCAAGATTCGCAACATCGCCATCATCGCCCACGTTGACCACGGCAAGACCACGCTGGTGGACAGCCTGCTGCGCGCCAGCGGCAACTTCCGCGAGAACCAGGCGATCGCCGAGCGCGCCATGGACAGCATGGACCTGGAGCGCGAGAAGGGCATCACCATCAAGGCCAAGAACACCTCGGTCCACTGGAACGACCACATCATCAACATCGTGGACACACCCGGCCACGCCGACTTCGGCGGCGAGGTGGAGCGCGTGATGAAGATGGTGGACGGCGTGATGCTCGTCGTGGACGCCTACGAGGGGCCGCAGGCGCAGACGCGCTTCGTCTTGAAGAAGGCCCTCCAGCAGGGCCTCAAGCCCATCGTCCTCATCAACAAAATGGACCGCCCGCACATCGAGCCGCACGCAGTTCATGACAAGGTGCTGGAGCTTTTCCTTGAGCTGGAGGCGAACGACGACCAGTTCAACGCGCCCTTTGTCTATGGCAGCGCGCGCGCCGGCTGGGTCACGGACAAGGCGGGCGGCGAGCCGCATGAGATGACCTATTTGCTCGAGCAGATCGTCAAGCACATCCCCGCGCCCGCCGCCGATCCCAATGGGAGCTTCGAGATGCTCGTCTCGAACATTGACTGGGACAATTTCGTGGGCCGTGTCGCCATCGGCAAGGTCACGCGCGGCTCCGTCAAGATGGGCGACCGCGTCTTTCTGCTCGGCAAGACGCCGGTTGAGAAGCCGAAGCCGGTCAAGGTTACAAAAGTTTTCCAATACACCACGCTGACCACCAGCGACAGCGTCGAGGGCGGCGCGGGGGACATCGTGGGCATCAGCGGCTTCGAGGATGTGGACATCGGGCAGACTGTGGCCGGCAGTCCCGACGCGGAGGCGCTGCCTTTTGTGGCTATTGACCCTCCTACCATTGTCATGCAATTCGCGGTCAATGACGGCCCGCTGGCCGGGCGCGAGGGCGAGCATGTCACCTCGCGCAAAATCCGCGACCGGCTCGACCGGGAGCAGAAGATGAACGTCACCATCAGCGTGGAGGACACCGACACAGCGGGCATCTTCAATGTCAGCGCGCGCGGCGCCATGCAGATCGCCATCCTCGTCGAGCAGATGCGCCGCGAGGGCTTCGAGGTGCTGCTTTCCCGCCCGATGGTCATCACCAAAAAAATCAACGACACGCTCTGCGAGCCCTATGAGACCCTGTATGTGGACGTGCCCGACGACTACCTCGGCGGAGTCATGAAAAGCATCTCCGAGCGCAAGGGAAAGATCGAGGACATGAGCGCTCACAATGGGCGCACCAGCCTGCAGGCTTGCATTCCCACGCGCGGACTGATCGGTTTTGAGTTCGAATTGATGAACCTCACCAGCGGCCACGGCATCCACAGCCACCTTTTCAAGGAATACGCCCCGCACGCCGGCCACATGCAGACACGCGGCTCCGGCACCCTGGTCAGCAGCGAGGGGGGCGAGGCCACCGCCTATGCGCTCGACACCATCCAGGATCGCGGCAAGCTCTTCGTCACTGCGGGCGACCAGGTCTATGAGGGGATGATCGTGGGTGAAAATCCGCGCACTGACGATCTGCCGGTCAATCCCACCCGGAGCAAACAACTCACCAACTTCCGGGCAGCCGGCAGCGACAAGGGCATCCAGCTAACACCGCCCATCATCTTCAGCCTGGAGCGTGCCATTGAGTATATCGCCCCTGACGAGTTGGTTGAAGCCACGCCGAAGAGCATCCGGCTCCGCAAGCGAATCCTCGACTCCAATGTCCGCTTGCGCGAACGCAAGCGCATCGAGGCCGAACTCGAGGCGGCTGCATGATGACGGAGTTTTCATGCGGAGCATGACATCCACCCCTGGCCGGGTGAGGCGTGAGCATGATGGCCGCCGAACGCGCGAGATGAAAAAACTCCCGCAAGGCCGGGTTATGCGGTGCAGGAATACCCGCCGCTTCCCTGCCCCGTCGCCGTGGTCCACGGCTGGCGTGATGACATCATTCCATGGTCGCACTCTGTCCGCTTTGCCGAAAGCCAGCGCGTCGAGCTGCACCTGCTCGACGGCGACCACCGCCTCAACACTTGCTTGGATCACATCGAACCACTTTGGCGGCAGTTCTTGCAAAACAGGTTACTTTCCCGCACCGTGGGGGAATAATCTCAACATCTGCACTTTTTACTTTATGGCCACACTCGAACGAGCACTTAAATCGCCGTCCAAGCTCATGCTGGGCAAAAGGACAAAAGCGGTGCCGCTTACATCTTCCATCCCATCCGGGTGATGATGCGCTGCGCGTCACCCAAGGCAAAGATCGACGGACTGCTCCATAACGTGGTGGAGGACACCTCCGTGACATTTGAGGAACTGGAAGCCGAGGGCTTCGATGCCGAAATCCTGGCTGCGCTGAGGCTGCTGACACACGCTTCCGAGGTGTCATATGAAGACTACATCCAGCAAGTGAAGACCCACCCCATCGCCACGGAGGCGAAGCTCGCCGATCTGGAGGACAACATGGACATACGTCGGTTGGAGACGGTCGACGAAAAGGCCATTACAAGATTTCGAAAGTATTTAGCAGCCTACCGTGATCTTTCTGGCGTTTGAGTCGCGGAATCATCTGTGAGAACCGGGTTCCACATCACTTCGAATTCCTCCCAAACATTTCCCGAGTGGGTGAGAGCAAGCCATCTGCCGGATAAGTCGAAGCTCATGCTTTTCACCCCCTGACCAGGCAGTTTCCATTTCAAAAGACAACGGCGCTCCTGCACATCAAGCACCAACAACCACATATCACAAACACACGCCAGTAAACGGCCGCAGTGACTTAAAGTCCAGCAATGCGGTGTGGTAAAGGCGGCACAGATGCGCTGCGACTCGCGCTGTCGGAACTCCACCCAGGACATGAAGTGCTCAAAAGGATTCCAGATGCGCGTTTCACGCCACTCAACGGCCAATTTGGATGCGACTACAATTTCTCCATTAGTCTTTTCAATAACCAAGGTTAAACCATTAGTTGAAACCGCCTTCACCCTAAAATTTGAACTGGCAATTTTCGCCGCCCTCAGAATAGAGATGCTGCCATCTTCCATCGCGCTGACCAGTTGAAAAGGCTTATCAGTCGAAACAAGGCATTTGCAACTGCGCCCCTTACTATCGAGAACAGGATAGATGCCGGCAATAGACGCATCTAAAAAGATTCGTTTTGGGTGGTTTGCGTCGTCGGTCCTGACGATTGTAATTTCATTTGAGCCCGTTCTTGCGAAGATTGCGAGATCCGTGGCACCCACTAACCGAGCACCGTTCAAGTACTCATACACGCTGCAATCAACGTCGAGCCAACAAATAGGTGTTTCGGATTGTAGATTAAGGTCCAGTTGATGGAGTTCGACACGCGAAAGTCTTTCGCTACTACGATCTGTCAATGAACGCATGGTGAGATGCCCGTTATTGGACACTGGCCCAAGTGAGATATAGTTCTCCTGTCGAACTTCATTACTGACAATATGCTGAGCAAAACGAAGCGGCTCACATGTAAATTCAGGGAACGCCCCGTCCCTCAGAAAGATGAACTCGTCTGCTACCCGGCTCTGGACCAAATAAACCGGGCGGGCCCAGTACTGATCGTGAGTTTGAACGTGCCACGCTTTTATTCCAAGCTTTGCTGGGAAACTGCTCGTCCAAGCCCATCGGCGATTCAAAAGATCGCGCATATCGGCCACCGGAGATTCCATTGCCGCATCGAATAGTGCCACTCCATTTTGAATGAACTCAGAGTCGCAGTGAGCCGGGAGTGCAGACAGTGTATCTTGGTACATTTTTTGCTGTCTTGAGACATTATCAAAGCTTCCCGGAGCAACCACGGCTAGTAGCCCCCTCCTCACAAAGTCAAAGCGCCGTAGGGTGTCTAGAACGGCGTATCCACAAACGTCACTAACTTCGAACTCAAACCCTGATTCAAGCACAAAACCTTTGAGCAAATCGTCACGCCGAATCAGGCCGAAGTCACAAAACTTTATATCTGCGAGCTGCGCATGGGGAACACCATCCCGAACCTCCCAAAACTCTGCGGAATAAGGTGTTGCGACGAGGAGATGACGTCCATCACCAGACAGCTTGAAAATCGACGAGTTGAGATGGCAAGGTTCAATATGCCGAAAATCATGAAACCAACGAGATCCTTCATGATTGGGCGATATTAATATTTTTCTTACCCCTAGCCGATCTGAAAATTGGCTATAACTAAATACCCAAATTTGTATCCACTGAACCAGCGAATCAATGGAAACGGCGCAGCCTCCCTGCTCAATAGCCTTCAAGTCTTCTTTGCAATTGTAGCTGTCTTCTTCATGAAACAAAGTGCTGCCGGTGGCGAGCCAAATGACTTCTACCGCTATCTTATTTTCTACGCACTCTTCAAGTGGATGATCTGCATCCACCTTGATTTGTATTATAACGATAATTGATTCTGATTCGTCTAATGCAGCTGTGGTATAGTATCGGTTGGGATACTCACGCTCAAAGATTGGTTGGGAGCTGCCATCGCGGCGGACGGCCACTTTGGCTTGAGGATATCTTTGCACCTCCAAGAATGCTTTGCACGTAGCTGCGTTTTGTTCTGAATCCGTCGAGTCCTGCTTAGATTCACTGAGCCCAGTAGAGCCCAAACTGGAACGCTGGCTTTGACATGAGCTGCTCTCACTGTTTTTTGTAGCATTTTCAAATAAGATTTGAAAACGTTCCTTCAATGCGCAGTGAAGAACTGAGATTGCCTCGTCACTTTTAGCAGAGCGATGTGGGATGGAAAGTGCGCGACGTGTGTCCAATTTGGCGAGTTCCACTCTGATGAGCCAATCGGGGGCGACTGGCGGACCCGGTAGTTGCAGTATCATTTCAATCTCCCGGTCTAGGTCCCTGATGGGAGCCCCGCAATGAAGCCAGCGGAACAAGGCACAGTTCAATCGAACCGTTTTGTTTAGCGGAAACCGTTTCAGTAAATCGTCGAATAAGGTCATCCCGCTCTTGACTGTGTCTGCATCAGACTGGTGGTCCAGTTCCAACATGGAAACCGCTCGGTTATTTATGGACGCAATTTCCATCAAGTCACCTTCAGGCAGGGTCCGGAAGTATTCGCCTGCTCCTGTGGCTTTCCAAATTGCCTTCAATTCGTCAGCGACAGCCCCAAAGTCATTTGGTCGGTCTGCTGGAAGCTTTTGAAGGCATTTTTCAAGTAATAGGCCAAGTGGGTCAGACTTTAGCGCACTGCCATAAAAACAAGTTAGCACTTCTGGCGCAACTCGCCCGTCCTGCCAATCACATTCACCTTTGAGCATCTCCAGAACCAGAACCGCCCAACTCCAAATATCAGAGCGGCGTGTCAACATCTCCCCACTAAACTGCTCCGGGGAGGCGTACTCGCGGGTGAGGAATCCAGCACCCGGAACCAAGATGCTTTGCCCCTGTCGGTAATTCGGACTTGAAGACGCATTGGTGAACTTGAGAGCACTTGAAAGACCAAAATCGCTGACCTTAGCAACACCGTTCTCAGTCATTAGAATGTTGCCCGGTTTCACATCCTGATGAACCAAGCTTTTTTTATGCGCGAAATTGAGCCCCCAAGCGATTTGAATCGCTATGTCCAGTATTCTGCGCAGCCTGTCCACGTCCGATCCTTCACTGAACTTTCCGTTTTGAATCCATTCGGCCAAAGTGCCCCCATTGACAAACTCTGCGATGATTAGAGGCGTGCCGCCGATTCTTTGCACATAAAAGCACTCAACGATGTGAGGATGAAGTCCTAGTGAGATCCAAGTTTCGGCTTCTCGTTTGAAGTTATCGCGATTAGAATCAGTATCGAAAAGCGATGCGCGCGGCGATTTGATTGCAATGTCAATGTTCCAATGCAAGTGGGAAGCTCCATACACTATTCCCATTCCGCCTGATTCGATTTTCCGCTTGATCTTGTAGGTTTCCAAAATCGTATCGCCGACCTGCCATTCCAATGGGTCAATCTCTTGTTCGTTGCCGTTCATCGAATTTTTTGAATTGCGGAAAGCATCTCTCCCGCAGTGGGAAATCGGTTTGACAGTTGGAGTGCCAGCGCCTGGTCAATGACGCGCGCCAGTTCAGCCGGGATCGAACATTTCCTCGCAGAGATAGGCACGATGGGCTCATTGAGAATCACATCAATTGGGTCGCGGTTTTTGGTGAAGGGATACGGGAACGCGCCGGTGAGCATGAAGTAGAAGGTGGCGGCGATGCTCCAGACGTCGGAGACGGGTTTGAGGTGCTTGAAGTTGATGAGCTGCTCGCGCGGCATGAAGAGCGGGGTGCCGGCGTAGTTGCCGGTGACGCTGAGGCCGCTGAAGCCGGCCTGCTCGTAGTTTTTGGCGAGCCCGAAGTCAGAGATGCGGGCCACGCCACGGTCCATGAGGATGTTCTGCGGCTTGAGGTCGCGATGAACGATGCCTGAGGCGTGGGCATGGGTCAGGCCTTCCAGCGCATCCAGCATGATGGGTCGGGCGGCTTCAAGCGGCAGCTTGCCGCCGTGCCGCATGATGTGATCCCAGAGGCTGCCGCCCTCGCAGTACTCCATGATGAACCAGGGGATGCCCTCGCTGTGGCCCTGGTCGTAGAGCTTGACGATATTGTGATGGCGGAGCTGGGCGGTGACGGCCATCTCGCGAAGGAACTTTTCCATCTCCGCCGGAAGCACCGCCACCCTGGGCAGCAGCACCTTGATGGCGACGGGAAGCTGATCGGCAAGACGCCGCGCGCGGAAGACGACTCCAAAGCCGCCGCGGCCAAGCTCCTTTTCAATCTCGTAGCCGGGGATCTGAAGACGGGGCGCTTTCTTGTTTTGGGCGGCCTTGAACAGCAGGTCGGCCAGGTGCTTGGGGTCCAGCTCATCAAAGGCGGGCAACGGCGCTGCGGCTGCAGCCTGACCTGGGGCGGCCGCGGGCTGGCTCACGGCCACCTCCAGGGCGGTGTCGCCCACCTGGATGCGGTCGCCATGTTTGAGATTCACCTGGGGATAGGCCCGGCGCGCGCCCTCCTCCGGGGTTTCGCCTTCCTTGCGCCCGCCAATCTTGCGCCCGTTCACATAGGTGCCGTTGCGACTGCCGAGGTCGCGCACGCAGACCTGCGGCGGGCAGACCTCCAGGATGAAGTGGTGGCGGGAGACAAAGGTGTCGTCCGCCAGATGCACATGGCAGTCGGGATGCCTGCCGAGGAAAAAGGTGTCATGCGCGGCGAAGGTGAAGACTTTGCCCCTGGCGGCACCCTCAGTGATTCGGAACTGGACCTTTGCGCTCATAATGAGGGCAACTACGGACTTTCCGAAAAAACGTCAACCCGCCGCTCCCCTGCAGGCAGACTGCATTGAACTACGGCGGGTCCGTTTTCAGCAAGCCCTGAGTGTCGAGGCCATGAAAACCCTGGCGGGCAAGCTCTTCCCGGAGCGTCTGCATGGCTTTGGCGGCGGCTTTGCTGGCGGCCTGCTTGCTGACGCCGAGGCGCTCGCCCATCTCGGAGTAGCTGCAACCCTGGGCCAGCAAGGCAAGGATCTGCCTGCCGCGCACGGGCAGAGCGGCGAGCGCCTGCTCCAGGGCGCGACGGCTTTCGGCCTCCCGGATTTGCAGCACCACATCCGCTCCGGCATCAGGCAGGCGATGACTGGGGCTGGTGGAGGCGGCGTCTGCCTGGGGGAGATCGGCCTCGCCGACGAGCAGGCGGGTCTGGCGCGCCTGCTTTTGATGCAGATCATTCAAGGCATTGCGGATAGCGCGTGCTGCGTAGGGCTTGAAGTCCCCTTTTTCAGCATCAAAAGCCAGAGACGCCCGATGCAGGGCCGCGTCGGCGACGGAGCGGATGTCATCCAGGGAGACGCCGGGGATGTTGGCATAGCCCGCCGCGATCTGCGCGGCCAGAGGCAGGTGGAGTGTGAAGCGCTGCTCGGCGGTCATCGTGCCGCATCATGCACCCAGGATGGGCAGCGAGGCAAGGGCGCGGGGTTGACGTTTTTTCTTCCGGGCCGTAGTTGAGCGCATGGATGATGCCCTGGCGGTTTTGAGCGATCTTCACGGGAACCTGCACGCTTTGCAGGCGGTGCTGGCGGATGTGGAGGCGCAGGGAATCCGGGAGTTGGTCTGCCTGGGGGATGTGGTCGGGTATGGTGGCAGCCCGGCGGAGTGCGTGGAGGTGCTGCGCGCGGCGGGCATCCGCTGCCTGCGGGGCAATCATGATGCGATGGTGGCCTCGTCGTCTGGCATGGACGGGTTGACGCTGCAAACGCGGCTGGCGGTGGAGTGGACGGCGCGCGTGCTGAGCGTGGAGCAGCGGGCCTGGCTGGCGGAGCTGCCGATGACGCTGGAGGGGGAAGACTGGGAGGCCGTCCATGCCTGCCTGCACCGGGCGGATGACTGGCCCTATGTGCTGACGGCGGACATGGCGGCGCTGCATTTCACGCATCAAAGCAAGCCGCTGTGCTTCATCGGGCACACGCATCGGCCTGCGATGTGGGTGGAGGGGGAGGCGCTGGGGGTGGACATCACGAGCATTGAGAACCTGCGCGCGGGCAAGAAATGCCTGGTGAACGCGGGAGCTGTGGGCCAGCCGCGCGACCGCGACTCACGCGCGTGCTACGCGGTGTATCGGCGCGGGCAGCGGGACATCTGGTGGCGGCGCGTGGCCTACGATGTGGCGGCTGCGCAGAAGGCGATCCATGAGGCGGGGCTGCCGCCCTACTTTGCGCAACGGCTGGAGCTGGGGAGATGAGGTGGCTGATTCGCGAGGGGCTGAGGAAAAGAGGGTCGTCGCAAAGTTGGGGAAACGGGAGACGGCTTCCGTGTGCAACTCATTGAAAATACATCTCGTTCACCAGCCTCCTCTCACCCCCCCTGAACCGGTGCAGCCGCAGGGCGTTGGCGATGACGGAGACGGAGCTGAGGCTCATCGCGGCGCCGGCGAGCATCGGGCTGAGCAGCACGCCCAGGCTGGGGTACAGGATGCCGGCGGCGACGGGGATGCCCAGGGCGTTGTAGAGGAAGGCAAACAGCAGGTTCTGCCGGATGTTCCGCATCATCGCGCGGCCGAGCTGGATGGCGTGGACGATGCCGCGCAGGTCGCCGCGCACCAGCGTGACCGGCGCGGTCTCCATGGCGATGTCCGTGCCCGTGCCCATGGCGATGCCGACATCGGCCTCGGCCAGGGCAGGCGCGTCATTGATGCCATCGCCCGCCATGCCGACGACAGCGCCGGGGCGCTTCATCGCGGTGATGAAGGCGTGCTTCTCCTGCGGCGTGACCCCGGCATGGAAGCGCCCGATGCCCAGCGTCGTGGCGATGCGCTGCGCCGTGCGTTCGTTGTCGCCCGTCAGCATGACCACGGAGATGCCCAGCGCGCGCAGCCGGGCCAGCGCCTCGGGCGTGGTGGGCTTGATGGGGTCGCTCACGACGATGACCGCCGCTGCCTGCCGGTCCACGGCAAGAAAGATGGCCGACTTGCCTTCGCCTTGATGGGGAGTCGCCAGGGTTTCCAGGCCGCCGAGGTTTTCCACACCGTGCGCGCGCAGAAAGTCCGTCTTGCCGACCACCACCGCCCGGCCCTCCACCCGGCCGCTGACACCTGCCGCGGGCGCGGCCTGAAAATCGGGCACATCGGGCAGGGCCAGCTGCTTTTTCTCCGCCGCCTGGAGGATGGCATGGGCCAGCGGATGCTCGCTGTGGCGCTCCAGCGCCGCCGCATGGCGCAGCGCGTCGTCGCGGCTCAGCAGGGTGTGGGGTGCAAGCAGGATCTCCGTCACCTCCGGTCGGCCCAGCGTCAGCGTGCCGGTCTTGTCCACCGCCAGCGTGTTCAGCGCGGCCAGTTTCTCGATGGCCTCCGCCCGGCGGATCAGCACGCCCATCTGCGCGCCGCGGCCGATGCCCACCATCACGCTCATCGGTGTGGCCAGGCCCAGCGCGCAGGGGCAGGCGATGATCAAAACCGCCACCGCATTCGCAATGGCATAGGCCAGCGACGGCTGCGGCCCGAGCCACAGCCAGAGCGCAAAGGTCAGCGCCGCCGCGGCCAGCACGGCGGGCACAAACCACGCCGCCACCTTGTCCGCCAGCGCCTGGATGGGCGCCCGGCTGCGCTGCGCCTGCCCCACCAGCTGCACGATCTGCGCCAGCATCGTCTCCGCGCCCACCTTCTCCGCCTGCACCAGCAGGCTGCCGTGCTGGTTCAGTGTGCCGCCCGTCACCCACGCCCCGGCGGTTTTCTCCACCGGCTCGGGCTCGCCCGTCAGCATGGACTCATCCACATGGCTGCTGCCCTCGATCACCACGCCATCCACAGGGATCTTTTCCCCAGGGCGCACGCGCAGCCTCTGGCCGGCCTGCACCGCCTCCAGCGCCACATCCACATCCCCCTCCGGCGTGACGAGCCGCGCCGTCTTCGGCTGCAGGCCCAGCAGCTCCTGGATGGCGCTGCCCGTGCGCGCCCGCGCCCGCAGCTCCAGCACCTGGCCCAGCAGCACCAGCACGATGATCACGGCCGCCGCCTCAAAGTACAGCGGCAGCCGGCCATGGATGTCTGCGAGCGATTCAGGGAACCACCCGGGCGCCAGCATGGCCGCAAGGCTGAACGCATAGGCAGCGCCCACCCCGAGCGCGATGAGCGTGAACATGTTCATGCTGCGATGCCGCAGGGAAACCCACGCACGCTCAAAGAACGGCCATCCCGCCCACAGCACCACCGGGGTCGCCAGAATGAGCTGCATCCAGCGCGCCACCGTGCCGTTCGCCCACTCCGCGTGGCTCCACGCAGGCACGAGGTGCGCCATGGCGGTGACAAAGACCGGCAGCGTCAGCAGCGCGCTGAGTTGGAACCGGTGGGTCATGTCACGCAGCTCCGCGTCATCCTCATGGGCATCCGCCGGGCCAAAGGCCGGATTGCGTTCCAGCGCCATGCCGCACTTCGGGCAGATGCCCGGTTTGTCGGACTCCACGCCGGGGCACATCGGGCAAAAATACTTCGCCGTGGCGGAGGGTTTTACCTGCGCGTCAGGGTGGTGCCCATGCAAATGGCAGGCGTGCGCTTCTTGGGCAGGCGCGGCATGGCAGCAGCTCGGCGCGGGAGCTTTCGGCTGGCTATGGCAGCAGGCTGGCGCGGCGGGTTCAGGCGCTGAGTGACAGCAGGAGGGTGACGAATGGCTTTTCATGATGGGGATGAGTAATGAGTCGGACCGTTGAGGCCTTCATGAACCGCTCACGCGCGAGCCTGAAATCTGTTACAGCATGAATTCATCGCGCTCTTCGCGTAGTTTGGCAATATGAACGCCGATCTGCTGCTCGCCCATCTCGATGCCTTCGTCGGCTTTGTCCGCTCCCGCACCGGCGATCCCGAACTGGCCGCGGACATCGTGCAGGAATGCCTGCTCAAGGCCATGAAGGCGGACAACGTGCCCGAGGAGGCCGAAGGCGTCGTCACCTGGTTCTACCGCGTGCTGCGTCATGCCATCATTGACGCGCATCGTCGGAAAACGACGCGTGACACCGCGCTGGAAAAGCTCGCGCAGCAGTGGCCGGAATCGCCATCGCCCGAGGATGAAAAAGCCCTCTGCCAGTGCGTGCTGCGGCTGCTGCCCGAGCTGCCAGCGGGCGATGCGGAGCTGCTCCGCCGTGTGGATCTCGGCGGCGAATCCCCCACGGAGATCGCCGCGGCGGCCAACGAGCGCGTGAACACCCTCAACGTCCGCCTCCTGCGCGCCCGCCGCAAACTGCGCGAGCAGGTGGAGCGCACCTGCCGCGCCTGCGCCACCCACGGCTGCCTGGATTGCGACTGCCCGTAGCCACAGCCGCGCCTCTTCCCCTCACCGCTCCCGCCCCATCTCCCCGTCTCATTGTCTCATTGTCTCATTGTCTCCTCCATTCCCCCCTCACTGCCGCCGCAGCGCGTAGATCAGCTCATCCAGCTTGTTCGCCACCTCCTGCACTTCCCAGGCGGTCGGCGGGTCGCTGATGCTCAGGCCCAGGGTGGCTACGGCGTTGCTGTTGGGGCTTGTCCCGGCGATGGCGTCGTCCAGCTGCTGCTGGCTCACCTCGCCCGAGGGGCCATCGCTGCCATTCTCCCCGCGCGGGATCTCGAAGGTGAAATGCACCTGCGTGCCATCGAACCACACCCCCACCGTCGCCGGCTGGCCGGGGGGCACGGTGAAGACATCGTCCACCACCGCGCTGGCAAAGGGCGGCCCCTGCGGACCATCATTGCCCTGGGCACCCTCCGGCCCCTGCGGACCTTCCGCGCCAGAAAGGGGGCGCGGAGACTCCTCTCCGCATCTGAAACCCTGGAGGCGCAGCCGCCTGGAGAACCCGGCGGGCAGGAGTGCCCGCTCTCGTTTCGTGCCGCTCATCGCTTCGGCGCAGGATGAATGAGGGCGCACGCTTCGGATAGGGGGCATCATTTCCCTTCGGCGCGCTTCGGGTCGGTGCCGTTGAGAAACTCCTCCAGGTTCGTGTAGCCGTCGCCATCGGCATCGGTGCGGCCGTCGGCGGGATCGCCGGGGTTGAGACCGTGCTGCGTCTCCCATTCGTCGGGCATGCCGTCGTGATCCCGGTCGGCAGGGGCGGTTCCTGGCGCGAGATCGGGCCAGCCGCCGACCTGCGCGGGTGAATCGACGGTGCGCGGCCTGTTTTGACGGACGTCGGCGAGGATGCGCTCGTCCGCGGCATCGCGCAGCGGGCGCAGACAGCCTGCATCGGCCAAAACGGCCTCGACCACCTCGGAGGCGGGATGCGTGGTGATGGGCGGCGCGGCGTGGCGGTCTGGCGTGATCCATTTCCGCCCTTGGTTGGTGGCATTGACGAAAAGCTCCTCCGGCTGGCCGCCGCGAAGCCGCTTCGGGCCGAGGTTGTCCTTCACGAACAGCGAAAACGTGCCGCCGCCGACCACCGCGAGGCCGTTGGCGAGCCCATCCGCCGCCGGGGCGCTCACGTGATTGCCGACGAAGTTCGCGGGCGAGTGGCCGAGCTCCGCGTCAATGGCCATCGCCACGATCGCGGGCGCGAGCACGACGTTGTTCACCACATCCACGATGCCTTCCGCTTTGATGAGCGGATTGCGGCCGACATTGTGCGCCATGAGGTTGTGATGCACGGAGATGCGCTGGCCGCCTTTGGAGCCGATGAGCAGCCCTTTGCCCGGCAGGCTCTGATCCGGGCGGCTTTTGCGCAGCGCCTCGGCGATGATGCACCACTGGATCGTGATGTCCTGCGCGTCGTAGAAGGTCGAAACGACCTCGTCCGTGGCCCAGCTGAAGGAGCAGTGGTCCACGATCACGCGCCGGGCGCCGAGGATCTGCAGCGCGTCCTTCACCTCGCTCGTGTCCGCCTCGCGGCCGCTTTTCAGCGGCGGAAAGCCGTCATGCGGCCCCGGACGGCTGCGCAGGTGGCGGATGATGACATCGTGGCAGCCTTTGGCGATGGTCAGCGCCGAGCGGGTGTTTGAGGGATGCGTCTTCAGCGTGATGCCGCCGCCCGGCGCGGTTTGTCCCGCAATGGTGATGAAGGGATGCGTCAGCACGACCTCGCTCATGAGCTCGATCGTGCCGCCGGTGCGGAACACGACGGTGCGCGGCCCCTCGGCCTCAATGGCAGCGCGGAAACTGCCCGGTCCGGCGTCGCTGAGGTTCGTCACCTCGATCACACGCCCGCCACGGCCGCCGGCCGAAGCGGCTCCAAAGCCCTCCGCGCCAGAGAAGGCGGGGACTGCGGCATTCGCCAGCGAAGCGGCGGCCAGGCCCGCTGACAGGGTGATATTCAACAGGTGCATGGCCTTATGAACGGCCTGGCAGCAGGCATGTTGCGGTGTGCCGCCATGGCGTCACCTCAGGATGACGAAGGTGCCATCGGGCCGGGCGTAGGCGGCGGGGTGGCTCCAGACGGGGAGCTTTCCGCCTTCGCCGGAATCCGCGGGGGTGCCCTGGGCCTCCAGCAGGTCCCAGCGCAGGGTGCCGGCCTTGGCCCAGCCGGAGCCGATGACGCTGGCGATGAGGGTCTGCCCCTTGGCATTCTGCGCCAGGGCGGGATGCTTGGCGTTCCCGGGGCCGATTTTCTGGGCGGCAGCCGCGGGCTCGCCCAGGAGTCCGGTGAGGATCTGGCCGTCGTTTTCCCAGGCGGCGCGCAGGGACGGCCCGGCGGGCAGCAGGCTGGCGCTGCTCATGGGGCACCTGGCCACGCGCCAGTCATCCAGCGGGGTCAAGGTGGTGCGGCCAGCCCCGTGGGTGAGCTGGATCATGCCGCGCGCTGCCGGCTCCGGTGCGCCGCGGTAGAGGACGGTGAGCGTGCCATCCGCGGCCAGATGCGCGCGCAGGGAGCAGCAGGCGCAGACGCCGGGCTTTTCCTCATTGAGCGGCTGAGGTTCTGAAAAGGTGCGGCCGTCATCGGCGGAGTGCCAGATCGGAAGAGCGTCGTGTAGGGAAAGAGTGTAGATCTCGGTGG
>ERZ761609.692-NODE-692-length-36650-cov-19.234540_pt1 | contig 36650 bp, 39 predicted proteins | sample MGYA00511163_ERZ761609 | MGnify/ENA primary metagenome ERZ761609 (study PRJEB28899, sample SAMN02445070) | bioreactor sludge metagenome | biome: EBPR sludge | place: Australia: Brisbane, Thorneside Wastewater Treatment Plant | collected 2011-12-16 ...
GATTGGTCAGTGACTGGAGTTCAGACGTGTGCTCTTCCGATCTCATCGGCGCGGCCTGAGCGGGTGCGCGCAAAAGTGCGGGTTTGCCTAAGAGATCTTCGACCACAGTTGTGCGCAAAGGCGCCTGCTGGCGGTCGTTCGGATGTCGAAGAATGGTGAAGAGCGATCCCGGCGCTGTCGACAGAATGTAAACCAGCTGCTGGGCCTCTTCGGGCTTCACTTCGACCGTGATGCTTGTGAAGTTCACTGTTGCACTGAGATTCACGCGCATGATGCTCTTGCCGTTGGCGTCGAGCTCCAGGCGTCGCGGAATCTTGTTCACCACATTCACGCCTGTTGCGAGGACCACGACATCCTGAAGAATGGTGCGAATTTCGCGGCGCTGTTCAGCGGCTTTACCGTAGTCGACGGCGGCGACGATATCGATGCGATCACCGGGACGTAGCAAACGCGATACGCCGCGCATGTCATCGATCGGCATCGTGATGGCGCGCTTTCCAGGTGAGATCTCCGAGGATAAGCCAGTGTCTGGTCCTGGGAGCAGGAGCTTGGTCTGCAAGACTTGCTCGCCCTTCTTGATCGGAGCGGCAGCGACTTGGCCAATAGCGGTGTCAGCTTCCAAAATCGCGTCGGGCTGCACGAAGTCTTTCGGCAACTCTTTGATCTCGAGCATAGATTCATCAATGTCGGCCATCTCCTCGATGTCCTTCGCCGCGACGACCACGCGTTGAACTGTGCCGTACTTCGCGGCGAGCTGATCTTTGTGGCTCTCCGACCATGAATACAGCATGAACATCGCAAACAGTGCGACCATGACCGAGATCCATAATGTGCGCGTCTCGTTGTTGCCCATGATAACGTTCCCCTTTAGTCCCCACACGCGGCGTTGATGCACATGCCATACTGGGTTTTCACCCAGACAGGGCTCACGCCGACCGCATTGTTCTCGACTCCGTCCTGGATTTGTTCGTAGATCAGTTCATTATGAAGATTGATGTTGTTGCGCGAGCCGTCGGGCTGCAAATCGCCGAAGCCCACGCGCAACGACCTCTCCGTGGCGCGGAAGTCGGTGTTGGTGCGCTGGAAGCCTTCACCGGTTGTGCCGTGGATACGTGTTCCCACCGCGCGATAAGAGAAGAATGATGAGTCTCGATTGTCGCGGAAGTAAGTGACATTGGAGCGGTTGCGGAAAGTCTCAAAGGCATAGTTGCGCGCCGAAATCGAATTGAGAATTCCGGTGTGGATGACGCCGAACATGCCAAAGGAATAAGCCAGCAAGATCACAAAGACGAGCAGCACGGGAATCGCTTCAATTGTCGCGAAGCCACGTTGTCGACTCATTCTGGATTTGAAGCGTTGATTGGATTTCATCTCAACACCCATTATCCGTGAGTTGCGCGGGCGGCTGCGCCACGCCGCTTGCGCCGTTGTAAACCTGTCCAGCGCCTTGCGCTTGCATGCTCAGAATGTTTTGCCAGCGTTGAGCGTTGAAGTTGTTGTTACACTCGTCCGTCGTGACCTCGCGACCCAAGAACGATTGGATGTTGGCGACGCCTGTGGAGTCATCGTCTTGCGAGTCGCCGAGAAGCGGCAGATTGAAGTCGAGAACGGTGGATTCAAAGCGCATGCGAGCGCCGATGAAAGTTTCATTGTCATTGGCCGCGTTGTTGTCTTGGCCGGAGCCCGGGTAGTCGTCATTGTGGCCACGCATGGGATCGCCAAAGTCGATCTGGCCAAAACGAATCCACTGTTTGCTAAGAATTCCACGCAGAGCCGGATTCATGCGCAGCTCTTGATACTTGCGGCGACCCAGATCGAGTTGCTTGTCGCGATTTTGATGAGCCGCCCAAGATGCGCGCGCGGCGGAGAAGGTGACGTACTGGCCGATCTCGACCATGGAAAGCGTGAAGCAGATGGCGAGGAACACCAGCGAAAGGCCCATGGTCATCATAAGTGCAAAGATAAAATCGAGCGTGAGCACGCCGCGCTGATTGCGCAGAATGCTGGAGCGTCGATTTTGAATCCCCCACGGACGACTCATGCTTTCCTCACGGTGGTTGTGTCGATTGCCTTCGCGAAAAGTTATTCGGATGTCCCGTCTTGCTGGCGTTGTGGCGTTGCCACACACCGTCTTCGATCATGCCTCGGATCGGCGACCAAGGCCCTTGCACGATGTCGCGCATATAGCCGCGTTCCGTCGCGCGATTTGAAAACATCAATGCGACCGAAGTGAAAATGATCATGAGAAGCACGGCTTCCATGGTGGCGACGCCGCGCTTTGAGCGAAGTGACTTCGACTTCAGCGCCATAGTCCCTCCAAAGTCGCGTGTGTGAGCCAACCGAGAAGCAAGGGCACGGTGAAGGGCAGTTTGTGAAGCTCAATTCCCGCAGAGCTTCGGGTTGTCGCCATTTGCGAAAGATTCTGCGTGAGTTGTTTGAACTCTCCGCGTGCGAAGACTTGATAGAGACCGAAGATCGCGGCCCAAATCATGCCGTAGGCGACGGTCCAAAAGACACCGTTCCAGCCGATCAGCAAGCCTGCGGCCGCCATCAGCTTGAGATCTCCTCCGCCGACGATTTTCAGAATCACAAGGGGAAGCAAAAGGGCGAAGCCCGATAAGAATCCCACCAAGCCAAAATGCCAAAAGTCCGCGCGCTGAATGGTGACTGCCAAAATCAGAGCGCAGGCACTGATGATCAAAAAACTGCGATTGGAGAATTTGCGGGTGCGCAAATCCTCCCACACGGCCCACCCAAAAGTTGTGGTGGCGGCCAACGACAAGATCATGGCGCTAACCTTCCGGTCGGTGCTTGTGTCGGGGGCGCGGCCCAACGATTCTTGGTGCCGGGTCCGTTGTTGAAGTCTCGACCCGTATCGAGATGTCTCTCGATGCGCGCACCCAAGCGTGGCCCTGAGCTTTGGAACACCTTCATTGGCCCGTTTTCGCCAAAGAAAGCACCGCCCAAAATCAGCGCGAACATGCTGAGTAGCAAGGTGACTTCCAATGTCATCGCACAACCTCACTTTAAATGTTGAAAAGCTTTTGCCGGCGACTCCTTCAAGTCACCGGCTCGCCGATCACGAGCCGTGGCTCGCCTCCGGAGTTACTTCTCAACGTTAAACTGCTGAAGTCCGCCGCCGAGTTTGTCCAAGTTGCCCGAGACAAATTCTTTGATGCGGTCTTTGAAAATCAACGCAACGGATACCAGAGCGATCAAAATCAAGATCAGCTCCAATGAACCTTGCGCGGACTCATCTTTCCAAATCGACTTGAGACGTTGATAGAAGGACATATCTCCCCCTCCGGTTTTGAGTTCCTCAATCACTTATCGGATTTTTAGGGACGCGAGTTGAGGCTTTGGCCGAGTTCAAAGCCCGACCTGCTCAAGCCTGAAGGATCGAGTGGGCTCGACAAAGGCCGAGGCTCGGTTCGAGTTTTCGCGTCTGATCCCTGGGCTAGAACTCACGGACGAGTGGGATCGAAATCTTAGCTCTCTCTATATATTAGCAGCATCGAGACGGTTGGAGTGAGGCTAGGCTCTTAATTTTCCGAAGGAAGTGGGGTTTATGACTCTGAAATCCATCACCCGAAGCCGCATTCATTCTCAGATGCCATGAGTTTGCGATGGGGATAAATCGGGCCAATTCAATCCGCCTTAGACCCGTCCTGCCGATGCTCGTTTGACTTAAGTGGTGTCTCAAATTGATACAAAGGTATGTCAGAAATGAAGCGAATCTGGATTTTCGAAACCGCCACTTTGGGTGAAGCCTATGAGAAGGCCGCCTCAGTCGGCGGAACTTGGCTCGACGTTTCCGCTACGGCAAACGGCGGGGTCGCGATCGTCGAAGCTGAGTCCGAGGATCAAAAAGCAAATGAGAATCTTTTTGAAGTGCATGAGGCGGTGGTGAAAGCGCTGTTTTCGCTCGCGGAGCCGATCCCGCCTTCACATGACGCCATTCAAATTGTCGAGGCCGCTTCACTTCAGGCACTCATTGCTTATGCGAATCGAGCCATCGAAAGTCAGTTTCACATCGTCGAGATTCGCATCAAGCGCGCAGGCACCGCCGGTGCCGTGGCATTCATCAGTGGCCCACTCCAAGCTCTCAGCAAGGCCGCGGAAAGTTTGCAAGGCCCAGCGAAGGCTACGCGAACCAGCCTGAGAGCGAGCACGCTTGAGCTTCAAGGCGAAGTTCGACGTCACTTTTAAAGTTGTGGGAATTCTCAACCGGACAATCAAAGACTGAAGGGGTTTTCACCGCGTGTCGGTTGGCAGTGTTTGAAGATCGCATCTTCAAACTTTGTCTGCATGACAGCGTCGCGCCGCACTTTCACCTTACCTAATGCCGCTTGAAAGTGGCGACGCGTGTAGCGATCCAGTTCACAAGCGCGCGTGAAGGCCTGCAGAGCCTCTTCGAACTTTTGCAGTTCCGTTGAGGAATTGCCGAGTCCTAAAAGTGCCTCGACGTTCTTCGGATCAACCTGCGTGGCCTCGAGATACCACTTGCGGGCGTCGACAAAAGATCTTTTCTCATAGTGATAATCCGCCAAACGCGTGCGCACGATACTGCCTTTGGGCATGCGCGAAGCAGCCAGCTCCAGGATCCGTCGCGCCTTTTCGACTTCACCTTGATCGCGATAGGAAAGCGCGAGGTGGACGGGATTCAAGTCATGATCTGGATCTCTCTCCATGGCTTTGCGGCAAGTCTCTATGGCTTTGTCGAAGAAAGAATCCTTGGCGTACAGACCACAAAGCGCGTTCAGCCATTTCGGGCGAACGCCCAATCGCTTATTGGCGTCGGTGATGATGTTGCGCGCCTCTTCGTTGGAACCCGTCGAAATCAAAACGTCGATGAGGCCATCATAGGCCGGTACATACTTGCGATTGAATTCAATCGCCTTGTAATAGGCGGCGATTCCTTCAGGAAATTTTCGCGCGCGCACGAGTGAAGCGGCGTATTGAGTTTGCAGAGATGCGTCCTTGGGATGCCTAGCAAGAGCGAGTGTCCATACTTGCTGTTCGCTGTTGTTGCGCTTCATTTGCGCGTAGGCCTTAGCCAGCGCCATCAAGCCGCGTTTGTCCAAGCGATCTTGATGCGGCTCCAGTGTCTCGATCACTCCCAACCAGTCGGACTTTTTCTCTTGCGCCGAGGCGATGGAAAGCAAGTCACTCACCGGAATTTTTTCTTGCCCAGGCTTGGCCGTCGCGCGCGGTGTGAGGCGCTCGTCGAGATCCTCGTCGGCACCCGTATCGTTTTGAGACAAGGCCGACGTGCTTGAGAGTGCGAGTAGCAGGGCTACCGCAAAGCGTGTCAGTTTTGGACGAAGGTCCTTGAGTCGATCTCGAGAGATTCCGAAACGTCTCATAGAGATATTGTAAGCGGAGTGTGCATTTTGGGAATCCCAAGATGTTGGTTTTTTCGAGGTTGGGGCATGCGACCTGGATTCAGGTCGGGCCTTTGCACGCCTCATCGGAATACAGGGCGCTCAAGCTTGGGTCGTCGAGGCCAAGCTACGCTTGAAATCATTCTCCTGCTCATCATTCTCGTCGCCGTGATTCTTGGATTGGTGGCGAAGTTCAACTCATCTTTTCGCGCGTACACCGTCGATTTGTATGGCGGATATTATCGCTGTCTTCTGGAAACCGGCGAGCTGCCCGGCACCGGCTCAGTTTGCAAAGACAAGCAGGCCGCCTTCGATCCCGAGGCGGGAAAAGATGTGATCACGGGCGGTGGAGGCGGAGACGGCAGCGACGGCGGCGGCAACGGTGAAGATGGCGGTGGCAATCGCGGCGGCGGTGGAACTGAAACCACATCCAATAGCGGAAGTGGTTCGGGCTCTTCGAGTGATGGAAACACAGAGACCGTGAGCAGCGGCACAAGTGGCGGCGGGCAAAGTGTGATTGCGAGAATGCGGCGAACCAGTCGTCGCAATCAACCCACGCAAGTGGGATCGGCCGATGACCTGAGTAAGTCCGAACTCGCGATGGCAGGTGGCAGCGGTGAGGATGAGCCATCGAGGACGGGAAATCGAAGTGTCGCGTCCAACAATTTGCGGCGATCTCGGTCGCGTACGAACTTCACGATGGAAGGTGAAGAGTATGTCCGCGAGGAGACCAAGGCGGCTGTGGCCAGCGGCACAGTGAAGAAAACCAATGAGGCGGGCAGTGGACTTCGCCCGCGACGCAGCGCATATGTTCCGCCGAGGGAAAAGAAAGAGTCTCAAAACGTAGAGGGAACCGGAGGCTTTGCCTTCGGAAATCTTGTCCGCATGCTGTTCATCATCATCATCATTGTGATCATCGTCGTCGTGGTGGGTGGACAGGTCATGCAGGTGGCGAACTCCGGCGATAAGGGTTAGCGGCACCCTTTTCAAAAACTCCAGCCGTCTCTAACTCGGCTTGGCAATTACACTTTGCTTCGACAAAAAACTCGAAAACTGCTGAGTGGCTCAGCGCATCCATCGCCTCTCATTGTGCAAATTTCCAACTCCATCAGTGCTTAAGATTTTTGGTTCCAAATCGGAACTGCCTATGTCAGACAGCAGCTCCTCACGCGAGTTCTCCTTCGTGCTGAAGCTTCGGGGGGAGCGGCTCACGGCCAGCTTTCAAGTCTCAAAAATGAGCCATGAAAGCTGATGTTGTGGCGGCCAATTGGAGAACTCGGTGAGGGGGGCCTGACTCGCCACGTGCGAAGTTGAGGCTCAGGGTCGCGGCGAAGTCTCCCGCAAGGCTTTGCTGAATCGAGTCTGTCAGATCTTATCGGGGGGTAAGAGATGGAGAGCTTGTCGGAAGTGGTCGGAATCAATCGACGTAGCGTGTTCAATCTCGAAGAGGCACGGGCGCTTTTGCCGATCGTCTTTAAGTTGACGAAGTCCTATTCGGAACGCGTGCAATCACTCATTCACAAGCTCGATCACGGTCCGGCGGCTTCTTCAGCCTCAGGCCAAGATGCCGAAGCGCTGGAAGCTGAAGCTGGCCGCTTGATTCAAGAGTGGCAGTCCAAGATTCAAAAGCTCGGCGGAGTTCCCAAGGGACTTTGGCTGGCGGATTTCGACTCAGGCGACGGCTACTACTGTTGGAAGTATCCTGAGCGCAACATCGAGTACTGGCATGCTTACCGCGATGGTTTCTCCAAACGCGTGCGACTCTCCAGCATCGAAGTTCGGGATCATGATCTCGAGTCCGGATCGCATTCTCAGTTGGACGGGCGGCTCTGAGCGACGTAATCTTCGTCGTCTATGAGAATCGCTCTTGCCCAAATCAATTCCACACTCGGCGACTTCAGTGCGAACGCCGAAAAGATGCTGGAGTTTGTCGCGCGCGCGCAGGCTCGCCGTTGCGACTTGATCGTCTTTCCCGAACTCTCTCTCGCCGGCTATCCGCCGAATGATTTGTTAGAGCGCGAAGACTTCGTCACGCAGCAGACCAAGGCACTACGAGATTTGCATCGACGACTTCCCAAAGGCGTGGGCGTATTGTTGGGCGCGATCACCGCCGCGGGTCGCAGCAGCACGGTGAAAGCGGACTCGCGACTGCAAGCAGGATCACTCTCGCGGCGTCCCTACTTTAATTCGGCAGTTTTCTTGGTGCGAGGCCAAAGGCCGCAGATCATCTCGAAGCACCGCCTCCCCAACTATGATGTCTTTGATGAGGCTCGACACCTTCAGGCCGGCGCCAAACTTTCTGGTCTGGTGAAGTGGAAGGGACGCAAGCTGCGCGTTTCGATTTGCGAAGACATGTGGGGTTGGTTGGACGGTGATCCTTCGATCCGCAAACTGCCGCGCCGAGGAACAGACTTGTTCATCAACATGAGCGGCTCGCCCTTCACGCGCACCAAACTCATCGCCCGCGAAGAAATCATCAAGCGGACCGCGCAACATTTTCGCGCTCCGGTTTTGTACGTCAACATGGTGGGCGCTCAAGACGAGCTCATCTTTGACGGACGTTCCATGGTGTTCAGCGCCGAAGGAAAATGCCTGAGTCGCCTCGCCGCTTGTGAAGAGGATCTTGGCGTCTATGACTGGATCACCGGTGAGACAGGTGATCGCCCGGCCGTCGAAGACATCGAAGTGTTGCGTCGAGCTTTGGTGTTGGGCATTCGAGATTTCGCGCGCAAGACCGGCATGAGCAAAGTCCACTTTGGTTTGAGCGGAGGCATTGATAGCGCTGTCGTGGCTTGTTTATCCGTCGATGCGTTGGGGCCACAATCCGTCACCGCGATCACCATGCCGGGACCCTTCAATGATCCGCGAAGCTTGGAAGTGGCGCAGACCCTAGGACGTCGCTTGGGTATTCGAATGTTGAACATGCCCATAGAGTCGACTTTCAAAACGATGTCGGAATCCGTGCGGGATGCTTTGGGGTTGAGTGATTTCGGCATCGTTCATGAAAATCTTCAGGCACGAATTCGCGGCACGCTGCTTATGGCCGTGGCGAACGCTCACGGAAGCTTGCTTCTCAATACGGGCAACAAGTCCGAGTATGCCGCCGGATACACAACGCTGTATGGAGATCAGTGCGGGGGCTTGGCGCCGCTGGGCGATCTTCTCAAGAGAGAAGTCTACGCCTTGGCTGAGTACTACAATCGTCAGTACGAGTCTGCCGGAGAAGAGTTGATCCCGAGATTCATCATTGATCGCCCTCCCAGCGCGGAGCTCAGGCCCAATCAAAAAGATCAGGACTCACTGCCGCCTTATGAAGAGCTGGATGCCGCCGTAGAGAACATCGTGCAGAAGCGAAAGCTCGCGAAGAACAAAACCGAAAAGTGGCTGGTGCGTGCGCTTGCGAAGAGCGAGTTCAAGCGTTGGCAGGCGCCGCCAGTATTGAAAGTTTCGGATCACGCCTTCGGTCGCGGGCGACGCATGCCCATCGCCGGAAAATTTGAAGGCTAGAGTTAGAGCGACATCGAAAACAAGTCTTGTTGTTTCGGCTTGCGCTCGATCTGCGGGAAACGCTGTTCGGGTTTGCCCGTCAAACTGATCAGTGTCGCCAAGCTGGGCGCGTGGGGTTGTGTCAGTCGCTGGAGCATTTTTGCGAACAAGTGACCGCAGTAGATCGCGTCTTCTTCAGCGCGATGGAAGTTGGACGAGGGAATTCCCAAGTGCTGAACCAGAGTGCCGAGCTTGTAATTGGCTAAGCCCGGATAGACTTTTCTCGCCAATGGTAGAGTGTCCAGAATCACGCCTCGGGGCGCTTTGGACTCGAACTTTTTAATATCGGCAGTCAGAAACTGCGCATCGAAGGCCGCGTTGTGCGCCACCACGATGTCGTCACCACAGAAGTCCGCAAAGGCGTCCAAGACATCTTCAACACGAGGTTTGCCGACCAACATGTCGTCCGTGATGCCGTTGACCCGAGTGGCGTCAGGCGGCATCGAGATCGTGGGCTGGATCAAGGTTGTGAAAATCGTTTCGGGATCTCCGGACGCATCAAAGCGAACGGCCCCGATTTCCACAATCTGATCGACGCCAGCTAAGGTACCTGTTGTTTCGAGGTCAAAGGCGATGAAACGCATGCTAGAATGTGTGACATGCGTGGTGCGAAACAGGCAAGCGGGCAGATCGATTTCTTCATGGATTTCTCAGAGGCGTCGCCCTGCGAATCCAAGGTGACAAGTGCGGACAATGAGTTAAGCCTCATTCGGGAAGTTCAGCCCGGCGTTGTGTCGCGAAGTCTTCTGGATATTGCCGTGGAAAACTCCGTGGAAATCTCACATTCATGCGGAGGCATGGGTAGTTGTGGCACTTGTCGAGTTTATCTCGAATGGGAGCCCCTCGAGGGCGGGCCCAACGCCCCAACGGAAATCGAAGCAGAAATGCGCGCGGACCGCGGTTTCAGCGCTTGCGAGCGCTTGGCTTGCCAGACCGTTTGGGGCGAGGCTTTTGATCCAGTTCAGACTTTCCCTCGCTGGCGGGTCCGCGTTCCAACAAAGTGATGGGATTTGTCCAAATCCAAGGAAGCCATCGGCCTCCATCAAACAAACTGGGTGAGAGGAAAGCGCGGACGACGATGCGATACACGCCAGGCTGATTGACGGCGTATTGTGTGTCGACGGAGTTGGACGTCATCACCACTTGTCCGTCGCGAAGGATCGCCGTTTCAAACGGAGTGTTGGGTCGTTTTGGAAGTCGAACTGACAGACGGCCCCCGGCCTTTCGCCACGTCACACGCGAACCGATGGGATAGTTTCCTGAGTCGTCTTCGTACCAAGCCGCAAAGCCTTTTGGATTTCCGATCGCATCGAGCGCCAGATAGGTCTGCCCTTGGGCGATGCCCAAGAGAATCTTTCGACGATCACTTTCGGGCTCGCCGGTGAGCTCACTTCGCAGCAGAAGATGATTTGAAGCGAGACGAAACAAGACTTCGGCTGTTGGCAGTCGCAATGGAATTCCAAACAGTTGAAAGGGACGTCCGACGTCTGATCCCAGTGTCGCGAATACAGGTCGATCCTTCGCCAAGCGATCGATCTCTTCGAACTCGGGAGATGAGTTGCCGAGATCGGCAAACAGTCGAAGTGCGGCGAGCTTCGAGTTGAAGGGATAGATCATCGAACTCCAGATGAAGGAGGCCGGCGCATCGTGCAGTGCTGCGTGAGCGACGCTATGGAGGTTGATCGCTTCAAGTCCTGATACTCCAGGAAGTATGCTGGAGTCCCATTTGCTTTTGGCATCAGGCGGTCGAGTCAATAGCAGGCGATCCGTAGCGGATACGCTGTTGCTCGTTTCAGGACGAGAGAGATAATCGGCGATCATGGTTTGCGCTTGGCCGAGTGACTCCGCTGCCTCGAGAGCTTCGCTGCCTAGGCTGATCACTCGCGATTCGACGTAACCGAATTTCTTGCCTTGAATCACGAAAGTTTGACGATTCCATCCGGCCAAACCGCGACGACCCGTGAAGTCGTTGAGCTCTGTGAAAACGATGAAGTCGAGCTTGGCGTCTTGAGCCTTGCGCAGCAGTTCGGTCGCCGACTCAAAGCCACTGGAGTTGGTGCTCTGAACATTGATGACGCCACGATAATCGTGAAAGCCGGGAAAGTTGGGAGGTTCAAGATCGTCGCTGATGATGGCGGGATTGTGCAAAGACAGCGTGACGACGTAGGCAAACAGCGCGAGTGCGGAGGCGGCAAAGAAGAGGAGTTTTCGCATCAGCGGCCTACTTTCATGTGCGACTCTCCCGCTTGAAGATCACAAGCTTGAAGCGACCCGTGAGGGCCTGTTCAGCCTTGCGAACATAACCAAATTCGTGAATCCAGCTTGGCCAATGTCCTTCTTCGTCGACGATGACTTGGAATTCTTGCGGCACAGAGTCCGTCGGTGCATTCGCAGCTTGCGGTCGGGCCTTGAGAGGATGGCATTGATCGAGAAAATCAAAGAAGTCGCGACGATTGTAGCCGGAGAGCTTGCAGAACAATTCCCCGCTGCGAAGGCTCAAGTCCGCGGCCATTTGATAGGACGACGCAAATGTCGGTCGAGTCGCGTCGATCTGCGAGCGAAGTGCAGGGAGAATCTCGGCATAGCGTACGAACTCATATGTCTTGTGATTCTCCGCGGGAATTCCGAACAGCTTCTGGTGTGGGAAAAATGCCTGGTGGAGCGCAAGACCAGACAACGAAATCCAGAGTGCGAGTGTGGCGATCAGCACGCGTCGACCTCGGATGGATTCAACAGCTTGCAGAGCGCCGAGGGTCAGCAAAGGGAAGTGCGCGATGATCGGCCAATTGGCTTCAACGTGAGAGCGGGTCGAAGTCCACAAAAAGAAAATCAAAATCGGCCACGAGGCGAGGTGCAGTATGCGAAGCGATCGCGGGTGTTCTCGTCTCCAGGCCCAGAACCAGACGAGAGGTGATAAGAGCAGGAGCTGGCCGCCGACATACTCGCCCACTTGTTGAAGGACTTGTTGAAGCTGTGGTGCTCGCGCTTCAAGTCCGTGAGAAAGCTGAAATCGGAATGAAATCCAATCGTGCTCCATGTTCCAGAGCAAAACCGGCGCTGAGAAAACCAGTCCGCTGATCAGGGCGAGCGAAGCTTGCTTGAACTTCGAGATGAATGACTCGGACTGAAATCGAGGCGAGAGGAAGAACACCAGCAGGGCGATGGGCGCGAGCAAGACCGCGTGATACTTGGCACAGAACGCCAGTCCCATCGTGCTTCCGACGCCAATGGCCCGTAGGGATGATGGTCGAAGTGCAAACTTCTGGATGGCGAGAAGTGCGAGTGTCCAGGTGGCCACAAGCGGTAGGTCGGGCGTGACGATCAAAGATCCAAGTCCGAAAAGTGGCGACAGCAGAATCACCAGCAGCACGATCAGTCGCTGGCGCGCCGTGGTTGAAAATCGCAGAAGTTTATTCCACATCAACCAGGTGAAATGACCGAGCAACACAGCTGGCCAACGAGTGATTCCTGGCCACGCTTCTGCGCCGGGGAGTTGCACGCCTAAACTAAAGAGCCAACCCACCATGGGCGGATGATCGTAGTAGGAGAGTTGCGGTAGCAATCCCCAAATCCGGTAGTAGGCCTCGTCATTGGAGAGCGGAATGAGAGCCGCGAGAACGAGTTTCAGCCCAAGGCTGCAGAGCCAAATCCACCACCAAGCTTGCGTGGCCGTGGCCTCGCTCAACTTTTCCCAAGCCAAAGAAATTGAAGTGCGCGATGGTTTCGCGCACTCCAGATCAGGCTTGGCCCCAGCGGTTGAATGCCTCAATGTGCTCGAGTTGCTCAAGTGATTAATTCCTCAATGGCCTGCGAAGCTTCGCGATCAACTACGGATACTCAACCCGAAGCGGTCGGCCCAAATCTCCGGGCACTCCACGATCCACGCCATTGACCAAAACGTTCACCGCTCCGCCATCCGAAAATCTGATGACGGCTTTGCGTTTGGCCTGAATCGCCTGAATCTGATCCGCGCGCAGGCGCACGCTGCGAGGTGGATCATTGTCGACGCTCACCTCGAGCTCGACCGTGTCGAGTGCCTCAATCAGGATTTCCGTCGGCTTCGCCGTTCGTGGTGTGGCGCTAGGAGATGGGCGAGGCGAGGCGGCGGGAGATGCCGCCGGCGTCGCGACTGGCGTCGCGCTCGGTGTGGCCCTGGGAGTGGGCGACGGTGAGGGCGTCGCGATGGGTGAAGGTCTTGGTGTTGGCGGAAGTGGCGTGGGTGTCGTGACGGGCGTCGCCTTGGGCGTCGGTGTGGCCTTGGGTGTCGGCGACGGAAGTGGCGTTGCGGTGACCGGCGGGCTTGTGGGGAGTGGTGCCGGAGAACTTGTCGCCGCCGTTGCGGCTGTTGGGGCAGGTGATGCGGAAGTGGGCTGAGTCTCTGTAGGTGTTGCACCTGGAGCGAGTTGCGGATCTTGCGTGCCGTCACCGTCGGTTGGATTGTCACCGTTCCCCGAATCTGCTGGATCCGTGGAATCCGGAGTGTCAGCAGTCGTCGCTGAGTCTTGAGGCGCGCGTTCGCTCTCGTACGAATCCATCTTGCCTTTGAAGTAAATGATGAGGGCAATCAGCACAACGAACAGTCCGCCAATCAAATACTTCGTCAATCCGATTTGCCCGCTTCGCGCCACCATTTCGACGGCTTGATCCGGCGATCGTGGAACTGAAGCGTGAGTCATCGGACTCATGTTGGTCGATGCGGAGGTCTTTCCGGAGACTTCACGTTCTTTGCTCGGCTTTTCCTCTTGGCTTAAAGACTCGGTTGCACGCGAATTTTTCTCAGCCAGCTCAGCCGCTGGAATGGCTTTGGCCGAGCCCGCGGGGTGCGCGAGTGTTGAGCCCATCTCTTCATGAAACGTACGCAAAATCTCATCGACGTCGAGACCGAGATACAGAGCGTAGCTACGCACAAATCCACGCAAAAAAGTTTTCGGTGGCAAATTGTCGGCCGTGCCTTCTTCCATGGCCGCGATGGTTTTCGTGGTGATCTTGGTGGCGAGCGAGACTTCGGCAATCGTCATCCGCTTGCGTTCGCGATTCTCCTTCAAAATCTGTCCCGTGATCTTCATGCGTCTGACTTCCTCTCGAACCGCGGAGATGCGAACTGGCTCACTTTACGATTTCCAAAAGACTCTTGGCGCGCTGGGCGTACTCGCCCTGCGGGTACTTGCGAACGACATTTTCAAGACGATCCACGGCAACGGCGTGCTTGCCGAGTTTGTACTGCACGAGCCCCGCAAAATAACTGGCCTCTTCATCTTGTTGATCGGCACAGGCGACCAAGGCGTTGTCGAGCGTTTGCGCCGCCGCCTGCAGATCGTTCATCTCAAGCTGACATCGGCCGTGAAGTGTCTGTGCGTAACAATTTTGGCGATCCACACGAAGTGCGGACTCGGTCGCGACACGAGCTTCGCGGAAGTCGCCTTTGCGAAAGTGAGCCAGGGCAATGTTGTTCCAGGCTTTGACGGGCGCGGGATACGTCAAATCATCCAGCACGCGCTTCGCATCCGCGATCGCGAGCGCATAATCGCCGCGCTCGATGTGGATACGCGCGCGATTATTGAGGGCCTCGGAATACTGCGGCTGTAACTCAATAGCGCGATTGATATGTTTCAGGGCCAGATCAAATCGCTCGCGGACAAAATAAGTGAGCGCCAAGTTGTTCTGAATTGTGGGATTGCGTGGATCGAGGCGCTGGGCTTCCAGTAACTCGCGAAGCGCAGCTGCGTACTGTTGGTTTTGAAAAAACCGTGTTCCCGATTGCAAACGCAAAACCGCGTCTTCTTGTGACTTGCGCGAATTGTGGGTCGAGGCACAAGCGCTGAGCAGAGTCAGGATCGCGACGATGACCAAGCTTTGAACCCCAAATCGACCGACAAAAAAAGATGGCGTATTCCCGCGGACCGGAATGGCGGTGGGGCGATTTGCGCGATGTGCAGCGTAAAACGTCGACATGCCAAAAATCGTAGCAGGACTTCGCTCAGCGAGCAAAATTTTGCTCAGCGATTTCGTGCCCGCGATGACGATTGTTTCGCCTCAAGAAGGTTTCTGAATTTCCCACACCGTGACGACTTCAACATGATCTGTGTGCGGGAAGAGATCGAAGCTCGCTCCGGCGATGAGCTCCATCTTTCGCATGCTGCGCAGGGACGTGAGATCGCGAGCGAGAGTGTTGGGATCACAGCTCACCATGATGAGGTGCACGAGATCGCGACGGCGCGCGAGTCGCTCGATGACAGAGGGAGAGAGGCCTTGCCGAGGTGGATTGAGAATGAAAATTCCGAGCTCAGAGTCTTCGCGGTGGCGTCTGATCCAGGTTTCCACATCGCTGGAATGAAAGGCCCAGTCGCGCAGCCACTCTGATGTGCTTTGTGCGGATTCAAAATTGCGCCGGGCCTCGACCTCACTGCTCGGATGCGACTCCACAATACGCAATCGCCAGGGCGTTTGCAGGGCTTCAAACTGCTCGACCAAAGGCCGGGACCAATTTCCAGATCCACCATAGAGATCATAAACTGTCCAAGCTCGACCTTGGTCTTGGGTTACCCGACGGCGAATCGCGCGGCTGACGTAGTCTTGCAGGCGCTGATTCTGTTCGGCGTTGACCTGCACAAATCCCGCACCCGATTTCAATTCCGAGTTTTCCATGCGCACGTCGATCTTCGGCTCCTCGCTCGAGGACTTTTTGTTGCGTAGGGCCTGCGGTGCCAGACTGAGAGCAAATTGCACAGCCCCTTCGGGGCCAATACGACAATCGTCGACGGCGACGAAATCGTGAGTGCCGCGCGCGCGAAAACCAACTTTGGGGAGCGCGGAGCCCGGCGCGCTGCCGACGTGTAGGCTCAAGCGCTGACGATAGCGCCAAATTTTGGGGCTAGGGGCACAGGCCTCGAGGCGGGCGAGTTCAGAATCAGAGAGCGTTTTGAATTTTTGCAGAGTTGAGCGAACCATCTCTGTTTTCTGACGAAGCTGCTCCGGATAATCGATGTGTTGCCACGGACAGCCTCCGCAAGTTTGGAAATACACGCAAGGTGGGGTCACGCGATGCGGAGACGCGACCCGAATTTCGACGAGCTCGCCGATGAAATGTCGCTTGTGCGCTTCGGTGACTCGAACTTGTGCGATGTCTCCGGGCGCTCCACCTTGAACGAAAATCACACGGCCATCGGGAGCGCGAGCGACAGCGCCGCCGTCCCGACTCATGCGTTCAAACTGAACTTCAAACTCTTGGCCGATCATGAATCACCTGCACGCAGCAAAAATAAAGGCCGCTGAAACAGACATCACAGCGGCCTCACATTCACAATGTCTCGAAAGTTTGAATCGCTTATTCGTTGACGAGTTCTTGCTTCTCAAAGAACAGCGAGAGTTCGCGTTGAGCGCTCGCGGGGCTGTCTGAGCCGTGAACCGCATTTTCGCCGACCGAGTCGCCGAACTTCGAGCGAACTGTCCCTGCTGTCGCCTTCTTGGGATCTGTGGCGCCCATGATTTCGCGATTTTTCATCACTGCGTTTTCGCCAGAGAGAGCCATCAACATGACGGGTCCCGAAGTCATGAAGTCCACCAACTCACCGAAGAACGGGCGCTCTTTGTGTTCAGCGTAGAACTCTTCGCACTTTTTGCGCGACAACACTGTCAGTTTCGCGGCAGCGATCTTCAATCCGTTCGCTTCGAATTGCGAAATGATGTCGCCGATGGCGTTTTTCTTCACGGCGTTGGGTTTGATGATGGAGAAGGTCAATTCTTTCGCCACGTTCAGCTCCTTTTTAAGTTGCCACCTCTTACCCCAATCCAGCCCCAGCTCTCAAGTTAGGACCCACTATTGCGCGGCGTTACTAGCGGGTTGCGAGCGTCGCCGACCCGCCTCACACTTCCTTTTCCCAGGGAGGTCAGGTTTGCCTTCGGCATCGTTCAAGAGAATTTCCATCATCGGCGTCAGCGGTAGCGGCAAAAGCACTTTGGCTCGTCATTTGGCCGAGGCCACAGGCCTGCCGCGGCTCGAGATGGACGCGGCTTATTGGCGGCCGAACTGGCAAACGGCCACCGACCAAGAATTCGCCGCAGAGGTGGCGAGCTTCGCTGCGCGCGAATCTTGGATCATCGACGGCAACTACTCGCGGGCCTATCAGCCGGTGCTGGAGCGCGCGGACTTGGTGATCGCGACGGAGCTTCCATTTTGGACAAACTTCTGGCGGGTCACGTTTCGATCGCTTCGTCGAGCTTTCACGCGCGAAGAGCTTTGGCACGGCAATCGCGAGCCCTTCTTTCGGCTCTTCACGCGTGAGTCCATCATCTATTGGATGTGGACCACATGGGCACCACGCCGCGAGCGCATCCGTGCGCTGTTTGAAAAGTTGGCGCGCGAAGAATTCCCTGGCACGCAAGCTTTGCCGTTGCGCTTGGTGACCGACAAAGAACGCGAAGTTTTTCTGGAAACGTGGCGACGTGAGGGTCGACTGATTCGCAAGGCGTTGGGCTTTCCCGTCGGAACCCGCGGCCTACTTTGCGTGAGGCATCCGCTCACAGACCAGGTGGAGCCCGTTCGCGGCACGATTGATCCCGGCGAAACCTCGCGCCAGTGTATCATTCGCGAACAAGCCGAAGAGTCAGGTTTGATTTTCAGCGACGATGAGCAATCGCGCTTGCGCCGATTCGCCGTGCGATCGGCCATCGTTCAGACCGACGCAGGCGCCATCGAATTTCAGCTTCACGAGGCCTTTGCCGTCGAAATCCACCGCGATCTGCCAGCGCATTGGGATCACTGTGTGACGGGATCTGGAGTTGATCAAAACATGAACTTCAGCGTCGAGTGGGTGCCTCTCGATCAACTTGAAAGCAGACTTTCCCCAGCGACCCAAGTGTGGGCGCAGGAGCTCCGCCAACATTTAGCGCAATTGCGGAGCTGACGAGCCTCGGCCTACTATCATCAAAATCGATTTAAAAATCGAAACTATCAATTTCAACGATGAAGTGGATGGGCCTAGCATGATGGAACTCGACACCTGGAGTTTTTGGGGGAACAGTAGAGTCGCCCAAAAACAGTATGGACTGTCGATCGCCATGATCTCTCTCAGAAGAGAGCGGTGGTGTGAGTCGTCGGAATTGTGAAGAGGGATCTCGACTTTAAACAACTTGCATCACGGTGATGCGAGCGAGCCTGTTGAAAATGGGGAGTGAATATGAAGGTGAACGTGAATCAGACGATGCGAAAGAGCCGAATGAAGATTGCGGCGCTCTTGGCTCTCGTTGTTCCGCTCGCGCCGGTTTTTGGCGCAGCGAAAAAGACCGAGACCTCGGCGTCGGCGCCGAATCTTCAAAATATGAAGAATCAGTTTTGGTGGCCGGACCAATTGGATCTTGCTCCGCTTCGCCAACACGGAGCCGAGTCGAATCCCTTGGACGCTAAATTCAGATACGCTGAGGAGTTCAAGAAACTCAATTTGGCTGAGGTCAAAATAGACATCGAGAAAGTGATGAAGACCTCGCAAGCTTGGTGGCCCGCCGATTGGGGACACTACGGTCCGTTCTTCATTCGTATGGCCTGGCATAGTGCGGGTACCTATCGGATCTCCGATGGCCGCGGTGGCGCGGGTGGAGGTCAACAGCGTTTCGAGCCGCTCAACAGCTGGCCGGACAACGCTAACCTCGACAAGGCTCGCCGTCTGCTTTGGCCAATCAAGAAAAAATACGGCAACAAATTGTCGTGGGCGGACTTGATGGTGCTCACGGGCAACGTCGCTCTGGAGTCGATGGGCTTTAAGACCTTCGGATTTGCGGGCGGACGCACAGATGATTGGGAAGCTGATCTTGTGTACTGGGGTCCCGAACAGAAATTTCTTGAAGATCAGCGCTACAAGGAAGGTCGCAAACTCGCGGGTCCTTTGGCGGCTGTGCAAATGGGCTTGATCTATGTGAATCCCGAAGGTCCGAACGGCGTGCCCGATCCGCTTTTGGCCGCGAAAGACATTCGCGAGACCTTTGGCCGAATGGCGATGAATGACGAAGAGACTGTGGCGCTGATCGCTGGCGGACACACCTTCGGTAAAGCTCATGGTCGCGGCAAACCGAACTGCGTGGGTGCTGAACCCGCGGCCGCTGGAATTGAAGAGCAAGGCTTCGGTTGGACGAACAAATGTGGAAAGGGTCACGGTGCCGACACCATGACTTCGGGACTTGAGGGTGCGTGGACCGCGGCGCCGACACAGTGGACGCATCAGTACTTGGCGAATCTCTACGCCTTCGAATGGGTGAAGACGAAGAGCCCCGCGGGCGCGATTCAGTGGATTCCCAAAGGCGGACAAGGCGAAGGCATGGTGCCCGATGCTCATGATCCCAACAAGCGTCACGCGCCGATCATGTTCACGACGGATTTGGCACTGCGCTTTGACCCTGAGTACGGCAAGATCACCAAGCGTTTCTTGGAGAACCCGCAAGAGTTTGAAAAGGCATTCGCAAAAGCTTGGTTCAAGCTCACGCATCGGGATCTTGGTCCGCGCACGCGCTACGTCGGTAAAGAAATTCCGGCTGAGACGCTGATTTGGCAGGATCCGATTCCGGCTGTGAATCACAAGTTGGCGACGCCTGCTGACATCGAAAATTTGAAGTCACAAATTCTGAAGTCGGGTCTGACCAATCAAGAACTTGTTCGGACAGCTTGGGCCTCGGCTGCATTCTTCCGTAGCACAGACTTGCGCGGTGGAGCGAACGGTGCGCGGATCCGCTTGGCGCCGGCAAAGGATTGGCCCGTCAACGACGCGCAAGAATTGTCGAAGGTGCTCAAAGTACTTGAAGACATTCAGGCGAAGTTCAACAAGTCAGCGGGTGGTGGCAAGAAAATCTCCTTGGCCGACTTGATCGTCTTGGGCGGAACCGCAGCGGTTGAACGAGCGGCGAAGAGCGCGGGTCACAGCGTGAAGCTGGCCTTCACTCCGGGCCGAATGGACGCGACTCAAGAGCAAACTGATGTGCAGTCTTTCTCTGTGCTCGAGCCCAAGGCCGATGCCTTCCGAAACTACTATTCGAAGGACGCGTTCTTATCGCCGACACAGAGCTTGGTTGATCGCGCCAACATGCTGTCGCTCACAGTTCCGGAAATGACGGTGCTGATGGGAGGCTTGCGAGCTTTGGACGCGAACACACGCGGTGTGAAGCATGGTGTGTTCACTTCGCGCCCTGGACAGTTGAGCAACGACTTCTTCGTGAATTTGCTCGATATGTCGGTGAAGTGGCAGAAGTCCGCCAAAGAAGAAGGCCTGTACGAGGCTGTGGACCGTCAATCGGGTGCGGTGAAGTGGACCGCGACGCCTGTGGATCTGATCTTTGGTTCACATGCCGAGCTTCGCGCCATTGCCGAGTTCTACGCCGCCGACGACGGCCACGAAAAGTTTGTTCGCGACTTCGCGAAGGCTTGGAACAAAGTCATGATGCTCGATCGCTTTGAACTGAAGTGATCCGAATTCCACGGAGCTAAAAAAAAACGGGCGCCGAAGGGCGCCCGTTTGCTTTTGTGAGTTTGACTGATCGAGTTCGCCTCAGCTCAGTGCTTCAGGCTCGCCTCAGCTCAGTGCTTCAGGCTTGCCTTCAGTGTCGTTCCCAGGTCCGCGGGGCTGCGGGCAATCGAGCAGCCGGCTGCGGCCAGTGCTTCGAACTTCGCTTCGGCCGTCTCTTTGCCGCCCGTGATGATCGCGCCAGCGTGACCCATGCGCTTACCTTTGGGTGCTGTGGCGCCTGCAATGAACGCGGTCACGGGTTTTTTGAATTCGCGCTTGATGTACTCAGCGGCGTCGACCTCGGCCGTACCACCGATCTCGCCAATCATGATGACGGCATCGGTGTCCTTGTCAGCATTGTACATTTCAAGCACGTCGATGAAGTTCGTGCCGTTGACGGGATCGCCACCGATGCCAACGCAAGTTGACTGGCCCAGTCCCAATCGCGTGAGCTGATGAACAGCTTCATAAGTGAGGGTGCCTGAGCGAGACAGTACGCCAATTCGTCCCGGCTTATGAATGTGTCCCGGCATGATGCCGATCTTGCACTGTCCGGGCGTGATGACGCCGGGGCAGTTCGGACCCACGAGACGAGTCTTCTTGCCATGCATGAAACGGCGAACCTTCACCATATCCATCACGGGAATGCCTTCCGTGATGCAGACGACGAGATCGAGTTCGGCATCGACAGCTTCCATGATCGCATCAGCCGCAAACGGCGGAGGCACATAGATCACCGAAGCATTGCAGCCCGTCTTTTCACGCGCCTCGCGAACCGTGTCGAAGACCGGAAGATTCAAGTGCTTGGTGCCACCTTTTCCCGGCGTCACGCCACCAACCATCTTTGTTCCATAGGCAACGGCTTGCTCGGAGTGGAAGGTGCCTTGAGCTCCCGTGAACCCCTGGCAAATCACTTTAGTGTTCGAATCAATCATAATAGCCATGGCTCACATTCCTTTCACGGCGGCGACGATCTTTTTGGCGCCATCGGTGATGTCGTCGGCGGGCATGATGTTGAGGCCGCTCTCGGCGAGCAGCTTTTTGCCCAACTCCACATTGGTGCCTTCCAGGCGAACCACGGCGGGAACTTTCAATCCCAGCTCCTTCGTTGCCGCGATCACGCCCTCGGCAATGATGTCGCACTTCATGATGCCACCAAAGATATTGACGAAAATTCCCTTCACGTTGGGATCGCGCAAAATAATCTTGAAGGCGTTGGTGACCTTCTCTTTGTTGGCGCCGCCACCGACGTCCAAGAAGTTCGCGGGGCTGCCGCCGTGAAGCTTGATGATATCCATCGTCGCCATCGCGAGACCCGCGCCGTTGACCAAGCAGCCGATGTTGCCATCGAGCTTGATGAAGGCGAGGTCGTATTTCGAAGCTTCGATCTCCGTGGGATCTTCCTCGGTCAAATCGCGAAGCTCCATGATCTTGGGATGGCGAAAGAGTGCATTCGAATCGAAATTCATCTTCGCATCCAGAGCGATCACTTCGCCCTCGGCAGTTTCGACCAGCGGATTGATTTCGGCGATGGAGCAGTCGCATTCTTCATACGACTTATAGAGACCCATGAAAAACTTCGCGGCCTTCGACGCCACTTTCTCCGACATGCCGACGGCGAAAGCGAGCTGCCGAGCTTGGAAAGGCATCAAGCCAACGGCTGGATCAACTTGCACGCGATGGATTTTCTCAGGGTGCTTTTCGGCGACCTCTTCGATCTCCACGCCGCCTTCAGCGGAAGCCATCACCACCACGCGACCGGTCTTTCGATCGAGCAACACGGCAACGTAGTATTCCTTCTTAATGTTGCAGCCTTGCTCGATGTAGACCTTCTGGACTTCTTTACCCTCGGGTCCTGTCTGATGTGTGATCAAATTCATACCGATCATTTTCTTGCTCAGCTCGCGCACCTCTTCCGGTGACTTCGCCAGCTTCACGCCACCACCTTTGCCGCGGCCGCCGGCGTGAATCTGTGCTTTCACCACCCAAAGCGCTCCGCCCAGTTCTTTAGCGGCTTGATAGGCTTGGTCGGGTGATTCGGCCATGCGCCCGTTGAGTGTGGTGACGCCGTACTTTCTCAAGATCTCTTTTGCCTGATACTCATGAATGTTCATGATGTCCCCTGGTGTCCCGGATGAAAAAAGGCGCCGAGTGGATACCGGCGCCTGAAGCTAAGATTAGAATTCGAGTTTCTTGAGCGCTTCGACCAGCTCTTGCACGGCCTTGATCGAGTGATCCAAGCCTTTGCGTTCTTCGTCGTTGAGTTTCAACTCAATGACTTTCTCCAAGCCTTTGCCGCCGAGTTTGCAGAGCACGCCGATGAACAAGTTGTTCACGCCGTATTCGCCAGTCAGCAAAGCTGCGCAAGGCAAAATGCGCTGTTGATCTTTCAAGATGGCTTCGGCCATCTGCACGGCCGATGCGGCCGGAGCGTAGTAGGCCGATCCGGTCTTCAACAAGCCGACGATCTCAGCGCCGCCATTGCGCGTGCGAGTGACGATCGCGTCGATTTTTTCCTTAGGCAACATTTCCATCAGCGGCACGCCGCCGATCGAGCAGTGGCGGGGCATCGGCACCATAGTGTCGCCGTGGCCGCCCAAAACGAAAGCCTGCACGTCTTTCACCGAAACATTGCACTCTTCGGCGATGAAGGAGCGCATGCGCGCGCCATCCAAAACACCGGCCATACCCAACACGCGCTCCTTCGGGAAACCCAACACATCCTTCGCGACATAGGCCATCGCATCGAGAGGGTTGGAAACCACGATGACGACCGAGTTCGGCGCATGTTGTTTCACGCCCAAGCAAACTTCTTTCATGATCTTCGCATTGGTCGCCAGCAAATCGTCGCGGCTCATGCCGGGCTTGCGCGGCAGGCCCGCTGTGATGATGACCACATCCGAACCGGCGATGTCCGCGTAGTTGCTGGTACCGGTGATTCGCGAATCGAACAACTCAACCGGCGAAGCCTCGAACAAGTCGAGCGCCTTACCTTTGGCCGCGCCATCGTTCACATCGAGCAACACCACATCGCCCAATTCCTTGGCCGCCGCCCAATGAGCGCAAGTGGAACCGACAAAGCCTGCGCCGATGACGGCGAGTTTTTTACGTTTGTGCATGTAGATCTCCTTCATGGGGTGAAATTCAAAAAATCAAAATCACATCTTCGAAATAATCTCGCCGCCGAACTCCGAGCACTTCAGCAAAGTGGCACCCGGCATCTGGCGATGGAAATCATAGGTCACGCGTTTCGCGGCGATGGCTCCGGCAAGTCCCTTTTCGATCAGGTTCGCCGCTTCCGTCCATCCCATGTACTCGAGCATCATCACGCCTGAGAGAATGACTGAACCCGGATTCACTTTGTCTTGGCCCGCATACTTCGGAGCTGTGCCGTGCGTTGCCTCAAATACGGCGAAGCCGTCGCCGATATTGCCGCCCGGAGCGATGCCCAAGCCGCCGACCTGTGCGGCCAAGGCGTCGGAGATATAGTCGCCATTCAGGTTCGGCGTCGCGATCACCGAATACTCATCGGGTCGCAGCAGCACTTGCTGGAACATGTTATCGGCGATGCGATCCTTCACAAGAATTTTTCCTGCAGGCATTTTCCCGCCGTGCACATCCCAGAGCTCTTGTTCGCTCACGGTGATGTCGGGGAATTCGGCTTTGGCCAACTCATAGCCCCAATCTTTGAACGCGCCTTCGGTGAACTTCATGATGTTGCCCTTGTGCACAAGGGTGACCGAGGGTTTCTTGTACTTGATCGCGTATTCGATCGCCTTGCGCACCAAGCGCTTCGTGCAAAATGCCGACATCGGCTTAATGCCGATCGCTGAGCTTTCGCGAATCGTCTTGCCGTGCTTCTTCGCCAGCGCGATGAAGTCGTTGGCTTCGGGCGAGCCCGCAGTGAACTCGACACCTGCGTAAACGTCTTCGATATTTTCACGGAAGATCGTCATGTCGACTTTTTCAGGCTCGCGAACCGGCGCGGGGACGCCCGCGTAGTACTTCACCGGACGCACACAGGCGTACAAATCCAATTCTTTACGAAGCGCCACGTTCAGCGAGCGAATGCCCTTACCGACCGGAGTTTCAAGCGGGCCTTTGATCGACACGACGAACTCTTTGATCGCCGAAAGAGTTTCTTCCGGGAAGTAGTTGCCATTGTAGACTTGCGTCGCCTTCTGGCCAGCGTAGACCTCGCACCAGTGAATCTTGCGCTTGCCACCGTAGGCCTTCGCCACCGCCGCATCGAAAACTTTGACTGACGCAGCCCAGATGTCCGCGCCGGTGCCGTCGCCTTCGATGAAGGTGACGATCGGCTGATCCGGAACTTCAAGTTTGCCGTTAGCGGCGATGCGAATCTTCTGTCCTTGTGCGGGAACTTTCACGTGTTCGTAGTTGGCCATGAATGCTGTCTCCTATCCGATACGTTCAGTCGAACTTTTGTTCAAATTGCGATGGCGATCGTCACATCACGATCGCCAAATTGCGATTCACCACCGACTGCGCAAAGAATCTCGTCGGACTTCCATGAACAGAGCTTGAAGCGATTCGCATTTGCCCGGAGAATTTCTCGAAGAGTCGGGTCCTAACGCAGGCGTCCCCACATGGGCGACAGCGCGCGTTAGGTGCCATTGAATCCTCGAGTTCCGTCGCCTTGACTGTTTAGTGCAGCGAAAGCCACGGGGCAAAAGGTAATTCAGCGAATGACTCATCGGGGGAACTGCATCTTGCCGCGCACTTTGATTGAACTTCGAGAAGTCAATTTCGCCATCGAAGGCCGCGCGCTGCTGAAGAACATCAATCTGCAACTTCACGAAGGCGAATCGCTGGCGCTGATCGGTCCAAGTGGCTCGGGTAAGTCATTGCTGCTTAAACTCATGGCAGGATTGCTCGAGCCCACAGGCGGCGAAATTTTCTATGGCGGCCGCCCCCGCTCTTCGTTGTCGTCCGCCGAACGACTGGAGTGGAGTCGTCGGCAGAGCATGCTCTTTCAGCGCAACGCATTGTTCGACTCAATGAGTTCACTAGAAAACGTGATTTTTCCACAGGTTGAGTCGCGTGGCCTAGACCATGAGTCCGCCTCACGACGCGCAACAACAACGCTCGAGGCCGTGGGCCTCGCCCATGCTGCGAGTTTGTATCCCGATGAGATTTCCGGCGGCATGCAAAAGCGTTTGGGGATTGCGCGTGCGATCGCCTTGGAGCCGGAGCTGATTTTCTATGATGACCCGACCGCCGGCTTGGACCCGATCACGAGCCGAAAAATCATTGTGCTGATTCGGGAGCTGCAGAAGCAGGCGGGCGGTGTTCGGTCGACCATGGTGGTGGTGACGAATGAAATGGCGCGGGCCTATCAGGTCGCGGATCGCATCGCCTTCATGGATCGCGGCGAGCTGCTGGTCACCGGCACTGTTCCAGAAACTCAAGCCCACACCGATCCTCGGGTGCGACAGTTCATCCGCGGCGAAACCGAAGGTCCCCTATGAGCGCCGAAACTTGGGACATCGAATTCGATGCATTGATCAAGCGCTTTGGCGATCGCACCGTCTTAAATGGCATCAGCTTCCGCGTCGCGCGCGGCGAGATCATTTTCATTCTTGGCACCTCAGGCACCGGCAAATCCGTACTGCTCAAGTCGCTCACGGGACTGCTGCGCGCTGACGGCGGGCGCGTTGTCGTGCAAGGTCAGGATCTCACGCACTTGCAAGAAGAAGCCTATCTCGATGTGCGCCGCAAATGCGGAATGGTCTTTCAGCATCCGGCGCTCTTTGATTCGCTGAGTATCGAGGAGAATGTCGCGTTTGGATTGCAGCGACATCTCGGTCTCACGTTGGAGGCCGCGCGCCCTCGCGTGCGCGAATGTTTGCAGCTCGTTCAGCTGGACTATGAAGAGTTGGCGGAGCTTTTGCCCGCGCAAATTTCTTACGGCATGCAAAAGCGCGTGAGTTTGGCGCGCACCTTGGCCGTGCAGCCGCAGATCCTCCTCTTTGATGAGCCGACAACTGGCTTGGATCCTGTGACCACGAAGCAAATCAATCGGCTCATCCTCGAGCTTTCGCGCAAATTGCAAACCACGTCGATGGTGGTGAGTCATGACATGGATTGCGCGCTGGAGATCGCCGATCGAATCATCGTGCTCGATCAAGGCCGCATCATCGAGCAAGGCCGAGTCGAGGATGTGAAGCGCAGCCAAGTTCCACTCGTTCGCGATTTTCTCGCCGAGGCTTTGGCTGGCCATGCGGAATCCGCGTCGGGCGGGGGGGCCTCATGATGGTGGCACTTCGCGAAGTCGGTCGCTGCTTGCAGTTTGTGGCCGAGGCCCTTGATGTGGGACGCCGCAAAGGCGTCTCCGGACATGAGGTGATGTTGCAAATCTGGAAGGTGACCGCGCAGAGCTTGGGCACCACCGCATTGGCAGGATTTTTTGTCGGCGCCATCATGGCCGTGCAGTTCACCTTGCAAGTCAAAGCTTACGGAGCCCTCGGGTACTTGGGCGGCTTGGCGACCAGCGGTACGGTCCGACAGGTAGGTCCGCTATTGATTGCCTTCATGCTGAGCGGAAAAGTCGGCGCCTTCACATCTGCGGAACTCGGAACCATGCGAGTCACCGAGCAGATCGACGCGATTCGCTGCTTGGGATCCAATCCATTTCGCGAAATCATACTTCCTCGCATGATTGCAATTTTCGTCGCAAGCTTTGCGCTGCTCGCAGCGGGATTGATGGCGTCGATCGGTGGCGGCATTTTGCTGGCCTCACTGTTTGCGGGCATCAACCCCGATGAATACGTGCGCCACATTCCGACTTTAGTGGCGCCGGCCTCGGTGGGCATTGGACTCTTCAAGTGCGCCGTCTTCGCCGTCATCTTGGCCAGCATTTGCACGTACAAAGGCTACACCACGACAGGTGGCGCGAAAGGTGTGGGTCGAAGCGTGGTGCAGACCGCGGTGGCCACGATGGTGAGCATCGTGATCGCCGATTGGTTGACCAGCGTGATCGCCGAAGCCGTCATTGAAGTCGCCATGGCGGCAAGGGGTGCGGCATGAGCGCGAGCACACTGACAGGCGGCTTTCGCGTCGCGATTCAGTTCTCAGCCCTCGCGGCTCGCGCCGTGCTTGGACTGGCGCAGCCGATTCGTTGGCGAACTGTGTTTCAGCAAATTCATTTCATCGCCAATGAAAGCCTCGGCATCATTCTCTTCTGCGTCTGTGCGGCGGCGATGGTGACCATCATCGAGGCCAGCTTTCACATGAAACTGGTGATTCAAAACGACTCGATGGTGCCGGGCTTCGCCTCGATGCTGATCTTGCGCGAACTTGGAGCCGTCGTGACGGCTTTGCTCGTGACCTCGCGCGCGGGTGCCGGCATGGCGGCTGAAATTGGCAGTATGAAAGTGACCGAGCAAATCGATGCGCTTCGCATGTTGGGTTTGAATCCCATTCAGTTCTTGGTCGTTCCACGCCTGATCGCCTGCGTGGCCGCTGGCGCCATGCTGACCGTCGTCGCCAACATGGTTTGCTTGATCGCAGCGATGGGCGTCTCCGTGATCAAGCTCGGCTACACGCCGGGTGCCTACATGGAATTGACCCGACCTTTTATTGAGCCCATGGATCTTTTGTTTTCAACGATCAAGGGCGCGGCCTTTGGCGCGGCGATCCCGCTGTTCTCATGCTTTTCTGGGTTCCAATGCCGCGAAGGCGCTGAAGGTGTGGGCTTAGCCACCACGCAAGCCGTGGTGTCGAGCTCCGTGGCCATCATCATCATCGATTTCTTTTTAACTTTTATCTTCTCCTATTATTACTGACACTATCGGCGGAGGCGGAGTTATGAGCGCAAACAAAACATCTTGGAGTCCGGAAACCAAAGTCGGGCTTCTCTTTATGCTTTCCGTCGCTTTGGTCGCGGCCTTCGCCTGGTACATCGGCGCGGCCAACCCCTTCACGTCTTCGCATGAATTGCGGGTTGGCTACAATTTCGCCGGCGGCATTGAAGTGGGTTCACCCGTTCGCGTGATGGGCATCAAAGTCGGCAAAGTCACGCAGATCGAATTTTCTCCGGAACAGAAGTCGGCCAACGGCGAAGAGGTGAAGCTCACACTGACGTTGCGCATCTCCAAGGAGGCGTGGACGGCCGTGCGCCGCGACTCGCGCTTTTTTATCAATTTGGCAGGGGTGATCGGGGAGAAGTATGTCGAGGTCTCGCCCGGCTCAGCCGATCAGCCGAACTTCGTCTCGGGAGATTTCGTTCGGGGTGAAGATCCGCCGCGAATCGATCAGTTGATTTCGCAAAGTTATGGTTTGGCCGGCAAATTGATCGACATGATTGAAAAGAACGAAGGCTCGATCACCGACACGCTCGATAAAATGAATTCCTTGGTCACCAATCTCAATAAGACCCTGGTCCTGCTCGAAAAGACGTCGAAGAACAAAGAGTTCTCCGAGATCGTCACCAATGTCGCCGCGATTACCGGTGATCTGACCATACTGACTTCGCGCCTGCGCGGTCCTGAAGCGCAGAAGACGCTGGATTTGTTGCATCGCTTGGTGTGGCGTCTCGACAAGATGGACGAAGAGGCGATTCGCAAGTTTCTGCAAAAAGAAGGTATCCGCGCGCGTTTGTTCTAAGCGCGCTACGAATCAATTCCATTGGCGGCGCGGGTGAGGCGTCTTTTTACGCCTGAGACCAGCTCACGTCGAAAATTTGACGCTCGATGAAGCGTGAAACTCTCAAAATGAGTCAAAAAATTGGTCGCATCGGCTTTCTTGCGGCATCGAAGTGCGATCTCGGGTCTCTTCAGGGCAAAAAAAAACCCTCGATTGCTCGAGGGTTCCGAGTTTTCACTCAAAAGAAGCTGCTTACTTCTTCTTTGCAGTCTTTTTCTTCTTAGCAGCTTTCTTTGTTGTTTTCTTCTTAGCGGCTTTTTTTGTCGCTTTCTTCTTTGCCATGTCTCGCTCCTCCTAGGATGAGTGCTCTTCGTTGAACAAGAAGACTTCCCTTACACAAAGGATAGCCCTGCGACACTGATCGTCAATAGAAAAAATAAACTTGAGACAAACAAAGTGCGATTTATCGCAAAAAAAGTCCGGAAAAGTTCGAAATCGACTCGAAAACGGGTCGAAATGATTGATCGACACGCGATGAAGTCGAAGAACTCGGCTCTTCGAACATCAAAATGCACCTCTCGTGGTGATCGCGAGTGCGTTTGAGCATTGAAAATGCTCGGCGGACTCGCGGAGGTGCTCATGACCGCGCTGTTTGTGGCCGTTGTTGCGCTGTTGTCGGCATTCGGATGTGCGTCCGCACTCCGAATTTTGGAGTTTCATTGTCGCTTCGCACTCATTCGCACCAACGAGATGACGAAAATTGGCACTTTCGCACTTCTCATAGCGGGATTGCTCACGCATGGGTTGCATCCACTGTCTCTCTTCGAGGCGATTTTGATCATCGCAAGCTTGCCGCTCGTCACTTTCATCGCCGTTCGACTCATTTTGCTGCGTCGATGGGAGAAGATTGAAGCTTCACTGCCCGAATTGCTCGGTCGAATCGCGTTGCGCATGAAGATGGGGGCATCATTTCGATCCGCGGTTGAGCAAATCGCTCACGAACGGGCCGATGCAACTCAGTTTGGTTGGCTCGCACTACTTCAAAATGTGTCTTTTTCACCACAAAACGAGAATTCGGTCGACCAGATCGGCGATCAACTCGCCCGCCCTTCAATTGATCGACCGATCGACACATCGAAATTCTCACATGGGGATGCTGATTGGCGAGCTTGGCCGGAGTTTTTCAGAGACCTTGTCGTTGAGTTTCGTTCTTTGGATCAAGCCTCGCGCGATGTTCTGAAGCGAGTCGAACTTCTGCGCGCCCATCGCATGAGATTGAGACACTTTCGACGTAGGTCGAGACAAGTTTCACTGCAAGCGCGCGTGCAGAGTCGGGTCATGCTGATCATGTTCGTCGGTCTTTCGCTCTTCATGGCGAGCTTCGTGGGTTGGCAAGAGCTCCGATCTGTTCTGCCGATTGCCACATTCTTGCAGCTGCTCGGCCAGCTCGCATTTTTCCACATCGAAAGAGGTATGAAATGGTCGGCATGAATCATCTCAGCCCGGTTTTGCGATTGTTGATGGATCTTGAGGCCGCTGTTGAGCGCGGTGAGGCTGTAGTGCAAGCCCTGCGCGACATTCAATCACGCGACGCGGAGCCTCGGTCGGAACTTGAACGCGCCATTGGCGTTTGGCTCAGCGAAGTCACCGCCAATTGGGAGCGCGGCTTGCCGGCACGCAATCTTCGTGCACCCGGAGATCTCTGCCAGCAGTTGAGCGAAGTTTTGGACGAGGCCTGGCGAGGCGCGAGTGTGCTTCGTCAGCTCAGTGAGCTTCGAGCCTACGCGGAAGAGCAGGCCGAGGCCGATCTCGAAAACTTCGTTCAAGCTTTGCCGCTCAAGTCGCTGATTCCGCTCCTGCTCTTTCAATTGCCCTCGCTGATGTTGGTGCTGCTGTGGCCGATCTTGCAAAAGCTGGTGCGCGATTTGGCGTGAGGTCGGGACGCGAAGAGGAGGCTGAGATGTGGGTGATGGGCTTATCCTTATATATGTCATGCTCGTGCGGCGGCTCTTTGGCCTTTGCGGCGACTCCGCTTGCTGGCGTTTGGACCGGAGTTGGGGCCGGTGCTGGTCGCGATGTGACCGCCGTAATGAGGAGCGCATCGATCGCGTCAGACCAGCGGCTTGATGAGGTGCTGAAGTTTGCGGAGCCTCGGGCGCGACGCGTGTTTTGGAAGCCGCGAAAGCGAAGTTCGCGATGAAACTGGGTTATGCTTGGGGCGAGCTGGAGTTTCTCACCGCAGTGGCGGAAGGCCTAGAAGCCAAAGTCTATCGCGGGCGGATCGAATTGATCGACGGCCGTGTCGTGGATGTGGCCATCAAGCTCCCGCGTGATCGAAGCCCGAAAGGCCAAGCCTTGTGGCAGACTCGGTGGGCTCGGCAACAGCGTTTGCCGTGGCCCTACTTCGTCAAACCCTTCCTCAGGCTCGACTCGGATTGGGGTGATTTGTTGGTCGAACCGTGGATTGAAGGTGAGACACTGGCGCAAATCCGAGCGCGCGACCCGCACCTCGTGGCCCGCGATGAATTCGTACTTCAGCTCGGACGACAGCTGCTGCGTGCATGGCGAAGTTTGCAAGCTGAGGGCTTGGTGCACGGAGATCTGTCGCCGCACAATCTGATGATCGACGATCAAGGCGGCTTGGCGATTTTGGATGCACACTCCGGCGATGAGCCTGAACACTTACGCCTCTCAGCCGCCTTTGCCGCTCCGGAGCGATTCAAAGGTGGCGAGGCCACGGCGCAGAGTGATTTGTATGCTGTGGGCCGAGTGCTGGAGTTTTGCCAACAAAGTCATGAATCAGAAGGATCTGAGAACGAGGGGGCGGGTCGCCAAGCATTGGTCCACTGGGTTTGGCCGTGTCTATTGGCTGAACGCCCGGAAGATCGGCATGCGCGGATTCAACGCCCGCGACTTCCGCAATTCACTTGGTCGCAAGCCCGTTGGCCTCACGGAGTTTCGGGGGTTGGCGCGTCGCAAGACCTGGGCCGCGGAAATCTCGTAGACAGCTGAAATCGACTCCGCTTAGCTCAATTTCATGAGTTCAACTCGCCGACAAAAATCACCGCGGCCGCCACCATTTTCAGAGCTGAGTTTGCTGGTGCAAACTCTATTGTCTGAACCGAAGCAGCGTCGCCTCAAATCACCGGCGCCAGGCTCGCGCACGCAGCGAGAAAAGGTCTCGCAACTCTTTGAAAAATGGGGCTATGGTCCGGTGAAGGATGAAGCTGAGCAACTGCGGCTTGCTCTGATGCTTTTGGAGTGTCATGACGAGACGGTTTCGTCGCGTCAGGACGGTCTTGCAAGTCATCGCGAATAAGGGCTCATTTTGAATGAGCCGCGGCGGCCCGAATCCTTGGGCTTTGCGAGCGCGCCAATGAGCAGGCCAGACAGCATGCCAATGAGCAGGCTGATCGCGCGTCCGACATCTCGACGAACAAAGATCAAATCGCCCCTGTGAGCGTGTGACCTCAGTGGAGATATTCCTTGAGAGGCGTGCGGCACTGAGGTCGAAATTGGGCAATAAATAACCGACTGGATGAGATCAACTGAGCCCTCGAGCAGGGCGCCTGTGGGAGAAGTGAAATGGACAATGCGCGCTTTGGAGTTTGTGACAATGTTTTGGCGGCGATCGGCCACACGCCTATGGTTCGACTGAATCGAATCGGGGACGGCACGCATCAGTTCTTTGCGAAGGTTGAGTTCTTCAATCCGGGTGGCTCGGTGAAAGATCGCATCGCATTGGCGATCATTGAGGACTTCGAAAAGAAAGGTCAGCTGAAGCCGGGCGGGACTATTGTCGAAGCGACCTCGGGCAACACCGGTGTTGGCTTGGGATTGGTGGCCTTGTTGAAAGGCTACAAATGCGTGTTCGTCATGCCGGAGAAGATTTCAGAGGAGAAGCGGGCCGTGCTTCGCGCCTATGGCGCGCGAGTGGTGATGACTCCAACCGGTCTTGAGCCCGACGATCCGAATTCGCACTACTCGGTGGCGGCGCGAATCGTGAAAGAGACGCCCGGAGCTGTGTTGGCCAATCAATACCACAATCCTGCAAATCCTCAGGTTCATTATCGAACGACGGGTCCTGAAATTTGGAAGCAGATGCAGGGTGAGATCGACGTTTTCGTCGGCGGCATGGGCACGGGTGGAACTTTGTCGGGCGTGGGTCGCTACTTGAAGGAGCAGGCTCAAGCTGCGGGTCGCGAAGTGAAGAATGTCTGCGCGGACCCTTATGGCTCGATTCTCTTTGACTTGTTTTATCACAAAGAAGTTCGCGATCCGGCGCATTCTTACCTCGTCGAGGGAATCGGCGAGGACATGTTGCCGGAGAACGTGCATTTTGACGTGCTCGACGATTTTGTTCGCGTCGACGACAAGGAGAGCTTCGAGGCCACGCGCGAGCTTGCGCTGAAGGAGGGCCTGTTGTGCGGGCCTTCATGTGGGGCGGCGCTGGCGGCGGCCGTGAAATATTCGAAGACCCTGAAGAAGCCTTCCAAGATCGTGGTCATGTTGCCTGATGGCGGACGGTCCTACTTGAGCAAGGCTTTCAATGATGAGTGGCTCAAAGCCAACAAGCTGATCTGAGGTGAGCGATGGAGAAAAATTGGTCGTCGAAGGACTTTAGTTTCGAAACGCGGGCGATCCATGCGGGCCAAGAGCCAGATCCGTCGACAGGCGCGATCATGACTCCCGTGTACCTGACTTCCACTTATGTGCAGGAGTCTCCGGGCGTGCATCGCGGCTATGAATACAGTCGCACGCACAATCCCACGCGCAAGGCTTACGAAGCTTGCTTGGCGAATCTCGAAGGCGGACGCCACGGCTTCGCGTTCGCCTCGGGCTGCGCGGCCTCGACCACGGCTTTGCATCTGCTGAAGGCTGGCGATCATGTCATCGCGGGCGATGATATGTACGGCGGTACTTTTCGTCTGATGGACAAGGTGATTCGCCACAACGGCGTGCAGTTCAGCTATGTGGATTTGACTCGCGTGGAGAACTTCACGGCGGCTTTGAGGCCAGAGACCAAGATGGTGTGGCTTGAAACGCCGACCAACCCGACGTTGAAATTGGTGGACATCGCGGCGATCGCGAAACTCGCGCGCGCCAAAGGCATCATCACCGTCGTCGACAACACTTTCATGAGCCCCTACTTTCAGCGCCCGATCGAGTTGGGCGCAGATTTGGTGCTGCACTCGGCGACCAAATATATTGGTGGCCACTCGGATATGGTGGGCGGTGCCTTGGTGACCTCGAGTGATGAATTGGCGCAGCGCTTGGCATTTTTGTCGAACTCGATGGGCGGCATTGCTTCGCCCTTTGACTCATTCTTGGCGATGCGCTCGCTGAAAACTCTCGGCGTGCGCATGCGCGCCCACGATGCCAACGCGCGCGAGGTCGCGGCATTCCTCGAAAAACATCCACGCGTGGACCGCGTGATTTATCCGGGCTTGCCCTCGCATCCTCAGCATGCTTTGGCGCGCGAGCAGATGTCGGGCTTTGGCGGCATGCTCACGATGTTCATCAAAGGCGGCATGCCGGAAGCGCGAAGAATGCTGGAGAATGTCCGCGTCTTCGCTTTGGCTGAGAGTTTGGGTGGCGTGGAATCTTTGATTGAGCATCCGGCCATTATGACTCATGCCAGCGTCCCGGCGGAAACGCGTGCGGCGCTTGGAATTGATGACCGCCTCATTCGCCTGTCGGTCGGGATTGAGGATGTGCGGGATTTGATTCGCGATCTCGAGAATGCGTTGAAGTAGGGGCAGGAGTTTGACTTTACGGGGGTGGCTGCGCTACCCCTAAGTCCCTCATTCCGAAGTGGTCAGGTAGCTCAGTCGGTAGAGCAATGGACTGAAAATCCATGTGTCGGCGGTTCAATTCCGTCCCTGACCACCAGTTTTCTTACTATTCCGGGCATGTTGAATTTCTGTTCCAGTTGCGTTGATTGGGTCAGGGACGCGTTGAGCCCGGCTCGAGTCCGCAGGAGCTCTCTTACGATTTAACGCGACGCCTTCTCGGCGCCGCGGATTTTTGCCTCATCTTGGTCGTTAACAATGTGGAAAGCACAATCCAGTGGCCCTGCGACAGTTTGTTCTGTCCTATCCTTAACATTTCGTATACTTAGGACTCCGCGCAATACTTCATTCGTCGGTGGCCCATGCGAGTCGATTTGCTCAGTGAACTCGAAAAGAATCCCTTTGTGTTGGCCCCCATGGCGGGGATCACGGATTGTGCATTTCGAAACATGATGCGCCGTTTGGGTTGTGGCGTGGTGGTGACCGAATTGGTGTCCGCCACCGGCATTGAATATGCGAGTCGCAAGACGCATCAGTTGATGGAGTTTACGGACGAGCAGCGGCCTGTCGGCATTCAACTGTTTGGCGAGGATCCGGAGATTGTCGGTCGTGCGGCGAAAGTTGTGGAAGATCGCGGTGCGGACTTTGTGGATCTCAATTTTGGTTGTCCAGTTCCCAAAGTGGTGAAGAAGGGCGCGGGCTCGGCGATTTTGCGTGATTTGCAGGCTGTCGCGGAGATGTTTCGAGGCGTGCGAGCGGCGACGTCATTGCCTGTGACGGTCAAGATTCGCACGGGATGGGACGAGAGTTCGCGCAATGCGGTTGAAGTGGCGCGAATTGCCTATGAGGAAGGCCTGACTTGGGTGGCGATTCATGGGCGCACGCGCGCGGCGGGGTATTCGGGTTTGGCGGACTGGGATTTCATCGCCGATGTGAAGGCGAAGTCGAAGATTCCGATTTTAGGTAATGGTGACATCGTCACGGCCGAGATGGCGGTGCGACGCCTGCGCGAAACTGGCGTGGATGGTGTGTTGATCGGGCGAGGCTGCCTGAAAAATCCGTGGATCTTCCGGCAAGCCTTGGGAATTTTGCGTGAGGGACAGGCGCCTGAGGTTGAAAGAGATTTTGGCGGGCTATTTGCGCAGCTGAAGTCGGAGCTCCATCGCGTGGCTGAGGATCGCGTCGTCATGCTTCAAATCAAAAAATTTGCGGCGTGGTACTCGAGCGGGTATCCTGGCGCCTCGAATTTTCGAAGGACGATCTTTCAAGTCGAGTCGCTTGAAGACACGATGCGAACGGTGGCCGAATACTTTGATGGAATCCGTGAACTCATTCAGGCGGATACGAGCAGTGAAGCTTTTTTGATGGGTGGCCACGGATAAATTGCCCGCGATGCGGGCTCGCGGAAAATCAAATCGGAAAAGTCGATGGGTGATGTTGAGACTACGGCGTTGAGTGAGCCGTTAGGCCAACGGTGGAAATTTGAGGGTGTCTTAATTTTGATACGAGTTTGAAAAAGCCAGAGCGATAAGGACGTGTATGGAAAATATCTCAGCAAACAAAATTCGGAATATTGCGATCATCGCACACGTCGACCACGGCAAAACGACGCTCGTGGATCACTTGCTTCGGCAAAGCGGACTTTGGCGCTCCAATGAACAAGTCGAAGAGCGCGTGATGGACTCGATGGATCTTGAGCGTGAGCGCGGGATCACCATCGCGGCAAAGAACGCGTCGTTCTTTTACAAGGACTACAAGGTCAATATCGTCGATACGCCCGGGCACTCGGACTTCGGTGGTGAGGTGGAGCGAATTCTGAATATGGTCGACGGCGCCGT
>ERZ761609.693-NODE-693-length-36629-cov-28.604090_pt1 | contig 36629 bp, 28 predicted proteins | sample MGYA00511163_ERZ761609 | MGnify/ENA primary metagenome ERZ761609 (study PRJEB28899, sample SAMN02445070) | bioreactor sludge metagenome | biome: EBPR sludge | place: Australia: Brisbane, Thorneside Wastewater Treatment Plant | collected 2011-12-16 ...
CTGTGGCTGGTGCGCTGCGCCACCCGCCGCGCCATGCTGATCGACGATGCCTGCACCGAGTATGCCGAACTGGCGCCGCTCGAACCCAATGCCGCCGATCGGGCTTACTACCATTTCGTCACCCTGCGCTGGGAAGCCGTCGCAACGGCCCAGCTGCCCAGCCAGCACCGCGATCTGGTGAGCGCAACGGCCGGCAAGCGGCACCAGGTGCTCGGCAGTATCGAGGATCCGCTGGCGCGCCTGCTCGACGCCAGCCTGCTGGTGCTGCGCCGGGAAGCCGATGCCGCCACGCTGGCGCTGGCCGCGGAAACCGCTTCCGCCCAGGGCTGGCGGCAACCCCTGCTGACCTACCTGAAGCTGCAGGAAAAACAGGCCGTGGCCCGGGGCGACACCGCTGAACAGGCCCGGCTTGCCAGACGCATCCAGCTGGTCGAGCAGAGCCTCGCGCCGGGCGACAAATAAAACCCGCCTTCAAACGCGGGCCATCGCTACATTCCTCGACCGCATTCTTGCGCCGCATTGGGTGGCGACGCGGGCGGCGCCGGGTTTGCGCGGCAACCGGGCGGGCACGCCTGCTGGGCCGCATTGACAAGCCTGCACGGCATGATTAACGTGCAGCCTCGGAGAATTTCTTCTTCGTACATACAAATAAGTTGTAACCCAACACTCAATCAATAAAAGGAGGAGGTACCATGAAATACACGTCAATCGCACTGGCCGCCCTGGCAGCATTCGCCACCGCTGCGCACGCTGCACCCGCCATGATGTCCACCGAGTGGACCGCGCAGGCTTGCGACGCCTGGAACAAGGACGCAGCCCTGACCGGCGGCCTGGGCGACAAATGGATCAAGAACGACAAGGAACGCGGCTACAAGATCATTCACCTGTACCGCACCGACTGCGGCGAGGCAACCCAGACGGAACTGAAGATCGTCCACAAGGACGGCAAAGCCATGTGCGTCTACGGTGGCGCGGTGCAGAACGCCAAGATGGATCACGCGGTCGACTACACCATGCACGCCACCACCGAACGCTGGAATGAAATGGGTGCGGGCGAATACGGCCCGATGAAGGCGATGATGTTCGGCCGCCTCAAGTTCACCGGCCCGAAAATGGAAGCCATGAGCGTGATGGGGCCGTTCGAGGCCTTCCTGCGGCTGCCGGGCAAAATTCCCGGCGACCAGGCCTGCCCTGCCAAGTAAGCTTGCCGCAGGCGTAAAAAAGCCGGGAAGACTCCCGGCTTTTTTACGCCGCTACATCAGGGGATATTGCCAGGCACATGACCGAAAACCGGTTCGGCAGATCCCCCGCCGTTCGCTCAAGTCGAGGAGTCTCCATTCACCAGCTTGGTGAGAAGCGAGGCCAGTCGGCGGATCTCGGCATCCGTCAGCGATCGGCGCATCCAGTCGCCTATAACCGTATGCAGTTCCGACATCGTCTTCTCCAGAACAGGCATCGCCTGAGCGGCGAGCGCAACGGGCTTGACGCGGCGGTCGGCGTCCTGCATCGAGCGGGTGACCAGGCCCCGCGCTTCCAGTTGTCGCAACACCTTGGTCAGCCCGCCGGAGGTGATCAACACCGTGCGTTGAATATCCGACGGCGTCAGCGCATGGGGCGGCGGGGTGCGGCGCAGGCTGGCCAGCACATCGAATTCAGCCGAACTCAAGCCGTTGGCGGCCATGACCCTGGCCGCGCGGGAATGTTGCGCCGTGTAGGCCTGCGCAAGGGCGAGCCCCAATGGCAGCATCTGCGCATCGTAGGATTCAGGCCAGTGCTGGCGATGCATCTCAAGGGGATTGGTGATTCTTTCAGCCATGTCGGGGCGCTTACTCATGGAGCGATAATACAATTAATTATCTTGCTAGATAGATAATAATGCAATATGCTTTATCGGCTGAAGCGGCTATCAATGCTAGTGATCATACAGGTACGCCGTTTTGCCGCCCTGCTTCAAGCCCTGCAGCACGAATAAACGAATGCGCTCCATCCTATCCAACGTCCACCAAGGCCAAGACCGATGATTGCCCATCCCGAGCCCGCCCTCAGCCCCCTCCAACAAGGATTATCCATGTCCAAGCCGGCCAGCCTCGTGCTGCTGAGTGCCCTATTGCTTGCGGCCTGCGGCAAAACGGAACCTGGCGCCGCCCCCGCTGCCCCTGCCGTGACGGTGGTGACGGTGCAGCCCGAGTCGGTGCCGGTGACAGCCGAACTGCCTGGGCGCACGTCGCCTTATCTGGTGGCCGAATTGCGGCCGCAGGTGAGCGGCATCGTCAAGCAGCGCTTGTTCAAGGAGGGCAGCGATGTCAAGGCGGGCCAGGTGCTGTACCGGATCGATCCGGCAACGTATCAGGCGGCCTACGACAGCGCCCAGGCCAATCTGGCGCGGGCCCAAGCGAATCTGGAGGCGGCGCGGCTGAAGGCTGTGCGTTACGCCGATCTGGTGAAAATCGAGGCGGTGAGCGCTCAGGCCAACGAAGAAGCACAGGCCGCACAGAAGCAGGCCCAGGCTGATGTCGGCACGGCGAAGGCGGCACTCGACAAGGCGCGCGTCGATCTCGACTTCACCCGTGTCACGTCGCCGATTGCCGGACGCATTGGCCGTTCGACTGTGACGGCGGGGGCACTGGTTACCGCGAACCAGCAAGCAGCGCTCGCCACGGTGCAGCAACTCGACCCGATCTATGTCGACGTGACGCAGTCCAGTGCGAAGCTGCTGGGCCTGAAACGCGATCTCGAATCCGGTAAGCTGCAGCGAGCGACGGGCAATACTGTACCGGTGCAACTGGTGCTGGAAGACGGTAGCGTCTACGGTGCCGAAGGCCGGCTGGCGTTCTCGGAAGTATCTGTCGACGAAGGCACCGGCAGCGTGACGCTGCGCGCGGTGTTTCCCAATCCGAAGGGTGATTTGTTGCCCGGCATGTATGTTCGCGCACGCCTGACGCAGGGCGTGAATCGCGCTGCCATGCTGGTGCCGCACGCGGCGGTCAGCCGCACGCCGCGCGGCGAGGCGCAGGTGATGGTGGTGAACGGCGAGGCCAAGGTCGAGGCGCGCAGCGTCAAGGCGGAGCAATCGGTCGGCGACAAATGGGTGGTGACCGGGGGCCTGGCTGCCGGCGACCGCGTCATCGTCGAAGGCTTGCAGAAGGTGAAACCGGGCGCGCCGGTGCAGGCGCAGGAAGCCGCTGCTGCAGCGGTGCCCGCAGCGGCCGCGGCGAAGTGAGGTAACGCACCATGGCCCGCTTTTTCATCGACCGGCCCATCTTCGCGTGGGTCATCGCCATCGTCATCATGCTCGCCGGCGGGCTGTCCATCCTGACGCTGCCGGTGTCGCAGTATCCGGCCATCGCGCCGCCCACCGTCGCCATCAACGCCTTCTATCCCGGTGCCTCGGCGAAGACGGTGGAAGACTCCGTTACCCAGATCATCGAGCAGAAGATGACCGGCCTCGACAACCTACTCTACATGAGCTCGTCGTCCGACTCCTATGGCCGCGCCACGACCACGCTGACCTTCGACGCCGGCACCGACCCCGACATCGCCCAGGTGCAGGTGCAGAACAAGCTGCAGATCGGTCTGCCACTGCTGCCGCTGGCGGTGCAGCAGCAGGGTGTGCAGGTGGCGAAATCGACGCTCAACTTCCTCCTGGTGCTCGGCTTCGTCGCCAAGGACGACAGCCTGAGCCGGGAAGATCTCGCCGACTTCCTTACCGCCACGGTGCAGGATCCGCTGTCGCGGGTGACCGGCGTCGGCGAGGTGCAGGTGTTCGGCGCCCAGTACGCCATGCGCATCTGGCTCGACCCGGCCAAACTGACCAATTTCAAGCTTACGCCGGCCGACGTGCAGGCCGCGCTGCGGGCGCAGAACGCCCAGGTCTCGGCCGGCCAGCTCGGCGGCACGCCGGCGGTCAAGGGTCAGGGCTTCACTGCCTCGATCACGGCGCAGAGCCGGCTGCAGACGGTTGGGCAGTTCGAGCAGATCCTGCTGCGCAGTTCGGCGCAGGGGGGCGAAGTGCGCCTCAAGGACGTCGCCCGCGTTGAGATCGGTGCCGAGAACTACGGCATCGTCGGCCGCTACAACGGCCAGCCCGCCTCCGGCATCGGCATCAAGCTCGCCGCCGGCGCCAACGCGCTCGAAACGGCGGATGCGGTGCGTGCCAAGGTCGAGCAGATGAAGCCCTACTTTCCCGCCGGCATCGAGGTCGTGGTGCCCTACGACACCACGCCCTTCGTCAAGCTCTCCATCATGGGTGTGGTGCAGACGCTGGCTGAAGCGATTCTGCTGGTGTTCCTGGTGATGTACCTGTTCCTGCAGAACTTCCGCGCCACCATCATTCCGACCATCGCCGTGCCGGTGGTGCTGCTCGGCACCTTCGGCGTGATGGCGGCGTTCGGCTTCTCGATCAACACGCTGACCATGTTCGGCCTGGTACTCGCCATCGGCCTGCTGGTCGACGACGCCATCGTGGTAGTCGAGAACGTCGAGCGCGTGATGAGCGAGGAAGGCCTGTCGCCGAAGGAGGCGACCAAGAAGTCGATGGGCCAGATCACCGGCGCGCTTGTTGGCATCGGCCTGGTGCTGTCGGCCGTGTTCATTCCGATGGCCTTCTTCGGCGGCTCGACCGGCGTCATCTACCGCCAGTTTTCGATCACTATCGCAGCAGCGATGGGGCTGTCGGTCCTGGTGGCGATCGTGTTCACGCCGGCGCTGTGCGCAACGATGCTGAAGCCGATCGAAAAGGGCCATGAACACGGCGAGGGAGGCTGGTTTTCCGGCTTCTTCCACTGGTTCAACGGCATGTTCACCCGCAACACCGCGCGCTATGAATCGGCTGTCGGCAAGATCCTGCAGCGCAGCTTCCGTTTCCTGGCGATCTATGCCGTGATCATCGGCGTGCTGGCGCTGTTGTTCATGCGCATGCCGACCTCCTTCCTGCCTGAGGAGGACCAGGGCGTGATGTTCACCCAGATCATGCTGCCCGCCGGTGCGACCCAGGAACGTACCGTCGAGGTGTTGAAGAAAGTCGAGCATCATTTCCTCGTGAACGAGAAGGACAACGTAAGGTCGCTCTTCACCGCAGCCGGCTTCAGCTTCGGCGGCAGCGGCCAGAACATGGGCCTCGGCTTCGTCGGCATGAAGGACTGGGACGAACGCCATGAACCGGGACAGGACGTGAAATCGGTTGCCGGCCGCGCGATGGCTGCGTTTTCGCAAATCCGCGAGGCGATGGTGTTTGCCTTCGTGCCGCCGGCGGTGATCGAACTCGGCACCGCGAGCGGATTCAACGTCCAGTTGCAGGATCGCGCCGGTCTCGGCCACGACGCGCTGATCGCGGCGCGCAACCAGTTCCTCGGCATGGCCGCGCAGGACACGCGCCTGGTGGGCGTGCGCCCGAACGGCCAGGACGATGTCGCCGAGTACCAGCTCGACATCGACCATGCCAAGGCGGGGGCGCTCGGTGTGGCGGTGGCGGACATCAACGACACCCTCGCCACCGCCTGGGGCGGCACCTACGTCAACGACTTCATCGACCGCGGCCGCATCAAGAAGGTGTATCTGCAGGCCGACGCCGAGGCGCGCATGAAGCCGGAGGACCTGGCCAAATGGTACGTGCGCAACAAGCAGGGTGACATGGTGCCGCTGTCGGCGTTCACGACCGCGCACTGGGCCTACGGCTCGCCGCGGCTGGAGCGCTACAACGGCCAGCCGTCGGCCGAACTGCAAGGCCAGGCTGCGCCCGGCCTGTCGTCGGGCGAGGCGATGGCGGCGGTCGAGGAAATCATTGCCAGGCTGCCGCCCGGCATCGGCTACGAATGGACCGGCACCTCGTTCGAAGAGCGCCGCAGCGGTTCGCAGGCACCGGCGCTGTATGCGCTGTCGCTGCTGGTGGTGTTCCTGTGCCTGGCGGCACTCTATGAAAGCTGGTCGGTTCCGTTCGCCGTCATGCTGGTGGTGCCACTCGGCGTACTCGGCGCGCTGCTCGCCGCGTCCGGGCGCGGCCTGTCGAACGACGTCTACTTCCAGGTCGGCCTGCTGGCCACCATCGGCCTGTCGTCGAAAAACGCCATCCTGATCGTGGAATTCGCCAAGGCGCAGATGGAACAGGAAGGCAAGGACCTGATCACCGCAACACTGGAGGCAGTACGTATGCGGCTGCGCCCGATCCTGATGACCTCGCTCGCTTTCGGCCTCGGCGTGCTGCCTCTGGCGATTGCCAGCGGTGCCGGCTCGGGCAGCCAGAACGCGATCGGCACAGGAGTGCTCGGCGGCACCATCGCCGGCACCGTGCTCGGCCTCTTCTTCATTCCGCTGTTCTACGTGGTGATCAAGCGGATATTCAAGGACAAGCCGCAGGCGTCAGGCGCCGCCCCCGCTGCCGCCCCGCAGGAGACCGAATGATGTTCCCGTTACGCACCCTGGCCATCGCCCTCGCCGCCACCCTGGCGAGCGCCTGCAGCCTGATCCCGGATTACCAGCGCCCCGCGGCGCCGGTGCCGGCAAGCTTTCCCGATGCAACGCAGGCTGCCGCGGCAACACCAGCGGCCGACACCATCGCCTGGCGCGATTACTTCGCCGATGCCCGTCTGCGTGAGGTGATCGCGCTGGCGCTTTCCAACAACCGCGATCTGCGGGTCGCCGCGCTCAACATCGAGAAGGCGCGCGCGCAATACCGCATCCAGCGCGCCGACCTGTTCCCCGCGATCGGCGCCAGCGGCAGCCAGACCACACAGCGCCTGCCGGGCGATCTGAGCAGCAGCGGCGAGGCCGACGTCACCCGCCAGTACAGCGCCACGATAGGCTTTGCTGCCTATGAACTGGATTTCTTCGGCCGCATTCGCAGCCTCAACGCGCAAGCGCTGGAGCTTTACCTTGGCACCGAGGAAGCGCGCCGCAGCGCGCAGATCAGCCTGGTGGCGGAAGTCGCTGGCGCCTGGCTGATCCTCGCTGCCGACCGTGAGCGCCAGGCGCTGGCGCGCAGCACCTACGAGACGCGGCAGAAGTCCTACGATCTGACCCGCCGCAGCTTCGAAGCCGGCGCGGTCTCGGCGCTCGATCTGCACCAGGCGCAGACGCTGCTGGAAAGCGCCCGTGCCGACGTTGCGCGTTACCGCAGCTTCGTCGCGCAGGACGAGAACGCGCTCGCACTCGTCGCCGGTGCACCGGTGCCCGCCGAACTGCTGCCCGCCACGCTCACCGACAGCGTCAGCGCGCTAGCCGAATTGCCGGCCGGCGTCCCTTCCGACGTGCTCGCCCGCCGCCCCGACATCCTGCAGGCCGAACGTGCGTTGCGCGCAGCCAATGCCAGCATCGGCGCCGCACGCGCGGCCTTCTTCCCGAGCATCAGCCTGACCGCTGCCGCCGGTACCGCCAGCAGCACGCTCGGCGGCCTGTTTGACGGCGGATCCGGCACCTGGAGCTTCATGCCGCAGATCCGCATCCCGATTTTCGAGGCTGGCCGCTTGCAGGCGAGCCTCGACGTGGCCGAGGTGCAGCGCGACATCAACGTGGCGCAGTACGAGAAAGCCATCCAGAGCGCGTTCCGCGAAGTGGCCGACGCCCTCGCCGAACGCGCCACCCTCACCGAGCAGCTTGATGCGCGGCGGCGCCTGGTCGAAGCCACCGCAGCCGGCTTTCGCCTGTCGGAAGCGCGCTACAAGGGCGGTGTCGACAGCTACCTCGGACTGCTCGACGCACAGCGTTCACTCTACGGCGCCGAGCTGGACCTGATCGGCGTGCGCCTGTCCGAGGCTGCGAATCGCGTGGCGCTGTACAAGGTGCTTGGCGGCGGCTGGCGATGAGTTGCACCCTCCGCTAGTATCGTTGTGCCGGTTCATGCCGGCGCGGTCCGCGCATGCGCACCGTCATGAATGCGGCCGCAGCATCCCGTCCTGTGCCGAATGGAGCTCGACATGAAACGACTACCTACCTGCTTTCTGTCCCACGGCGGCGGCCCGTGGCCGTACCTCACGGGTGAGCTCCGTGCGCACTATCGCCTGCTCGAAGCATCGCTGCAGGCGCTTGCGCGGGAACTCGGCGACCAACCCCGCGCGGTCCTGATGATATCGGGCCACTGGGAGGCGAGTGAATTCACCGTGATGGCGAGCCCGCGCCCGCCCATGGTCTACGACTACTACGGTTTTCCGGAGCACACCTACCATGTCCGCTACGATGCGCCCGGCTCGCCCGAACTGGCCGGCCGCGTGAAGAATCTGCTCGAAGCGGCGGGCCTCGGAGCCCGGCTCGATGCGAATCGCGGCTTCGATCACGGCTGTTTCACCCCGATGGCCGTGATGTATCCGGAAGCCGACGTCCCCATCGTGCAACTATCGCTGAAGACTGGCTACGACCCGCAAACCCATCTTGCTGCAGGCCGGGCGCTCGCGCCTCTGCGCGACGAAGGCATACTGATCGTCGGCAGCGGCTTGAGTTATCACAATCTGCGGGAGTTCGGCGAGCAGGCCAAGACGGCATCGGAGGCATTCGATGAATGGCTGCAGGAGACCCTCGTGCGCACGCCGCCCGGCCAGCGTTCGCAACGCCTGCTGCAATGGGAACACGCGCCATCGGCCCGGCGCGCCCATCCGCAGGCAGACCACTTGATCCCGCTGATGGTGGCAGTCGGCGCAGCCGAAGACGAAGCGGCCGCCTGCATTTATCACGAGCAGGGCTTCTTCGGCGGCGTAACGGCATCGAGCTTCCGCTTTGGCCACGCTGCGGAATGACGGCTCTTTAGCTGCCGATACCCGCTACTGCTCGAAGATACTCGCGCAATAAAAACATCTGGTCCGGCCGGGCTGGAAACCCAGGGCAATCTCTCCCGCCTCACCCGGTCGCCTCAATGCATCGTACCCTGGGCCGCGTCGAGCGGCCGGCCATTACGGATTTCCTCCGGCGTGGCATCGCGGATGTCCATCACATTCACCAGGCAGGTCACGCTCTGACCGGCCAGCGAGGGATTGCCGTCCAGCCTGAGTTTTCCGTCCTCGATCGAAGTGACGTAAAAAACCTTGGTCTCGCCCGACCCGTTTTCAAACATGACTTCGGCACCAACCCGGCGGAATTGCGGCGGCACATTGTCCAGTTCCTCGACAAATACCAGGCTCTCGTCGCGCAACCCGTACCCCTCCTCGGGCGCCAGCGTGATCTCGACCCGGTCGCCCACCTTGCGGCCCGTTACCGCAGACTCGATCGCCGGCAAAATACCGCTGTTGGCGCCGTGCACAAAGCCGACCGGAATGTCGTGCTGCTCGACGACCATGCCACGCGCATCGAGTATTGAATAGGTGATATATACGAGTTTGTTGTGTGTCACGGTAACCATGCTGTCCCATCCCGAACCGTCAAAGAAAGCGCTGCGCCAAGGCCTCGCTGGAATCTGCGCCGCCTGCTGCCTATGATACCTTCGAAGCCTGCCCCACACACCGCCCGCCATGAAACCACTCAAACACCTGCCCGCCTGGAAAACGCTGGAACAGCACTTCAAGGACATGCGCGCATTCGACATGCGCAGCGCATTCCGCGAAGACGCCCATCGCTTTGAGCATCTGTCGCTGCGCTGCGGCAACCTGCTGCTCGACTACTCGAAGAACCGCGTCACGACGGACACCATGCAGCATCTGATACAACTGGCGCGCGAATCCGATCTGGAGGGCATGCGCAATGCCATGTTCAGTGGCGAGCGCATCAACTTCACCGAGCGGCGTGCGGTGCTGCATACCGCCCTGCGTGCGCCGGTACGCCCGCCGCTGGTGGTGGAAGGCGTGGATGTCGAGCGTGAAGTCGCAGCAGTGCTCAGGCGCATGCAGCGCTTCGTCGAATCGATCCACAACGGCGGCTGGCGCGGCCATACCGGCAAGCCGATCCGCGACGTGGTGAACATAGGCATCGGCGGATCGGACCTGGGGCCGGCCATGGTGTGTTCGGCGCTCGACCATTACGCGCTGGAAAGCGTGCGGGTGCATTTCGTCTCCAACCTCGATCCGGCGCATCTGGCCGGAACCCTGAAGCAGCTCGATCCCGAGACCACCTTGTTCATCGTCGCCTCGAAAACCTTCACCACCCTGGAAACGCTGGCCAACGCCAATTCGGCCAAGGCCTGGCTGCTGGCTGCGCTACGCAGCCCCGCCGCGGTGGCGCGGCATTTCGTGGCGCTGTCGACCAACGCGCAGGCTGTCGAGGCCTTCGGCATCGACCCCGACAACATGTTCATCTTCTGGGACTGGGTGGGGGGACGCTATTCGCTGTGGTCGGCGATCGGCCTGTCGATCGCGCTGCAGATCGGCTGGGGCAATTTCCAGGCGCTCTTGGCCGGCGCCCACGCAATGGACATCCATTTCAGGGAGGCACCGCTGGAAGCCAACATGCCGGTCATCCTTGGCATGCTCGGTATCTGGTACGCCAACTTCTGGGGCACCGACACCTATGGCATCTTCCCCTACGACCAGCGCCTGCGTCTACTGGTGCCGTTCCTGCAGCAGCTCGACATGGAGTCGAACGGCAAGAACGTCAACCGCGCCAACAAGCGGGTCAACTACAACACCGGCCCCATCGTGTGGGGCGCCCCGGGCACCAACGGCCAGCACGCGTTCTTCGAACTGGTGCACCAGGGCACGCGGCTGATTCCGACCGACTTTCTGGCAGCCGCGGTCAACCCCACCCCACTTGCCGACCAGCACGAGTGGCTGCTGGCCAACTGCCTGGCGCAGACCGAAGCGTTGTTGAAAGGCAAGTCGCGCGCGGTGGCCGAAGCCGAACTGATCACCCAGGGCATGGGCCGCGAGGCCGCGCGTGCGCTGGCGCCGCACAAGGTATTCCCGGGCAACCGTCCCAGCAACACTCTGCTCTACCAGAAGCTCGATCCGCACACGCTGGGCATGCTGCTCGCGCTTTACGAACACAAGGTGTTCGTGCAGGGCGTGATCTGGCAGATCAACAGCTTCGACCAGTGGGGCGTCGAGCTCGGCAAGCAGCTGGCGCCGCCGATCCGCGCCGCACTGAGTTCGGTGCGTGCGATCGGCGAACACGACGGCTCCACCCTCGGATTGATCGCCGACATCCGCCGGCGGCGCGGCCTCAGTACCTGACGCGCACGCGGTAGTTGAGCGTCGCCCTGCCCTCGGCCGGCACCGGCACCCGCCATTCGGCAGTGCCGGCAGTCGCCTTGGTGTGCGGCTGCGATTCGGAGAGCATCGTCCAGTCGCCCGGCATCGGCTCGCGCACCGTGACGATGACCGCTTCCGGCTTGGCATTCTTCAGCACGATCTCGTAGGCCGACTCGAACACGTAGTTGGTGCGGCCGGTGCCGGCGAGTTTCCTGAAGTCAGTCTGCTTCCTGTCGGCGGTGACGTCGAAGGCGTCGCCCAGCTTGAGGCGTACGGTCTCGTTCTTCGGCGTGTGGTCGATACGATCCTCGCCGACAAACTGCGCGTTGCCCTGGCTGTCCTTCTTGTAGACCCGGACGACTCCCCTGGGCAGCGGCACGCCCAGACCTTCGCCCTTGTTGTCGAATTCGACGAACACGCCCACCTTGATTTTCTGTCCCAGCTCGCCGTGTTGACCCGAGTAGTAATAAGCCGCGCCTTCGAGCAGGAACGCCTTCTTCAGCGGTACCCGGCCGGTCGACATCAGCGCCACCTGCTTGGTCTGGTTTTCCGCCAGCGTGGTGGGACGTTGCAGCGTGTAGAGGTGATATTCGAACAGGGATTCCTGCTGCATCTCGGCAGCGTCGGCCGTTTTCGCTGCCATCGCCATTGTCGCGCGCGGCACCGGCTGGGCATCGCGCACCCGGTTGAGATCGCCCGCCACCAGTTGCAGTTTGGCGTTGGGATAGGCTGCGCCGCTCTGGTTGGTCAGCGTCACCCAGCCGTTGAGATCCATCCGGTCGTCAGCGGCATTGAGCTCGGCGACATAATCGGCCCGCCACGACAGCCCGCCGGTCAGATAGGACAATTCCAGATCCTGTACACCCGCCGACGGACTGTTCAGCGAGATGACGAGAGTGGGCTTGTCGCGCAGGGTGTCGGGCACGCCTGCAAACGCCAGCCGTCCCGGCATGCCGGTTTCGATGCGATCGGCGAATTTGAGCACCACGCCGCCGTTGGCCGCCAGCACCTTCGCCGTTTCGCGGGTTTCCGCGCCGCTGGCGGGGTGAGTGCGAATAACGCCGACCTCGCGTCCGATGTATTTTTCGAGCAGCTTTTGCGGCGTCAGCAAATCGAAATCGAAGTTCTGCTCCAGCAAGCGGAATCCGGCGGGGCTCGACACATTGCGCAGCTGAGCCGTCTCCGGGCGCATCTGCGCCGAGACTTCGCGCCACGCCAGCCGGTTGAAGTCGCGCGCGAGCCCGACCCGCCGCGCATCCTTCACCAAAGCCAGATTGTCGTTGTAGATGGTGACCGCGACGCCCTGCTGATCGGCGGACGTACTGCCGATCTCACCGCCCGACGCGCCCCAGCCTGGCTGAGAAGTGGCAAGCAGCCCGGCCATCATTGCATTCAGCAGCAGCTTCTTCGTCATGTCGTCTCCTTCATGTTTTGCGGCAACCGGCATGATGCCCGATACACACGGAAAATAGTTCGCAGCGCTAGAATGGCCGAACACATTTTGCACTGACAGCCATGAGCGCAGACGATCTCCATCCATCCCGCATAGTCGGCGGCGGCATCAATACCCGCGAATCCGAGCAGCCCGTGGTGGTGACGCAAATGCTGGGTATCGCCAGCAGCAACCCGGTTCGCGAGGAAGCCCTGCGGGAGCGCTTCCTGTCGTTCGATCCGCTGTTCGACGCCAACTCCAGCCTGGTCGCCCACCAGCTGGTGCTGCGCGGACGCATCGCTGCCGCCGACGCGCCGCCCGAACTTCGGCAAATGGACGAGGACATGTTGCTGACCGGCCTGTATTCGCTGACGCGGGACGGCCTGACCACTGAATTGCCGCTGCTGGTGCGGATCAGCGCAGACGTGCTGTTCAGCGACATCCCCCAGCAACTCGATCACCGTCAGCTGATCTGGTGCGTAAGCCTTGATAACGAACAGCATCTGGCGCGCGCCCTCGCGCTGCAGGACGCCGGACTGACGTTCTGCCCCAGCCTCAACCGCGGCCACGCGATAGTGCAGGACAGCGCTTCCGCCTGGCGCTATCTGGCCTGCCGCGCCGACGACATTCCACCCGCAGTGCCTGCGCGCCTGATCGTGGAGGGGGCACGGCACATCCACCCCCAGATCCACTGGCCTGCCAACGCCTGGTTCAAAGGTAGCCTGTTTTCGGGCGACACCCAGCCTGCTGTCCATACCTACGAGCAGGCCGTACAACTCGACTTGCTGGCTATCGCGCTACGCCATTCGCTCGATACGCTGATCCAGTTTTTCCGGCTGAACCCGGACATGGCGCCACGCCTGCTCGCGATCGCCAATTCACCGATCGGCGGTCTGAGCCGTCCCGCCGAATCGGTCGCCCATGCACTGATCATGCTGGGTCCCCAGCGCGCCACCCGCGTGGCGATACTGCTGGCCCTGACCGGCAAGCAGCCGGGCGACGCCACGCGCCACTATGCCGTGACCGCGCTCACACGTGCACTCTTCATGGGCAAAGTCACGCGTCTGGGCGCACCGGCTGAGAGCGCTGCCGCCGCATTCGAGATCGGCCTGCTGTCGGCCGCCCCCCATGCGCTGTCGCTACCGCTGGAGGCGCTGATCCGCAAGCTGGGGCTGGCGGCGACCAGTGCACGGGCCTTGAGCGCACACCCCTCCCCTGAAGGTGCCATGCTGCAATTGGCGCACGCCTGCGAAAACAACGATGCCGAGGTACTGGCCCGCTATGCGCAGCAGCTGGATATCCCGCTGCATCAGATTTCGGTAGCCTACCTGGATGCCCTGATCGCGGCCTCGGCGCTCGACACAGCATTGCATTGAAGCAGCGTAAAATGGCGGTTTTGTCCGCGCGCCCGTTCCATGCATCCCACCCTGGTTTTCGACATTGAAACGATCCCTGACCTCGCCGGATTCGCCGCGGTCAACGGCATAGACGAAGCGGCGCTCCCGCACGCCGAACTCACCGAACTGGCACTGCTGAACCGCCGCCAGAAAACCGGCGGCGACTTCATGCCACATCACCTGCACCGCATCGTCGCCATATCCTGCGTGCTCAGAAGCGGCGACCAGCTCAAGGTATGGTCGCTAGGCGAGCCCGGCAGCAGCGAGGCCGAACTGATCCAGCGCTTCTACGACGGCATCGAGCGCTATACCCCGCAGTTGGTGTCATGGAACGGCGGCGGCTTCGACCTGCCGGTGCTGCACTACCGCAGCCTGATCCATGGCGTGGCGGCGGCACGCTACTGGGACTGGGGCGACGACGACAAGGACTTCAAGTGGAATAACTATCTGAGCCGCTACCACACCCGCCATCTGGATTTGATGGACGTGCTGGCGATGTACCAGCCGCGTGCCAATGCGCCGCTCGACCAGATGGCCAAGCTGTGCGGTTTTCCCGGCAAGCTGGGAATGGACGGCTCGAAAGTGCTGGAGGCCTTTCAGCAGGGGGAAATCGAGGCCATCCGCAATTACTGCGAAACCGACGTGATGAACACCTGGCTGGTCTATCTGCGCTTCCAGAAAATACGCGGCACGCTCTCCGAATCGGCCTACGCCGCCGAGATCGAACTTGCACGCAGCACCGTGCAGGCCCACCCTGCCCCGCACTGGCAGGAGTTCCTGGCAGCCTGGGCATGAATCCCATCGTCGACATCCTCTCCCTCGACCACGAGGGCCATGGCGTGGCGCGCATCGACGGCAAGGTCACCTTCGTCGACGGCGCCCTGGCGGGCGAACGCGCGGAAATATCGGTCTACCGCAAGCATGCCAAATACAATTCGGCCAACGCGGTCGCCATCCTCGGCGCCAGCGCCCAGCGTGCCGCGCCGCGCTGCCGCTATTTCGGCCGCTGCGGCGGCTGCTCGATGCAGCATCTGGAGGCCAGCGCCCAGGTTGCCGCCAAGCAGCGCGTGCTGGAAGAAAGCCTCGCCCGCATCGGCAAGGTCCGCCCCGACGTCATCCTGTCCGCCCTGCACGGCCCCAGCTGGGGCTATCGCCACCGCGCGCGGCTATCGTCGCGTCTGGTCGACAAGAAAGGCGGCGTGCTGGTCGGCTTCCACGAAAAACGCTCCAGCTTCATTGCCGACATGGCGAGCTGCGAGATCCTCACGCCCGATGTCTCGGCGCTGATCCAGCCGCTGCGCGAGTTGATCGTGCAGTTGTCGAACGCCGACCGCACCCCGCAGATCGAAGTCGCCGTCGGCGAACACGTCACCGTGCTGGTGTTCCGCCTGCTTGAGCCATGGAGCGACGAGGACGCCGCCAAAGTGCGCAGCTTCGCCGAACGCCACCGCGTGCAGGTGTGGGAGCAGAAAAAAGGCCCCGACACCGCGCGCCCATTCTGGCCGGACATTGCGCCCGAACTCAGCTACAGCCTGCCGGAGTTCGGCCTCGTCATGCCTTTCAGGCCGACCGAATTCACCCAGGTCAACACCGCCATCAACCGCGCCCTGGTCGGCCGCGCACTGCGCCTGCTGCAGCCCCAGGCCGGCGAGCGCATCGCGGACCTGTTCTGCGGCCTGGGCAATTTCACCCTGCCGATCGCCAGCAGCGGCGCCGAGGTGCTCGGCATCGAAGGCAGTGCCGAACTGGTTGCCCGCGCGCGTGAAAACGCCCTGCGCAACCGCCTGCCCAATGCCCGCTTCGCGGTCGACAATCTGTTCGAGATGACGCCGGAAAAATTCGCCGTCCTCGGGCATTTCGACAAATTGCTGATCGATCCGCCGCGTTCCGGTGCCATCGAGGTCGTCAAATCCCTGCCTGACAGCGGCGGGCCGCAGCGCATCGTCTACGTCTCGTGCGATCCTGCCACGCTGGCGCGCGACGCCGAGGTGCTGGTGCACCTCAAGGGCTACCGGCTCGAAGCGGCAGGCGTCGCCAACATGTTCCCGCACACGGCGCATGTGGAGTCGATTGCGCTATTCCAGCGCTAATCCATTAAACTCACGCGCTTAACTCATTATCGAAAACCATGGCACTCATCGTACAAAAATACGGCGGCAGCTCGGTCGCCAACGTCGAACGTATCCGCGCAGTAGCCGAACGCGTAGCCAAATTCAAGATGCTCGGGCATCAGGTGGTGGTGGTGCTCTCGGCCATGTCGGGGGAGACCAACCGGCTGATTGCGCTGGCCAAACAGATTCAGTCCACCCCCGACCCGCGCGAGCTGGACGTGATGGTATCCACCGGCGAGCAGGTCACCATTGCGCTCCTGGCGATGGCGCTGAAAGACCTGGGCCTGAAAGCGAAAAGCTACACCGGCGCGCAGGTGCGCATCCTCACCGACAATGCCTTCACCAAGGCACGCATTCTGTCGATCGACGAATCCAGGATGCGCGCCGACCTGGATTCCGGCCATGTGGTCGTGGTCGCCGGCTTCCAGGGAGTCGACGAACAGGGCAACGTCACCACGCTGGGGCGCGGCGGTTCCGACACCACCGGCGTGGCGCTGGCAGCCGCGCTCAAGGCTGACGAATGCCAGATCTACACTGATGTCGACGGCGTCTACACCACCGATCCGCGCATCGTGCCCGAGGCGCGCCGGCTGAAGACCATCACCTTCGAGGAAATGCTGGAAATGGCGAGCCTCGGCTCCAAGGTGCTGCAGATCCGCTCGGTCGAGTTTGCCGGCAAATACAAGGTCAAACTGCGGGTGCTGTCCAGCTTTCAGGACGAAGGCGACGGCACGCTCATCACATTCGAGGAAGACGACAACATGGAACAGGCCATCATCTCCGGCATTGCATTCAACCGCGACGAAGCCAAGATCACCGTGGTCGGCGTGCCCGACCACCCCGGCATCGCCTACCAGATTCTCGGTCCGGTGGCCGATGCCAACATCGACGTCGACATGATCGTGCAGAACGTGGGGCACACCCATACCACCGACTTCACCTTCACCGTGCACCGCAACGACTTCGCCAAGGCGATGGACATCGTCAAGGTAACCGCGGCCAGCATCGGCGCACGCGAGGTCACCGGCGACGACAAAATCGCCAAAATCTCCATCGTCGGCGTCGGCATGCGCTCGCACGTCGGCATTGCCCGCAAGATGTTCGAGACCCTGTCGGTCGAAAACATCAACCTGCAGATGATCTCCACGTCCGAGATCAAAATCTCGGTCGTGGTCGAAGACAAATACATGGAACTCGCCGTGCGCGCACTGCATCAGGCGTTCGAGCTGGACAAAGCCACAGCCTGAGGTGGCGTTCGTCCGCGCATTCCGCTACAATGCGCGGCGGTTCGGAGACGTGGCCGAGTGGTTGAAGGTACTCCCCTGCTAAGGGAGCATGCGGGCTTAAACCTGCATCGAGGGTTCGAATCCCTCCGTCTCCGCCAAATAATTATGTGTCTTTGCCCCTGCCATCGACGCAAAAACTGCGTATAATGCGCAACCTTCAAAGCGCCCGTAGCTCAGCTGGATAGAGTACTTGGCTACGAACCAAGGGGTCAGGAGTTCGAATCTCTTCGGGCGCACCACATACCAGAAAGGCCGGTTCCATCAAGGAGCCGGCCTTTTTGCATTCCAGCCGCGGGAATGAATCCATGGCACCAGAGACGCGAACCGAATTCCTGATGTCCCGATTCATCTCTTCGGACACGCCCATTCAAAAAGCCCGCAGCGGAGCTTTTTCGTTTTCACATCCACAACCTTCATAGGCCTGCTTCATAGGCCTGCGCGCGACAAAGTTCGCGCCACGTGCGGGCCGACGCGCTGTGCGCGGTCCGGTATCCACCAACAATTCGCTTCCCGCCGGATTGCACGGCCCGCTCTCTTGCTCCGCAAGGCGCTTATCGAGCTTTGGCTTCCCGATAGCACCTCGGCGGAAACGTTCATTGTTAACAATAAACCGTTCTTAGTGAACGTTCATAATTCAGTTCATTGTTAACAAAACACCCCAAAGATTTCGAGCAAAAAACATATTTTTACTAATAATCAATAGATTACAAATCTGGCATGGATATAGCTTAAATGTGTTTGTATGAACTGATCGATTCAACCCCATGAAAAACACCCGACCGCTTGAGAAAGTAGCGCATATGCCCCAAAAAACCATTGCATTCACTGCTGCGTCCCATTTGAAAAGCATGGCTTTCGTCCTTGTCCTGCTGACAGTGTCTACTGCCAGCTGGGCGGAAAAGCGGACGTTCGAGATGACGATCGAAGACACCAAAATCATGCTGGTGGACAAGCAGGCATTCCACACGTTTGCATTCAATGGCCAGGTTCCGGCGCCGCTGATTCACGTCAAGGAAGGCGACGAGGTCACGGTCAACGTCAACAACCTCACTACCCTGCCGCACACGATCCATTGGCATGGATTGCTGCAACGCGGCACCTGGCAGCAAGACGGGGTACCGGACGTCACGCAGGTGGCGATCAAGCCCGGCGACAGCTTCACCTACAAGTTCGTGGCCGAGCCTTCCGGCACCATGTGGTACCACTGCCACGTCAACGTCAACGAGCATGTGTCGATGCGCGGCATGTGGGGGCCCTTCATCGTGGTCCCGAAAAACCCCAAGCCGATCGAGAAGAAAGTCACCAAGGATTTCATCATGATGCTATCGGGCTGGGACACCAAATGGGCGTCCAAGCCGGGAGAAGGCGGGGTGCCGGGGGATGTGTTCAACTACTTCACCATCAACGGCAAGGCCTTCCCCGATACCCAGCCGCTGCGCGTGAGCCGGGGCGACGTGATCCGTATCCGCCTGATCGGCGCGGGCGAACTGACCCACGCCATCCATATCCACGGCCATGTCTTCAAGGTGGCGTTCAAGGACGGCCACGCGCTGCCCTATCCCTACGATGCCGACACCATCATGGTCGGGCCTGGCGAGCGCTACGACCTCATTCTCACCATGGACAACCCCGGGCGCTGGGCGATTCACGACCACGTGGATGTCCATACCGTCAATGGCACCAAGCCGATGGGCGGCGTGATGACAGTCATCGAATACAACGAAATCAACCACAACGACCCGCTCTACGCCTGGAAAGGCAAGCAGTTCGTCCCTGATTTCTACTATGAGGAATCACTGAAAAAGCCCTACGGCATGCACGACGCCGCCGTGTTCAAGGGACAGGCCATTCAATAAGCGAAAGGATCAATAATGAATCGACACATCCTGGCTGCATTGGGGTTGGGACTTATCGCCGGCCCGGCACTTTCCGCTGACGGCAACGGCGCCGGCCTCCTGAAGTCGCAATGCATCAGCTGCCACGCCATCGTAAAACCGGAAAACACCAGCCTCGACCGCCTGTGGGAACGGAAGGGACCGGACCTCTATTACGCGGGCAGCAAATTCAACAAGCCATGGCTGGAAAAATGGCTGCAAAATCCGGCACGTATCCGCCCGGCCGGGGAGTTTTACACCCGGCATGTGAAAGGCAGCGACAAGGAAGACGTGGTGGACGAGTCAGGCTTGACACCACATCCCAAGCTGTCCCAGGCGGATGCCGAAGCGGCTGCCGCAGCGCTCATGACGCTTGTCGCCCCGGCCGAACTGGTGAGTAAAGGGGCATTCAAGGGCGAGAAAGTCAGCATGGCGATGGGGGGCATGTTCTTTGGCAAGCTCCGTGGCTGCGGTGCGTGCCATATGGCCAAACCCGGCTTTGGCGGCTCGTCCGGCCCCGAACTCTATACCGCTAGCGAGCGCCTGCAGGGGGATTACATCTACAGCTATATCAAGAACCCGCAGCTGTTCGATCCGCACATCTGGATGCCCACGCTCAATCTTGCCGAACCCGATCTGCAGCGGCTGACGGGCTACATCCTTCAACTCGGCGCAACGGAGGCCAAATGATGATGAATAGCAGGCAACTCGCTTCCACATTTTCCCTGGCGGGACTCGTCCTGGCTTCCTGTTTCATGCTGCCGGCCCATGCCGCTGACGCGAACGAGCAGTACGCCAAGGCTGTGCGCAACTACGACACCTATTGCGTCCAGTGCCACGGCATCAACCGCAACGGCCGCGGCATCAACAGCCGCGACATGTCGGTCCAGCCGCGCGACCACACCGATGCCAAGACCATGGGCGACATCCCGGAAAACGAAATCCTCAAGGTCATCAAGGAAGGCGGCCTGGCGGTGAACAAGTCGGTGCTCATGCCCGCTTGGGGCAATGTGCTGAACGATACGGAAATCAGGGAAATGGCGGCATATCTGCGCCATGTGTGCAACTGCGGTTCAGGTAAATAACAAGGAGCTTTAAAAAATGAAACAAAACAGGATGCTGGGGATTGCTCTGGCTGGCTTGATGGCAATGTCGATGCTGTCGTTCCAGGCCGAAGCGAAAACGGTAAAAATCACGCTGCATGCGCAGGAAGTGGATTTGCCGATCGACAACAAAGGGACGATGTATCGCAGCTGGACGTTTGACGGCAAGGTGCCCGGCCCGTTGGTGCGCGTCACCGAGGGCGATACCGTGGAGTTCACGCTGATCAACGACAAAGCCAACAAGAATTCGCATTCCATGGACTTCCATGCGGCCAGCCTGGACGTGGTCACGGATTTCGGTTCCATCAAGCCGGGTGAGGAAAAGAAGTTCACCTTCACCGCGAATTACCCGGGTGTGTTCTTCTACCATTGCGGTTCCGATCCGATGATTCAGCACATTGCACGGGGCATGTTCGGCACCATCATCGTCGACCCGAAAGACGCCAGTGCCATGCCGAAGGCGGATCGCGAGTACGTGCTGATTCAATCCGAGCTCTACCCGAACCCGGATGCCAAGGAAGAGATGATGCAGAACAAGTGGAGCAACGTCATGTTCAACGGCGGCATCTTCAAATACGACCCGGTGCATGACCCGGCCGCAACTCGCTGGCTGCAGGCCAAGCCCGGCGAGCGCGTGCGCATCTACTTCGTGAACGCCGGCCCCAACGAGTTCTCTTCCTTCCACCCCATCGCCGGCATCTGGGACAAGGTCTATGCGAGCGGCAATCCCAAGAACGTCCAGCACGGCCTGCAAAGCTTCACCGTCGGCCCGGGCGACGCTGCCACCTTCGATCTGATTTCGCCGGTCGAGGGCGCCAACGCGATCGTCACGCATTCGCTGAAAGGTGCGCTGACCGGTGCGATCGCGGTGCTGATGTACAGCAAAGACGCCGACCCGAAGATGGGTCGCGGCGAGCAGATCCTCGTACGATAAGTCGGGTTGCCAGGAGGAAGGAAGCCGTTTCCTCCTGCCCCGCCGTCTTCAGGCCATGCGGCCTTCTCAACGTTGGCTGGTCCGTGCAATCGCACGGCCAGCCTGGCAGGGATCACGAAATGAATTGCAAACGCACATTCAAAATGTTTACAGGCATTTTGACGTTCCTCTTATTGCATGGCGTGGCGGGGGGCATCGGCCTTGCATCCGCTGCGCAACCCGCTGTCCCGCACGCAGCGGACAGCGCCATCACCAGCAGTGCCCGCGTTGCCGCCAATGGCCCGCTGGACACCCTGTCGACAAAAAATTCCGGGGAAGGCTGGACCTGCCCGATGCACGCCGAGGTGCACAAGCATGGGCCAGGCAAATGTCCGATATGCAAAATGGATCTGGTGAAAGTGAAAAACCGGAACGGTTAGGCCGGATGAACAAATCCAGCCCGACCGGGACCGCCTGGGTGCCGGCCGGTCACCGGTGCCTGCCTGCCATCCGGCTATCGTCGCAATTTGCAGGGCACAACGCATGACGAACCGGTTCGCCATGCTGCGCTATTTTGGTTTGCTGCTGATCATCGCTGCCGGCGCGGCCGCCATCGGCTATTACGCCGGACGCCAGCCGCACCAGGACGCCAGCCGCACGACGCCGCCCGTCCGTGCGGAGAGCGGCATCGACCACCTGGATGAGGCAAGGTCCGCGAAGACGCTTTGGGTATGCCCGATGCACTCGCACATACTCCAGGACCATGCGGGCTCCTGTCCCATTTGCGGCATGGATCTGGTCGAATCCGGCGGCACGCAGGCGCATGACAGCGAAGGCGTTCACGTTGACACGGCCTCGTTGCAGCGGATGGGGGTCAGGCTGGCAAGCGTGGAGCGCCAGAACCTCAGCCGGGAGCTGCAAACCTACGGCAATGTGGCGATCGACGAAGCATCGATCCATAACGTCAGCCCGAAGATCGAAGGTTGGATCCGCAAGCTGCATGTCAACGCGGTGGGACAGCCGGTCCGCGCTGGACAAATCCTGTACGAGATCTATTCGCCGGAGCTGGTGCAGCGCCAGCGCGAATACATCGAATTGCTGCAGCGGCGCGATCAACTGTTGCAGCGCATGACCGAAATGTCCGGGCAGAACGCCCAGGTGGCGGCGAGCCTGGCGCGGGAGCGGATTCGCAGTCGCGAAAGATTCGGCTACGCCGACGTCGACGCAGACATCCTCGACAGGATCGAAAAAACCTACCGCACCGTGGATGTGGTGGCCGTGCGCGCGCCTGCCTCCGGTTTCGTCACGCAAATTGGCGCGCGCGAGGGCAGCTATGTCGGGCCGGCAACCAATCTGCTTTCGCTCGCGGATACCGCCACGGTCTGGATCGACATCGTGCTGTATCCCGATCAGCTGGCCTGGGTCAGGGAAGGCGACGAAGTGACGGTCAAGCTGCCGCACTCCGATGCGCTGCTGGCCAAGGGCCGCCTGGAATTCGCCAGCCCGACGCTGGACAATGCAAGCCGCACCGTGCGGGCGCGGCTTGCCGTGAATAACGCGCAGCAGCGGCTGCGGCCCGGCTCATTCGTCGATGTCGTCGTCGCCGCCCGCCCGCACGAGGCGCTGGCGCTGCCGCGATCCGCGGTGATGCGAACCGGCAAGGGCAACATGGTCATGCTCGCCCGCGGCAGCGGGCACTTCCTCCCGTTTCCGGTCGAGACCGGCATTGAAAGCAGCGATCTGATCGAAATCACGGAGGGGCTGCAGGAAGGCGCGCAGGTTGCCGTGAACGGCCAATTCCTGCTGGATGCCGCCGCGTCCCTGAGCGATGCGGCGCAGCGCATGCAGGGCGATCACTAGTGTCATGACTCGGAAACAGGGAAACGGAATGAAACGGATGGATTTTCTCGCAGGGCAAGGCGCGAGGAGAGCGTGGTTGTTGCCGATTTATCGGCTTTACAACCACGGCCTACCCCTTGCGGGTGGGCGACATAGCCGGCTCTTTGGCAACGGCGAGCACCGCCGCCATGCGGAAAAAGACGCCGTTTCATGTTGCGATATTTCCGAGCCGCGACACTAGGCATGGTACAGCGCCTGATCGAGTGGTCGCTGCGCAACCGCTTGCTGGTACTGCTGGGTACCCTGCTGCTGGCGGGATGGGGAGTTTATTCCGCGCAGCACATGGCGCTCGACGCCATCCCCGACCTGTCCGACACGCAGGTCATCGTCAAGACCGGCTACGCCGGCCAATCGCCGCAGGCGGTGGAGGATCAGGTGACCTTCCCGCTTGCCTCGGCGCTGCTGTCGGTACCCGGCTCCACCGCGGTGCGTGGCTTTTCCATGTTCGGCGAGTCCTACATCTACATCATTTTCAAGGAAGGCACCGACCCCTACTGGGCGCGTTCGCGGGTGCTGGAATACCTGAGCCAGGTGGCATCGCGCCTGCCCCCGGGCGTTACCCCCACGCTCGGGCCGGACGCTTCCGGCGTCGGCTGGATATTCGAATACGCGCTGGTCGACCGGCACCACCGCTACGACGCCGACCAGCTGCGCGCCACCCAGGACTTCTTCCTGAAATACGAATTGCAAAGCCTGCCCGGCGTGGCCGAAGTAGCCAGCGTGGGCGGTATGGCGCGCCAATTCCAGATCGAGGTGAATCCGAACCGGCTGGCGGCCTACAACCTCTCTCTGGACAAGGTAGGCCAAGCCGTGCGCGACAGCAACCAGTCCGGCGGCGGTTCGATCGTGGAGATGGGACATGCCGAGTACATGGTCAGGGCCCGCGGCTACCTCAAGACGCTGGACGATTTCCGGCAGATTCCGCTAGGGACGAACGCCGAGGGAATCCCGATCCGGCTGCAGGACGTGGCGCATATCCAGACCGGGCCGGAACTGCGGCGGGGCGTGGCCGACCTCGACGGCGAGGGCGAGGTCACCGGCGGCATCGTGGTCATGCGCTATGGCCACAATGCGCTGGAAACCGTGGAGCGCGTCAAGGCACGTCTCAAGGAGCTCAAGACGGGCCTGCCGCCCGGCATCGAGCTGGTGGTCACGTACGACCGTTCCGGCCTGATCAAGCGCGCCATCGACAACCTGCGCAGCAAGCTGGTGGAAGAATCGCTGGTCGTGGCCCTGGTCTGCCTGCTGTTCCTGTTCCACCTGCGCTCCTCCCTGGTGGCGGTAGTCACCCTGCCGGTCGGCATCCTGACCGCATTCATCCTCATGAAGCAACAGGGTGTCACCGCCAACATCATGTCGCTGGGCGGCATCGCGATTGCCATCGGCGCCATGGTGGATGCCGCCATCGTGATGATCGAGAACATGCACAAGCATCTCGAGCGCGCCGGCCCCGGCTGCGACCATTGGGAAGTGGCGCGGGCGAGCGCGGTGGAAGTCGGCCCCGCGCTGTTCTTTTCCCTGCTGGTCATCACAGTTTCCTTTCTGCCGGTGCTCATGCTCGTCGGCCAGGAAGGCAAGCTGTTCGTGCCGCTCGCCTACACCAAGACCTATGCCATGGCGGCCAGTGCCGCCCTGGCGGTGACGCTGACGCCGGTATTGATGGGGTATTTCATCCGCGGCCGCATCACGGCGGAACACCGCAACCCGCTCAACCGCATCCTGCAGGCGCTTTACCGGCCGGCCCTGCTGGCCTCCCTCAAGCGGCCCCGGAGCGTGCTGCTGCTGGCCGTGCTGCTGCTCGCCAGCGTGGCCTGGCCGGTTTCCCGCCTGGGCAGCGAATTCATGCCGCCGCTGTACGAGGGCGACCTGCTGTACATGCCCACCACGCTGCCCGGCGTGTCGGTCGACGAGGCGGCGCATATCCTGCAGATCACCGACCGCCTGATCCGCCAGATGCCCGAAGTGGAGCGCGTATTCGGCAAGGCCGGCCGTGCCGACAGCGCCACCGACCCGGCGCCGCTGTCCATGCTGGAAACCACGATCCTGCTCAAGCCCAGAAGCGAGTGGCCGGCCGGCGAAACCGTGGATCAGCTGATCCAGAAGCTAGACCGGACGGTGCGGCTGCCGGGACTGACCAATTCCTGGGGCTATCCGATCCGCACCCGCATCGACATGCTTTCCACCGGCATCCGCACCGCGGTCGGCATCAAAATCACCGGCCCCGACCTGGCTGGCATCGCCGCGCTGGCGGAAACGCTCGAGCGGGTATTGAAGCAGGTTCCCGGAACGCGCACGGTATTCGGCGAGCGCGTGACCGGCGGGCGCTATCTGGACATCGATGTCGATCGCGCCCAGGCCGCGCGCCACGGCGTCACGGTGGCCGACGTGCAGCGCCTGGTGCAGAGCGCCATCGGCGGAGAAAACATCAGCACCGTGGTGGACGGACGCGAGCGCTATTCCGTCAACCTGCGCTACCCGCGTGCCCTGCGCGACTCCATGGAAGCCATGGCCGCCAGCCGGGTCACGACCCCGGCCGGCATCCAGGTACCGCTCGGAACCCTGGCGAAGCTGAGCATCAGCGACGGGCCGGCCGAGATCAAGAGCGAGAACGGGCGGCTTACCGGCTATGTCTACGTCGACATGGAGGGGCGCGATCTGGGAGGCTATGTCGATACCGCCAAGCGGGCCGTCGAAACGCAGGTCAAGCTGCAGCCGGGCTACGCCATCGCCTGGTCGGGGCAGTACGTGAACATGCAGCATGCCAGGGAGCGGCTGCAATGGGTCATCCCGTTTACCCTGCTGCTCGTTCTGCTGCTGCTTTATCTGCATTTCCGCCACCCCGGAAAGGTTCTGCTGGTGGCCATCTGCCTGCCCTTCTCGCTGGTGGGCGGTTTCTGGCTCACCTACTGGCTAGGCTACAACCTGTCTGTCGCAGTGGGGGTCGGGTTCATCGCGCTGGCCGGGGTGGCGGCGGAATTCGGCGTGGTCATGCTGCTGTATCTCGACAACGCCATCAAGGAATCGCGGCAGGCCGGGCACCTGACCGACCACGCCGCGCTGCGGCAGGCGATCATTCAGGGGGCGTTGCTGCGCGTGCGGCCCAAGATGATGACGGTGGCGGTGATCGTGGCCGGCCTGCTGCCCGTCATGTTCAGCGACGGCGCCGGCTCCGATGTCATGAAGCGCATTGCGGCGCCGCTGGTGGGCGGCATGCTGACCGCGCCGCTGCTATCGCTCTTCGTCATCCCCGCCCTGTACTGGTTGTGGCACCGGCGTCTGCCGGTTTAGGGCGTGTTAACACTAATTTCGCGTCCGCGTTGCCCCGAGAAAGCGATGGATGCAAGGCGCGTCGCGCCGGCAAGGGCCATCCCTTGCCAAGCGGCGCAACGCCGCAGACGCGCTTTCTCGGGACAACCCGAAGGGACGGGCCGATTCGGGCGCATGCCTTTGGCGCGAGCCGCTTGCAGTGAACGACACTGCAGCGCGTCTCGCTTCGCGGCCTGCATCCCGAATAGGCCTCGTCGCGGGCGTGAAATTAGTGTTAACACGCCCTAGATGGGGACCTGCTTGAGCCGCTTCCATAAGGTGGTGCGCGACATTCCCAGCCGGCGTGCCGTCTCGGCCTTGTTCCCGCCGGTTTCGGCGAGCACCCGGGAAATGATTTCGGCTTCGTTTACAAGCTGCTGTTGCGGGCGATAGTAGGGCCGCGCCAGCGACGGTTCCGGCGCCGTAACGCCGGGCGCAGGCGGCGCAACATACTCGATCTCGGGCGGGAAATGCTGCGGCTGGATGATCGGGCCATCCGCGTGCACCAGCGCATATTCGAGCGCATTGAACAGTTGACTGATGTTTCCCGGCCAGTCGTAGGCTTCGAGGGCGAGCAGTGCTTCATGGGTGAGCCGCATATTGTCCCGCTTGTAGCGCTTTCCCAGATCGCCAAGCAATTTGTTGGCGAGCATGGAAATATCTTCCTTGCGCTCGCGCAGCGGCGGAACATGGAGAGGAAGCACGCGCAACCGGTAGTAGAGGTCTTCCCTGAATCCGCCGCGCTCGACCATGGACGCCAGATTCCGGTGCGTCGCCGCGATGACGCGGACATTTATCGGGCGAGCGTGGTTCTCGCCCAATCGCACCACCTCTTTTTCCTGCAACACGCGCAGCAGCTTGACTTGCGTGCCCAGCGGAATTTCTCCGATCTCGTCCAGCAGCAGCGTCCCCCCCTCGGCAGCCTCGAAGCGGCCGATTTTTGCCACGGTCGCGCCGGTGAAAGCGCCCTTGGCATAACCGAACAACTCCGATTCGAGAAGATTTTCGGGCAGCGACGCGCAATGCACCGGGATGTACGGCCCCTTGCAGCGCTCGGAATTGTCGTGCAGCGCCTTGGCGACCAGCTCCTTGCCGCTTCCGCTCTCGCCAGTCAGCAGCACGCTGGCATTGCTCGGGGCCGCCCGCAGGATCTGCGAATAAAGCTTCTGCATCGCGGGGCCATGGCCAACCATGCTGCCCAGTTGCAGACGTTCCGTGACTTTCTGTTCCAGCTCCGCTTCGTGCGAGCGGTCTCGCAAAATGATCGCGCAGGACAGCGGCAGGTTTTCCGACGGCGGCAGCAATCTGGCCCACATCCGCAGGAATACGGAGGTGCTGTCCGGGCGCTGCAGCACAATATCCTGAATGACGTCGCCGGCCTTCCAGTCCTGGGTCAGCGCACATCTCCCCCGGGTTTCGCACGCCTGGGCGCACCTCGTCCCCTTGAAGATGCTGGGGCAGAGCAGATTGACCAGATTCTCGCCTTCACGCCCGACCATCTGTGTGGCCGCCCTGTTGGCCGCCAGCACTTTCCGGTTCTTGTCCAGAAATAGCACCCCCTCTTCCAGGCTATCCAGAAACAGATTGAGCATGGGAATCGTCATCATGTCATCCACCTTTGTTCACAGTTAACGTAAAAGATAACGTTTATTGTGAACAACGGCAATGTTTTTTGATGGCGGCAGCCTCCGTTCTCGGGGGATATCCAATGCCGCCCCCCATTACGGCAAACCCGTCGGGGGCGACATGACCAGCCGGCTCAGGTTTGATATCGGCATCGATACCGGTTCGCCAAGTGCGGCGGCTCCGGTAAAATGCCGGGTTTTCCTGCCTGCACCTCCCTCATGGAAACCACGTCCGCATCGCCCCTTGCGCGCGATGTCAAGAAGCGCCGCACCTTCGCCATCATTGCCCACCCCGACGCGGGTAAAACCACGCTGACCGAAAAGCTGCTGCTGTTCGGTGGCGCGATCCAGATGGCGGGCACGGTCAAGGCGCGCAAGAGCGGCCGCTATGCCACATCCGACTGGATGGAAGTCGAGCGCGAACGCGGCATTTCGGTGGCGAGTTCAGTAATGCAGTTTTCCCACGGCGACTGCGTCTTCAACCTGCTCGATACCCCAGGCCACAAGGACTTCTCGGAAGACACCTACCGCGTGCTCACCGCGGTCGACGCCGCCATCATGGTGGTCGACGCCGCCAAGGGCGTGGAAGAACAGACCATCAAGCTCTTGGAAGTGTGCCGCCTGCGCGACACGCCCATCATCACCTTCATCAACAAGATGGACCGCGAGGTGCGCGAGCCGCTGGAACTGCTGGACGAGATCGAATCGATCCTGAAAATCCACTGTGCGCCGGTGACCTGGCCGATCGGCATGGGCAAGCGCTTTCACGGCGTGTATCACCTGATCAATGACGAGATCCTGCGCTTCAGGGCCGGCGAGGAAAACGCCGACCAGCCGTTCGAATCGCTGCAGGGCCTGGGCGATGCCGCGCTGAAGGCGCGCTTCCCGCTGGAAGCCGACGCCCTGCTGGCGGAAATCGAACTGGTGCGCGGCGCCGGCGCCAGCTTCGACCTCGATGCGTTCCTGGCGGGCAGGCAGACACCGGTGTTTTTCGGTTCCGGGGTCAACAATTTCGGCGTGCGCGAAGTGCTGCGCGCGCTGGCCGACTGGGCGCCGCCGCCGCAGCCGCGCGAGGCAGTCGAGCGCACGGTCGACCCCACCGAGCCCAGATTCACCGGCTTCGTGTTCAAGATCCAGGCCAACATGGACCCGCAGCACCGCGACCGCATCGCCTTCTTCCGCGTCTGCTCCGGGCGCTACAGCCCCAACATGAAAGTTCGCCACCGCCGCACCGGCAAGGACATGAAGATCGCCAACGCGGTGGTGTTCATGGCCAACGAGCGCACCCGCATGGAAGACGCGGTGGCGGGCGACATCATCGGCATCCACAACCACGGCCAGCTGCATATCGGCGACACGCTGACCGAGGGCGAGGCGCTGCAATACAAAGGCATCCCTTACTTCGCACCCGAACTGTTCAGCCGCCCGCGCCTGCGCGACCCGCTGCGCGCCAAACAGCTGAACAAGGGTCTGCTGGAACTCGGCGAGGAAGGTGCGGTGCAGGTGTTCGAGCCGTTCGCCGACAACACGCTCTTGATCGGCGCGGTCGGCCAGCTGCAGTTCGAGGTCGTCGCCCATCGCCTGAAAACCGAATATGGCGTCGACGCCAGTTTCGAGAACGCCGGCATCCACACCGCGCGCTGGGTCACCTGCCCGGATGCACACCACCTCGCCGAGTTCACCAAGGCCAATTCGCTCAAGCTGGCGAAGGACGTCGACGGCAACCTGGTCTATCTGGCCGACACGCGGGTGAATCTCACGCTGGCACAGGAGCGCTGGCCCAAGGTCGCGTTCCACGACACGCGGGAGCATGGGCAGGTGATGAGATAGAACAGGTGAGAAGAATCCGGATTAGTTAAACTCCGTTCCAGCTGACTTAATCATCCACATCATGGTGTCGCCATGAATAAAAACCTGAACAGCTTCGCCCAAAAAATTCTTATAGCGCGCCATCAGTTCGGCTGTTGGGGGCATGCTCGCCAGGTTCGGCTAAGATTGCACCCCCATCCAGACCCGGCCGGGAATCCATACTGCAATGGATACGTCTTGTTAGATCGGCTTGACGGAATGAATGCCGCCACTCGATCCTGAAATGTCGAGATTACGCACCAGCACCAGCACGTTGTGGGTATTGAGGCGGTTGATAAACAATTCGCTGATAAAGGACTGGCCATCGCGGCACCGCGCCTGGAAGACAACTGCGCAGTGGCAGAGAAAAGCCAGCCGTGAGTTGATGCCGCCTTCCTGTACCAGATCGACGTTCGTCAGCTGTGGAAGGAGCATGGAAATATGACGGCCAACCAGCTCCTCTTGCATATAGTCGAATATCTGCTCACATGCCCTGCTGCAATCACGAATCGTACCCATGTCATCCAGGGTGAATGTGCAGAGATCGTTCGGCCGGGCTTCGGGAATGTCGGAAAGGCGCGGCATATTCGCTTGCGGGCTTTTCACCGGCAGAATGCTTGCTGTCGCCATGAATGGCTCCATCGTTCCATTTGGGATCAAGATTTTACCCTCCTGAAAATGAGCCCTCTGCGACAAGGGCAATAAGTTTTTGTGTACGCTGGCGCAGGATGCGCCAGCCGTCGGTAGCATTTAAGGCTTTCGCGTCACCGGCCAAGGTAGCGAAACAACCAGATATGGGTGTAACTTAGATCATATTTCCAGAAAATATAAGGATGCGTTGCGATGAGAAAACCAGAGGATGAGTACCTCGAAAAGGCCGGCCAATTAAGCGAAGAAGAAACCGAACGCTTGTTGGCAAGAATGCGCTCCAAGCTCACGCGCAGGCTGGAAAACAGAAAAATGAGCGTGCAGGAGGCCGTGGCCATCCAGCTCGAAATCGAAGACGAGGAGTTGCAGGAGTGGCGCGCACGCATGGCCGAAATCAGGAAGGAATCAAAGAAAAAAAGCACTTAGACCGCCTGCTCCAAGGCATCCAGGGCCACACGCACGGCAATCCCGGGGTGTCGTCGCCCGGCGTCATTCAGGTCGGGCCGACCGCCGTCGCCGCACCGCAACCTCTACCGCTCCCCCATGTCCGAAGCCGCGAGCAAGACCGAAAGCTACACTCACAAACCCCGTGTGGCCTATTTCTCCATGGAAATCGCCATGGAGAACGACATCCCGACCTACAGCGGCGGTCTGGGTGTGCTGGCAGGCGATACCCTGCGCGCCGCGGCAGACATCGGTGTGCCGATGGTCGCGGTCACCCTGGTGTCCCGGGCCGGGTATTTCCGCCAGGCAATCGATCCTCAAGGCCGACAGATCGAGCTTGCCGACGACTGGGAACCGGCACGCTATGCGGCCCGGTTACAGGCCGCCGTGGCGCTGGAACTGGAAGGCCGCCAGGTGTGGGTGGGAGGCTGGCTCTACGTGATGAATTCCTGGATCGGTGAAGGCGTACCCATCCTGCTGCTGGACACGGACCTGCCGGTGAACGACCCGCGCGACCGCGACATCACCCACTATCTTTATGGCGTTGGCGATGCCTATCGGATCAAGCAGGAGGTGGTGCTGGGCGTCGGCGGCGTCGCCATGCTCCAGGCCCTGGGTTTCAAGCTCATGGGCTACCACATGAATGAGGGACACTCGGCCTTCCTCACCCTGGCACTGCTTCGGCGTTACGCTCGCCCCCGCGAAGGTCTGCGGCCTGGAGAAAGCTCCTACGATCTGCCCCTCGTGCGGCAACTGTGCACCTTCACCACCCACACGCCGGTGGAGGCGGGACACGACAAATTCGATTACGACCTGGTGCGGCGCATCTATGGTGACCTGCTAGACCTGGACACAGTGAAACTGCTGGCCGGCGAGGACAAGCTCAACATGACCCGCCTGGCCCTTAACCTGTCGGAGTACGTGAACGGAGTGGCCAAGCGTCATGCCGAGGTTTCCCGCCAGATCTTCCCCGGCTATGTGGTGCACGCGGTCACCAACGGCGTGCATGCCTCCACCTGGACCAGCAAGTCCTTTGTCACACTCTATGACCAGCATGTACCGGGCTGGGGCCATGAGCCGGAACTCCTCACCCGGGCCGACCGCATCCCGAACGACTTGCTCTGGGCGGCGCACCGGGACGCCAAGCAGGCGCTGCTGGACAAGGTTCGGGAACTCGCCGGGGTGAGCCTCAGCGCAGACCAGCCCATTCTCGGTTTTGCGCGGCGCATGACTGCCTACAAACGGGCGGACCTGATGTTCACCGATTTTGAACGTCTCAAGCGTATTGCCGGAAAGTTTCCATTCCAGATCGTCATGGCCGGCAAGGCCCACCCGAACGACATGGCAGGCAAGCAGCTCATCGAGGCACTTCACCGCCATATTCGCGAGTTGGCGAGGGAAATCCCCGTGGTTTTCCTGCCCGACTACGACATGGAGCTGGCGCTGCACATGGTGTCCGGATCGGATCTCTGGCTCAACACCCCTTTGCGGCCACTGGAAGCCTCGGGCACCAGCGGCATGAAGGCCGCCTTCAATGGCGTGCCGCAGTTATCGGTGCTGGATGGATGGTGGGTGGAAGGCTGCCTGGAGGGGGTGACAGGATGGGCTATCGGAGACGATACCCCGACCGCCAACGGGCACGATGCCATGGCCTTGTACGACAAGCTGGAGCAGGTGATCCTGCCGCTTTGGTATGGGGACCGGGCGGGCTGGACTGCCGTCATGAAAGGCGCCATCAGCCGGAACGCGGCCTTCTTCAACAGCCACCGCATGATGCGTCGCTACGCCACGGAGGCGTATCTGAGATAAGCGCGCTACGATCGGCTTCCGGAATTACGGGCCCTGATTCGGCCCGATGAACCCGCATCCTGAATACCTTCAGTGGGTTCGGTTTTCCCTGAAAAAATGGATCGCTCCGTCCAGCCGATGCACGGGGTGGATCGCCATCCCCGGGATCTTCTGCTTGGGCTGGTTGGCGGCCGGTACGATGGCCTGGGTAAAGCCGAGCTTGGCCGCTTCCTTGAGGCGTTCCTGGCCGCGCTGTACCGGGCGGATTTCGCCGGCGAGGCCGACTTCGCCGAACATCACCAGCTTGTCGGGCAAGGGCTGGCTGCGCAGCGAGGAAACGATCGCGGCGAGCACGGCGAGGTCGGCGGCGGGCTCGCTGATCTTGACGCCGCCGACGGCGTTGACGAACACGTCCTGATCGAAGCAGGCGATACCGGCGTGGCGATGCAGCACCGCCAGCAGCATGGCGAGCCGGTTCTGCTCCAGGCCGACCGACAGGCGGCGCGGGCTGGGCGCATGGCTGGCATCGACCAGCGCCTGGATTTCCACCAAGAGCGGCCGCGTGCCTTCCTGTGTCACCAGCACGCACGAACCCGGCACCGGCTCGCCGTGGCGCGACAGGAAAATCGCCGAGGGATTTGACACGCCCTTGAGGCCCTTCTCGGTCATCGCGAACACGCCGATCTCGTTCACCGCGCCGAAGCGGTTCTTGAACGCACGCACCAGCCTGAACGAGGAGCCGGTGTCGCCCTCGAAATACAGCACGGTGTCGACGATGTGCTCGAGCACGCGCGGCCCGGCGATCGCGCCTTCCTTGGTGACGTGACCGACCAGGATGATCGCGGTACCGGTCTGCTTGGCGTGGCGCGTGAGCTGCGCGGCGCATTCGCGCACCTGCGCCACCGAACCCGGTGCCGAGGTCAGCGCTTCCGAATACACGGTCTGGATCGAATCGATCACTGCGACCTCGGGCTTCATCTCGGCGAGCTGCGCAAGAATGGCCTCCAACCGTATTTCCGGCAGCACCGGCAGATTGGTCTCGGGAAGCGACAGTCGGCGCGCGCGCAGCGCAACCTGGCGCGCCGATTCCTCGCCGCTGACATAGAGCGTCTTGAGCCTGCCGGACAGGCCGGCCAAGGCTTGCAAGAGCAGCGTCGATTTGCCGATACCGGGGTCGCCGCCGATCAGCGTCACGCCACCCGGCACCAGGCCGCCGCCGAGCACGCGGTCGAGCTCGCCGATGTCGGTAGCGATGCGGCTCTCTTCCGAGGCTTCGACGTCATGCAGGAATTGTGCGGTGCTGGTCGCCGCCAGCGAAGCGAAGCGCGGCTTGGCCGATTCCGCAATCGTTTCGACCAGGGTGTTCCAGGCATTGCACGCCGGGCACTGGCCCTGCCACTTGGGCGACTGCCCGCCGCACTCGGTGCAGGTGTAGATCGTTTTTGCTTTGGCCATCAGCTTGCGTTCCGGTCAGGCCGGGAACACGCCGGTGGACAGATAGCGGTCGCCGCGGTCGCACACGATGGAAACGATCACCGCGTTCTCGACTTCCTTCGACAGCTGCAGCGCCGCCCATAGCGCGCCGCCGGACGAGATGCCGGCGAAGATGCCCTCCTCGCGCGCCAGCCGACGCGTGGTGTCCTCGGCGTCCTGCTGGCTGACGTAGATCATGCGGTCGACGCGGCCGGGGTCGCAGATTGCCGGCACATATTCTTCCGGCCATTTGCGGATACCGGGGATCTGCGCGCCTTCGGTCGGCTGCACGCCGACGATCTGGATGGCGGGATTCTGCTCCTTGAGGTAGCGCGAGCAACCCATGATGGTGCCGGTGGTCCCCATGCTGGAGACGAAATGGGTGATCCTGCCTGCGGTGTCGCGCCAGAGTTCCGGGCCGGTGGTACGGTAGTGCGCATCCGGATTGTCAGGGTTGGCGAACTGGTCGAGGACCTTGCCGATGCCCTGCTTCTCCATTGCCACCGCCAAGTCGCGCGCGCCTTCCATACCGGCTTCCCTGCTCACCAGCTGCAGTTCGGCGCCGAAGGCGCGCATGGTCTGGCGCCGTTCGATCGACAGGTGCTCGGGCATGATCAGGATCATCCTGTAGCCGCGCATCGCCGCTGCCATCGCCAGCGCGATGCCGGTGTTGCCGCTGGTGGCTTCGATCAGGGTGTCGCCCGGTTTGATCTCGCCGCGCGCCTCGGCCTGCTCGATCATCGACAGCGCCGGGCGGTCCTTCACCGAGCCGGCGGGATTGTTGCCTTCGAGCTTGACCAGCACGGTGTTGCTGGTCGTTCCGGGCAAGCGCTTCAGGCGCACCAGCGGCGTGTTGCCGACGCAGTCTTCAAGGGTTTTGTACATGTCTTACTGACGTCCGATCGGCAGATAATCGAAGCCCATCTCGCGCATTGCCTGCGGTTCGTAGAGATTGCGGCCGTCGAACACCAGCGGCGTTTTCAGCAGCGACTTCATGGTGTCGAAATTGGGGCTGCGGAACACCTTCCATTCGGTGACGATCAGCAGCGCATCGGCACCCTTCAGCGCATCCATCGGGCTGTCGACCAGCAGCAGGTCGGCACGCTCGCCATAGATGCGGCGAGTTTCCTCCATCGCCGCCGGGTCGTAGGCCGACACGCTCGCGCCCATCGCCCACAGCGCTTCCAGCATGCTGCGGCTGGGCGCTTCGCGCATGTCGTCGGTGTTGGGCTTGAACGCCAGCCCCCACATGGCGAAGCGCTTGCCCCTGAGATCGGTGCCCAGGCGCGCGGTCAGTTTGTTGACCAGAACCTGCTTCTGCGCGTCGTTGGCCTCTTCCACCGCATCGAGCACGCGCAGCGGGATGCCGTTCTCTTGCCCGGTGCGGCGCAGCGCCTGTACGTCCTTGGGGAAGCACGAGCCGCCGTAGCCGCAGCCGGCGTACAGGAAGTGGTAGCCGATGCGCGGGTCGGAGCCGATGCCGTGGCGCACCTGCTCGATGTCGGCGCCGAGCTTCTCCGCCAGCACCGCGAGCTCGTTCATGAAGGAGATGCGCGTCGCCAGCATGGCGTTGGCGGCGTACTTGGTAAGCTCGGCACTACGCACATCCATCACCGTGAGGCGGTCGTGGTTGCGCTGGAACGGCGCGTAGAGCTGGCGCAGCAGGGCCGTGGCGCGCTCGCTGTCGGTGCCGATGACGATGCGGTCGGGCTTCATGAAGTCGTCGACCGCCGCGCCCTCCTTGAGGAACTCGGGGTTGGACGCGACGTTGAACTCGATCGCGACGCCGCGCTTCGCCAGCTCTTCGGCGAGCGCCGCCTTCACCTTGTCGGCGGTGCCCACCGGCACAGTGGACTTGTCGACCACCAGCTTGTACTCGCTCATGTGGCGGCCGATGTTGCGCGCGGCGGCGACCACGTATTGCAGGTCGGCCGAGCCGTCCTCGTCCGGCGGCGTGCCCACGGCGATGAACTGGATCTGGCCGAAGGCGACCGATTCGGCGACGTCGGTGGTGAAATGCAGGCGGCCGGCGGCGACGTTGCGCTTTACCATGTCCTCCAGGCCCGGCTCGTAGATCGGGATGCCGCCGGATTTCAGGATCTCGATCTTGGTGGGGTCGACGTCGAGGCAGAGCACCTCGTTGCCGACTTCGGCCAGACAGGTTCCGGTCACCAGGCCCACATAGCCGGTGCCGATCACGGTAATTTTCACTGCGCCTCCTCCCTAAGCATTTTGAATGTCGGATTGAATCTGTTTGAGCGCAGCCAGCGGATCGGCCGCGCCCGTGATCGGGCGCCCGATCACCAGGTCGGTCGCGCCTGCGCGCAGGGCCTCGTCCGCTTCCTCATGCAGTCCAAATCCCGCTATTCCCTCCTCGATGCCG
>ERZ761609.694-NODE-694-length-36623-cov-61.711770_pt1 | contig 36623 bp, 33 predicted proteins | sample MGYA00511163_ERZ761609 | MGnify/ENA primary metagenome ERZ761609 (study PRJEB28899, sample SAMN02445070) | bioreactor sludge metagenome | biome: EBPR sludge | place: Australia: Brisbane, Thorneside Wastewater Treatment Plant | collected 2011-12-16 ...
CACATCCACTGATCGGAGGCGCGGTCGGGGTGGTTGTGGATGAGGAGGGCGACGCCTTTGACTTCGGGGGGATCGGTGAAGCGGAGGAGGGCTTTGGAGTCGCCGGCGGAGCCGAGGCGTTCGTAGATCCAGCGTTTGGTGGTGATTTTGCGTTTGGCGTCGATGACTTCGAGGGTGCCTTCGTAGCGCTGGGAGCCGGCCTGGGCGCGTTTTTGGGATTCGGCGACGATTTCGCGAGCATTTTGCGCGCTTAAAGTGGCGGTCAGAAGCAGGAAAAGGGCGAGTTTATTCATATTCAAGGGCCTCGACGAGAGAACCGCGGACGGCGCTTTCGGCGGGTCCGAGGGCGGAGAGGAGGGCGGAGCCGAGCAGGACGGGGAGCATCAGGAGGGCGATTTCGAGGGGGAACTGGTATTCGAGGCGGAGTCCGGCGAGGTCGCGGCGGGTGATTTCGAGGATGTAGGCGAGGTGGACGGCGCCGAGGGCGAAGCCGATGGCGAGTCCGAGGACGCCGATGGTGACGGCTTCGAGCCAGATGGTGTGGCGGATCTGGTTGCGAAGGCCGCCGACGGCCTGGAGGACGCCGAGTTCGCGGCGGCGGTCGGCGATGGAGACGGTGAGGGTGTTGACGATGCCGAGGATGGCGACGAGGACGGCGACGAGGATTTGAACGTAAGTGAGGCCGAACCACTGATCGGTGATGCCGAGGATGTAGTCGCGGAGTTCCTGATTGGTGAAGACGAAGAGGCGGGTCTGGGCGCCGAAGCGGTCGAGGATGGCCTGGCGGAGAGCGGGGATGGGGGTGTTGGGGGCGGCGTAGATGCGGAAGACGTCGACGGTTTCGTCGCGCCAGTGCTGGACGTAGAGGCGGCGGTCCATCATGATGGTGCCCTGCTGGTCGGAGAAGTCGAGGACGATGCCGAGGACAGGGAGTTTGAGGAGACCGGAGGGGGTGGGGAGAGAGAGGGTGTCGCCCTTGTTGATCCGGCGGAGGGTGGCGAAATTGTCGCTGATGACGACGCCTTCGCCGCGCATGGCCTGGAGATACATGGTGTTGGGGTCGCCTTCGATGACGCGCATCTGGACGCGCTGGGCGATTTTGGCGACATCGGCGGCGACGAGCATGACGGGGACGCCCTGGTAAACGATGCGGGCGGTGCGGGCAGGCTGGACCTCTTCGACACCGGGGATTTCGGCGAGTTCGGCGGCCATGGAGAGGGGGAAGCGGAAACTGCGAGTGGTGAGGGATTCGGAGGAGGTGACGAAGAGGTCGGGGTTGAGGGCGGCGTCCATCCAGCGGCGGATGTGGTCGTAGCTGGAGCGGGAGATGCCGGCGAGGCCGATGACGAGGGCGACGGAGAGGGCGAGGGCGGCAACGGTGCCGGAAGTGCGGCGGGGGGCCTGGAGGAGGCTGTCGGCGGCGAGGGCGCCTTCGACGGGACGGACGGCCTTGAGCAGGGGGCGGAGGAGGCGGGTGAGCCAGGAGCCGAGGGCGGGGGTGAGAAGGAGGACGGCGACGACGCTGAGGAGGTAGCCGGTATAGAAGAAGATGGGCTGATGTCCAAAGAAGACGCAGGCGAGGGCGCCGGCGAGAGCGGCGAAGGCGATCCACATGCGGAGGCGGTTTTCGCCTTCGCTGATGACCTGGACGCGGCCTTTCTGGAGGGCTTTGACGGGGTCGATGGAGGCGGCGGAACGGGCGGGGAGCCAACCGGCGAGAAGGCTGGTGACGACGCCAATGACGAGGGCGGCGAGGAGGAGGCGGGGGTCGGCGGAGATCTCTTCGGCACGCTGGGCGACGCCATAGACTTCGCCGAGGAAGGTGCTGAGGTAGGAGGCGAGGGCGCGGGCGATGACGACGCCGAGGGCGACGCCGGCGATGGAGCCGGCGAGTCCGGCGATGCCGCTTTCGATGAGGAAGAGGCCACGGATCTGGGCGCGGGTAGCGCCGAGGGCGCGGAGGATACCGATTTCGGAGCGGCGCTGGGTGACGGCGATGTTGAAGGTGTTGTAGATGAGGAAGAGTCCGATGAGGAGGGCGAAGATGCTGGTGATGTTGGCGGTCATCGAATAGACCTGGGCCATGGCTTCGAACTGCTGGCCGCGGGCGGAGGGGGGTTCGACCTGGAGGCCGGGGCCGAGGCGGGCCTGGAGGGCGAGGCGGGCGTCGTCGACTTTGATGCCGGGGCGGAGGGCGATGTCGATGCGGTCGAAGCGCATGCCGCGGCCGAGGACCATCTGGGCGGAGTAGATGTCCATGATGGCGAGGTTGCCGCCGAAGGCGGAGGCGAGGCCGTCTCCCTTCATGACGCCGCGGATGGTGAACTGCCTGGGGCCCGCCATGGTTTGCATGGTGATTTTGTCGTTGAGATTGAGGCCGGTGCGCTGGGAGAAGGCGGTGGTGATGATGATGGAGTCGGGCTGGGCGATGAAGACGAGGGGGTCGTCGATGATGGCTTCGTCGGCGTTGTCGAGGTCGTAGTCGCGGAGGGAGCGGTCGCCGGTCATATCGACGCCGAGAATGAGGAGGTTGCCCTGGCCTTCGATGCCGGACTGGACGGCGGCTTCGATGACGGGGACGGCGACATCGACTTCGGGGGCGTCCTGGACCTGTTCGAGGACGGATTCGGGGAAGCCGGTTTCGCCGGCAGAGACCTGGAGTTGGGTGGCTCCGGCGATTTTGTCGACGGTCTGGTTGAAGGCGAACAGGACGCTCTGGTTGGCGGTGTGCATGCCGACGAAGACGGCGACGCCGAGGACGATGCCGGCGGTGGTGAGGGCACAACGGAGCAGGTGTTTGCGGACGTACGGCCAGGTGATGAGGCGGAGGAGCATCATGGCTAGAGGGCAGGCTGGCGGACGAGATCTTCGACGATGTGGCCGTCGCGGAGGGTGATGGTGCGGGGGCAGGTGGCGGCGACTTCGCGGTCGTGGGTGACCATCAGGACGGTAGCGCCGAGGCGGGCGTTGAGGTCGCGGATGAGATGGAGGATGTCGGCGCCGGTGTGGGTGTCGAGGTTGCCGGTGGGTTCATCGGCGAGGAGGACGGGGGGGTAGACGGAGAGGGCGCGGGCGATGGCGACGCGCTGGCGTTCGCCGCCGGAGAGTTCGTCGGGGAGGTGGTGGGTTCGTTTGGTGAGGCCGACGAGGTCGAGGAGTTCGTTGGCGCGGTCGCGGGCTTTGCGGCGGTCCCAGCCACGGAGGTGGAGGGGGAGGGCGACGTTTTCCTCGCAGGAGAGGGAGGGGAGGAGGTTAAAAAACTGGAAGATGAAGCCGATTTTGTCGCGGCGGACGCGGGTGAGTTCGTTGTCGGAGAGTCCGGAGAGGCGGACGCCGTCGATGGAGATTTCGCCGGAAGAGGGGGTATCGAGGGCGCCGATGAGGTTGAGGAGGGTGGACTTACCGGAGCCGGAGGGGCCGACGAGGGAGACCATTTCGCCTTTGGCGATGGAGAGGGAGACACCGGCAAGGGCGACGACTTTGCGCTTGCCGTTGAATTCCCTGGTGAGGTTGGAGATGTCGATCACGGGGAGGTTTTGGTCCTACTGAAAAGGATGCCAGAGGGGAGGGGGTGGACGGAGAAAAGCGGGGGCGAGGGGCGGCTGGAGCTATTGGGGTCCAGAGAGGGGAATCTGGTGTTGGAAATAAAGGGGATAGGAAACTATTGGGTCCCCGGCACCAATTTATCGTTTGGTTATCAATAGGGGGTGGGGGGAGGGCAAGCTACACTAGGGAAAGCACATGATGAAACACGAGAGCGGCCGGATTTATGGGACGACGATTCTGTGTGTGCGGCGGGGCAGCAAGGTGGTGATGGCCGGGGACGGCCAGGTGACGCTGGGGAGCGAGGTGCTGAAGGCGTCGACGAACAAGCTGCGGAAGCTGCACAAGGACAAGATCGTGGCGGGATTTGCGGGCTCAACGGCGGACGCATTTGCGCTGTTCGCGCGGTTTGAATCGAAGCTGGAGCAGCATAACGGGCAGTTGCCGCGGTCGGCGGTGGAGTTGGCGAAGGAGTGGCGGACGGACAAGATGCTGCGGCACCTGGAAGCGCTGCTGCTGGTTGCGGATGTCCACAACACTTATATTTTGAGCGGGCAGGGGGATGTGATCGAGCCGGACGAAGCGTGCGCGGCGATCGGGTCGGGGGGCGGGTTCGCGAAGGCAGCGGCGCGGGCGCTGCTGGAGAACACGAAGCTGAGCGCGAAGGACATTGCTGAGCGGGCGATGGCGATCGCGGCGGACACGTGCATCTATACGAACCAGAACATTTCGTATCTGGAGCTGGGGTAAGCCGACATGGTGATTTATCTGCCTGGGGATTCGAAGAGCGACGAGCCTTTGCTGGACGAACTGACGCCGCGTCAGATTGTGGAGCAACTGGACCGGTATGTGATCGGGCAGGCGGACGCGAAGAAGGCGATCGCGGTGGCCTTGCGGAACCGGATCCGGCGGCAAAAACTGGACCCGGAGATGGCCGAGGAGGTGATGCCGAAGAACATTCTGATGATCGGGCCGACGGGGGTGGGGAAGACGGAACTGGCGCGGAGGCTGGCGCGGTTGGCGAATTCACCGTTTTTGAAGGTGGAAGCGAGCAAGTTCACGGAAGTGGGTTATGTGGGGCGGGATGTGGAGTCGATGATCCGCGATCTGGTGGAGATCGCGATCGACATGATCCGGGAGGAGAGGCTGGAAGAGGTGGCGGAGCGGGCGGAGGCGAACGCGGAGGAGCGACTGCTGGACGTGCTGATTCCGCCGTCGCCGGAGCCGAGCGAATCCGTGGAGCGGACGCGCGAGAAGATGCGGGAGAAGTTGAGGGCGGGCAAGCTGGATGACCGGATCGTGGAGATCGAGGTTCGGGACCGGATGCCGAACTTTGACGTTCTGGCGAACACGGGCAACGAGGAGATGGACAACAGCCTGCGGGAGTTTCTGCCGGCGATGTTCGGGAACCGGACGCGGCGGCGGAAGATGCGGGTGGAGGAGGCGCAGGAGTATCTAATCCAGGAAGAGGAGCAGAAGCTCGTGGACATGGACCAGGTGACGCGCCTGGCGATCGAGCGGGTGGAGCGAAACGGGATTCTGTTTTTGGACGAGGTGGACAAGATCGCGGGGCGGGAAGGGGGGCACGGGCCGGACGTGTCGCGGGAGGGGGTGCAGCGGGATATCCTGCCGATCGTGGAGGGGACGACGGTCAACACGCGGTATGGATTCGTACGGACGGACCACATTCTATTCATTGCGGCGGGGGCGTTTCACGTTTCGAAGCCGTCGGACATGATTCCGGAGTTGCAGGGCCGGTTCCCGATCCGGGTGGAGCTGAAGTCACTCTCGGAGGATGATTTCGTGCGGATCCTGACGGAGCCAAAGAATGCGTTGATCAAGCAGTACGCAGCGTTGCTGGAGACGGAAGGGATCACGCTGACGTTCGCGGCGGAGGCGATTCGGGAAGTGGCGAAGCTGGCGGCGCAGGTGAACGAATCGATGGAGAACATCGGTGCGCGGCGGCTGCACACGATTCTCGAGAAGGTGCTGGAGGAGATCAGCTTCGAGGGACCGGAGTTGAAGAAGAAGAAAGTGAACATCGACGCGGCATACGTGCGAAAGCAGGTGGAGAGCGTGGTGAAGGATCAGGATCTGAGCCGGTACATACTGTGATGCGGGGGCGGGGCGCTTGGGCAGTCATGGCGATGGCGCTGGCCCTGGGGGGCTGCGGGTATGTAGGCGATCCGCTGCCGCCGGCGTTGAACATCCCGGAGCGAGTGGTGGATCTGCGGGCGGTGCAACGGGGAGACCGTTTGATTGTCGTGGGCACGGTATCGCCGTTGACGACGGACAAGCTGGTGTTGAAGGGCATGCCTCCGGTGGAGTTGTATGCGGGACGGCGAGGAGAGGGCGAGTTCAGCACGGAGCGGTGGGCGCAGTCGGCGGAGGTGGTGACGCAGGAATCGGGGGCGGAGGCGGAGGTAGTGGTGGAGTTGCCAGTGGCGAAGTGGGTGGAGGGGGAGGTGGTGCTGGGCGTGCGAACAGTGGGGCCAACGGGGAAGAGGTCGGCGTGGTCGAATCTGGTTTCGGTGTGGGTGGTGAAGGAGCTGGGCAGGCCCGAAGGATTGCGGGGTAGTGCGACGGAGGAGGGGGTCTTTTTGCAGTGGGCAGCTGGGGAGGGTCCGGACGGGCGGGGCTGGCGGGTGTACCGAAAGGGGCCGGAGGAGCAGGAGTTCGCGTTGTTGGGGAAGGCGGGGGAGGCATCGTGGCTGGACCGGGGAATCGAGTATGGGCGGAGGTACAGCTATTTTGTGCAGGCGGTGGCGCCCGCGGGCGGGGGAGAAGCCGAAAGCGAGCCGGGCGGGGTGTTGACAGTGGAACCCCGGGACACGTTTGCGCCGGCACCTCCGGCGGGATTGACGGTGATCGCCGGGGTAAACACGATTGAACTGGCGTGGGAGCGGAACGCGGAGGCGGACTTCGCGGCGTACCAGATCTGGCGGTCGGAAGGCGAGGGCGAGTTTACACGGGTGGGGGATCCGGTGAGCGTGCTATCGTTCAGCGATACCGGCCTGGTGAGCGGGCGGCGTTACAGGTACGCGTTGACAGCGACCGACCAGGCAGGGAACGAAAGCGCCAAGTCTGAAGCGGTGGAGATCACCGCGCCCTGATCGGAAAGGAGCAGGTGAACGGAAGATGACGAAGTACATTCGATTCGCGATGGAGCCCGGCGTGCCGGTGACGTCGCCGGACACGCATCCGTCGGTCCGGCGGGGATTGCTGGAGGAAGACGGAAGGATCCGGATGATGAATGGCGAGGTGACGGCGCTGAACCGGGTGAAGCTGTTGCCTTGCGTGTCACCATCGAAGATCGTCTGCGTAGGCCGGAATTACGCGGATCACGCGAAGGAACTGGGCAACGCGGTGCCGGCGGAGCCGATACTTTTCTTCAAGCCGCCGTCGTCGCTGACGGCGCACGGGGCGGCGGTGGTGTACCCGGCGATGTCGGAACTGGTGTCGTTCGAGGGGGAGGTGGGGGTGGTGATCGGGGCGCGGTGCCGGAACCTGAAGGCGGCGGAGGCGGAGGCGGTGATCGCGGGGTACACGGTGGTGAACGACGTGACGGCGCGGGACATTCAGAAGCGGGACGGGCAATGGACGCGCGGGAAGGGGTTCGACACGTTCTGCCCGGTGGGCCCGTGGTGGACGCCGAAGGAGGAGGTGGATTTCGCGTCGTTCCGGGTGCGCACGACGGTGAACGGGGAGTTGAAGCAGGACGGGACGGTGGGGGACATGCTGTTTCCGGTGGCTGCTATTCTGGAATACGTGACGGCGTTCATGACGCTGGAGCCAGGGGATCTGATTGCGACGGGGACGCCTCCGGGCGTGGGTCCGCTGGCAGTGGGCGACACGGTGGCGGTGGAAGTGACGGGCCTGGGAACGCTTGAGAATATGGTGGTCGCGCAGAAGTAATGTTGCCGTTCGAGTTGAGCGTGGGCAGCACGCAGGCATTGCTGGCCGGGAGCGCGGTGGCGCTGGCGGCGAGCGTGGCGCTGATCATCCGTCTGCGGCGGATTACGCCGGAGGAGCGGGAGCGGCGGCGGCGTCTGGAGGTGAACCGGCACCGAAGGAGCGTGGAAGGATTGTTGAGCGAGGCGAGTCCGGAGATGATTCACTACCAGTACGATCTGCGGGGCGTGTCGTATTTCGCTTCGCAGGACGTGAGTGGACTGCGGGAGCGTTTGCCGGCGGATCCGTCGCGACTGATCGGGCCCGTGAGTGTCCGGTATGCGCCGAAGAATCCTGCGAACTCGATCGTGGTGTGCGAGGATTGGTCGGGATTGCCGGCTCCGGTTCCGGAGTTTGAAAAGACAGAAGTGACAGAGGAGAATATGCGATGCAACTGAAGCTGAATCTGAAGAAGGCGGTGCTGCTGTCCGCGGCGCTGGTGGTTCTGGGCGCCGGCCTGGCGATGGCAGCGAACAAGTACGGGAAGCCGCAGTCGATCATCCACGTGGTGACGCTGTATTACAAGGACGGCACGACGGCCGAGCAGAAGAAGGCGGTGCTGGACGGCGTGGAGAAGATGGCGGCGGAGATTCCGGGCGTCAAGAATGTGTGGCTGAAGAGCGTGAAGGTGCAGGGCGCCTATTACGAGAAGCAGGCCGACGGTTCGATGAAGGCGCGGCCGATGACGGACGCGTTCGTGATGGAGTTTGAGAACGAAGCGGCATTCAAGGCGTATGACGATCATCCGGCGCACCGGGCGTGGGAGAAGGTGTATGTGCCGGTTCGTGCGCGGAGCGCGACGTCGGATATTACGAACTAGCGCGAGTCGAGAAGTTGTGAGAAGGGCCGGCGCTGGGAGCCGGCCCTTCTTGTTGCCGGGGCGGGTGCGGCGGAATTCTGCCACGAAAGTATGGCATATATGGAGAGAGGGGTATTGCCATGAAGAACTTCCATCTTCCCTTGCCGGAGCAGACGTACGAACAACTTCGCGCCGTGTCCACGCGGGTCCAGATCCCAGCCACGGTACTCGCGCGGGAAGCTATCGACGCGTGGCTCAGAGAGCAGGCGAGGCAGGCCCGGAGAGACGCCGTTGCTGCTTATGCGGAGAAGATGGCCGGCACGGGAGTGGACCTGGACCGTGATCTGGAAGCCGCGGCGATCGAGCATCTGTTGACGCGATGAGAAGGGGCGACCTGCATTGGGCTGAACTGGCGCCGCGATCCGGGTCAGAGCAGGCGGGGCGGAGGCCGGTGGTGGTGGTGACGAGTGATGGATTCAACCGGACGGAGTCATGGGGGTCGATCATCGTCGTTCCGGTCACAACCTCCAGCCGGCAACAATCACGCGGGCCGACAGCGGTGGCGTTGCCAGCCGGGACGGCGGGGCTCAACAAGGCGAGTGTCGTGTTGTGCCATCAAATCACGACATTGGACAGATCGAAGATCGGGCGGAGGATCGGCACACTCCCCAAGGACCTACTGAGTGAAGTTGAAGACGGAATCCGGGCGGCGATTGATATCGAGTAGGTGGCGAGTCCGAAGTCAGTCAAACAAGCCCGTGCTGAAGTAGCGTTCCATGCGGTCGGGGAAGACGGTGACGATGGCGGCTTCGGGGGGGAGGTGTTCGCGGGCGGCGCGGAGGGCAGCGGTGAAATTGAGGCCGGAACTGGGGCCGACGGGGAAGCCGGCGGCAATGAGACGGCGGGTGGTGGCGAGTGCTTCATCGTCGCGGATTTCGAGGCTGATGAGATTGGGGATGGATTCGGGCTGGAAGATGGAGGAGATGCAGTCCATCACGCCGGGGATTTTGGAGGAGAAGCTGCAGCACTCGACTTCGGGGGTGCTGGTGATGTGAACGGGGCGGGCGAGGACGGGGGTCACGGGGCAACCGCCGTCGCGGCAGCCCTCCATGAGGCCAACGAGGGTACCGCCGGTGCCGACGCCGCTGACGACGGCATCGACGGCGCCGCCGGGGATCTGGTCCAACACTTCACGGGCGGTGCCGTGCTGGTGGGCACGGGCGTTGTCGGGGTTGGCGAACTGGCGGGGGAGGAAGGCGTTGAGTTCGGCGGCGAGACGTTCGGTTTCGCGGATGGCTTCATGGATGCCGCCCGAAGAGATCAGGTGAGTCTCGCCGCCGAAGCCGCGGATCATGTGGAGGCGTTCGGAACTGACGGTGGCGGGCATGACGGCGATGAAGCGGAGTCCGAGTTGGGCGGAGGCAAGAGCCATGGCGATGGAGGTGGAGCCGGAGGAGGCTTCGATGACGACATCGCCGGGGCGGAGGCGTCCTTCGCGCCAGGCTTTCTCAAGGATGTAGCGGGCGATGCGGTCCTTGGTGGAGCCGCTGGGGTTGAGGAACTCGAGTTTGCACCATATGGGCGGATCGGCAGCATCGAGTTGGACGGAGACAAGGGGGGTGGGCGCGAGAGAGTTGATGTAGAAGTTGCGGGAGGGGAAGTGGGGCGTCATGATGGGCGCCCCACCAGAATATCGCGCTTAGCGGGCAGCGGTGAGGTTGCCGGAGACGCCGTCGGGGGTGGTGTAGGTGCCCTTCATGCCGGCGCCTTCAGGAGCCATCTTGATGACGAACGAGCCCTGGTCAGTGGGGATTTTGAATGAGACGGCCTGGGCGGAGGCGACGATGTCGGCGAGGGGAAGGCTCATGCCATCGGGGGTGGTGATGGTGCCGGTCCATTTGCCGGCGTCTTCCTTGAGTTCGACATCGACTTTCATTTCACGGCCGGAATCGGTGACGACCGTGACCTTCCAGCGGCCGGCAGGGCCGGCGGCGGCGGGAGCGCCGATACGCCTTGCGACAACGGGGCCGCCGTCGCCTTCAGCGGTGGCGAAGGTGCCCTTCATTTCATCGCCGGCGAGGCGGAGTTTCAGAGTGAGGACCATGTAATCCCAGGGCAGCTTGAAGGAGAGTTCTTCGCCCTGGAGTTGCACATTCTGCAGGGTGATGGTGTTCTGGCCGGCCTTGACGACACCCTTGAGGGCGGAGCCGTCCTGTTCGATGACCATCTCAGACTTGTGGACCTGGCCTTCCGGATCCGTGGCGGAGACGGACCAGGTGCCGAGAACGCCGTTCGCGAATGCGGGAACGGCCAGAAGAATCGCGAGGAAAAGCTGTGGGAGTCGCATGGGGTTATCCATCCTCATTCTACTTAAGCCCGGACGCCAGTGTGATAGAACCAGACAGAGCCATGCCGGAATTTTCACGACGAACGGTGCTGCGCGCTGCAGCGGCAAGCCCACTGCTGGCGGCGGCGCAGGCCCCGGCGGAGCGGCGGATGCTGAGCGGGGACTGGAACGCAGCGCGGTTGGGAGCGGCGCTTCTGCCGCGCGGACAGTGGAAGCCCTACCCGAAGGCGAGCGAGCGGGCAGCCTGGGCGAAGATGCCGGCGGTGGCGCGGGCGGCGGGTGTGCGCCGGGCGGAAGAGGTCGCGAATGAACCGTGGCCTTCGCTGCCGGCGACATTGTTCCTGGAGTTCAAGCGCGAGGGGAACCGGAGCCGGTTTGAGTCGGTGCGGAGCGAACGGCGGAACCGGATCCGCGCGCTCGCGCTGGCAGAGTGCTTTGAGGGCAATGGCCGATTTCTGGACCCTCTGCTGGACGGCCTTTGGCTGACCTGCGAGGAGACGTACTGGGGAGTACCGGCGCATCTGTACCTGCAAGGGGCCGGGCCGGGGTTACCGGATGTCGCGGAACCGACGGTGGACCTGTTCGCGGCGGACACGGGGAGCCTGGTGGCGTGGGTCGACTATCTGCTGGGCGAGGAGTTGGGGGCGTTGTCGCCGCTGGTGCGGCCGCGGTTGGCTGGGGAAGTGCGGCGGAGAGTCCTGGAGCCCTGTTGGTCGCGGGAGGATTTCTGGTGGATGGGCTTCGACGGCTCGCGGGCGGTGAACAACTGGAATCCGTGGATCAATTCGAACTGGCTGACGTGCGCGCTGCTGCTGGAGGAAAACGAGGGGCGACGGGCGGCGACGGTGGCGAAGGTGCTGAGATCACTCGACCGGTTTCTGGACGCGTACCATCCTGATGGCGGGTGCGATGAAGGGCCGGGGTATTGGGGGCATGCGGGTGGATCGATGTTTGAGTGCCTGGACCTGCTGCATTCGGCGACGATTGGCCGCGCGGACTTCTTTGAAACGCCGCTGGTGAAGGAGATTGGGCGCTACATCTACCGGGCCCACATCCATGAGGACTGGTATGTGAACTTCGCCGACGCTTCGGCGCGGACAATAATCGACGGCGACCTGGTGTACCGGTTTGGGAAACGAATCGGCGATGCGCGGATGATGGAGCACGGAGCGTGGGCAGTGCAGCGGGCGCCGGAGCGGGCCTTGGCTGGGAGTTCGATTGCGCGTCAATTGGAGGCGATGGTCCACCACGGGGAGGAAATGAAGTCCCCGGCGGGCGCCGCACTGATGCGCGACGTCTGGCTGCCCCAAGCGCAATTCTTCGCGGCGAGGATGAAAGGGGGTTCGGCGGATGGGCTGTATCTGGCGGCGCAGGGGGGACACAATGCCGAAAGCCATAATCACAATGACGTGGGGAACTTCATTGTGTACGCCGACGGCGCGCCGGTTCTGATTGATATCGGGGTGGAGACGTACACGGCGAGAACTTTCTCCCCGCAGCGCTACGACATCTGGACGATGCAGTCTGGTTGGCACAATCTGCCGACGGTGAACGGGGTGATGCAGGGCGCGGGGAGGAGATTCGAGGCGCGGGAGTGCCGGTATACCACCGAAGAGGCCGGGGCAAGCCTGTCGATGGAGATCGCTCGAGCGTGGCCGGAAGTGGCAGGCGTGGAGTCCTGGCAACGGCGCTTCAGGCTGGACCGGCAAAGCGGCGAGGTCGTGGTGGAGGACACGGCGCGTTTTGCGCGGGCGGCGAACCGGGTGGAGTTCAACCTGGTGACCACGCGCGAAGTGGTGCGCGACGGGGCGGGGATATTGCGACTGGTGGGCGGCGGAACGGCGGCAGTGGAGTTGCGGTTCGCGCACACTCTCGAGGTGCAGGTGGACGTGGAGACGACGGAAGATGCCCGGCTGAAGCCGGTGTGGGGGTCCACGATCCGGCGAATCCGGCTGCTGGCCGCAAAGGCGGACCAAGCGGGCGAGTGGCGGCTGCGGGTTCGGCTGGCGGGGTAATGCCCCTGCCTTGATTTCAGAGTCCAGGGTGTGATTATCTGAAGACGAACTTGCGTAACCAGGAGTCTGCATGACTTTCGCTCCGCCTTCACCCGCGCAATTGCGCCGCGAGGACCAGGACTTTCTCGATCAGATCATCAGCGACCAGGATGGCCGCCCGGGCATGCTGTTGACGGTGCTCGAACGGATTCAGGAGCGGCAGCCGGAGAAGTACCTGCCGGCGCCGATGCTGGAATACCTCGCCCGGCGGACGGGAATTCCCGAGTCAAGAATCTATAATGTCGTCACTTTTTATGCATTGTTTAACCTGAAGCCGCAGGGGCGGCACACGGTATGCATCTGCCGGGGAACGGCGTGTCACACGCGTGGTTCGATGCGCCTGTTGGAGAGCGTGCGGCTGCAGTTGGGACTGCGGGAGGACGAGGATGAGGGCAGCGCGGACAAGCTGACGGCGACGACGCCCGACGGAGCAGTGACAGTCCGGACAGTTGCCTGTTTCGGGCAATGCGCGCTGGCGCCGGTGGCCGAAGTCGATCACCAGGTGCTGGGACATGTCAATGAACGCGCATTGCAGCGCGAGGTGGAGCAGTTGCGCCGCTGACCGGAGACCCAGCCATGACTCAACGCATCAATGATCTGAGCTCGTTCAATGCCGCCCGCGCCGCCGGTCTGCGCAAGTTGATCCCAGGCGTGCCGCGGATCGCGATCGGGATGGGCACCTGCGGCATGGGCAACGGCGCCGAGGCCGTGTACCATGCCTTCGCCGATTCGATCCATAATCTCGGGCTGGGCTTTCATCTGACCCGGACCGGCTGTTTCGGCTTCTGCGCCGAGGAGCCACTGGTGAATGTCCTGCTGCCGGGACAGCCGCTGGTGGTGCTGCGCCGCATTCAGGCTTCGGATGTGCCGGCGCTGCTGGACCACCTCGCCGCGGGTCGAATTCCCGCGGAGCTGGCCCTGTGCAAGATCGAGGATTGGGATCACATCACGGCGACGATCAAGTATGGAGTGGGCCAGCCGGACATTCCGCACTGGCACGAAGTGCCGTTCTTCAAGGGTCAGAAGAAGATCGTGCTGCGCAACTGCGGGCTGATCTCGCCGCTGGAGATTGAGGAGTACATCGCGGTGGGCGGGTATCAGGCACTGTATGAAGTGCTGATTGACGCGAAGCCCGAAGCGGTGATCGAACAGTTGAAAGCCGCCAAATTGCGAGGCCGCGGCGGCGCCGGTTATCAGACAGGCCTCAAGTGGGAAATGCTGCGCAAGGCGAAGGCGGAGCGCAAGTTCCTGATCTCGAACGCGGACGAGGGCGACCCGGGCGCGTACATGAACCGCAACGAGATCGAGGGCGACCCTCACTCGATGATCGAAGGCATGATCATCGCCGGTTATGTGACCGGCGCAACGGAAGGGCTGTTGTATGTGCGCGCGGAGTATCCGCTGGCGGTACACCGCTTGCAGCAGGCGATGGACCAGGCGCGCGAGTATGGGCTCCTGGGCCGTGACATACTGGGCCGCGGGTTCAACTTCGACATCGCGCTGGTGGAGGGCGCGGGCGCGTTTGTGTGCGGCGAAGAAACGGCACTGATCCGGTCGCTCGAAGGCCGCGCGGGCAGGCCGACGCCGCGACCGCCCTACCCGGCCGAAAAAGGCCTGTTCGGGTACCCGACGAACATCAATAACGTGGAGACCTGGTACAACGTGGCGCCGATTGTGGTGAAGGGCGCGGCGTGGTTTACCGAGACGGGTTCACCGAAGAGCCCCGGCACGAAGGTCTTTTCGCTGGTGGGCAAGGTGCAGAACACCGGACTGGTGGAGATGCCGCTGGGGACGCCGCTGAAGACCTTCGTCTATGACATTGGCGGCGGCGCGACGCACGGCAAGGCGGTGAAAGCGGTGCAGACGGGCGGACCGTCGGGCGGCACGATCCCGCAGGAGATGTTCGACACGCCGGTGGACTACGAGACGCTGGCGCAGTTGGGGTCGATCATGGGTTCGGGCGGCATGGTGGTGATGGACGAAGACAACTGCATGGTGGACGTGGCGCGGTACTTCGTTGAGTTCACGCACTCGGAGTCTTGCGGCAAGTGCACGCCTTGCCGTGCGGGTCTGGATCAGGCGCTGCGGATCCTCAACCGGTTCACGCACGGCGAAGCGACGGACAGCGATCTCGACACGCTCGACGAACTGAGCCGCATGATTCGCGACATGAGCCTGTGCGGGCTCGGACAGAGCGCACCCAACCCGGTGCTGACGTCGATGCGCCATTTCCGGCGCGAGTTCGAGGACCATGTCCGCGCCCATCGCTGCCGCGCGGGGGTGTGTGAGGAACTGGCGCTTTCCCCGTGTGAGAACTCCTGTCCGCTGCACATGAATATCCCCCGGTTTCTCCAACTGCTCAAGGAGGACCGCCTGGAGGACGCCTTCCTGTCGGTGGTACTGGATAATCCGCTGCCCGCGTCCACGGGCCGGGTGTGCCAGCATCCCTGCGACAATCGCTGCCGTCGGTCGGCCATCGACGACGCAGTGAATATGCGCGAAGTGCACCGGTACATCGCCGATTCGATTTACGGGACTCCGCGCTATGAAGCGTTGATTGGCCGGGTTGTGGAGCGCCGGCTTCCGCCCACGGGCCGCAAGGTTGCGGTGGTGGGAGCGGGTCCGGCCGGCCTGAGTTGTGCTTACTACTGTGCGCTGCTCGGGCACGAAGTGACGGTCTACGACAGCAACGCGGAAGCCGGCGGCATGTTGCGTTACGCGTTGCCTGATTACCGGCTGCCCGTGGAAATTATTCAGCACGAACTCGAATTGATCCGGCGGCTGGGCGTGCAGTTCGTCTTCAACACCATGGTGGGCCGCGATCTCACGCTGAATGAACTGGACGCGGCTCATGACGTCGTCTTCCTTTCGATCGGCACGTGGAAGGAGTCGTGGGTCTACCTCGCGGGGACGGAACTGCGCGGAGTGCTGCACGCGTTGCCCTTCCTCGAATCCGTGAACAAGGACGAAACCACGCCGCTCGGCCGCAATGTGGTGGTGATCGGCGGCGGGAACGCGGCCATCGATTCGGCGCGCACGGCTTTGCGGCTGGGCGCGAACGTGACCATCGTCTACCGGCGCGAGCGCAAAGACATGCCCGCCATCCGCGAGGAGACCGAGGCAGCCGAGGCCGAGGGCGCAAAGATCGTGTTCCTCGCCGCGCCCCACCGCATCGTGGACGACGGCTCCGGCGGTATTCAGGCCATCGAGTGCGTCAAGACGACTCTTGGTGAATTCGACCGCAGCGGGCGCCGCCGCCCGGTGCCGACCGATGAGATCCTGCGCGTCGCCTGTGACACCGTGATTCTCGCGGTGGGGGAAACCGTCGATCTCGATTTCGTCAAGGCCTCGGGGCTGCGACTGAAAGAAGGCGGGACGATGCTCGAGGTGGACCGCCACACGCTGCTGACCAGCCGGCCCAACTTCTATGCCGGCGGCGATCTGATCACCGGCGCCTCGAACGTCTCGAACGCAATGGGCTGGGGCAAGAAGGCGGCCCGCACGATCGATCAGGCGTTGATGGACGACTACCGCTGGCCTCTCATCTGGCCCGAATTCCACTACGGCATGACGGTCCCGGCGCATCCCAGCAACGCCGGCCGCCACCACACGCGCGAGCTCGATCCCGCCGAGCGCGCCGCTACTTTTGCGGAAACCACCTTCCCGCTCGCGCCTGTCGAGGCCATGGAAGAGACCTGCCGCTGCCTGCGCTGCGACATCCGCGCCGATCATTAAGGAGCCCTTGCACATGCCCAATCGAATTTCCATCCGGATCGACGGCGAACTCGTTCAGGCCGAACGCGGCCAGACCATCTTCGAGGCGGCACAGGCCAACAACCGATTCATCCCCGGCCTGTGCCAGTTCAAGGGGCTCTCCACCGTGGGCGCCTGCCGCCTGTGCGTGGTCGAGGTGCAGGGCGTCAACCGGCTTCTGCCCTCCTGCACCACGCCGGCGCAGGACGGCATGGCCGTCATTACCCGTTCCGCCAAACTGAACGACTACCGCCGGCAGGCGCTGGAACTTCTCTTCGCCGAGAAGAACCACGTCTGCGCGGTCTGTGTGTCCAACAACCATTGCGAGTTGCAGGCCTATGCCCAGCGCCTCGGCGTCACGAACGTGCGCTATGCCTACCGCTATCCACGTCTGAAAGTGGACATGTCCCACCCGCGCTTCGTGATCGACCACAACCGCTGCGTGCTCTGCACGCGCTGCGTGCGTGTCTGCAACGAAGTGGAAGGCGCCTATGTGTGGGGCGTGGCGGGCCGCGGCATCGGGTCGCGCATCGCGTGCGAAATGGACCGCGACTGGGGCAAGGCCTCGGCCTGCACCAACTGCGGCAAGTGTGTGCAGGTTTGTCCCACCGGCGCGCTGGCCGAGAAGGGCTTCGCCGCCGAAGAGATGGTCAAGCGCCAGGATCTGGTCGAACGATTGGCCACCATCCGCGGCACCATGAACCCCGGAGGCTCCCGATGACCAAAGCACCCAAGGCCCGCCTCGCCACAGCCTGGCTCGATGGCTGCTCCGGATGCCACATGTCCCTGCTCGATGTGGACGAACTGCTGCTGACGCTCGCCGATCGCGTCACGATCGTCTTCGGCCCGCTCGTCGATGCCCAGCACTTTCCGGAGAGCGTCGATGTCGCTCTGATCGAAGGTGCGGTCTCGAGTCAGGATGACCTCCGGCTCGCGCAAACCGTTCGCGAGAATTCGAAGTTCGTCATCGCACTGGGCGACTGCGCCGTCACCTCTAATGTGCCTTCGATGCGCAATTCGATCGCGCCCACCCGCCTGCTCGAACGCGTCTACATTGCCGGTGCCGACACCCAGCCGGGCGTGCCCCTCGAGAACGTCCCCAAGCTCCTGCGCGCGGCCATTCCCTTGCATGAAGTGATCAAAGTGGACCTCCACGTACCCGGATGCCCGCCCTCCGCCGCGGCTATCGCCCATGTCCTCACTGAACTGCTGGACGGCCGCAAACCCGATCTCAGCGCCGTTGCCAAGTTCGGCTGATCAGGAGCCCCCGTCATGCCTCAGACCATCACCATCCCGCACGTCACGCGCATCGAAGGCCATGCCCGCGTGTCAATCCACCTCGACGACGCCGGCGAAGTCAGCGGCGCCCAGTTACATGTCACGCAGATTCGCGGCTTCGAGAAATTCACCGAAGGCCGCCCCTACTACGAGATGCCTTCGATCACGGCGCGCATCTGCGGCATCTGCCCGGTGTCTCACCTGCTCGCCTCCGTGAAGGCCTGCGACGCCATCATGGCGGTCCGGATTCCGCCCGCCGCCAAACTGCTGCGCGATCTTCTCCATTGCGCACAGTTCGTCCAGTCCCACGCGCTCAGCTTCTTCCATCTCTCCGCGCCCGACCTGCTGCTCGGCATGGACAGCGATCCCGCCGCGCGCAACATCGCCGGCCTCATCGAGAAGCATCCCCAGATCGCGCGCGACGGCATCGCGCTCCGCCGCTTCGGGCAGCAGGCCATCGAGCGGATGGCGGGCGAACGAGTCCACCCCTCCTGGACCGTGCCCGGCGGCGTCAACAAGCCGCTGTCGTCCGCCACCCGCGATGCCATCCTGAGCGAGATCCCCGTTGCCCGCTCCATCGCCCGCCGCACTGTCAAGCTGATCAAGTCCATCCTCGACCAGTTCCCCGAAGAGATCGCTTCGTTCTGTAACGCCCCCACGATGTATGCCGGCCTGACCTCTCCGGCAGGCGAACTGCGCTGGTACGACGGCATTCTCCGCTTCATCAGCCAGGAAGGCGAGAGCCTCGCCGCCGTTGAAGATCCGCTCGACTACGCTAACTTCATCGGTGAAGCGGCCATGCCCCATTCCTATTTGAAGGCGCCCTACTTCAAGCCCCGCGGCTTTCCCGCAGGTGAGTACCGCGTTGGGCCAATGGCCCGCCTGAACGTCGCCGCCTCCTGCGGCACCCCCGAGGCGGACGCCGAACTCGCGGAATACCGTCAGCGACTGGGCGAACGTCCCCAAAGCGCCTTCTTCTATCACTACGCGCGCCTGATTGAATGCCTCCACGGAGTCGAGCGGATGGAACGCCTGCTCGATGAACGCCGGATCCTCGACACCCACGTCCGCGCCACCGCGGGCGTCAACGAACGCGAGGGGGTTGGCATCATCGAAGCGCCCCGCGGCGTGTTGATCCACCACTACCAGGTCGACGAGCACGGCGCTATCACCTGGGCCAATCTCATCGTCGCCACCGGCCACAATAACCTCGCGATGAGCCGCGGCGTCGAGCAGGTCGCCCGCCACTTCATCCACAACGGCAAGGTCGAAGAAGGCATGCTCAACCGCGTCTCCGCCCTGATTCGCGCATACGACCCCTGCCTGAGTTGTTCGACTCACGCCCTCGGACAGGTGCCTCTGGCGATCGACATTCTGCGACCGGACGGCGTGGCTGTCCAGACGCTGACCACAGGCCAGGCAGACTAGCCCATAGCCGCTTCGCTACAATCACCACAGTGACTGAAGTACAGCTTGAAGACCTCCTCAGCGCCCCGTCCGCTGCTGACATCGGGGTGGCCTCCGCCATTCAGGGCGACATCCTTCTCCTTGGCGCCGCGGGCAAGATGGGCCCTTCCCTCGCACGCCGCATTCGCCGCGCCATGGACGCCGCCGGCAACACCGCCAGAGTCATCACCGTCTCGCGCGGTGAACTGGAGATCGAAGGCGTCCAACACATTCGCTGCGATATGCTCGCGCCCGGGGCGCTCGACACTCTGCCCGATGCGCCCAATGTCTTTTACCTCGCCGCGCGCAAGTTCGGCTCCACCGGTAACCCTTCGGAGACCTGGGCCGCCAACGTCCTGCTTCCCGGCCTGGTTTCCCGTCGCTATCGCACCTCGAAGATCGTGTCTTTCTCCACCGGCAACGTGTATCCGCTCGTGCCGGTCGAATCCGGAGGCGCCACCGAGGAAACGCCGATGGACCCCGTCGGCGAGTACGCCTGGAGCGCCACCGGACGCGAGCGCATGTTCGACTACGCTGCCCGCACCTACGGCACGCCCGTCACGCTCCTGCGCCTCAACTATGCCTGCGAACTGCGCTATGGCGTCCTCGTCGATCTCGCCACGAAGATCTTCAACGAGGAACCGGTCGACCTCAGCATGGGATATGTCAATGTGATCTGGCAGGGTGACGCCAACTCGATCTGTTTCCGCTCGCTCGCCCACTGCGCAACACCACCGTTCGTTCTGAATCTGACCGGCCTCGAGACGTTGAGAGTGCGCGATCTTGCTGAGAAACTTGGGGACAAGTTGCGGAAAACGCCTGTTTTCGTCTCCGAACCGGCGCCCACCGCGCTATTGAACAACGCCACACTGTGCCACGGCATGTTCGGTCCGGCTACGGTCAGTGTCGACCAGATGATCGATTGGATCGCGGACTGGATCAGCGAAGGCGGCCGCCTGCTCGGCAAACCCACCAAGTTCCAGGTCCGCGACGGGAGGTTTTAATCTGATGTCCGATTGGCTGAACCGCCTCCGCGCGGGCCTCGTGATTCCCGCCCACCCGCTCTGCCTGAATGCCGGCCGGCAGTTGGATGAAGCCCGCCAGCGCGGACTCACGCGATACTACCGCGACGCGGGCGCCGGCGGCATCGCCGTGGCTGTCCACACCACCCAGTTCGAGATCCGCCTGCCGCAGTACAACCTGCTCGAACCCGTCCTGCGAATGGCCATCGAAGAAACCCGCGGCTCGGAAATGATTATGATCGCCGGAGCCGTCGGCCCGCGCGAGCAGGCCCTGCGCGAGGCTGAACTCGCCGCGAAACTCGGCTATCAGGCCGTCCTCCTCAGCCTCTCCGCCCTGAAAAACGCCACTCTCGACGAGATGGTCGACCACGTCCGCGATATCGCCTCCGTTCTGCCCGTCGTCGGCTTCTACCTGCAACCCGCCGTCGGCGGGCGCCTCTTGCCGTTCGAATTCTGGCGCAAAGCCGCGGACATCGAGAACCTCGTCGCCATCAAGATGGCGCCGTTCAACCGCTACCAGACCCTCGACGTCATCCGCGCGGTCGCCGCGTCCGACCGCTCTGCGGACATCGCTCTCTATACCGGCAATGACGACAACATCATCGCCGACCTGATTACCCCCTTCTCCTTCCACGGCAAAACACTCCGCGTCGTGGGCGGACTCCTCGGCCAGTGGGCCGTCGGCACCAGGCGCGCCGTCGAGATCCTGCGCCGCGTGCACGAGGGCAAGACCCACCCCTCCCTGATGCTCGCACTCAATGCCCAATTGACCGATCTGAACGGCGCCCTTTTCGATGTCGCTAACGGATTCCACGGCTGCATCGCCGGCATCCACGAAGTTCTGCGCCGCCAGGGCTTGATGGAAGGACGCTGGTGCCTCAGCCCCGCCGAGGATCTGTCCCCCGGACAAATGGAAGAGATCGACCGCGTGCTCGCCGCGTACCCTCACTTGCTCGACTGAAGCGAAAGCCGCAAGAGCGACAGCCAGAGCAGCGTGGCCAGGAACAGATGCAATAGCTGCATCCAGACCGGAGCGAGCAGCACTACGTTCACCGCACCCGCCAGGGTCTGGGTCACTGTCAATACCAACAGCCACTGAGCGGAAACCGCCGTCCTCCGCAGCCAGAAGCCCACACAGAACAGATAGACCGCCGCCCCAACCGCCACCACCGGGTGCACCAGCCTGAGCCGCAGCAAACCTGGCGCGTCCGCGGCAAATTCCGACCGGATGCCGTCCGCCAGCGAAGTGGCCGGGAAGACCGTGTCGCCCAACGCCGCGATCGCTCCCGTGACACAGGACAACAGAAGCACTCCGAATGCCGCCTTGAAGCGTCCTGACAACGGCCAGAATCGCCTTTCCGGCCCCATTTGCGGCAACCATGCAGTCAGTGCAAGCGCCGACACCAGCAGCAGCGTGTTAGTCAGGTGCGCGCAAAGGTATGCCGCGCGCCCCCAACTCTGATTGGCCTCCACGTACTCGAGCAGAACGATCCCCGCGCCGAGCAACGCCTCAATCAGGATGATGATCAGCGACCAGAACGCCGCCCGGCGCACGCGATGCCCGCGCGGATAGATCCGGAACGCCCACACCGCCAGCACAACAACGGCCACCAGTGCCAACCCGCTGGTCAGACGGTGAGCGAACTCGATGACCGTCGCCACCTCCGGCGCGCGGGGCACGACATCGCCGTTGCAGAGGGGCCAATGGCTGCCGCACCCCGCGCCCGAACCCGTGGCCCGCACGAATGCGCCCCACAATATAACGAGAATGTTATATGCGAGCACCACCCAGGCATAACGCGCGAACCGGGAAGTGCTGATCGCAGTCATGGCGGATGCCCACCGGGCTACGCCCCGCCCGCGGAAGCGTTCTCCTCGCGGTACAGAATCGCCGCCTTCAGATAGTCGCGGTTCATCCGGGCGATATTCTCCAGCTTCACGCCTTTCGGACACAGCGCCTCGCACTCGCCCGTGTTCGTACAGTAGCCGAAGCCTTCTTCCATCAACTGGGCCACCATCCGCACCGCGCGCCGGTCCCGCTCCGCCTGACCTTGCGGCAGCAATCCCAGATGGGCGATCTTCGCGGAGGTGAACAACGACGCCGACGCGTTCGGACACGAAGCCACACAAGCGCCACAACCGATGCACGCCGCTGCGTCCATCGCCATTTCCGCGCTCTGCTTCTCGATCGGGATCGCGTTGCCATCCACCGCGCAGCCAGTGTTCACTGACACATAGCCGCCAGCCGCAATGATCCGGTCGAATGCCGACCGGTCCACCATCAAGTCCTTCAGTACCGGAAACGCCTTTGCCCGGAACGGCTCCAGCCAAAGCTCCTCGCCGTCGTGGAACTGGCGCATGTGCAACTGGCAGACCGTCGTTCCACGCTGGGGCCCGTGCGGCAGCCCGTTGATCATGAAGCCGCAGCAACCACAGATTCCCTCGCGGCAGTCGTGCTCGAACGTCACCGGCTCTTCACCTTTGTGGATCAGATCTTCATTCAGAACGTCGAGCATCTCCAAAAACGACATGTGCTCGTCCACATTCGGCATCTCGTACTTCACGATGCGGCCCGCGTCGTTCGGGCCCTTCTGCCGCCAGATGTTCAGGGTGAGTTTCATGATCTCGATGCCTCTTCTACTTGTAACTGCGCTGCGTCAGGTGCACATGCTCGAAAATGAGCGGCTCCATATGCCGCACCGGCGCCTGCTCACTTCCCTGATACTCCCAGACCGCCCCGTGACAGAACTTTTCGTCGTCTCGCAACGCCTCGCCTTCCTCGGTCTGATATTCCTCGCGGAAGTGACCTCCGCAACTCTCCTCGCGCACCCGCGCATCGCGCACCATCAGTTCGCCAAGTTCCAGGAAGTCCGCCAGCCGCGTCGCTTTTTCCAGGCTCTGGTTGACCTCCGCGCCCGAACCCGGCACCGTCACGTTCTGCCAGAACTCCTCGCGGAGCGCCTGAATCTGCGGCAGAGCCTCTTCCAGCCCCGCGGCATTGCGCGCCATCCCGCACTTGTCCCACATGATCTTTCCCAGCGCACGGTGGAACTCGTCCACCGTCTTCTTGCCCTTGATGCCCAGCAGCGTCTGGATCCGCGCTTCCGCTTCCTCCTTCGCAAGCCGGCACTCCGGATGATCTTCGTCCACGCCGCCCGGCTTGATCGAAGCCAGATAGTTGCCAATCGTGTACGGCGCCACGAAATACCCGTCCGCCAGACCCTGCATTAGCGCGCTCGCGCCCAGGCGGTTCGCGCCGTGGTCCGAGAAGTTCGCCTCGCCCAGAACGAACAGCCCCGGCACCGTGCTCTCCAGGTTGTAATCCACCCACAGCCCGCCCATCGTGTAATGGACCGCCGGATAGATGCGCATCGGCACCGAATACGGGTCTTCACCCGTGATCCGCTCGTAGATCTCGAACAGGTTCCCGTAACGCTCCTCGATCGTCTTCTTGCCCAGCCGCCCGATCGCGTCACTGAAGTCGAGATAGACGCCCAGGCCGCCAGGACCAACGCCCCGGCCTTCGTCGCACACCCGCTTCGCCGCCCGCGATGCAATATCGCGCGGCGAGAGATTGCCGAAGCTCGGGTACATCCGCTCCAGATAATAGTCTCGCTCATCCTCGGGAATCTGCCCCGAAGCCCGGGTGTCTCCCTGCTTCTTCGGCACCCAGATCCGACCGTCGTTCCGCAGAGATTCCGACATCAGCGTCAGCTTCGACTGATATTCGCCGCTCACCGGAATGCACGTCGGGTGAATCTGCGTGAAACACGGGTTCGCAAACGCTGCGCCCTTCTTGTAGGCCCGCCATATCGCCGTCGCGTTGGAACCCTTCGCGTTCGTCGACAGGTAAAACACGTTCCCGTAACCGCCGGTCGCCAGCGCCACCGCGTCCGCGATATGCACGTCAATCGCCCCGGTCACCAGATTGCGCGTCACGATCCCCCGCGCGCGCCCGTCGATGACGATCACATCCAGCATCTCGTGCCGCGCGTACATCTTCACCCGGCCCGCGTCGATCTGCCGCTCCAGCGCCTGGTAGCAGCCCAGCAGCAACTGCTGCCCCGTCTGCCCCCGCGCGTAAAACGTCCTTGACACCTGCGCGCCCCCGAACGACCGGTTCGCCAGCACGCCGCCATACTCGCGCGCGAACGGCACACCTTGCGCCACGCACTGGTCGATGATGCTCACGCTGATTTCGGCCAGCCGGTACACATTCGCTTCCCGCGCCCGGAAATCGCCGCCCTTCACCGTGTCATAGAACAGCCGGAACACACTGTCGCCGTCGTTCTGATAGTTCTTCGCCGCGTTGATGCCGCCCTGCGCCGCGATCGAGTGCGCCCGCCGCGGCGAATCCTGGAAGCAGAACGCCTTCACGTTGTACCCCAGTTCGCCCAGCGTCGCCGCCGCCGCTCCACCAGCCAGGCCTGTCCCCACCACGATCACACTGTACTTGCGCTTGTTCGCCGGGTTCACCAGCTTGTAGTCGAACTTCGCCTTGTTCCATTTCTGTTCGATCGGCCCGGAGGGGATCTTCGCGTCCAGATTGATTGCCATGATGAGTCTCTCCCTCCCGCCTTACAAACTCAGAATCCCCGTCAGCACCGCCATCGGCATCGCTACGTTCCCGAGGCCGACCACGATCCCAAACGTCTGCGCCACCCGCTTCAGCAGTGGCGTGTACCGCGGATGCGCCACACCCAGCGACTGAAACATGCTCCACACCCCGTGATACAGGTGAAACGCCAGCAGAATGTTCGCCACCATGTAGAACAGCGACACCGCCGGATTCCGGAACCCCGTGATCACGTTCGCATACACGTCGCCCGGCTTGAAATCCGGATGCGCCTGCCCCGTTGTGAAGTGCAGCAGATGATACACCAGGAATGCCCCGACGATCGGCCCGCTCCAGATCATCGTCCGCGCCGCGTAAGTCGACACCAGCGCCGTCTTCTTCACGTAAGGCTGCGGCCGCGCCTCAAGCTTCAGCATCGTCAACTGCACTGCCATCGTGATGTGCAGCCCGACCGAGGCCAGCAGCACAATCCGCGCCGCCCACAACGCGCCCCCCAGACTCTGCAGGAACGCCCCATACGCGTTCAGCTTCTCCGGACCCGCAAATACCTGCAGGTTCCCGATCATGTGGCCCAGCACGAAGCCGGACAGAATAAAGCCCGTCACGGCCATGATCACTTTCTTGCCGATGACGGACTGATACAGGGCGGCGGTGCGGTTCAGGCCGCCCACTGCAATCGTGCTCATTCAGACACTCCGTGTTCCCCTTGGATTCGGTTGGCGGGGAGGTCAAGGCCTTCAGTTCTCTCTGCTTCACTGACGCCCGGAATCCACTATTCTATGCAAAATTTCAGATCGGAGTGTCCGCCGCCCGCGCCCCGGACGCAAAAGTGCGGGCCCACTGAAAGCGGGCCCGCGAGTTTTCAGCGAGGGAAGAACTTCGAATTCAATCAGTCGCCCACGGCGATCTCAACCCGGCGCTCCACGCCGCGCTTGCTGATCTCAGCCGGCTTGCGCTTCATCTGCTGCACCTTCCGCCCCCCGGCGTCGCTCAACCATACCTCCGACAGCAGATATGTCTCTCCGTCGTACAAAAACACGATCTTCGAATCCGTCACCTTGTTCGGGTTGCCCAACGGCATTGTCAACGAAGCGTGCTGCCGCCCGTTCGGATCCACCAGCGACACCACCCCGGTGCTCGTGCTCGTCGTCACCTCGTAGCGGCCCGCCGGCAGCGTCTGGCCCCGAAGCTCAAACTCAAATGGAATGTTGACCGGCGCGCGCGTATCGGCCAGCGCGGCGAATGCGAACACGAATGTGAGGGCCATGGCGGCCATCACGCGAATTGCGAACTTCTTGCTTTGCATCGTTCATAGCTCCTGGAAAACCAACTGCCGCGGTGCTTGGCGGCCTGCTATGAGATTGAACGAACCACAAGCCAAAAGGTTCGCCCGCCCGGCGTGAGATTTACACCCGTCTCATTCGCTACCGCCGCACGCTCACCGCCTCCGCCGTCGGAAAGTCCCCAGGCACCTTCTGCGTCACCTTCCCCGTCGCCGCCCACTCCGTCCCCCGCTGCAGCGTCACGATGAACCCCACACACTGCATCGCCGGCACATCATGCCCCAGCGTCGTGTGGAACACCCGCCCCTTGCCATACTCAATCGTGAACAGGATCGGCTCATGCTCCCCCGTCCCCTTCATCTCCACCGCCGAAAACGCCGTCCCCAGCAGCGTCAGCCTCTCCGCCGGACCGCGCAACCGGTCATACAACTCGTCCATCGCGTGCTTCCACTTCAACGGCAGCCCTTTCGTGATCGGATGATTCGGCTCCCGGATCTCCACCACAAATTCATGCCGTGGACCATGGCTCCCGCCCCGCCCCGGTGAATCGTCCCGAACCACCTTCCCATCCCGCCAGCGGATGTACGGCCCGTCCTTCTCGTTCCTCCCGGCCCAGCCGCCCAGCCCCACGATCTTGTTGAACTCCACCCACTTCGGAAACGCATTGTCCGCCGCGTGGAAACTCACCACCCCACCGCCGTCCCGCACATACTTCTCGAACGCCCGCTGCGTCCCATCCGGCCAGTCCCCCGCGTTCTTCGGCCCAAAATCGTTGTAATTGAGCACAATCACGTCAAAGGCCGCAAAATTCGGCGCAAACGAAGCCAGACTCTCATTGTCTGGCGGCGCCGTCACCACCTCCACCGTGAATAACCCCGTCTCCTCCAGAATCTGCTTCAGCACCGGCGTCGTCGCCCGCCAGTCATGGTTGTTCCGGCCATCCAGAATCATTGCCTTCTTCGGCGCGGCAGCACCCAAAGTGGCGGCAAGGCAGAGCAGAATCAAAGTCCGGCGCATCATTCGTACAATCTCCTGTGCCCTTAGTCTATTCGACTCGCGCCCCGTCCGGTGGCGTGACATCCCCGTCCCACGAACGGACACCCCACCCGCTGCCCACCCCGCCCCGCCCCCTGCAAATAATGGATTTCCCACTTTGGACCCTCGCGTGCCAATCAACTCCCCAAGGAGTGCGGCTGTGTTTCACTGGCAGGACTTTTCTCGTGCATCCCGGCTTCTGCGACGGAGCCCCGGCTTTACCGCCATCGCCATCTTGACCCTCGGCCTCGGCATCGGCGCCACCACCGCCATCTTCAGCGTCGTCAATGGCGTGCTCCTCCGGCCTCTGCCCCTCGCCGGCGCCGCGGACATCGTCAGCATCCAGACCCGCTGGACCGATTCCGGCCGCCTCTCCCCCCGCGTCACCGGCGGCGATTGGGACGACCTCCGTCAGTCCGCCACCGCCTTCCAGTCAATGAGCGTTTACTACGGCGGCGACATGGGCATCCAGTTCGGCGACAAGGCCGAATTTACTTCCACCTTCTTCGTCAACGCCGCATTCTTCGACGTCCTCGCCGCCACCCCCGAAGCCGGCCGCTACTTCAGCCCCGATGAAGCCGGCCGCTCCGCCGTCGTCGGCCGCGACTTCGCCCAACGCCACTTCGGCGCCCCCGCTGCTGCCGTCGGCCGCACCCTTCGCTTTGACGGCGAAGCCTTCGAAATCACCGGCGTCGCCCCCCTCCCCAGGAAATGGCCCCTCCATGGCGAAGTCTTCCTTGCCGCCCCCGACCGCCCCCTCAACCTGAATCGCACCGCCTTCAACTACCGCGCTGTCGCCCGCCTCCGCGAAGGCGCCTCCCTCGAACAGGCCCAAACCCAACTCGATACCATCGCCCGGCGCCTCGCCACCGCCCACCCCGCCGAGAACGCCCGCAAATCCTTCGCCGCCGTCCCCCTGCGCGATGCCCTCACCGGCGGCGTCCGCGAAATGCTGCTCGTCCTGCTCGCCGCCGTCGCTCTCGTCCTGCTCATCGCCTGCGCCAATGTCGCCAATCTCCTCCTCGCCCGCGCCACCGCCCGCGCCCGCGAACTCGCCCTCCGCGCCGCTCTCGGCGCCTCGCGCCACCACATCGTCCGCCAGTTGATGGCCGAAAGCCTCCTCCTCGGCCTCGCCGGCGGCCTCCTGGGCCTGCTTTTCGCCTCCTTCGGCGCGGACGCCCTTCTCTCCCTCGCCCCCGCCAATCTCCCCCGCCTCAACGAAGTCTCCGTCGATGGCCGCGTCCTCGCCTTCGCCTCCATCGCCTCCCTCGCCGCCTGTCTCCTGTTCGGTCTTCTTCCCGCATGGCGCGCCTCCCAGACCGATCTCAACGAATGTCTCAAAGCCGGCAACGCCCGCGGCCTGCTCGGTGGCGGCGCCTCCCGCCTTAAGGACACCCTCGTCGCCGCTGAAATCGCCCTCGCCGTCCTCCTCGTCACCGGCGGCGGCCTCCTCTTCCGCAGCTTTCTCGCCATCGAGAACGCCAACCTCGGCTTCCGCCCCGAAGCCCTCCTCGTCGTCGAAGCCCATCAACCTGCCGCCACCCTGCCCGGCTACATCCGCGCCACCGAAGACTTTGAACGCCTCTCCGAAGACATCCGCGCCCTCCCTGGCGTCACCGCCGCCGCCGGCGCCATGGGCCTCCCCATGGGCCGCTACGGCTCCAATGGCGGCTACATCGTCGAAGGAGCCGAACTGCCCAAGGATTTCAGCCTCCTCCCCCAGGCCGGCTTCCGCCTCACCGCCCCCCACTACTTCCAAACCCTCGGTATCCCCCTCCTCCAGGGCCGCGACTTTACCCCCAACGACCATTACGAATCCGAATTCGTCGCCATCGTCAACCAGTCGCTCGCCCGCCAAAGCTTCCCCAACCAGAACCCCATCGGCCAGCGCCTCCAGTGCGGCCTCGACTCCCCCAACTGGATGACCATCGTCGGCGTCGTTGGCGACACCCGCCAGGATTCGCCCGGCCTCCCCCCGGGCCCCGAACTCTACATGCCTCTTCGCCAGCATCCCACCCGCGCCAACGAAATCCACCTCGCCATCCGCACCGCGGTCCCCCCCGGGTCCCTCCAGACCGCCGTCTCCCAACTCATCCGGAAACAGCATCCCGACATGGCCCTCAGCTTCACCACCATGCCCGCCCTGCTTTCCACCGCCAAGGCCGCCCCCCGCTTCCGGACCATGCTCGCCCTCGCCTTCGCCGGCCTCGCCCTTCTCCTTGCCATGGCCGGAGTCTTCGCCGTCGTCAACTACCTCGTCGCCCGCCGCATCCCCGAACTGGGCCTCCGCCTCGCTCTCGGTGCTGAACGCATCACCCTCGCCCGTCAGGTCGTGCTCCGCAGCGTCCGCGTCGCCCTCGCCGGCGTCCTTGCCGGACTCGCCCTCTCCGCCGCCTCCGGACGCCTCATGGAGAGCTTCCTCTTCGGTCTCCCGCCTCTGGATCCGCTCACTTACACCGCCACCGCCGCCGCCCTTGTGCTCGCCGCCGCTCTCGCCGCCGCCGTCCCCGCCTGGCGCGCCGCCCGCGTCGATCCCCTCGTCGCCCTCCGCCAGGAGTAGCGATAAGCTATGGGGAATCACAATGAAACCCCTGCTCCTCTTGTTCGTCCTCGCCGCCGTCGCTGGAGCCCAACTGCGCGTCGGCACCGCCACCGCCGGCATCACCCCCAAACCCGGCACCCCCATGCCCGGTTACTATTTCAATCGCGGCTCCGACGGCGTCCATGATCCCCTCCTCGCCAAAGCCCTCGTCCTCGAACACAACGGGACCAAGGCCGCCCTCGTCGCCTGCGACATCATCAGCCTCCCCGCCGCCTTCGCCCAACAGGCACGCGCCCGCATCGAACGCGACCTCGGCATCCCCGCCGCCCGCGTCATGATCAGCGCCACCCACACCCACACCGGTGCCCTCCCCCTCGCCGGACCCACCCGCTATACCCTCGAAGGTCAGAGCCTTGCCCTCGCCCAGGAGTATGCCCAACTCGTCCCCATGCGCATCGCCGAGGCCGTCGCCCGCGCCAACGCCGCCCTCCAACCCGCCCAGATCCGCGCCGCCGCCGGCCACGAACCCTCCCTCACCTTCAACCGCCGCTTTCTGATGACCGACGGCAGCATCGGCTGGAACCCCGGCAAGCGCAATCCTCGCATCGTCCGCCCCTCCGGGCCCATCGACCCCGCCGTCCCCGTCCTCTGGTTCGAAGACCCCAAAGGCCAACCCCTCGCCGCCTACGTCAACTACGCCCTCCACCTCGATACCGTCGGGGGCACCCACGTCTCCGCCGACTACCCCTTCACCCTCTCCAGAACCCTCCAGTCCGTCTTCGGCGACTCTTTCTTTTCACTCTTCACTCTCGGCGCCGCAGGCAACCTCAACCACATCGACGTCTCCACCGCCCGCCCCCAGAAAGGCCACGGCGAAGCCGCCCGCATCGGCTCCGTCCTCGCTGCCGCCGTCCTCAAAACCCTCAATACCGCCGCGCCCGCCGCCGGTCACTCCCTCCAGTCCGCCTCCGCCATCGTTCCTCTCGACGTCCGCCCCCACGATGCCGCCGAACTCGACTGGGCACGCAAGACCGCCGCCACCTTCGGCACCCCCAAAGCCGCCCCCTTCATCGACCTCGTCCGCGCCTTCCGCGTCTCCGATTGCGCCGCCCGCAATGGCCAACCCTTCGACGCCGAGGTCCAGGTGATCACCCTCGGCTCCGACATCGCCTTCGTCGCCCTGCCCGGTGAAATCTTCACCGAACTCGGCCTCGCCATCAAACTCGCCTCCCCCTTCCGCCACACCATCATCGCCTCCCTCGCCAACGACGCCCTCGGCTACATCCCTCACCGCAAGGCCTTCGCCGAAGGCGCCTACGAAGTCGTGAGCGCCCGCGTCGCCGAAGGCTCGGGCGAACGTCTCGCTGAAAAGGCCGTCGAAATCCTCCTCCAACTCCACAAAACCGCCGGCGAACGCGTCGCCAAATAGGACTCCTGCATGAACCCCAAACTCCCCCGCCGCCAGGCCCTCTCCATTCTTGCCGCCTCCCCGCTTGCCGCCCAGTCCGGCGCCCCCGCCATGGACATGCCCCCAGATACCCCCCGCCCCCTGGCGCCCGCCTCCTCCGATACCGGCACCCTCTTCGCCCAAATGGCAGAACTCGGCCGCCGCTCCGATTTCCCCGGCTCATTCCTCAACCCCGGTTGGCGTTCCTGGGCGGAATTCCGCCGCGCCGCCCGCCAGACCATCCTCGACGCCCTCGGCTCCGCTCCGCCCCCCGTCAACCCCAGCCCGGAAGTCATTCACCGCCAGGAGTTTGACACCTTCACCCGCGAGAAAATCGTCTTCTCCACGGCCCCCGAACTCCGCGTCCCCGCTTACCTGCACCTCCCCAAAAAGCGCTCCGGACGCCTCCCCGCCATCGTCGACCTCCACTCCCACGGCGGCATGTTCCTCTTCGGCAAAGAGAAAGTCATCGACTTCGGCGCCAACCACCCCGCCATGGTCGACTACCACAAAGCCAACTACGAAGGCCGCCCCACCGCCACCGAACTCGTCCGCCGAGGCTACGCCGTCATCACCATCGACGCCTTCGCCTTCGGCGAACGCCGGATCCTGATGGACGACGACCTCAAAGACGGCTGGGACCGGACCAAATACTCCCTCGAGGACGTCCGCCGCCTCAATCAGCGCAATCGCCAGAAAGAATCCACCATCGTCAAAACCCTTGCCTACGCAGGACTTACGTGGCCCGGTGTCGTCGCCTGGGACGACATGCGTACCGTCGACTACCTCCTGACCCGTCCCGAAATCGATCCGGCCCGGATCGGTTGTGTTGGCGTCTCAATGGGCGGGTGGCGATCCCTCCTGCTCGCCGGTCTCGACGACCGGATCGCCGCCGGCTGTGTCGTGGGCTTCATGTCCACCGCAAAACCGATGATGCGCAAGCACATGGACACCCACTCCTTCGTCCATTTCATCCCCCGCCTCCACGACCGCCTCGATCTGCCCGACGTCGTCGCTCTCCGCGCCCCCAAACCCTTGTTCGTCCAGCAGTGCCGCCGCGATGGACTCTTCCCGCTCGCCGGAATGGAGGAAAGCCTCGCTAAAATCGCGAAAATCTACGCCAAAAACGGCTCTCCCAACGCTTTTACAGGCCGCTTCTACGACCAGCCACACATCTTCAACGTGGCCATGCAGGACGACGCCATCGCCTGGTTCGACCAGCACCTGAAATGAGGGGCTCCCCACTTTCCTCCTTTCCTCCTAAAATGGAGGAAAGGAGGCTCGATGTCTGTCCTGAACATCAAAGACCCCGAAGCCCACGCCATGGCCAAGGAACTCGCCCGCCGGACCGGCAAGTCCCTCACCGCCGTCGTCAAGGAAGCCCTCCAGGAACGTCTCCGCCGTGAACCGCCGGCACAGCAGGAGCAGGAGCGTCTCCAGGCGTACTTGATGCGAATCTCGGCCAAAATTCGGGCACTGCCTGTTCTCGATGACCGCACTGCCGACGAGATTATCGGTTACGACGAGCACGGAGTGCCCCGCTAATGGTGATTGACACTTCGGCTTTGGTCGCCTGCATCCAGGATGAACCGGAGGCCGAACGAATCTCCGCAGTCCTGTCGATACCTGGAGTTCGGCTGATGTCCGCCGTGAACTGGTTTGAGCTGATGATGGTGCTCGAATCCCGTCATCCTCAAACGGGAGCCGATTTGGTCGAGGCCGCATTGAGCCGCCTCGACGTTGAAATCATCCCCTTCGACCACCGGCACATGGAAGAAGCCCGCGAGGCGTGGCGGCGCTTCGGAAAGGGCCGCCATCCCGCGGCCCTCAACATGGCTGACTGTGCCGCCTACGCCACCGCGATTCTCGCCGGCGAACCGCTTCTGTTCAAGGGGGACGACTTCAGCAGGACCGGCATTCCCGCGGTCGAATGGTAGTTAGACTTTGTCTATTGTATATGTACAATAGACAATGGCCGGCTACTTCTTCTTTCGCTTGAACAGGTCCTTCAACTGCTGAACCGATTCGGCGGGCGTCTGCTGCTGATTGCGGCTGGCTGGAGCCCCGGCGGCGGGAGGGCGCGCAGTTAAGTCCTGTATATTCATACTGTACTGGCGGAGCGAGCGGACCTGCTTCGACGGCAGCACTTCGAGCGTTTCGACCGCGAAGTCCCACGTGAACCCACTCCCGACCTGGCTCCGGCCGATCGAGCGGAACAACTGGAAGGTCGCATTGCGTGATTCGCCGGGCTGTAGCACGAATTCCGGGTTGGCTTCGCGCGCCTGAACGACACCCATTCCGGTCACACTCTTGTCGTAAGTGTTGGCACTGCCCCAGTAATACTCGTTGCCCAGGTCGTCGATGATCTTGGAAGTCCCCGAGGAGTATCCCAGAATCAGCGGTTGATCCGTCACGTTCCGGAACCGGACATTGATGCGGAGGACGTGCCGCTGACTCGGATATGAGCCCGTTAGAGCGCCCGAAATGTTCTGAACTTCCGCCACGAATGGCCCCGGATGAGCGCACCGCTGCTTGCCGGCGCAGAGATCCTCCTGGGGTATCGTGGCTGCCGCCGCGCTGGGCGCCGGCGCCGCGGCCGGAGCCGCCGGAGCGGCCATCTGGTCGCCAAGTCCTTCAATCCGAAGGGCATGTTCAACGCCCAGGCGGTACTGCCGGCCCTGAATCGGAGTGATTTCGCGGACCGCCAGCTCGAGCACGAAGCTCAATCCGATGATGTCGCTCCGGCGCGCCTGCCAGGTCATCTCGAAGCGGGCATCGCTTGCCTGCCCAGGTTCAAGGACGAACTTCGGGTCGAGTCCCTGGCGGTTGATGATGCCCATCGCGCGAACGGCGCCGTCGCCGTAGAGCTGATAACGGTTGCCCTGATCGTCCGTAGCGACGCCAGAACCCTCGACAAAGCCCAGAATAAGCGGCCGGTTGAGCTTGTTTTGGAAGCGGATCGTCGCGGTGATCACCTTGTAGCGGTCGCGAACGCTGGTCCGGAAATCCGTGACGGTGGCGGTAAACGAAGCAACTTCAGTGCATCGGGCTTGTCCGGCGCACGATGGGGTCTGGCCCGTCGCGGGAAGGACGGGCAGAAGCGCGGCAATCAGCAGAGTGAATGTCAGTCTTTGCATGGTTCCTCCAGACTTGCCAGGGTGCATCCCCGGATGTTAGGTTGCAGTCATTGGGCTGCAAGGGACCTGGGTCGTCGGATCTTCCCCACGCAATGCGCAGAGCCGGGCCGAAAACTGTCATGCATGAGCCGAATTTTGGCGAACGACCCGAAACGTCCGGAGAGCGGGCGGCTCTCGACCATTTGTTTAGTGTCACTTATGAGGAATTGAGGAGACTGGCGGCGACGGTCCGGCGGGACGAATCCGGGCAGACACTGAGCCCGACGGCTCTGGTCAACGAGGCCTGGATCAAGATGGCGAAGTCACCAGGACTGGCATCCACCTCCCGCCTGCACTTCAAACGCATCGCCGCCCGGGCGATGCGCCAGTTGTTAATTGAAGCCGCCAGACGCAGGAAGGCGGACAAAAGAGGGGGGCCTGAAGCCGTTTTTGTGGCGTTTGCAGACGGTTTCGACCGTCCTGTTCAGTGTGAGCAGGAGCTATTGGCGCTGGACGAGACCCTGACCGATCTGGCGCGCCTGAATCCCCGGCAGGCACAGATCGTCGAAAGCCGGTTCTTCGGCGGTCTGGACATCGCGGAGACGGCGGAACTGCTCGAAGTGTCCGAGGCGACGGTTCACCGTGAGTGGCGGGTGGCGAAAGCCTGGCTGGCGGCGGAACTGCAAAGGACGCGCTGAAATCGATGGATCAAGAGCGGTTTGAGCGGATTCAGGCGTTGTTTCACCGGGTGGCCGACCTGCCGGAGGCCGAACGTGTGGTGATTTTGGAGACGGAGTGTATTGGCGATGACACACTCCGCGCGAGAGTGGAGGAGATGGTCCGGGCGGACGCCGGGGGCGCGTCGGTGCTGGACGGGGATCTGGCCGGGGTGGCGGGGGCGGTGATCGGGACGGTGCCGGAGTCACGAATGGTGGGTCCATACCGGCTGATCCGAGTGGCTGGCGAGGGCGGAATGGGGGTGGTTTACCTGGCGGAGCGGGAGGATCTGGGCAGTCAGGTGGCACTGAAGTTACTGCGGGACGCCTGGCTGTCGCCGGCACGGCGGGAGCGATTCGCGAACGAGCAGCGAACGCTGGCGCAATTGAATCACCCGTCAATCGCGCGGTTGTATGACGCGGACACGCTGCCGGACGGGACGCCGTGGTTCGTGATGGAGTTCGTCGAGGGTTTACCGCTGACGGAGTATTGCCGGGAGCGGCGAAGCGGGTTGGCGGAGCGCGTCCGGTTGTTGCGGGCAGTGGCGGAGGCGGTGCAATTCGCGCACGCAAACGCGATCATTCACCGGGATTTGAAGCCGTCGAACATTCTGGTGAAGGAGGACGGCTCGATCCGGCTGTTGGACTTCGGGATCGCGAAGCAGCTGGAGGAGGCCGAAGGACGTCCGGGGAACCAGACGCGGACGGGATTGCGGATGATGACGCCGGCATACGCGGCGCCGGAGCAGGTACGCGGGGAGCGGGCGGGGATTTACACGGATATTTACGCGCTGGGCGTGCTGTTGTATGAACTGGTGACGGGCCGGCCGCCGTTCGATGTGACGACGCGGACGCCCGGGGAGGCGGCGGAGTTGATCGCGAAGGGCGATCCGGAGAGGCCGTCAGTGGCGGCGCGGCGGGGCGAAGGCGGGTTGGCGGTGGGAAACGCGGTCTGGCGGGACCTGGATGTGTTGATTCTGAAGGCGATGCACCGGGATCCGGAGCGGCGCTACGCGACGGCGGAGGCGCTGATCCGGGATCTGGATCACTTGCTGCACGAGGAGCCGCTGGAAGCGCGTCCGGATTCAGTGGTTTACCGGCTGGAAAAGTTGGTCCGGCGGCGGTGGCGGGGGTTGGCGGCGGCAGCTGCGGTGGTGGTGGTGATGGCGGGGATGGCGGCGGTCTTCACGGCGAGACTGGCGGGCGCACGGAACGAGGCGGAAGCCGAGGCGGAGCGGGCCCAACGGATTCAACAGTTTATGCTGAGCCTGTTCCAGGGCGGCGATGAAATGGCGGGTCCGGCCGAAGGGTTGCGGGTGGTGGATCTGCTGGAACGAGGCGCACGGGAGGCCCGGGCGCTGGACGCGGAACCGCGGGTGCAGGCGGAGTTATTGCACACGTTGGGGGAGTTGTACCAGAAGCAGGGGGAACTGGAGAAGGCGGAGGAGTTGTTGAACCAGGCGCTGGAGCGGCGGCGGGCGCTGCACGGGCCGGAGCACGCGGAAGTGGCGCGGAATCTGTTGGCATTGGGACAGTTACGGGCGGCGCAGGCGAAATTGGAGGAGGCGGAGAAGTTCGTGAACGAGGGACTGGCGATGGCCCGGCGGGTGCTGCCGGCGGGGCACATCGGGCTGGCGCGGGCGCTGGCGGCGCAGGGGGAGGTGTTGTACATGAAGCAGGAGGGCAGGGGAATCGGGTTATTGAATAAGTTAAAA
>ERZ761609.698-NODE-698-length-36398-cov-34.049996_pt1 | contig 36398 bp, 26 predicted proteins | sample MGYA00511163_ERZ761609 | MGnify/ENA primary metagenome ERZ761609 (study PRJEB28899, sample SAMN02445070) | bioreactor sludge metagenome | biome: EBPR sludge | place: Australia: Brisbane, Thorneside Wastewater Treatment Plant | collected 2011-12-16 ...
TTTCGACTTCAGTCAAACTTTCGCTCAACATCCGCCTACTCCGTACCGCTGCAACAATCTTCAGCCGTCTGAGAAAGGGAGGGAGAGTATACATCATCCCGAAGTCTTGTCCAAGGCGTGTGAACCCCAAGTAGTCATGTCCGCTTTGCACCGGATAGAAATGTCCCTATCGATGTTGAAGGGGGATAGGGATGATGGGGCAAGCGAGGCCGATATTGAACGAGAAAGAAGCGGGCAGGCGGGGGTCATCGGGAGAGCCCCAACCACGAGGCATCTCGGGCCGTGCCCGCGATGTAGCCAAGACCACACACAAGCGCGGCTGTCTTCCTTACATTGCTGGGTTTATGTAGCCAGCGCGGCCCCATGATAATCCCTGCCCGCACTGTTGTTCGCGTACGGCACAAGATCGGGACACAGCCAGGCGCGTTACCGAACACTCGCGGCGCTCCGTTCAACACACTTCACAACTCATGGCACTGATCACACTCCTCGACGCACAGCTTGCTTTCGGCCATCTGCCACTCTTGGATCACGCCCATTTTTCGTTGGAAGCACAGGAGCGGGTGGGACTGATCGGACGCAACGGCACGGGCAAGTCGTCGCTGCTGAAAATCCTCGCTTCCTTGGAAAAAGCGGATGACGGCACGCTGCAGGTTCAAGGTGGCATTCGCATTGCCTACGTCGCGCAAGAACCCACACTGCCTGCGGACGCGACGGTGTTCGAAGCAGCCAGCATGGGTCTGGGCCGAACACGAGAGGCACGGGACCTGTACCTCAGTGGCGACACGTCTCTCGACCTGGACGCATTGCAAACCGAAATTGAGCATCTGGATGCCTGGAATTGGGAGCAACGTGTCGATGAAACCTTGCATCGGCTGCATTTGACACCCACAGACACCGTTGGCAACCTGTCGGGCGGGCTGAAAAAGCGCGTGGCACTTGCACAGGCTCTGGTGTCCAAGCCTGACGTTCTGCTGCTCGACGAGCCCACCAACCATCTTGACTTGGACTCGATCGCCTGGTTGGAAACCCTGCTGACAGAATACAAGGGCAGCGTCGTGGCCATCAGTCACGACCGTGCATTCTTGGATGCGATTTCAACGCGCATCGTCGACCTGGATCGCGGCAAATTGCTGAGTTATCCAGGAAATTTCAGTCGCTACCAGGTGCTGAAAGAAGAACAACTGGCGCAGGAGGCCGTGATCAACGCACGGGCCGACAAGCTGCTGGCGCAAGAAGAGGTCTGGATACGCAAAGGTGTCGAAGCCCGGCGCACCCGAGCGCAAGGACGCATCACACGTCTGATGAAACTCCGTGAAGCCCGTGCGGCCCGTCGAGATGTGGTGGGTCGCGTGAAACTCGACTTGGCGCGCGGAGACGCCAGTGGCAAGATCGTTGCCGAGCTCGAAAAAGTCAGCAAGCACTTTGCAACGGGTGATGGGCAGAAAACCATTGTCAGGCAGTTTTCTGGCACGGTTCTGCGCGGCGACAAGCTTGGACTCATCGGCCCCAACGGCGCTGGCAAGACTACATTGTTGAAGCTGATCCTCGGTCAACTGGAACCCGATGAAGGCACAGTCCGCCGAGGCAGCAACCTGACCGTTGCGTATTTCGACCAGATGCGCAACCAGATCGACCTGGATGCCACTCTGGAGGACTTCATCAGCCCGGGGAGCGAATGGATCGAGATCAACGGCAAGCGCACCCACGTCAAAAGCTACCTGGGCGATTTTCTGTTCTCTCCAGCGAGGGCCACTGCACCGGTCAGAACCTTGTCAGGCGGCGAAAGAAACCGCCTCTTGCTGGCAAGGCTGTTTGCCAGGCCGGCAAACGTACTGGTGCTGGACGAACCCACCAACGATCTGGACATTGACACGCTGGAATTGCTGGAGGACCTGCTCGATCAATATGACGGGACGGTTTTCCTGGTCAGTCACGACAGGCAGTTTGTAGACAACGTCGTGACAAGTGTTCTCGCCTTTGAGGGCAACGGAAAATGGGTGGAATACGAGGGTGATGTCAATGACTGGCTCATCCAGTCTGCGCGTGCGGCAGCCCACTCGACCAGCGCCAACAACCCAGCCACGGCAGCTCCCGCAGAGGTTGCCCGGGACAACCGAACACCCAAGGCACCGATCCAGACCGAAACCACACCGGCACAGGGATCTCTGCCCAAGAAAAAACTGAGCTACAAGGCACAAAGAGAATTGGACGGTCTGCCGTCCCTGATCGAGAAGCTGGAGGCTGAACAGAAGACCATCGACGAAAGCCTGGCAGACGGCTCTCTGTATGTGTCCGACCCGCAACGCGCCGCAGCATTGCACCAACGCCACGCTGACCTCGACAATGAGCTGCTGGCTGCCATGGAGCGCTGGGAAGAGTTGACCAGCGGCCAAGCTTGATGAAGACTTGAGCCTGCTCCGAAAAAACATCTGTGTTCCCCTGACTCCCGACAGCTGAATGGCAACAGACCCACCGACCACACTTGAACAGGCACTGTCTGCCCTGAACAGGGAGCGGCTGCGGGCCGAGCACTACCGGAGCCAATCGCACGCCCTGCGCGACGAACTGACTGCACTGCGGGACGCTGCCTCGGATGCGTCCACCAGCCGCCTGCTGGCCGAAGAAGAGCTGGACGACACACGAGACCGCCTGTCCCTGGCCCTGGACGCTGCCGGCATGGGGCTGTGGGAATGGTCGGTGGGCACCGGCGACGTTTACCTCAGCGCGCGTTGGTCCGAGTTGATCGGTGACGTCCCGATGGAAAGCCACTGTCAGGTTGCCGACTTGCTGCAACGCATTCACCCCGACGACCTGGCGGCCCTGAACACAGTCCTCACCGACACCGTCAGTGGCAAGCGCCAGCGCTACGATGCGCAGTTCCGGATCCGTACATACGACAACCAGTGGATCTGGATGGAAAGCCACGGCCTGGGCACCGACCGGGACGCCAGCGGACGAGCGGGTCGCGTGGTCGGCATCAGCAGCGATGCCACCGAACGCAAGCGATTGCTGGATGCCACCGAACAGGCCCGCCAAGATGCCGAAAAGGCGAACCGGAGCAAAACCGAATTCCTTGCCAGTGTCAGTCATGAAGTTCGCACCCCGCTCAACGGGGTGATGGGATTGATTCGTCTGCTGACCGACTCACCCCTCACCGACGAGCAGCGCCAGTGGCTCACGCTGATGGACGAATCGGCACAGACCCTGCTCCACCTGCTGAACGACATTCTGGATCTGTCGAAAATTGAAGCCGGTCGCATGGAGCTGGATTCCGCACCTTTCAACCTGATGGACGAGGTGGGTCAGGCATGCGGACCGCTGGTGGCGCAGGCCGCAGTCAAAGAACTGGCCATTCTTGTCGACATCGACCCCTCGCTGCCCGAGTCAGTCCAGGGTGATGCCACCAAGCTGAGGCAGGTGCTGCTGAACCTGCTGTCCAATGCAGTGAAGTTCACGCCACGTGGTGGCCGCGTTTCCGTCAATGTGCGGCCGGGCCCGAACGGCGGCGTTCACTTCGAGGTCTCCGATACAGGCATTGGCATCGCTGCCGAGCAGCAAACCCGCATTTTTGAAGCGTTCACCCAGGCCGATGCCTCCACCACACGCAAATACGGCGGAACGGGTCTGGGGCTGGCAATTTCCTCGCGCCTGGTGCAGTTGATGGGCGGACACATCCGTCTGGTCAGTGCCCCAGGCCAAGGCAGTTCGTTTTCTTTCACATTGCCCTTGCAGTCGGCGGGCGACCACAACAAGTCATCCGGCCCCATGAGTGCCCCCATGGAACTGGAGCACCTGAGCACAAGGGCGCAGACGTTCAGCGGTTTGCGGGTACTGGTCGCCGAAGACCACCCCGTCAACGAACTGTTGATGCGCGAACTGCTGAAAAAACTGGGCTGCTCCACCGTCGTGGCGCGCAATGGACTGGAGGCCGTGGCAGCCTGGAAGCGCGGCAACATCGATCTCATCATGATGGATGTCCAGATGCCCGAGCTCAACGGATTGGATGCCACCTTGGAAATCCGGGCACTGGAAGGCAGCGGATTCAGGCCACCCGGGTCACCCCTGCCACACACACCCATCGTGGCCGTCACAGCCAATGCCATGTCGGGCGACCGGGAGAAATGCATCGCCGCTGGCATGGATGCCTACACCGCCAAGCCAGTGAGCCCCCAGGCATTGACCCAAGCCATGGCAGAAGCGCAGGATGTGAGCGCCAAATGGCAACCGGCACCGCCACCCCCGATGCTGCGAGCCATCGACCCGCACACCAACGCCCTGCCCACCCAGCCGCAAGCGGGAACCTCCCTGGGCAAGGGGCTGCCCCCGCCCATCCAGATTGACAAACTGCGGCACCGGCTCGATGGCGACCAGGCGGCATTGAGCCGTCTGGCATCTGCCACCCGCAGGCAACTGGCGCAGCACATCACGGCGCTGTCACAGGCACTGGGTCAACAAGACCAGGTTCTGGCAACGACCAGCGCCCATGCACTGAAAACCGCACTGGCCACCATCACGGCCGAACGGGCATCTGCCCTGAGCAACGGCCTGGAGAAAGCCGCACGCAAAGGAGAATGGCCCTTGTTCGGCCGCGCCCTGCCTGTGCTGAAAACAGAAGTGGCCAGACTGGATCAGGCGCTGGCAGCACTGGAAGAAGACTGACACCCGTCAGCGCAAACCATCGCGCACACGCTGGAAGCAGGCCCAGAACGTCGCATCCTGCGTGGTGGCAAAGTTGATGCGCATCAGGGTGCTTGGTGCCCGCGCTGCATGGAACAGGGCACCCGGCGCCAGCAAATACCCCTCGTCCAGCATGCGCAAGGCCAATGCCTCGGTGTCCACACCGGTATCGACCCAACCAAACAGACCGGCTGGCTCCGCAACGAACACGCAACCCGCCCCCAGCGCCAGCTTCACGCTGCGGCTGCGGGCGGCATCCAGACGGGTGCGGATGCGTTCGGCATGCCTGCGCAATTGCCCCTGCTCCATGCACAGCGCCAGCGCCTTTTCCAGCAGACTGGGGGTGGTCAGCGTGCCCAGTAATTTGGTGTCCAGCATGCGCTCGGTCAATTCAGGCGGAGCAGCCAGAAACCCGATGCGCCAGTTGGGGGCCAGAATCTTGGCGAACCCACTGACGTAAATGGTCTGCCGCAGACCATCCAGCGCACACATGCGTGTGGCGTGCAGCGGGGCAATGTGGCTGTAGGTGTCGTCCTCGACCACATAGAAGCCGTGCTGGTGCGCCAGTTGCAGCACCCTGTGTGCGTGGCCAGGGCTCAGGCATTGCCCGGTCGGGTTGTGCAACACGCTGACACTCACCAACAAACGCGGCGGTGCGCCTGTGGGCGACGCTTCGCAATAGCGTGCCATCACCTCCAGGTCTGGCCCTTGCGGCCCCCGTGGCACAGGCAGGATGCGCACACCCAGGGCATCGAGGCGGGCGAACTCCACGGCCCAGCCCGGCTCTTCCACCATCACCGCATCGCCCGGCTTGAGCAGCGTCCGGCTCACCACATCCAGGGCATGCGTGGCCCCCACGGTGGTGATGATGTGTGAAGGCTGCACGTCAATGTCCAGCGTCCGCAATCGGGTGGACAGCGCCTGCCGCAAACCGGAGTCGCCCTTTGGCTCTCCGTAGCTCAGGGAAGCGTGTTGCAACGCAGCCGGACTGACCACCTTGCGCACCGCCGCCGTCATGAAACTGCTGGTCAGCCAATCGGGCGGGAACACGCCCATGCCGGGCTGGGGCTTGTCGCTGACCTGATGGAACATGCCACGGATGAGCGCGGTGGCGTTGACCGGCGAGGCAATGGGTGGCTCGCCTCCCAGGACCGAAGCGGCCCCAACGGGTTTTCCATATTCAGTAGCATTCAATGCATACCCATCAAGCGATGAAGCCGAATTTTTATTGATTTCCCGGACAAAAAATCCGCGTCGGGGTCTGGCTTCGACCAGCCCCCAGGCCAGCAACTGGTCATACGCCGCCACAACGGTGGACGGGTTGACACCCTGGGACTGCGCCGTGTCGCGCACGCTGGGCAACCGGGCGCCGGCAGGCAGCAACCGGTCCCGGATGCGCTGTGCCAGGCGCTGAGACAACTGCTCGGTCAGCGACAGGTTGGGGGTTTTCATCAGCATGGTCAACACTCCATTGCAACCAACAGTATGCCGCCTGCCTGTATGGCAAAGCACACCCATACAGCACATTTTCTGCACGGCCAATCTGTATGACCTGTGTGTGGTCATTGCCGCTACATTGACCAGCAGACACACCTCCCAACATGACCGAAGCCGAACTCACCACCCTGCTGCTGCTGGCCACCGCATCCAGCTTCACGCCGGGGCCCAACACCACGCTCAGCACTGCCCTCGCGGCCAACCGTGGCCTGCGAGGTGCCATGCACTTCGTGTGTGCCGTGCCGGTGGGCTGGGGGCTGCTGTTTACCCTTTGCGCAGCCGGCCTGGGCACGCTGGTGGTCGCGGTGCCGCTGCTGCGCTGGGGCATCCTGGGTGGCGGTCTGGCCTACCTGCTGTGGCTGGCAGCCCGGCTGGCCAACACCCGCTCGCTGAGCGAGGCTGACAGCAGCCGCCTGAACGTCACCTTCTGGCAGGGCGTGACCCTGCAGTTCCTGAACATCAAGGCCTGGATGCTCGCGCTGGCCGTGGTGGCCGGCTGGATCGCCGGTCGGCCCGATGCCACGGCCCGCACCCTGCAGGTGCTGCCCCTGATGGTGGCGTTCGGTTTCTTCAGCAACCTGACCTACGCCTGGACCGGCGCCCTGCTGCGCCAATGGCTCAAAGGCCCGGTCGTGGACGGGGTGGCCACCGGCGGCCGCCTGCTGGTGTTCAACCGCACCATGGCCGGCGTGCTGGTGCTCACCGCCGTCTGGATGGGCTGGAGCGCACTGGCCGCCACACAGCCGGGAGGCTTGCCATGAACAACGTGACCCGAGGCATGTGGCTGGGGCTGGTGGGGGTGACCGTGTTCGCGCTGACACTGCCCATGACGCGCCTGGCCACCGGGTCGGTGGACGCACCGCAGCTGTCACCGTGGTTCATCACGTTTGCGCGGGTCGTGATTGCGGGCGTTCTGTCTGCATGCTTCCTGCTGGTCACGCGCTCGCCCTGGCCCCAAAAGCACCAACGCAAACCCCTGGTGGTGGCCATGCTGTGCAACGCACTCGGTTTCCCGCTGCTGCTGGGTTTGGCGCTGCGGCAGGTCACGTCAGGCCATGCCGCCGTGCTCACGGCCTTATTGCCGCTGGCCACGGCGGCCATGGCCGCTTGGCTGCTGCACCAGCGCGCCCGGCTGGGGTTCTGGCTGTGTGCAGGGCTGGGCAGCGGACTGGTGGTGGTGTTTTCGCTGCTGCGTGCGTACGCACAGAACGGCCACTTTGCGTTCGAACCCGCCGACGTGCTGCTGGTGGGTGCCATGCTGGCCGCCGCCGTGGGCTACGTCTACGGTGCCCAGGTGACGCCTGAGTTGGGTGCCGAACGCGTCATCTGCTGGATGTGCCTGATGGCGCTGCCCTTCGCGCTGCCCGTGGCCTGGGCCACCTGGCCGACCCAGTCCATCCAGACCGGGTCATGGATGGCACTGGCCTATGTGGGCGTGTTCTCCATGTGGGCAGGCTTTTTCGCCTGGTTCCGGGGGCTGGCCATGGGTGGCGCGCTGCGCGTGAGCCAGGTGCAACTGCTGCAACCGTTCATCAGCATCCTGGCCGCGGTCCCACTGCTGGGCGAACCACTGGAAGCGATGACCGTGGGCTTTGCCCTGGCCGTGGTCGGCACGGTGTTCATGGGCAAGCGGTTGGCCGCACCCACCGGGCGGTGACAACCAATGAACACGTCAACACCTGGGGTACAGGCATGATCGACGCGTCTGTCAGACTCACCCTCGACACCAGTGTGCTGTGCTGGCTGGCCACCTGCAATGCACAGGGACAACCGAACGTGTCCCCCAAGGAAGTGTTTGCCGCCCTCGACGACCAACACCTGGTGATTGCCCACATCGCCTCACCTCGCAGCGTGCGCAACCTGTCAAACAACCCGCGTGTGTGCGTGAGCGCGGTCGATGTGTTCCGACAGAAAGGCCACAAGCTGGTGGGCACCGCCCGCCTGATTTGGCCGGGGGATGCGGCGCTTGCAGCCGTTGCGGCACCCCTGACCCGTCAGACACAAGGGCGGTTTCCCATCCACGCCGTCATGCTGGTCCGGATCGAACATGTCGAGCCCATCGTGGCCCCCAGTTACCGGCTGTTCCCCGACACGACAGAGGCCATGCAAATGGCCAGCGCCTGGCACACCTACGGTGTGGCCCCCATCGACCCGACTGCCACGGACCCGACCCCGCGAACGGACCCGGGCACAATCACAGCCTGCACGGCTGGGTTGCCCCACGCGCCCGCACACCCGATACCCCCTGACCACCACAAACAGGCCACAAGCCAACAAGGAGCACACATGAATCAATGGAAACTGGCCCAACGCGCCGCCAAAATGAACCCGTCGGTCATCCGCGAAATCCTGAAGGTCACGGAGAAGCCCGGCATCATCAGTTTTGCGGGAGGCTTGCCCTCGCCCCAGACCTTTCCCATCGAGGCCATGGCCGAGGCCACCCAGAAGGTGCTGAGCCAGGACGGCCGCGCTGCCTTGCAATACGCCGCCAGCGAAGGCTACGGCCCGCTGCGCGAGTGGGTGGCACACGACCTGAAAAAGCAAGGCATGGACATCAGCCCCGACCAGGTGCTGATCACCACCGGCTCGCAGCAGGGTCTGGACCTGGTGGCCAAAATTCTGATCGACGCGGGCAGCCGAATTTTGGTGGAAACGCCCACCTACCTCGGTGCCCTGCAGGCCTACACCCCCATGGAGCCCACCGTCGTCAGCGTGGCCAGCGATGACGAAGGCGTGGATGCGGCTGACTTGCGCGCCAAGGCCGGCACGGGTGCCGACGCCGGTCGCTTTGTGTACCTGCTGCCCAACTTCCAGAACCCCACCGGCCGCACCATGACCGAGGCCCGCCGCGCCGCCGTGGCGGCCGTGGCTGCCGACGTGGGCCTGCCCGTGATCGAAGACAACCCCTATGGCGACCTGTGGTTTGACGCACCGCCACCTGCTTCACTCGCGTCGCGCAATCCCGACGGCACGGTGTACCTGGGCTCGTTCAGCAAAATCCTGGCCCCCGGCCTGCGCCTGGGCTACATGGTGGCCCCCAAAACGCTGTACCCCAAGCTGCTGCAGGCCAAACAGGCCGCCGACTTGCACACGCCCAGTTTCAACCAGCGCATCGTGGCCGAGGTGCTGAAAGACGGCTTCATCGACCGCCATGTGCCCACCATCCGTGCGCTGTACAAAAGTCAGTGCGAAGCCATGCTGGCGGCGCTGGAGCGCGAGTTTGGCCACACCGGCCACGGCGGTGGCGATGCGTCGCTGCAATGGAACCGCCCGGTGGGTGGCATGTTCCTGTGGACACGCCTGCCCGCTGGCTTGGACGCCGTCAAACTGCTACCGCAGGCCGTTGACCACAACGTGGCGTTTGTGCCCGGCTCGGCCTTCTACGCCGACAATGCCGACCCACGCAGCATGCGCCTGTCGTTCGTGACGGCCACGGTGGACCAGATCAACACCGGCATTGCCGCCTTGGCGGCCACCATCCGCGACGCCCAGAATCGCGCATGACATCCGCGCATGACGCCTGACCCCGCCACCGCACCACCCGCCACCGCACCACCCGACGCTGCACCACCCGCCACCGCACCACCCGACGCTGCACCGCCAGGAAAGGCCCAGAGGCCGAGCATGCTCAGGGGTGGTGAGCGGGCATGAGCAACACACGCTCAGCCCATCCGGGCCCCGCGCTGTGGCGGATCATGGGCAGCGTGCTGCTGCCCTTTGCGCTGGCGCATTGCGTGTCCTATCTGTACCGAAATGTCAACACCGTGGTCTACCCCGACCTGGTGCGCGATGTGGGGCTGGACGCCAACGGCCTGGGCCTGTTGACGGGCGTGTACATGGCCACATTTGCCCTCGCCCAGTTGCCCGTGGGCATGGCGCTGGACCGCTGGGGCCCACGCCGTGTGCAATTGCCCATGCTGGCTCTGGCAGCCTTGGGCGGGCTGCTGTTTGCCATGGCCGATACCTTCACCGGCCTGCTGCTGGCGCGCGGACTCATCGGCCTGGGTGTGTCCGCGTCACTGATGGCCGCACTCAAAGCCAGCTCGCTGTGGGTCCCGGCGGAACGGCAGCCGTTGTCCGCATCACTGCTGATGGCGGTTGGCAGCCTGGGCGCGATGGCATCGACCACGCCGATGCAGTTCGCCGTTGACTGGGTGGGTTGGCGCTGGGGCTTTGTGGGCATTGCAGGCTGCGCCCTCGCGGTGGCGGCACTGATTGGCACGCTGGTGCCCGAACACCCCGACCGGCTGCCCGCCGTCAACACCCGGCAACTGGCCAGCAGCGTGCGCGACATCTTCGTGTCCCGGCTGTTCTGGCGCACCGCCCTGTGCACCGCGTTCGCCAACGGCGCCTACATGGCCATCCAGGGGCTGTGGCTCGGGCCCTGGCTGCGCGATGTGGGGCACCTGAACCGAGCCGACGCCGCCCAGGTGCTGTTCTGGGGCACAGTGGGCATGGTGGCGGGCACCGTCACCTGGGGCGCGGTGGCCGACCGGCTGCGCCGCCACCGCATCCGCCCTGCCATGGTGTGCGGCGGCGGCATGTCGGCTTTTCTGGTGTGCCAGGCGCTGATGCTGGGGCCGCAAACCACCACAACGGCTGCGCTGCTGGCCGTGGCCTTCACTTTTTTTGGCACCGCCTGCTCGCTGAATTACGCCATCGTCGCCCAAACCCTGCCGAGCCACCTGAGCGGCCGGGTCAGCACCAGTTTCAACCTGCTGATTTTTTCAGCCGCGTTCCTGTTCCAGTGGGGCCTGGGTGCCGTCATCTCCCTGTGGCCAGCAGACCCCACCACCGGCGCCTACCCCCTGGCGGCGTACCAGATGGCCTGGCTCGCCTGCCTGGCGCTGCAACTGCCCGGTTGGTTGCTGTGGCTCGGCATGCGCCCCTGGCGCAGAGCCCCCGCGCCACACTGACCGCCCACACTGACCCGCCGCAAACCAGCCCAAACGACCTGTACACACCGAAGGTTTTGCATGACTGACCCCACCCTCCACCTCTGGGGCCGCCTGAGCTCCATCAACGTGCGCAAGGTGGTGTGGACGCTGCAACACCTGGCCGTGCCGTTTGTGCGCACCGACGCGGGCATGGCGTTTGGCGTGGTCAACACCCCTGCCTACCAGGCGCTCAACCCCAATGCACTGGTGCCCACCTTGCAAGACGGCGACCTGGTGCTGTGGGAGTCCAACGCCATCGTGCGTTACCTGTGCGCCCGATATGGCGCGCACACCGGCCTGTACCCCGCCGACCCGACCCAGCGCGCCGACGCCGACCGCTGGATGGACTGGCAACAAACCACGCTCAACCGCGCCAGTGGCCCGGCATTCGTGCAGTGGGTGCGCACGCCCGAGGCACAGCGCCAGCCAGCGGTGATCGCCAAGTCGGTGGCCGACACCGAACCCCTGTTCACCCTGCTCGACGCCCACCTGGCCCAGCGGCCGTTCATGGCGGGTGATGCACTCACCATGGCCGACATCCCGCTGATGTGCGAGGTGCACCGCTGGGTCAACCTGCCCCAGCCGCGCCCGGACTGGCCCAACCTGATGCGCTGGTACACCGGGCTGCTGGCCCTGCCTGCCAGCCGTGGCGTGCTGGACCTGCCTTTGGCATGACACGGCAAACGCCATGTTTTTGTGGCTTCTTTTTATGGATAAAAATCGGCTTCATCGCTTGATTCACAAGGCTTCATAGCTATGTCTTGAAGCGACTTTTTTCCAATCACAACCATCACCATGACCCTCCGCACCCGCCCGTTCACGCAGGTAGACGTGTTCACTGCCGTGCCCTACAAAGGCAACCCTTTGGCCGTGGTGCTGGATGGCACCGGCCTGAGCGACGATGCCATGCAGCGCTTCGCCCACTGGACCAACCTGTCCGAAACCACGTTTGTGCTGCCACCCACGGCTGATGGCGCGGCGGCGGGGGCTGACTACCGCGTGCGCATCTTCACCCCTGGTGGCGAGTTGCCCTTTGCCGGGCACCCCACACTGGGCACCTGCCACGCCTGGCTGGCGCACGGAGGCCAGCCGCGCGAAGCTGGCGTGGTGCGCCAGGAATGCGCCGTGGGCGTGGTGGCGCTGCGCCAACTGGCAGGTGGTGCGATCGAACGCGCGGACGCGAACGCCGGCACTGGCACAGGCACAAGCGCAAACGCTGGCACGCACGGGCGCATGGCCTTTGCCGCACCACCGCTCACACGCCACACGCCCGATGCACCCCACCTGGCGACGGTGTTGGCTGCCTTGGGCCTGCAGCCCGCGCAGGTGCTCGCGGCCCAGTCGCTGAACAACGGCCCGGAATGGCTGGGCTTGCTGCTCGACGGCCCCGACACCGTGCTGGCCCTGACCCCGGATCACACTGCGCTGAAAGCACTGAATCAGAAAGTGGGCGTGGCTGCCCTGGCCCGCAGCGGCAACTCCGCCGACAGCAAAGCCGCTGAGGGCATGTTGATTGCCCGCAGCAGCCGCGAGGCCCGCGCATTCAACCGCAAGCCGGTGGCAACCGCCAGCCCGGTACTCACCGTCAGCCCACACCAGGCCGAGCCCGACCTGTGGGTGCGCGCCTTCGCCGCCCCTGTGGGCGTGGCGGAAGACCCGGTCACCGGTAGCCTGAATGCCAGCCTGGCCCAGTGGCTGATGGCCGATGGCCACCTGCCCGACCACTACCTGGCCACGCAAGGCCAGGCACTGGGGCGCGATGGTCTGGTCTTCCTCAGCCGAGATGCCACAGGCCAGGTGTGGGTGGGCGGAGATGTGGCCGCCTGCATCCACGGCACGGTATCGCTGTGAGCACCACCCCACCGCTGCCCGCCATCCCGATGGCGCTGGACCACCTGGTGGTGGTGGCCCACACGCTGACCGACGGCGTGGCCTGGTGCGAACGCACCCTGGGCGTCACACCGGCACCTGGCGGTGAACACCCGCTGATGGGCACCCACAACCGTCTGCTGACCATCCACTCGGATGCATTCCCAGCCGCTTACCTGGAGATCATCGCCATCCATTCAGGAGCAACCAGACCTTCATCAGCAAGCGTCAGGCGGTGGTTTGACATGGACAACCCGGCACTGCAACACGCAATTCAGTCCAACGGCCCGCAACTGGTTCACTGGGTGGCTCGCGTCCCCGATCTGGCCCGGTCTCTGCCGGGGTGGCACGCTTTGGGGCTGGAACCCGGCACCGCCACCACCCTGAGCCGCCAGACCCCCAACGGCCCGCTGACCTGGCAGCTCACCGTGCGGTCCGATGGCCAGCGCCCCCTGGGCGGTTGCCTGCCCACCCTCATCCAATGGGGCAACCGCCACCCTTGCGACACCCTGCCACCTTCCGGCGTGCGTCTGCAGCACCTCCGCCTGGCGCACCCGCAAGCCCCTCTGCTGGCGCAAGCGTTGAGGGATGGGCCCGCCGCCGTGTCCGTGGGCACGGCCGTGCAACCCAGCCTGCAAGCCACCCTGAACACGCCGCTGGGTGCCGTCACCCTCAGCACAACCCGCCTCCCACCCACCGCCCAGCCATGAACCCATTGCCCACCCTGACCGACATCGAAGCCGCCGCACAGGTCGTGTACCGCGATTTCCAGCCCACCCCCCAATACCGGTGGGCCTTGCTGGGCCAGCGCCTGGGCGCGGAGGTATGGCTCAAACACGAAAACCACACACCGGTGGGTGCGTTCAAGATCCGGGGCGGACTCACCTACTTCGACCAGCTCAGGCTACGAGGCCAGTTGCCTGGCCACGTCATCAGTGCCACGCGGGGCAACCACGGGCAGAGCATCGGCTGGGCTGCGCGGGCGCACGGTGTGCGCTGCACCATCGTCGTGCCCCACGGCAACAGCACCGAAAAAAACGCCGCCATGCGGGCGCTGGGCGTTGAACTGGTCGAGCACGGCGCCGACTTCCAGGCCAGCCGCGAACACGCCATGGCCCTTGCCGCCCAATCTGGCGCACACATGGTGCCCAGCTTCCACCCGGACCTGCTGCGCGGCGTTTCCACCTATTGGTGGGAACTGATGTGCGCCGCGCCCCATCTGGACGTGGTGTACGTGCCCATCGGCCAGGGCTCGGGGGCCTGCTCGGCCATTGCCGCCAAACTCGCCCTGGGCCGCACCCTGGATGTGGTGGGCGTGGTGAGCGCCCACGCCACCACCTATGCCGACTCGATTGCAGCGGGGCGTGTGATGGAAGCCCCCGTCAGCACGCAACTGGCCGACGGCATGGCCTGCCGGGTGGCCGACCAGGCGGCGCTGGACATCTTGCGCCCGCACCTGGCCCGCGTGGTCCAAGTGACCGATGCCGAAGTGGCCAACGCCATGCGCGCGCTGTTCACCGATACCCACAACGTGGCAGAGGGTGCCGGTGCCGCCGCCCTCGCTGCAGCGCTGCAAGAGCGCCAGCATCAGCCGCATGCCCAAGCCGGTCGCTGCGTGGGCCTGGCGCTGACGGGCGGCAACGTGGATGCAAGCGTCTTTGCCGACGTGCTGCGCCACTGAAAGTGGTATCCACGCCCGGTCATGCCCAGCCTCGGTGCCTGCTCGGCAAACGATCACACTGAGCGCAAACCAGATCGGCGCGGACTGCCAAAATGCGTAGCAACAGTCACTGCAGAGACAAGCGCTGCAGGCTTGGCTGAACACAATACGCAGATGGGACACATCTACCTCATCCGCCATGGCCAGGCTTCTTTCGGTGCCGAAGACTACGACCAACTCAGCCCACTCGGACACCGCCAGAGCGAGCGACTGGGTCAGTACCTGGCCGAACGTTCACAGCGCCTGAACCTGACATGGGATGCCGTGCTGACCGGCAGCCTGCGCCGACACGAACAGACCTGGGCTGGGCTGGCCAAAGGCGCGGGCTGGACACACGAACCCACGGTCTGGCCAGGCTTGAACGAATACGACAGCGCCGCCTTGCTGCGGGCATTGCCGTTGGATCGGGAACTGGAAGACCCTCACACACCAGGCGGCTACAAGCAGCATTTCAGGCTGCTGCGTGATGCGCTGACACAGTGGATGGCCGGCACCATCAGCCCACAAGGCATGCCCAGCTACCAGGGTTTTGTGGACGGCATCACCGGTGCGCTTGCTCACATACGCCAGCAGCATCCGCAAGGAAACGTGTTGGTGGTATCCAGTGGCGGGCCCATTGCCACACTGGTCGGGCACGTGCTGCGCACACCGCCCGAAACCACCATCGAGCTGAACATGCAACTGCGCAACACATCAGTGACCGAACTGATGGCCACCTCGCACCATGCAAGGCTGGTGAGCTTCAACACCCTGCCGCACTTGGACGATGCAGAGCACACCGGCTGGGTGACCCACGCCTGACTACGCAAGCCGCCCGCTGCGGCGCGGGCGGCCGATCAACCCGTCAACCGTTGCCCTGCTGCGACCGGGTCAACACCAGGTCGATGGCATCGCTGATGGCATTGGCCATGGCAGCCTCGCTCTGGTGGCGCTCGGCTTCCGTCAGGTAAAAAACCAGATCGACATCATGACGCACATAGCGTGCGGGCAGACGGTTCAGTGCCACACAAGCCATATCAGCCACCATGTCAGCGGTGACGTCCGGGTTGTCACGCACCCGGTTGAACACCTCGTCAACCACCAGCCGCTCGTAATAGTTGTGAATCTGCTCGATGCTCATCAAGTTCTCCTGTTGGTGTGGGTAGAGGTCGCTGCCTCAGACGTCATTCGTCGTGAATGAGGCTGGCCAGATCGCGTTCGAGAATGTTGTGATCACCGACGTTGAGCTCGACCAGGCGCCGCAAATGGGTGATGCTGTCCAGATCGATGTTGTCGCACCGCAACCCCACGCGTGAGCCCTCGACGTGCATGGCCGTGCACCACATGTTGATCTGCGCGTCACCGGCCAGATCGAGAAACAGCTGGCACTTGATGCCCCGCTGACCCGTCCAGGGTTGCGGCATGTTCAGCAAAGCCCCTTTGAGCGAAATGTCCAGCAACTCGGCCTGCGTTTCGCCATCAGGCGTGACGAGTTTGGCCGCTGAGCGGAACGCCGCGCGCCAGAAAAAACGTCGTTTGCTGGGAATCATCGGAGGTACCTTTGAACAGGATGCGGCATGTAACAAGCTGAAAACAGCAATTCAACTTGGAGTCTACTGCGTGATAGGCCGAAAAATCATCAGTCCAAGTTCGCCGCTTCTCGGAATCATGTCAAACTAGCGCGTCGCTATGCCTGTCAGCTGGATAACTGGCAGGAATCAGGGTCTGCGCATGACAGTTTCACGCCTCGCACCGAGCTTTCAAAGCACTTCAAACATTGCATCGAGCGCAGGATGCGGCATTGCTTTGGCTGCTTCGCCGATTCTGATTGGACGGTTTGCTGTTTCCATCCTCGTAGCGGCTGTCCCAGCAACGGGTTGGACACAAGGGAAATGGAACGACAGCTTCATCCCTTCACAAGCCACTGTGCAGCCAGCCAACCCAGACGAACGGACAAACAACCGAAAAAGCATCCGTCCCGCCAAAGATGAACCCAAGAAAAACAAACAGCCAAAGGCAAAAGCCGTATCCACTACCGGCAAGGCGGATCTACCAGCGGCCATGGCACCTCGAAATGCTTTGCAACAGAATATGAACTACGTTGCAGTCGACCCAGAAAAAATCATCCAGCAGATCCAGTCTCAACCCAAGGATCAGCCTCGAGCCTACGCGCCAGCGAACTCGCTTGACAAAAACTTGCGCATCTCACGGTTCAGAATCATTGAAGACTGATCTAGCGACCGAAACCAACAAGCCCTGGAGCCACATGCATGCTGATTCGCCTGACACTGATCTTGTGCTTTTTGTACGCATCCTGCTTCAGCAAGACAGTTCATGCGAATGATCTGCCTGTCTATCTGTATCGCTCGCCACTCACTGCCCAGTTTTTCAAAGTCAATGAGGCCGCCTACGATGACATGTTGGCCCAATGGAGGGCGTATTTACCCAAATTTGGGAAGCAGTTCAAAGAGGTCAATCGATCGGAGCTGACGGAGGGTCTGTTACCGGGCACCCTGATCCTTGCCTCGGCACTCTTGCTTGATCCCGAAGAACGTGAAGCAATTCAAACTTTCACCAAAGCAGGGGGAGGCCTCGTTGCAACCTGGGGAACTGGCTCACGCGGTGCAACGGGAGAATGGAAGGGCTTCGACTTCATCGAGTCGAATTTTCAGGTAAGCGTAAAAGGTGAACTGACGCGTGACAGTGAATCATGGTTTCTGACACCATTCGGCGATGGACCGTTGACGTGGTCGCTCCCTTCTGGCCGTCGGATATACATGGGGAAAACAGCAGAAAACCTTCTCCGAATTGAAGCCCCAAACCTGGCCGCCGTTTACATGGATTGGGACAGAGGCAAAGACAAGGACGGCGCAAACGGAGCCATCGCCTTCCACGAGGCCGACACACACAGGGCTGTCTATTTTTCTTTCCCGGAGTCTGCCTGGTTCTACCATACCCCCGACGAAGTCGCCACCATGCTGGACAGCATCATGGCGTGGGTTCAACGCAGCCCAAAAGTATTCAAAGCAGCGTGGCCTGACGGCAAGGAAGCTGCACATTTGATTGAAATGGATACCGAAGACAAATTCTTCTCAGCCCCAACTTTTGCACAGCATCTCGAAAAAATCGGCGTCAAAGGCACCTTCTATGTTCTGACCTCGGTTGCAATCAAGCACCCCGAGATCGTCAAGGACTTGATGAACAGAGGTCACGAAATTGCATACCACGCCGATGTGCATGTTGGCTTTCGGGGGCTCAAGAGCAGCGAACAAGAGGCGCGCATCATCAACATGAAGAATGAACTGCGCAAAATCATTGGAAGCCAGGCAACCAAAGCAACTGGATTCAGAGCGCCGACCGAGTCTTACGATACAACCACAGAACAGTTGCTGCGCAAACACGGCATCCTTCACCATGCAGCAGATCCGAACGCAAGCCAAGATCGCCTGCCCTTCTTCTCGACAGCCGAGAACAACTTGGGGCCTGAAAAGGCTTTGGTCGTGCTGCCCAGAACTCAGCACGACGACATCAGCTTCAGACGGCAAAATAGGACAACTGCACAGGTATCAGAAGCGATTGCTCATGACCTGGATTTGGTCATCAAGGGCGGAGCGCTGGGTTTGCTTTCCGTTCACTCGCAGAACTATGTCGATGGCGCACTGATGCAACAGACCATGGGCGCATACATGGACAAAGTTGCAGGATACAAAGACAGGCTTTGGGTCGCACGAGGTGACCAGATTGCCGATTGGTGGCGCAAGCGTGCGCTGGCAGAAATCAAAACGACCCAGAAAGACAAAAAAATCCACCTTGAAATGGAAGTCAAACAACCTGGGAATATTGAAGGGCTGTCAGTTTTCGTGACGCACCCGGCCAAGAACGCAACTGTTACGGTTCAACCCGCAGACCAGTCGGCTCCAAAAGTACGAATAAAAGTCATTGACCCATTCAGATCTGCATTGATATTTGACAAGTTGGCGCCGGGCAGAGTCGAATACCTGATTACGGTGCAATGACAGCGCAATGACCCAAACGAGATGAAACGCATAAAAACCATCGGTCTGCTATCGTGCTTCAGCTTGATGCCTGCAATGGCGCAACACACCCTCAACCAAGGGTTGTACGCACCTGAACCTCCAGCCGATCATGCATACGTCAGGGTATTCAATGGCAGTCCGACGACACCGTTGGACATCATTTTCAGACCAGGGACCAAAACAGTCACGGTCAGTCCGAATACTGCTAGCCCGTACTTCTCCATTCCGTCGACACAAACCAGTTTATCGACTGCTTTCGGAGCAAGGTCAAAAAATAGTCTACTGCTGCAACTGAAGAGCAGCCAATTTTATACAGGCATCATCCAAGAGAACCACGATGGCAAATTAATAGAAGACAAAAAAAATTCAAACAAACTCAAGTCAATGCTGACACTGTACAACCTGGACAACACCGAAGCCGCGATAGACCTGAGAACAGCGGATGGAAAAGTAAAGATTTTTTCCAACATCAAAAACAAAGATTCAGCATCTTTGGCCGTCAATCCTGTGACCATTGATCTGGGGGTCTTCGTCCCCAACCAAAACACACCAGTGGCACAGACATCAGCATCCATGGAGCCGGACAAATCTTACAGCGCGTTTGCATTTCGCGAACCTTCTGGCACTTTGCGATTGATATTCAAACCGAATATTACCGAACAACTTCGCCCCCAATGACAAAAAAATAATTATCATGAAATCAATTCTCCATATCAAAACATTTTGTGCCTTGCTGTGTGCTGTACTCACCGCTTCTGCAAGTCATGCTCAAGTAAACACGCCAGGGATTGTTGGAAAAAACGGGTGGCTTTATTACCAGCACGAATTTGATGATGACACCATCAACCAAGATACATCCATCGAACTGATCGGCAAAATCACAAAATTGCTTGAGCAAAATGGTACGATGGTTCTGGTGGCAATGGCTCCGATCAAGGGACGAATTTATGCTGAATATCTTCCAACCGATCTGAAACCTACCCGATCAGTTTTACAGGGCTACGATCGAATGCTAAAGGCCTTGAGGAGCAAAGATGTCAAAGCTGTTGATTTGAACAAAACATTTCTGGCAAACACACAAAAGAACGACAGCAGAACGACATTTTTGAGACACGATACGCATTGGTCAGCGTTTGGTGCGTTGCTGGCAGCAGAATCTATTCGCGACGAAATTTTGGCAACAGCGTCTCTCAAGCAAGCCATCAACTCGCTCCCGGAAGTGAAATATGACCTCAACTGGTCAGACGTCAAAGTCGCTGTCGAAGGAGATCTGATCCAACAGCTTCCAAAGGGGTCGCCCTCTTTTGAAAAAGAGCAACGAACCGTTTTTTCGGTTCAACGTGCAAAATCAAATACCAGTGACGCCCTGCTCGGAAGTACAGCAGACATCGGAATTGCATTGATGGGCACCAGCTACTCGGCTGATTGGACTCAATTTCCCAGCAGCCTGCGTTATGTCTTACAGAAAGACATTCTCAGTATGTCGGTTACTGCAGACAAGGGGCATTGGTATGGCCTGGAAAGCTACCTCAATGATCCATCATTCCAAAGCAAGCGCCCAAAGCTCCTGATTTGGGAAATGCCTGAACGGGACATGAAGGCACCACCAGATTTTGAGTATCGCGAGCAGGCATACCGCTCTGACACCATTGAATGGCTGCTGCGTAACTCCGCATTGATACTCAATGAGTGCAAACCTTCTGCCACCAAGGCGAGTATCACGACCAACAGCCAAGGGGTCGCTGAAGTGAGTTTCGAAAAGCCTTTGAGCAAGTTGGAATATATTCAAGCAGATGTCATCAACCCAAATGCGCGTGAGCTGACATTTGATGCCTCCGGACAGGCGACCGCACCCCGGAAATGGACTGTAGCTACACAAGGCACAACACTCCCTTATACGATTAAATTACCATTGATCGCCAAGTCTAAAGGATTTTCAAAACTGAAGCTAACCTCCAATGACAAAGATAAATTTCAGTTGGTGCAGCTCAGAGTCTGCAGACAGCCCGACGATATATTGAACTGACTATATCAAACGTTGCCGCCTCAGCAAACATGAATGCTTGGTGCCGGCAACAAATATAAACATCTCCTAATTTAAATGAGAGCCATGTGAAATGAATCACCAGTTACGCCGGCTTAAATGTTCGTTTAGAAAACCGGTTTTTGCCTTATCCGGACTGCTCGGCTGCTGGATGCCGCTGACCATTCAGGCACAAACAAGCCAATTTATTTTTCCTGCGGACTTCCTGAGCCGGTTTGAGCGTGTTACTCCAACCACGCCAACACCAACTGCCCCGAGAACATCAGGACCTACGGGTAGCGCAGCCCAGAATACTCAAATTCAACCCCATGTCAAACCCGCACCGCTTTCTTCTGAAGGGGAAGAGGCCATTCAGCAGGCAAACAATTTGGCGTGGACCAACCGGCTGCCAGATGCCATCGTGAAATACGAAGCCCTGATCAGGGATCCTGCAACTGCACATGCCACTCGGGTTCCGCTCGCCAATGCCTACAGGTGGACAGGCCGTCCCGATTTGGCGGAAACACAGTACCTGAAAGCCATCTCTGGCGACGCGTCCAACAGCGATGCGGCAACTGGCCTGGAACAAGCGCAAAGGGAACTTCGTCCTCGAACGAGCCTGAAATTGGGCACAGGCGGGGATTCCAATGACCTGAACATCTCAACAGCAACACTCAGTCACTCATGGCGAGACAAAACCAACACTCAGGTCTTCAGGCTGGACACTGATTTTGGACACTACAAGCAAGACCCTTCTGGCCCCAATCCCAAGCAAGCCGGCCTGACTTTCAGTTATGAAAACGTCGCTTCTTCCCTCCAACCACGCATCACCGTCTCGGGTGATGGCAATCCAGCCTCCGGCATTTTTGGCGAACTCAAACTCAAGCTGAGCCCCCTGCCGGTATTCGTTGACATAGCCCACGAAAACTTCGGTAGAACAGCACAAAGTGCAAGAGCACTGAACGCAAAGTTGACCGCCAATCGAATTGGCATCGAAGGGCAGTGGGGAGGCACTTTGGGCGCGTTGTCTGGCAGACTGGCCATCCAAAATGTTTCCGATGGCAACCAGATCCGCACTGGCAATCTCAAGTTCACGCCCGCGTGGCGACCTCTGGGCTTGGCATTCAAGCCATATATAGCTGTCGATACCCGCGATGTCAGATTCAACACGCCTGAGTATTGGTCGCCGGCGGACGGATCAGCGTCATTGGGTTTGGGACTGACAGCTGAATGGTCTGACAAAGACTGGTATCTGGTCTTGGCCGGTCAAGCTGGCACCCGACTGTACGGCGAAGCAGGCACAAGCTGGGTTGGCAGCGCTGCCGCGCAACGGTGGATCGACAAAGACACTGCCGTTACTGTCAACCTGTTTGGACTTTCCAGTATTCGTGACAAAACCCGATATCGGTCACACTCATTGAGTATCAAGCTTGATCGGTTGTGGTGAATGTGCCGCGCGCAGCTTTGTCGCAGCTAGTTGAACAAGGTGTCCATTGTCATATCCTAAAGGAAAAACAGCCAAACCTCCGAGTTTTTGCTCAACCAGCCAGTCCAGCTTACGTTCCAACGACTCCTTGTCCTCAAACCATCCGACTGTGCAGTTATCGTCTTGCTTGCCAAATTGATAATACGCCGAACCGGTTTCGAGGTCACGATACATGCCATATTTTGACACGCGGTCCATTGCATTGAATTCAATTGATGGTGCCCCCGGCAGATTTATTTGCGCGTATGTGGTAATCCGACCATTCCCTATCCGGGCACCCCGTGGCAGACAGGGTTTCACTGGCCATTCATAGCCATAGGCCGGAAAACCAAACACAAGTTTTTCTGTTGGAACGCTCAAGGCTTGAATAGCTGACAAACCATCATTCCAGTTACCACGATCCGGCCCCATCAACGGTGCAACCGGTCCGGCAGACGAGCCTCCGAGCCAATGCACATCGTAACCTTGCACGATAATCTGATCGAAAACCTGCAAAACGTCAGCATCGTAAAGAGTACTGCCAGCACCACTGAAAAAGAAACCACTCAACGTTCTGGGTGGCGACAATGATTGCAGCTGCCGTTTGATGGAAACAAGAAACTGCCTGTATCGTACAACTGCCGCAGGGTCGATCGACTCAAATAGTTCAACGTCCATGTGAATGCCGGTGACAAAAACATCTGACGCGTGTCGAAGCAATTCATTCTGAAATTTGCGAATATTTTCCTCTGAACGAAACAGAGCATTGAAGTCCGAGGCTTTAAATTGCGTCAAAGCCACTTCAAACGGCACGCCATTTAACGCAGCAGCTACCCGCAATTCTGTCCAGTTTTTTGGCCAGCCATACTGGTTTACGACCCGGCCATCCGCTTGTATCTGCAGATCCATGAAGATCAATTTGTCAACGTGTGGTATTGCAGCCAGTGCTTCGGCGGCAGGAACCCAACCTGCCACATACCCCAATACCAAGCCACGACGCCCGCCGTCTTCTAACGATTGAGCATGAACGCCAGGCGAAATCAGCCATATCGTTGCAAGCAGCTGGAGAACTTTTACAGCCAGTCTGAGTCGGAGTTCATGCGAAATTTTTCTCAAGTATTGTTCTTCAAGATCGCTGATCAACCCATTGGGTTTGGACGGACACATGGTCAATAAGTGAGTTGGTAACTGTAATTACCAGGAGCAAGTCGATCAAATCGGATCAACGCCCTGTGGTCATCCATCAACGACACCACAGGCGTTGGCATGCCAGATTTCAATCCTTTCAGGATCGGCAGTCTCCCTTTGGTCGGCAACAACACCAGGATCGAAGCACCATCAAAATGCGTGCGGCCGATCACCGATACATCAACCTCCGCCCTAGACCCCAGATACCGAGCCTTCAATTGCAAGCGCTCGCGATCCATCCACCAATTGGCAATTTTTTCGGCATTGCCGACCCAGATGGTGGAGGGAGGCTGTCGAAGCAAAGCGCCCCACGTTGGCTTGGCTTCTTGCACATCGTCGGTGTTGAACACACCCACCCCCCCTAAAGCCAGTGCCATCCAACTGGCATTCTGATCGCTCCCTTTTGGCAACAAAACCAAACGCTTGTCTGGTTTTTGGCCACTGACAGCAGCAAATGACGGCATGAACGTATATTGATCACTGCCACCCAGTCTGTAACGCCCGCCGGCATCAAATACAGCCTGGTCGAAGGACCGGATATTCAATGCACTCGGCACATGCAAACCGGCAAACCGGCTTCCAGCACCTGACCCAGACATACCGAGCACGGCTGACGGCACTTGTTCAGGATTTGTCAGCCAATAGCCCTTATCCCACCCAGGCCAGTCAGCGTCGACCGTGCCCCGTTGCACGGGGTAGAACAAGCTGCCCGAGTCGGCTCTCATGCGAAGCTCATCTCTCAACTGAGATCCACTGAGCGTTGCATCAGCCGGAAGGTTGAGCGCTAAAAACGCGACCGCGCGCTGACCGTCCGGCCATTGACTGGCCAAGACCCTGGGCGTTCGAATCATCCACTCCAATGTACTGCCCAACAAAGCATGAATGTCTGCCTTGTATTGCTCCCACGATGTCTCCGCCATACCCATCACAGCAACCCGGCTCTGCTGCGACAGACCTAATTCATTGACGACCCAAAGCCCCTTTGCAGCCGCACCCGGGTTAGCTCGATTGACCTCCGTTTGCCCAAACTTATCAGCCGAAGAAACCAAGGCAACATGCCCACCTTCCAGTTCCAGTGGCTTCTCCGTCACCGGCGTCAACACCAATTGCGACCCTGCCGGGTACTGATGTGTCACCAACCCTTCACCCACCGTCCGCAATGTCAACGGCTCAGACATCGCGTCACCGGCCACCCGGATGCCCGTGAGGTCGCGTGTGAAGTCCCAACCAAGCCACTCGCCTGCAGCCCCGCGACTGCCTGTGGCCCAAGTCATCAGGACGGCACCACCTGCTTCTCTGTACCGCAAAATGGCCTGACGTTCTGCAGAATCCAGTGCCACAGCAGAAGGCAAAACCAATACATTGTTTCCGCCTATCGGTAACCCATCCAGGCTCATGGTGTCCTGCAACCGAACGCCCGCGCTCTTCGAGTATTCGAACCAAGGGTTGAGCAACACCGAATAGTTACCGCCCACTGCGTAAAAATACCGTTCTGTGTGCAGCGACCGGTACAACCAAAGAGTGGGCTTACTGGAAAGAGAAACCGTAACCGTCGCCTCTCCGGGTTTGACAGACCATCCCAGGTACTGCATCACCGAGGTGTAGACCAAAGCGCCGCCCGCCACCCCCAGGATTGCCAGAAAAACCAGATAAAACCCCACCTTGTGAAACGGCGAACGCTTGCTGAAGCTGTCAGGGGTCATAACTACTCTCGGCTTGACCGATGGGCCGCACTATTTTTTGGACGAAACGCCACCGACATCATTCCGGCGCGAATCAGTGGCCCCAGGCGGCAAATATCGCGTCAGGAAAATAGGTGCTACGCCGGGACGCAGACCTTCGCCAAACACTTTCTGAGTACCTGGCCTGCGACGCTCCCGCACCTTGAATGCAATATAGGCTGCCACAGCGACCATGATGGTGCCAGCGGTGGCGAGCAATATGACGGTAGACAGTATCGCGACTATATCCATTGTTGCCCTCTGATTTCGATTAACCTATCCACGGGAATATTTGGTTCACAACTTGCCTTCGCGCTGGAGCTTCCCCCAAGTCATGGATGTGCCGCGCCATTCTTCCAATGTGGCGAACACCTTCGCAACGTCGATGATGGTGATGTAAAACACCCTGAAAAAAATTGCATAAGGAATCAGTACCGGGTCTTCGTCTTCCACCACCACACAATAAACCGCTGCGACCAAGTCAAGAATCGTCAATTGCACCCACCACAAAAACAGCAAGCTGATGGTGCCGTAGGCAAAGCCAACATAGACAAAAAACAAACTGCCGAGCACTGTGGAAAAGGGCCACAAGATGCTCTCAAACAACATCAACCACAGGATGAACGTATTTACACCGCCTTTCCTGGGGTGCCAAATCACCCAGCGGTGTTTTCTGGCAGCTTGCAAGATGCCACGCGTCCAGCGATAACGTTGCTTGAGCAAATCCAGCCACGTGCTCGGCGTCTCAACCCAGGCCGTCGCAGACGACTCGTAAACCACATGCATGCCGGACATGAGCAACTTCAACGTCAGGTCACAATCCTCCGCAAACGTATCTCGGTCGTAGCCACCCACCTGCTGCAGCACTGATTTGCGGAACATGCCCATCGGACCTGGGATGATGTTGACCACCCGAAAAAAACTTTGAGCTTTGCGGGCCATGGCCAGGCCCTCCACATACTCGAGTGCCTGCACCCTGGTGAGCATGTTCTCGCGATTCAAAACTTTGACATTGCCCGCCACAGCCCCCACTCTGGGATCTTCGAAATGCCTGATGCACGCCCGCAGTGCGTTGACGGACAACTTGGTGTCGCCATCCATGTTGACGATGAACTCACCTTTGGCAAGCGTCATTCCCGTATTCAAGGCATCTGCTTTGCCTCCATTGCGTTTGGTGACAACCCTGACAGGTACACGCAGACTTTCTCGCGCAATGGACATGGCCTTCTGGTACGTGTCGTCGGTCGAACCATCGTCCACCACCAGCACTTCGTAACGCGGATAGTCCAACGCAAGAAGCGACCGCAAAGCCTGCTGAATGACCGGACCTTCGTTGTAGGCAGGAACAACGAGCGTGATCAAAGGCAGAGCATTGTCATCGGAAAAAACCTTTGTACTTGTTTTGTCTTGGGAGACTGCACCGTAAACCCGCTCGTAGTGTTCAAAAAAAGAATAGAGCATGAACACGAGGTAACGGAGCACCAACAAGCAAAGAAACACCAGCAAGTAGATGGAAACGATCTTCAGTACCAGGTTGCTGAACAGCACGGACAGTGCACCTGCCCCCTGATCCCTGACGTAAACATAGATGAAAGCACTCAACACCACGGCCAGTGTCAAGCCAATGATGCCGAGGGTGAGCCTGGCAAGGGATCGCTTGTTCATTTGCAAGACGCTCCTAGCGTGATCTCTAGGCCCTGCACATACAAAAAGAGCATCAAAATTTTTTGCCCGCTGTGCCACCGCCATTTGGCTTTACCAAACGCTTTAGAACTGGCGTGGCAGTGAGCGGAACTGTTGGCAACAGCCGATAACGAGGAGAAGTTGGATTCGCATCGGAAGCTTCCACCACCCATGATTCTTCAACAAGATCCACCACTTCAGCAGTTGGCTTTTGATTGTCATTGTTGAAATCGAAAGAATCTGCCGGCGGAATAACCACCGCATCTTCAGGTGCTTGAGTTCCCAAAGAGGCTGACAGTTTGGGCTTTTTTTTCCCTCGGACTTTCTGCGTGCTGGATTTGGTTTGATTCAACGTATCCGAATGCGGCACTTCGTCTGTCTGCGGAAGGCCAGTTTGTGGTTCACCCGCCTCAACGACTGACTCAACTATTTCACCGTGAACCTCTGAATGGGAGCTTGTATTGATGAGAGGAGGTGCATTGAACAAAGCCTCAGCCACCCTGGCACCTTCCTCATATATTTCAAGATTGAAAGGGTCAGTCGCGTGGCCATCTGCCAGTTTGCTGATCAGGCCGTCTACATCACGGTCACTGCTCATCCAATCAACAGCAATCCCAAAACGGTCAAAACTCCCTTCAAATGTGCCTTCGAGCACCTGCTGCCCGCGAGTCAGGGAGCAGGCATTGAAAAACACCACGATCACGTGACCATCCGTTGTGATGAAATCGCCGTTGCGCCTGAAAGTCGCTGCTGCGATGGCCTTGCCTATGCAGTAAGGTTTGGGTTTGATGACGGCCAATGCAAACGGCACATCCAATACTTTGCTCCGCTCTTTTGCCTCGTGAAGTTGCGTCAAAAAATCGGGCACGGCCACATAACCGCGACCATGCGGTGAAGCGGCATTGGACATCGCTGTCATGACATCCACATCAGGCATGGCCCTCAGCACTTGCCCCTTGAGCGCATCCAATGCAGCGGGCCACCGCCCAAGCGGCACATCCTGACGGATGATGGCATTGGCACCCAACCTCAGCAACATCATTTCGTTGGCATATCGCAATGACACACGGTGCTCGGCAACCACCAGACGCGCAGCCACACCCAACGCTGTCCGCGTCCTGTGGACATCAGCGGCCAAATCAGACAAGGTCGAATCAGCGCCGAATCGCAACACCAGCAGCGGCGATTTTTGCTCACCAACCCTATCCAGCATCTCGTCTATCTCATCGCATGCCTGCCAATCCTGGCCGGTCAACATCTGGAGTTCGCGAGCCCACACTTTGTCCTGTGCGATCGAAACCGGCGGCACCACTGCGGGAGTGGGCACTTCCACACTGCCAGGCAAAGATCCTGGCACCTGCAAGCCACCTGCATGGACCGGCACAACACCAGAAGGTTCGGGTCGCAGGGTATATCCCATGCGATTTTGCTGCAACAGCAAAATTCTTTCGGCCGCGGTTCCCAGCGAACCCTGCCAGTACTCCAGCGTCAACACCGGTCCGGTGTGGTCGCTGTGTATGCGCGCAATGCCAGACAAGTTATCCATCAACCGGGTCAGACTGTTGCTGCCATCGACCGATGCCCCAAACGTGAAGTTGAGCAGCAGCGGCAGGTTCTGGCTTTTCGTCCACGTGCGCAACTTGGCCAACTGAGATGTGGCAAGAGCAAGGTCGTGCAAACTCAACAACTCGTCTGCAGCATCCACCATCACCAATTCGTCCTGCCGAAAGCCCCAATACGAGAATTCAGCAGTCAGGCCTTCGATGTCTAACCGGAACAACTGGGTTGCAAAATCCTCGACCATGGGGTAGACGCGAAGCCTCTCGTCCCGCCAGGCTTCCATAACTTCTGCCCAACCCTCTTTCGCAAGCCGCGCCAGAAAATCGGGAGCAGGCGTACGCAAGAGCACGTGACAGACCCGCCCGTCCCGCGTCGCATCCCGAAGAAGTCCTGCCCATAGGGGATAACGCGCTGGTGGCGATTGAGGCACCAGCGCGTACACACCGCCAGAAACCAAGGAGTCAAGCTGCCCGCCGTCCTGACCCGCGAGCAAGCACAAATCAGGTCTGGCTTTTGATTGTTCCGACACCGGCAAATTGCGATGATTTGAGAAGTCCATAGGTCGTGGCGGCAATGTCGACCCTGGATCGGATCGTTCGCAAGTCTACTGTCATGACAGGCGTTGGTCTACGGCGAAGCGCCCACCGGACGCATGTTCGTCGCAATCCACACACGATTTGTGCCTTAATGCGCACATTCCGCAAGCCTCACCCCCAACCCGCTGTGCCGGTTCGCCTGACGCCGGACTGCACCGACCAGCGCATCGGGCGCACCCTCGACCACCGTCAGGCGGGTGCGGGCGCGGGTGATGCCGGTGTACACCAGCTCACGCGTCAGCATGCCTTGCGCACCGCTCGGCAACACCAGCACCGCGTGGGCAAACTCCGAACCCTGGCTTTTGTGCACTGTCATGGCAAAGGCCGTTTCCACATGCGACAACCTGCCCACCGGCACGGCGCGCAACGTGTCACCCTCTAGGAAGCAGGCTTTCAGCCGTGGCTTGCCATCGCCCCCCGGCCAGCCAGGCAGCACCACCCCCACGTCACCATTGGACACGCCCAACCCCGGGTCGTTGCGGGTGACCATGACCGGACGGCCAGCAAACCATTCGCCCCTGGGATTCAGCCAACCTGCTTGCGCCAGCGCCGACTGCACCCGCTGGTTCAGCCCCTGCGTGCCCAGCGGCCCCTGATGCACGGCGCACAGCAGGCGAAAGCCCTCGAACGCCAGCAGCACGTTTCGCACCCAGTGGTCGAAGTCGTCACCCACCTCTGCCATGGCCTGCAGGTAGGGGGTGTACCCCTCGACGGCCAGACGGGCCAGGCTGTCCTGCAGGGCGGCATCTGCCGCGGGCCCCGGGCCCACCCTGAGCCGCCCAACTTCGGCGACACCCCCTGACACCCCCGGCTGCGGTTTGAAAGATCCGGCAGGCAGCGTGGGGGCAGTGGCCATCGCCGCCGCCACAGCCGACACATCGCCCGCATTCACGGCAAGCGCCAGTTGGCCGATGGCACCGCCAAAGCGGTGGCTGCGCCGCAACATCACGGTCTGCTGCGCCAGCGCAGGCACAGGTTGCCCGGCGGGCACCCACCATTGGGCTGGCACGTCCTGCCCGGTGGTGGACTGCACATACCGGACAGTACCTGCCCCGTACAGCCCCAGGTGGGCGTGGCGGCACACATCGCCCAGCACGGCACCGGCTTCCACGGACGACAGCTGATCCTTGTCACCCAGCAGCACCAGTTGCGCGTGATGGGGCAGCGCACGCATCAGCGCGGCCATCATTTCGAGGTTGACCATCGAAGCCTCATCCACCACCAGCACGTCCACGTCCAGCGGGTGACGGGCATTGGCGGAAAAGTGGCGGCTGTCCGGGCGCGCGCCCAACAGAGCATGCAGGGTGCGCGCCGGGCCAATGCGCTGCGTCAGGGCAACCAGGTCCATCCCACCATCCGGCGCACGCCCCGACTCGCCCCCCACTGCCGGGGCCAGCACCGACAAGGACTGCGCCAGGGACTGTCGCAAACGCGCCGCCGCTTTGCCCGTGGGAGCCGCCAGCGCCACGCGCATGTGCTGCGGCTGAGGCGACAGGGCAAACAGCAGGGCCAGCAAGCGGGCAGCCGTGTAGGTTTTGCCGGTCCCCGGCCCACCGGTGATCACCGTCAACCCCGCCCGCGCGGCGAGCGCACAGGCGATGCGTTGCCAGTCTGGCGGGTCGGCAGGGGGAAACAACCGGTCCAGCCAGTGCGCGGCCCGCCGCTCGTCCACGGCCCGTTGACGGCTGACCCGCTCACGGATATGGCCCACCACGTCTCCCTCGTCTTGCCAGTAGCGGCGCAGGTACAGCAACGCCTGCCCGCTGCGTTGCGCAGGGCTTGGCGTCTCGATGGATGTCTGATGTGGCACCCCCACCGACATGCCCTCTGCTGGCGCGGTTACCAGCTCGCGGGTCTGGTCGGTAGAGGGCTCGAACAGCACCAGCGGTGCGCCGCCGCGTGTCAAGCCAGCCGCATCCACCAGCGCGCACCCGCGCAGCACCTGCACCCAGCCTGACACATCAGCGGGCAAACCGTGCCACAGGGCCACCAGATCGGCTTGGGCCTCGGGTGGCAAACCCAGTGCCTCTGCCTGCGGGTGGCACAACAGCGCCAGCGGCAGACAGGTGTGCCCCCTGCCCTCCAGATGAGACAGGCAGGCCACCGCCACCCACAGCGCGGGTGGGCTGGCAGGGTCGGTATCGAACAGGTGTTTGGCCAGTGCGCTATCCAGGCGGCGCAGCCAACCTCTGTCCGCCCAGGCATGCAGGGTGTGCAGCACCGGCGGCAGGGTCGCGCGGTGCGAGAGCTGCATGGGTGTCAGGCTGGCTGGCGAGGGCATGGAAGCCGTGGGCGCGGCCGCACCTGTTTCCAACATCGTGGGGGTATTCATGCCAGCTCCTCGGTGCAGGCAGTCGATTGACCAGGCTCGCCGCCCACACCCGGTTCGTCCAGTTGGACAGACAGGGTGTCGAGCAGGTCGGGCACAGGCGGCACCAGGCAGATGCCGTGGGTGGGACCGTCCAGCCCGCGCACGAACCAGTACACCGCGCCGCCCAAGTGGGTGGCCGGGCAATAGGCCGAGCCCAGGCGGCTGCGCAGCAGCCGGTGCAGCGCCAGCATGTACAGCGCCGCCTGCACGTCGTAGCGGTGGCGGGCCATTTCGGCGGCCATCGCCTCGGGTGTGTAGGCCGCACCACTGGCCCCCAGGTGGTTGGACTTGTAGTCCAGCACCCAGTAGCGGCCAGCATGTTCGAACACCAGGTCGGCAAAGCCCATCAGCATGCCGTGCAGCTGGCGCACGGGCAGCGCGGGGCACGGCACGCCAGGCCACAAGGCGTCGAGGATGTGAGCGCGACACACGTCGCCCACCCACGGGGCATCGAGCCGGTGGGCGGGCAGCCAGAACGCCATTTCCGGCAGCCGGTGGTGCAGCCGGCACAAACTGACGGAACCGGCTGACGGCGTGGCACCGGGTGCCGTCTCCGATTCGTTGACCGACGCAACGACCGATGCATTTGCCGAAGCAATGGCAAGCGGCCCGCCCAGCGGCAGCGGGTGGTGGACGATGCGGGCCAGCCAGTCTGCAATGGCCGGTGCGTTCGCGCCATGCCCAGCCTGCTCGAAGCGCCGGATCAGCCGCTGCCACAGGTGAAGAGTGTGGCCATCCACCCCAGCCGCGCTGTCCCCGCCATCCGCACCATCCGCACCGCCTGCCCGCCCGGGCACAGGTGAGCCGGGAGCCGGCAAGGCAAAACCCTCGCCGGCCAGCCACTCCAGCTGATCGTGCAGGAAATTGCCAGCCAGTGGTCCACGCACAAAACCGTGCCAGAAAGCAGCCGGATCAGCCGTGTGCACGACAGCATCAGGCATAGCATCAAACGCTTGACCATCAAGCGCTGGAGGTACTTCTGATTTAATAAACTCATCATCGGCACGGGCGGGCGGCCTGGGGGCGAGGTCGGGCACGGCAGAGGGCAGGTCGCGCACCAGGGCGCTGAAGCTGCCCACCCGCCAATCCCGCTCGAACGTGGCCCGGTAGGCCGCTGGTTCGCGCAGCGCAGGCAGCACCTCGGGACGCACCAACGGGGTGTGGCCCGGCAAGTCGGCCGCACGCTTGACCACCCGCTGGCCGCTGTCATCCACGAGGCTAACAGCGGGCAACGCTTCATCCGCTCCACCCTGGCCACGGGCTCCGGCTGAACCGCCCCCCGCCCCAACCGCGTCTGATGTCCCCTTTCCCAGCCAGCCACACCAGGCGGCCCACCAGTCGGTTGCACCCGGTTCGGCATCGCCCGCCAGCAGATAGCCCAGCGCGCTGCGGTGGGTGTGGCACGTGGTTTTGCGCCCTTCTTTCACCACACCGAACCCGAGCCACACGGCATGGCGTGCACGGGTCAGGGCCACATACAACAGGCGCAGGTCTTCGCACAGCCGCGCTTCATCGGCCTGCGCCACATCGTCATCGGTGAGGTGCAGGCGCAGCCGCGTGCGTCCTTCGGCGTCGGTGTCGCGCACAAAGCCCAGACTGTCTTTGGCCACGGCGCGGTAGCTGGTGGCAAACGGCAGGCACACCAGCGGGTACTCCAGCCCTTTGCTTTTGTGCACGGTGATGACCTGGACCAGGTCAGCATCGCTTTCCAGCCGCACCACCTGCTCGTCGTTTTCGCCTTCGCTGGCATGGGTCTGGGCATGCAGCCAGCGGATGAGCGCCTGCGCCCCGTCCAGCCCGGCACTGGCGACTTGCAGCAACTCAGCCAGGTGCAGCACGTTGGTCAGCCGCCGCTCGCCGTCGGGGGTGTGCAGCCAGCGCCCGGGCAGGCCCAGCCGCTGCAATGTCTGTCGCAACATGGCCTGCACCCCACGCTGCTGCCACACGGTGTGCAGCGCCTCCAGCGTTGCCATGCGGGCATCCAGCGCATCGTCGTCATGCGCCAGCACCGCCAGCTCGCCCAGGCTCAGGCCCAGCAAACCGGTGGCCCAGCCGGCGCGCACCAGCCGGGCATCGCGCGGCTGGGCCACGGCCTGCAGCCAGTGCAGCAAGTCGGCTGCCTCGGGGCTCTGGAACACGGACTCGCGGTCGGACAGGTACACCGATGCCAACCCCCTGCGGTGCAGCGCACGGCGCACGGCGCGTGCCTCGGCACCGCTGCGCACCAGCGCGGCCACATCGGCCGGGCGCAAACGCCGGAACCGGGGCGCACCCGGCTCGGCCGTGTGGGCAAACCCCGTGTCAGGGTCGTTGAGCCAGGCCACCACCTGTTCGGCACAGCGCGCGGCAAACAGCTGGCGCGTGTCAGCCACCGGGCGCAACCCGGTGTCCACCTCCACGGTCAGCGCGGGCACCACCTGGCCGCCGTGCTGCACCAGCACCTCGGCACGACCCTGGGCGGCCACGGGCAGGAAGGGCAAGGGATTGAGGTCGGTATCGGTCACCGGCGGGCGGTAACGGAAGGCACCGCTGCCGGGCGCTGCCTCCCGCCACGCGAACAGGCGGTTGACCGCGTCGACCATGGCCAGACTGGAGCGGTGGTTGGTGCCCAGCACATGGTGGCGACCCTCGGTGGCGAGGCGGGCGGTCAGGTAGCTGTCGATATCGGCCCCCCGGAAGGCGTAGATAGACTGCTTGGGGTCACCGATCAGCAGCAGCGCACAGGCTGAGCCGGCTGGGTGGGCTGCACCATCGTGAGCACCGTCCTGTGCACCGTCTGCGGCCCCCGCCACGTCGTAAATGCGGTCAAACAACCGGTATTGCAGCGGCGAGGTGTCCTGGAACTCGTCCACCAGCGCAACGGGGTACTGCTGGCGGATCTGCTGGCGCAAGCGCTCGCCACTGCCGGGCTGGGCCAGCGCAGCGTCCAGCCGGGTGAGCATGTCGGCAAAGCCAAACTGCGCCGCCCGTGCTTTCAGCACCGCCATGCGCTGTGCGACACAGGCCACGGCATGGGCACGCAACGCTGCACCCACCGACGGCAGCGCCAGGAGCGTGTCACGCAGGCTGGCAAACGCCACAAATTCGGGCGGCACGTGCAGCGGCGGCGCACCGTCTGCCCGGGCACTGGCCAGACCATCGGGGGTGAAGCGCTCCCACGCGGTGTCGGTCAGTTCCGGCAAGTCGGCGGGCCCGTCAGGTGTGCCATCCCCGGTTGCGGGGGCAGCCCAGTCCACCAGCGCCTGAATCCACTTGGCGGTGGTGGAGGCCGAGAGCTTGCGGCCGTTCCATGCCTTCTTGTGCGTGCTGGTCTGGTCGGCCAGCCAGGTCTGCATGGCCTGGGCCCGGGGCCACCACTCGGCACGCAACTGCGCCAAGGCATCGGCCCGTTCACGCTGAGCGTGCTGCCACACCTGCCACAACGTCTGGCTGGCCAAGGCGGCTTGCCCCGGCCCCGCAGGGTTCACATCGGGCCCGGCCCGGCTGAGGATGTTGGCCAGGTCACTGGCCAATGCCTGCACGCTGTTGAAGCCAGGGCACTCGCGCACCTGTGCAAGCTGGCTGGCCGACAGCGGGTACACCTGCTGGCGCCAGTGGTCCTGCACGGCCTGCAGGCGCAGCGCCTGCTCGTCGGCCACCAGGGTTTCGTCGAACAGTTGGCCACTGTCGAACGCGTGCTCGCGCAGCACCCGCTGGCACCAGGCGTCGATGGTGAAGACCGCTGCGTCGTCCATCGCATCGGCGGCCATGGCCAGCCGCCAGGCGGCATCGGCGCGGGCTTGTCCGGGCGGGATGCTGGCCAGCAGCGGCGTGAGGAAAGAGTCGAACGGTGGCGTGCCCGCTGCGTCAGCATCGGCCTGGCGCAGCCACTGCGCGGCCTGCACCAGCCGAGCGCGGATGCGATCGGACAGCTCGCGCGTGGCGGCCCGGGTAAACGTCATCACCAGGATGTCGGGCGGCATCAGCGGGCGGGTAAACGCGTGAGGGCCGCCATGGCCCAGCACCAGCCGCACATACAAGGCAGAAATGGTCCAGGTTTTGCCGGTGCCGGCGCTGGCTTCGATCAGGCGGCTGCCTTGCAGCGGCAGGGTCAAGGGGTCCAGTGGCTGTGGCGTGCTCATGCGTCGGCTCCTGCTTCAGGGGCGGCGGGTGGGGCGTGCATCTCGATCCGGGTGTGCTGGCGCAACCAGTGCAGGAACGGCGCGTACACCACCTGGGCCAGGGCAGAGAAGCCGGTGGCAGCACGGCCCGCAGCCGATGCACCTGCAACCGTGCCATCTCCAGCCTCCAGCAAGGCCTCGAAGTCGGGGTACAGGCGCGCCCAGAACGGTTCCTGCCCTTCACCGACAACCTGGTAACCCCCTTCGTAGCACTCGCGGGCGGCATGGCCGTCTTCGTTGTCGGTCAGGTGTTTGCAGGCGGTGCGTGGCGGCAGGGGCAGCGGTGCCTGCATGCCCTGCAGCCACACAGCCACTAGGGTGTCGAGCGTGGCGCGGGCCTGGTCCGCGGGTTGCGGGTTGATGGTCACGGTGGCATCGCGCGCCACCACGATGGCGTGGTGCGGTGGTGCGTCAGCGTGGTGGCTGTCCAAGGCCGACAGCACCAGGCAGCGCAACCACACGCCCAGCATCTTGTCCGGCCGCAACTCGGCGGGCTTGGCGCGTGTAGGGGGCTTGGACACGACGTTGGACACCTCACGCACCAGCCACACCCGGTGGCCAGCCGTCTGTTCGGATTGGGACAGCCACAGGCCATCGAGCCAGTCATGCACCAGCACCTCGACCACCGGCGTGTGATCCGGTGAACGAGCCGTACAGCACGCAACAGGCAACGCATCCGCAGGGACGGCGATACACAGGTCCACACGCAAGCGGTCGGCAGGCGTGGGGTGGGCCTGCTGTGCGTGGTGCCAGGCGGTGAGCTGCAAGGTCAGGGGCTCGGCCAGTTCATCCACCGCCACCTGGCCCCATACCCCCACGGGCAACTCGCCGCTGCGTTTGGCGTGGTGCAGGCGGGCATGGGCGGCCACCTGGGCCAGCGTCAAGCTGCTGCCGCCGGCCAGCGGCGGCGTG
>ERZ761609.699-NODE-699-length-36357-cov-9.044268_pt1 | contig 36357 bp, 31 predicted proteins | sample MGYA00511163_ERZ761609 | MGnify/ENA primary metagenome ERZ761609 (study PRJEB28899, sample SAMN02445070) | bioreactor sludge metagenome | biome: EBPR sludge | place: Australia: Brisbane, Thorneside Wastewater Treatment Plant | collected 2011-12-16 ...
CGCTGCCGCGACGCCGGGTTCGGGTCTCAGGTCGTCGTCGCGCGGCCGGGTCGTGCAGCTCGAGTCGCTGCAGGGTTCGACGCGCGAGGCGCCGCGCATGCCGACCGGCATGGCGGAGCTGGATCGCGTGACGGGCGGAGGTATCGTGCCGGGGTCGGCGCTGCTGATCGGTGGCGAGCCCGGCATCGGGAAATCGACGCTGCTGCTGCAGCTCTGTGCCAGGCTCGCCGACAGCGGCCGACGTGCGATTTATTTTTCGGGCGAAGAGGCGGTGGCGCAGGTCCGGCTGCGGGCCGCGCGCCTAGGGCTCACGGCGTCGCCGGTAGCGCTGGCGTCCGAGACCAACCTGTCGAACATTCTGGCGACGCTCGATGCGGAGCGGAATGCCGATCTCGTAATCATCGATTCCATCCAGACGCTCTGGGCCGATGGCGTCGATGCCGCGCCAGGAACCGTCGGCCAGGTGCGCGCGGCGACGCAGACGCTCATCCGCTACGCCAAGCAGACGAATACGGCCGTCCTCCTCGTCGGGCACGTCACCAAGGAGGGGTCCATCGCGGGCCCGAAGGTGATCGAACACATGGTCGATACCGTGCTCTATTTCGAAGGTGATCGTGGCCATCCCTTCCGGATCCTGCGGGGGATCAAGAACCGGTTCGGTGCGACCGACGAGATCGGTGTCTTCGAAATGGCGGAGCAGGGGCTCGTCGAGGTCGAGAACCCGTCGGCGCTGTTTCTCGGCGACCGGGATATCACCGCGTCGGGGTCGGCGGTTTTCGCCGGGATCGAGGGTACGCGTCCTGTGCTCGTGGAATTCCAGGCGCTCGTCGCCCCGTCGTCGCTGGGGACGCCGCGCCGTGCGGTGGTCGGCTGGGACAGCAACCGGCTTTCGATGTTGCTCGCAGTTCTGGAAGCGCGCTGCGGGGTTTCGTTCGCCGAACACGACGTCTATCTGAATGTCGCCGGAGGGTTGAAGATCACGGAACCGGCCGCCGACCTCGCGGCCGCCGCAGCGCTCTTGTCGTCCCGCGGGAACGAGGCACTGCCGGCGGACGAGGTGTACGTCGGGGAAATAAGTCTGTCCGGGGGGCTTCGCGCAGCGGGGCACATGACCGCCCGACTCAAGGAGGCGCAGAAGCTCGGTTTCAGCCGGGCGATCATCCCGGCCGCGGGTGAACTGGATGCCAAGGCCTTCAAATTAACCGTCAAACGCCATCCGCATCTGAAGGCGCTCGCCGCCCTGTTGTTGCCGGATTGAGCCGGGTCGGTCGTCGGGGGCGAATCGTGCTAGAGGGCGGACGGAAAAGCGGGTATCGGTTCCAGGTCGGAGGCGGGCCGTGCGGAGCGATTCCGGACACGAAAATGCCTCAACAACTTCCCTTATTTGCGGCACACTGGACACGGTGGGCGTAGCGTGGTGAGCACCTAGGATGACCGGATCTCCGACGTATCTCGATGCGGCTTTCCTCGTGGTTGCCCTGATCTCGGGGCTGCTGGCGATGTATCGCGGCTTCAGCCGGGAGGTCCTGTCGATCGGATCGTGGCTGGCGGCGGCGGGTGCGGCCGCGTATTTCGTCCTCTTTCACAAGGCGACGGCCGAAAACATCTCGCAGCAGCTCGGGCTCGGCAACGTACAGATCGCCCAGATCGGTGCGGGTGCCCTCATCTTCCTGCTGACGCTGATCTTCGTTCATCTGATCACGTCGCGGATCTCGGACCTCGTTCTCGACAGCCGGATCGGCATGATCGACCGGATTTTAGGGTTTTTCTTCGGTGTCGCGCGGGCGTTCATCCTCGTGTTCGTGCCGTACATGGGTCTTTCGGCGGCGGTCGAGAAAAAGGACCAGCATCCGGAGTGGGTGCGGAATTCGTGGTCGATCCAGTTTATCGAGCCGGCAGGTGATCGTCTCGCGGCCTATCTCAAGGGACAGGTCGAGAACTTCTACCCGCGGAAGACCGACCAGAAGACCTGAACTGCCGGTGCGCGTGGCGTTTCGTGTGGCCTTTCCGTCCTCCTGGCGACGGTTTGGCAACCGTGCCCGCAAGTCAGCCCTGCGGTTGCCAGCGGGCCGGTGGACTTTCCGGCAGGTGGGCCTATATAGGCCACGGCGATGGGTGATCGGCGCGAGGCGGCTATGGCGGACATGCTGAAAGCGAACGAGACGGGCTCGAAACACGTCCACCCGGGAGCCGATCGGATCTCGAACAACCCGCAGAACCCGGAATTTTTCGACCCCTATGCCGACCGGCTCCGCGAGGAATGCGGCGTATTCGGTGTTTTTGGCCATCCCGAAGCGGCGGCGCTGACCGCGCTCGGGCTGCACGCACTCCAGCATCGGGGCCAGGAAGGCTGCGGCATCGTCACGAACGACGGGCGGACATTCCATCACGAACGCCGTCTCGGCCTCGTCGGTGACAACTTTAACCGTGCCGACGTCATAGCGCGGCTCAAGGGGCCGATCGCGGTCGGTCACAACCGCTACTCGACCACGGGTGCGGTGGTGCTGCGCAACGTGCAGCCGTTTTTCGCCGAACTCGATACGGGCGGCTTCGCGCTCGCCCACAATGGCAACCTCACGAACGCGCTCGCCATCCGGCAGGAGCTGATCGAAACCGGCGCGATGTTTCACGCGACGTCCGATACCGAGGTTGTGCTTCATCTCGTGGCGCGCTCGAAAAAGCGGCGCATGGTCGAGCGCTTCATCGATGCCCTGCTGCAGATCGAGGGCGCCTACGCTTTTGTGGCGATGACGAACGACACGCTGATCGGCGCGCGTGATCCGATCGGAATCAGGCCGCTGGTTCTCGGCCGGCTCAACGGCGCCTACGTCCTGGCGTCGGAGACCTGTGCGCTCGACATCGTCGGGGCGGAATTCGTCCGCGAAATCGACAACGGCGAAATCGTCACGATCACGAAGGACGGGATCGAGAGCCACCGTCCGTTTCCGCGCCGTCCGGCCCGTCCGTGCGTGTTCGAATACATCTATTTCGCGCGCCCGGATTCCATCGTCGGCGGCCGGCAGGTCTACGATGTCCGCAAGGCGATGGGCGCGGAACTCGCACGCGAGGCGCCGGCGAGTGCCGACGTGATCGTGCCCATTCCCGACAGCGGCGTTCCGGCTGCGATCGGCTTTGCGCAGGCCAGCCGAATTCCGTTCGAGCTCGGCATCATCCGCAATCACTATGTCGGGCGCACGTTCATCGAGCCGGAGCAGCGAATCCGTGCGCTGGGTGTGAAGCTCAAGCATTCGGCGAACCGTTCGATCGTGAACAACAACCGGGTCGTTCTCATCGACGACAGCGTCGTGCGGGGTACGACGTCGAAGAAGATCGTGCAGATGATGTTCGAAGCGGGTGCGCGCGAAGTTCACATGCGCATCTCCAGCCCGCCGATCACGCACCCCGACTTCTACGGTATCGACACGCCACGGACGCAGGATCTGCTCGCGGCCAACATGACGGTCGAGCAGATGCGCGACTACATGGGCGCGACCTCGCTCGCGTTCATTTCGGTCGACGGCATCTATCGCGCCATGGGTTTCGACGGGCGCGACATGCGGGCACCGCAGTTCACCGATCACTGCTTCACGGGCGACTATCCGACGCGTCTCGTGGACCAGCACGGCGCGGTCAACCGCTCCGATCAGTTGTCCCTTCTTTCCGAAGCCCGCTGAGGGCAGGACGGCCCAATGACCTCTCGCCCTCTCGCTGGCAAGATCGCGCTTGTTACCGGCGCGACGCGCGGCATCGGCCGTGCCGTGGCCATCGCGTATGCGCAGGCGGGGGCGCATCTCGTTCTCACCGGCCGCACGTCGGGTGCGCTCGAGGAGATCGACGACGAAATCCGGACCGTGCAGGGCAAGGGTGGTGAAGGCGCCACGCTCGTCACGCTCAACCTAAAGCACGGCGAAAAGATCGACGGGCTCGGGCCGACGCTCTATCAGCGCTTCGGAAAGCTCGACGTGGTGGCGGCCTGTGCGGGTATTCTCGGTCCGCTCACGCCGCTCGGGCATTGTACGGCGGATGCGTGGAACGACGTCATGGCGATCAACCTGACCGCCAACTGGCGTCTCCTCAGGACGCTCGATCCGCTCCTGCAGCGGTCGGAGGCCGGACGCGCCATTCTCGTCACCTCCGGTGCGGCGTCGGGGAAGAACGCCTACTGGGGTCCTTATGCGGTGTCGAAGGCCGGCATCGAAACACTCGGCAAAACCTATGCTGCCGAGAACCAGACCACCAAGGTGAAGGTAAACATCGTAAACCCCGGGCCGATCCGCACGCGGATGCGGGCGCAGGCGTTTCCCGGCGAAGACCCGATGACGCTCAAGACGCCGGAGGATATCGCGCCGTTGTTCCTGAAGCTCGCGTCGGTCGACGTCGACACTTCGGGCGCGATCTACGATTTCAAGACCGGCGCGGTGCGCTGAAGTTTCAATGGTTGCCGCACTGGCTTCGCATCGTGCAGAAGGCGCGGGCGCATCAATTCACGCCGAGACACCAGGCAAGGATCGCCTTCTGCGCGTGAAGGCGGTTTTCGGCTTCGTCCCAGACGACCGACTGCGGTCCGTCAATGACCGAAGACGTAACTTCGTGCCCACGATACGCAGGCAGGCAGTGCATGAAGATCGCGTCCCTGTGCGCCTTCTTCATGAGGGCATCGTCGACGGCGTAGGGGCCGAGCAGCTGCTTGCGTTTCGGAGCGTCGGACTGTCCCATGGAGATCCAGGTGTCGGTCACGACGCAGTCGGCGCCTTCGACGGCTTCGCCGGCATCATCGGTCAGCACGACCTTGCCGCCGTCCTTGCGGGCCCAGTCGAGGACCGATTTGTCCGGATTGAGCTGTGGCGGACACGCGATCTTCAGCGTGAAGCCGAGACGTACAGCCGCATGAATCCAGGATACGGCGACGTTGTTGCCATCGCCGGTCCAGGCGATGGTCGTGCCCTTGATGTCGCCGCGGCTCTCCTCGAAGGTCATGAGATCGGCGACGATCTGGCAGGGATGGGAGAGATCTGAGAGGCCGTTTATCACCGGAATCGTAGAGTGAGCGGCGAGTTCGGTCAGGGTCTTGTGTTCGTTGACGCGCAGCATCATGGCATCGGCATAACGCGACAGGACCTTGGCGGTGTCAGACAAGGGTTCACCCCGGCCGAGCTGGGTATCGGTCGTATTCAGTCCGATGGTCTGGCCGCCAAGCTGGCGCATCGCGACATCGAACGAAATCCGCGTCCGCGTCGAGGGTTTCTCGAAAATCATCAGCAGGATCAGATCGGCAATGTCCTTCGGACGTAGCTCGGCGGGTGGGCGCTTGCCGGCCTTTTTCATGGCATGCGCCATGTCGACGATCCGACGCAGCGTTGCTGCGTCGAGATCGGAGAGATTGAGGAAATGGCGCGGGGCGGCCTGGGCTGAGACTGACTTCTTCGGCATTGATCTTGCTTTTCCGGAGCTCGCGTCAGGATTTCGGAGTGGCTGATTTCGCGACCTTTACGGCACGCGCGAGCCGGTCGACCGCCTCGTTGAGTTCGGCATCGGTGACGTTGAGCGGCGGCATAACGCGGACGACGTTGTCGCCGGCCCCGACGGTAAGGAACTTCTCGGCCGTGCACGCCTTCACGATCTCACCGGACGGCATCTTCGCGTTGAAGCGCACGCCCATCAGAAGGCCAGCGCCGCGGATTTCCTCGATGATGTCAGGGTGCTCGTCTTTCAGGGCGGCGAGACGCTGCTTGAAGAGGAGGGCCTTGCGGCTCACGTCGTCCAGGAAGCCCGGTTTCGTCACCTCGTCGAGGACGGCGTTGGCGACGGCCATGGCGAGCGGGTTGCCGCCGAAGGTCGAGCCGTGCGTGCCGGGAACCATGCCTTTCGCTGCTTCCTTCGAGGCCATGAAGGCACCGACCGGGAAACCGCCGCCAATGCCCTTGGCGATGGCCATGATGTCGGGTTCGATGCCGGCCCACTGATAGGCGAACATCTTGCCGGTGCGGCCGACGCCACACTGCACCTCGTCGAAGATGAGCAGCAGGCCGTGCTTGTCGCAGAGTTCGCGCAGGCCCTTCAGGCACTGCACGGGAACGGGGCGGATGCCGCCTTCGCCCTGCACCGGCTCGATCATGATCGCGGCCGTCTCCGGGCCGATGGCCTTGTGAAGCGCGTCATGATCGCCGAAAGGCAACACATCGAAGCCGGGCGCGGGCTCGCCGAAACCCTCGAGGTATTTTTCATTGCCGGCGGCGGCGATGGTGGCGAGGGTGCGCCCATGAAACGCGCCCTTGAAGGTGATGATCCGCCATTTCTCCGGGTGGCCGTTGGCGAAGTGGTAGCGCCGGGCTGTCTTGATGGCGCCTTCGCAGGCTTCCGCGCCGGAGTTGCAGAAAAAGATCTTGTCGGCGAACGGAGCGAGCGCGACGAGCCGGTCGGACAGCTTCTCCTGACCGGCGACACGGTAGAGGTTCGACGTGTGCCAGACCTTTTGGGCCTGCTCGGTCAGCGCCTTGATGAGAGAGGGATGCGCATGGCCGAGGGCATTGACCGCGACGCCGGACGCGAAATCGAGATAGCGGTCACCTTCGGTCGAAACAAGCCATGAGCCTTCGCCCCGCTCGAACACGACGTTTTGGCGGGCATAGGTCGGCATGACGTGGGTTTCGGGGAGAGCCTGGCTGGCGGGCTTTGCGGTGGGGGCGGTATTGGCCGGAGACGACATGATCGGTGATCCTCAGGGGAGTTCAAAAAAATAATGCCGCGCTTTTGCGCGGCATGCACGTACGAACCTGCATAGGAACGGGTTCATCGTCGCAGCCGCGCGGTGGCGCGCGTACGACGGCGTCGGCTCGACTGGCTCGCGGACAGGAGCATTTACGGACCTCGGTTCAATGGGGCCCTGTATGCTGAGTTTCGGCCGCAGGGTCAATGGCGTAGATATGGGAGAGCGGACCGCAATTTTGCTGCAGTGCGGAAGTTTTCCCATTCCGTCCACATCTCGATTCGGATGCGCAAAATTCCAGAGCGCAAGCCGGGAAGCCCCTGAATCCGGTGTTCTTCAACCGATTTCTGTGGCGAATCGGCCACGAAAGACGGGTAACGGTCAAGGATTGGTTAAGGCATGCTTGAGCGGCGGAGTCCGCGTGTTGTAGTTTCCATCCCGAAGACGCGACGGATCCAGCCACGGCTGGTTTGTTCAAGTATTTCCGAGCGTTCGATCCCCGGCAGGGCGCGTGTCGCGCCAGTTCTGCTTAGCTGCGGGTCTGTATCCGAGTTCCCTGGTTCCTAGTCATCCGTCGTTGGTCCTGTCGGGCCCGTGGTTCTGCGTCCGCACGCGTTCGCGCCTGCGACCCCTGCCCGCCCGGCACCGCACCAACGCGATTGCGCCCGCACATTTTGCGAGGCTGCTGGAGAGATTCGTATGCAAGTCGATACCGCGAACGCATGGACGGACGAGCGCGTCGAAGCCCTTAAAAAGCTCTGGTCCGAAGGGCTGTCCGCCAGCCAGATTGCGGGTCGTCTCGGGGGGGTCACGCGCAACGCCGTCATCGGAAAAGTTCACAGGCTCGGCCTTTCCGGCCGGGCGACCACCTCGCGCATGAAATCGCACCGGCCGCGCCGGGTCGCGCAGCCGCAACAGCAGAAGCGCCTCGCCAAGCCCCGTTTCGGGCAACTGACGAACAGTCCGCTGCAGAAGCTCTATCAGGGGGACGCGGAACCTTACTCTCCCGCGGCCGAAGAGTTGGTTATTCCGGCCAACGAGCGGAAGTACATCGCGACCCTGACGGAAAACTGCTGCCGCTGGCCGATCGGGGATCCGCAGCACGACGACTTCCATTTCTGCGGCAAGTCCAAGGTCGCGGGTCTGCCGTACTGCGAGTTCCATGCGCGGCGTGCCTTCCAGCCGCCGCAGTCGCGCCGGCGCGAGGCCTATGTCTCGATGCCCGTCGCGCTGGCCGACGAAGCCAAGGCGCCATCGGCGGAAACATCGTCCGACAAGGAAAAGGTCTGAGGTCCTCGCGGCGCGAGAGCGCCTGCGAGTTGCCGGTGACGTAGCGGGGGTTCCGCCGCCGGCATGTCGGGGGAAGAGACCGGAAGCCAACAGGGGGCGGCTTCCGGTCTTTTTTTGTTTCTGACCGTTGCACGGCAGCTGTGCCGAGCGGTCGCTCACATGACAAGCAGCCAGCGGAGCCGGTGCCGCGTTTACCCGCCTCACCGATCGATGCTTGCACAGTGCCGCGCGAGCCGCCACATCTCGTCGGAGCAGATGGCTCGGACAACGGCGAGGCGAACGTGGCGAAGAAGGACAAGGGCGGGAAATCCAAGAAGCCCTCGAGCAAAAAGGCCGCCGTCGAGGCTGTTGCCGAGCAGCGTGCCACGACACCGGTGAAGTTCGGCGATATGGAGTTCTCGCTCGACGATCCGGATCTGCCGAAGCAGATCGACGACGTCGCATTCCGCAGCGGCGGATATCCGCATGCGAAGAAACTCGACGCGGACGATTACGAGGAACAACTCAAGGCGCTGCAGATCGAGCTGCGCAAACTGCAGGATCACATCCAGAAGCACGGCGAGCGGCTGGTCGTCGTCGTCGAGGGGCGCGATGCCGCGGGCAAGGGGTCCGCCATCAGCCGCTTCATGGCGCATCTTAATCCGCGGGCGGCACGCGCGGTCGCGTTGTCGAAGCCGACCGAAGTGGAGCGGGGGCAGTGGTATTTCCAGCGGTATGCCAACCATCTGCCGACCGCCGGCAACATCGTGATGTTCGATCGCTCCTGGTACAACCGGGCCGGCGTCGAGCGGGTGATGGGGTTCTGTACGCAAGACCAGCTCGCCGATTTCCTGCGTGAGGCACCACAGTTCGAGGGCATGCTCGTCCGGGACGGCGTGCGGCTCTTCAAGATCTATCTCGACATCGGGCGCGAGATGCAGCTCAAGCGCATGCATGCGCGCCGACACGATCCGCTCAAGATGTGGAAGGTGACCGATATCGACATCGCGGCGCTGGCGAAGTGGGACCAGTACACGGAAGCGAAGGAGGAGATGTTCCGCTTCACGCACACCAACGCCACGCCGTGGACGGTGATCCGGGCCAACGACAAGCGGCGTACGCGCCTCGAGGTAATGCGCGTCGTTCTCACCGCACTCGATTATGCGGGCAAGGATGCCGACGTCATCGGCACGGTCGATACGGCTATCGTTGGCAGCACGCCGGATTTCTTTTTTGGCAGGGACGAGAGCTGACGCAGGATTGCGCGCTCGCCCCGCGTCAGGGGCGGCGGTTCCGGCGCAGATCGTCGGGGTCCTTCCACATCAGGTAGTCGGATGTGAAATCGGACGTCCGTACCGCGCCCATCTGGCGCATGACCGAGGTGAGCTGGGCGGAAATCATGTCGATGGCGTGGTCCGATCCATCCTGTCCGCCCGCCGTCACACCATAGAGCGTCCAGCGGCCGACGAAGCAGAACTTTGCGCCGAGCGCCATGGCGGTGATGATGTCGGAAGCGTGTCTGATGCCGCTGTCGTACATGACGGTCATCTTGTCCCCGACGGCCTCGACGATTGCCGGCAGGACCTCGACCGGCGACGGTGAGCGGTCCATCTGGCGGCCGCCGTGGTTGGAGACCATGATGCCGTCGACGCCGGCACTGGCCGAGCGGACTGCGTCGTCAGGATGCATGAGGCCCTTTATGACCAGTTTGCGCGGCCACAAGTCCCGGATCCACTTGATGTCGTCCATCGTCGCCGGGGCGGGGACCTGGGTCGAGAAGAAGTCGAGGACGTCCTGCTTCGAGCGTGCGGATGGGACGTACTTTTCCCAGTTGGACACCGTGAGTTTTTCGCCGGTGTTGTAGGCGTATAGCCAAGACGGATGCAGCAGCGCCTCAAACCTGGACTTCCAGGTGGGACGCATCGGGCGGCCCATTCCATTGCGCATGTTGCGTTCGCGACGCGGCTGAACGGGGACGTCGACGGTCAGCACGAGGGTCGAGAAACCGCAGGCGTCCGCGCGGCGCACCATGTCCTCGGAAATCTTGCGATCCTTGGCGAGATAGAGCTGGTACCAGCTGACGTCACGCGCGACGCGGGCGACGTCCTCCATTGTCGCCGTTGAGGCGCCTGAAATTATGAAGGGGATGTTCGCCTTCGCGGCTGAGCGCGCCAGCATCAGATCAGCGCCCTGGCGGAACAACGCGGCACCGCCGGTCGGGGCGATTCCGAACGGCTTGGCATAGGTCCGGCCGAAGAGTTGCGTTTCGTGGTTCGGCGCGCCGGGGTCGGTCATGTAGCGGGGGACGAGCGCGATTTCGGAGAACTTGTCGTAATTGCGCTTCAGGCCGAATTCCTCGTCGACGCCACCCTCGATGAAGTCGAAGGCAATCTTCGGGGCGTAGCGCTTCGCGCGCCGCCGCAGGTCGTCGTAGTTGATCGCTGATCTGACAGACATCCGATTTCCCGCTCCTCGGCTCACATCCGGCGGCATGATGCCACCCGCCACCGTCGCGTCGAGGGGGAAAATGCAGGCCTGATGCGCGGGCAATGGCGGCTACGGTCCGATCGCTCGTCGATCAATTGATGACGATCAGGTGGTTGGTCAGGATGTTGTCGGGCCCGGAGCCCGGCGGGAAGTGCCTGGCGAGCAGGTCGCCGACCGAGTCGATTGCGTGCACGAACGCATCCGCCGTCCGGCCGTCTTCGATTTCTGCCGTCATCCGGTCGACAATGCCTTGCCAGGTCTCCGGCGGGACGGCCTTGTGAATGGCGCTGTCGGCGAGAATCTCGGCGAAGCGCTCCGCGACCGAGACGAAGATCAGCACGCCGGTCCGGCCTTCCGTCGTATGGAGGTTCTGAGCCAGGAATTGCTCGACGGCGCGGGCATGGGCGCGCTCGTGCTTCATGGATTTCGGCACGAGCATGTAACGCAACGGGCGCAGGGAAAATGCCACCGTCAGGGCAACGAAAAGTGCGATCTGGACCACGTAGATCCACTGGACGGACATCCAGGTGAAATAGATCAGCGGCCAGGCGGCCAACAGCGCGAGGAGCGCGGCTGCGAGGATCGGCGCGAAGAGGTAGCTGTCGCTTTCGGAGGCGACCACGGCAACGACTTCACCCGAAGTGCGGCTTTCTACGTCGTTGATGGCGCGGTTGATGCGGACTTCGTCGTCGGCAGGAATGAAGCCGGTGGAGGTCAGTGGTCGCGATGCGGTGGTCAACGGCATGGGCGATGCTCTCCGGTCGTCTCGTGCGGGTGTATTGCCGGGCGACGGCATCCGGTGGTCATGATCTGCAGCCTTGCCATGTCACCAGCTCCCCGATGCACCGCCGCCGCCGAAGCTGCCGCCACCGCCTGAGAAGCCGCCGCCTGACGATCCGCCCCAGCTGCCGCCGCCACTCCAGCCGCCCGATCCTCCCCAGCCGCCAGGGACGACGATGACGCGACCGTTTCGCCGTCGCTGGATGTTGCCCGGCTGGCTCATCTGGCGGTGATTGGCACGCACGATCATTATGAGAATGAAGACGAAGAAAATGAAGATTATGAAGGGAATGATGTCCTCTTCCGCAGTCGAGCGCTTCTGGAGCGAACGTGCGCGGTCCTTTACGGCCTCTGCGTCGCCGAGCAGCACGTCCTTGATGTCGCGTACGCCGGCCTTGATGCCGCCGGCGAAGTCGCCGCGCCTGAATCCCGGCAGGATCGCGTTTTCGATGATGAGTTTCGACATCAGGTCCGTCATCTGGGGCTCGAGGCCGCGGCCGACCTCTATGCGCACCTTGCGCTCGTTCGGTGCGACGATCAGTACGATGCCGTTGTTGATCGGCGCCTGGCCGATCTTCCAGAAGCGGCCGAGGCGGTAACCGAAGTCCTCGATCTCGTAACCCTGAAGAGATTGTGTCGTATAGACGACGATCTGGTCGGAGGAGCGGGATTCGAGTTCGGCGAGTGTCGACGTGAGTTCGGCGATGTCAGCCGGCGAAAGCAGGCGTGCCTCGTCGACGACGCGGCCCGTCAGTGGCGGGAATTTCGGCTCGGCAAGAACCGGGACCGACATCGTGTAGAACGCAATACAGAGCAAGCTACAGATTGCAGCGACGCGCGCGAGACCGCGACGGATGGATCCATCCATCGCGCGCATCGAACGGAAATGTCCGCCTGCTGTCACAAGACGACTCCCACGCGGTTCACGGAAACGATTGCTCGTCGTCGCGCGGGTGTCAGTTCTTCTTCGTGCCGAAATCGACCTTTGGCGTCGTGGTCTCTGCGGCGGGAATATCGAACGTCGCCATTTCCTTCGCCTGCGGGTAGACGAACGAGCGCCACCAGCGGCCTGGAATCGTCACGAGTTCGGTGTTGTAGACGCGCACGGCCTCGATGTAGTCGCGACGTGCGATGGCAATGCGGTTCTCGGTCCCTTCGAGCTGTTGCTGGAGCGCGAGGAAGTTCTGGCCGCTCTTCACGTCGGGATAGCGTTCGGCGACGACGAGCAACTGCCGTAGCGCGCCGGACAGCGTGTTCTGCGCTTCCTGGAATTTCTTCATCGCCTCGGGATTGGTCAGCATGTCGGCCGGGATCTGGATCGAAGTCGCGCGGGCGCGCGCTTCCGTCACCTGTGTCAGAACCGACTTTTCCTGCTCGGCGAAGCCTTTGACGCTTTCCACCAGATTCGGGATCAGATCGGCGCGGCGCTTGTACTGGTTGAGAACTTCCGACCACTGGGCCTTCGCGGCGTTCTCGTAGGTTGGAATATTGTTGACGCCGCAACCCGAAACGAGCAGCGCTGTCGTGATCGTGGCGGCGAGGGTGAATGCGCGAAATCCGGTGGTTCTGGTCATTCCTGGATACTCCTGCAGCGCGGTCGCTAAACATCCGGTCACTGTGCGACTGCGAATGCATACCTCTCACGGGATCGGGCAATCTCGCAACTGCTGTCTCAATCGATGCGGTCAGCGTCGCTTCCCTGCACGCGCGCCTGCCGGTACGGCTGGTTAACGGGCCCTTCGCCGACACCTTTACCCTGAACGGGGTCAGTCCACCACTCCGATCGCGGGATGGGTTATTCTTCAGACGATCAAAGCGCGCCGCGTCGCCCCCGGACCGGCCGACTTTCGCCAACTCTCCCCCGGAGTTCCGCAATGCATTCGACGCCCGCTCATTTTGCCGCTCTCACAGCCGCCGTCGTCACATTCGGCGTGGTCGCGCCTCATGCAGGTCTTGCCGGCGGTTTCGGCTGCGGTGCTTCTCGGGCCGAGTGCTACGAAAAGGTGCGGGCCCCGGACACCTACGCTCATGTCGCGCGGACCGAGGTCGTGCAGCCGCCGCGGACCGAAATCGTGCGGGAACCGGCGGTCGTCATGAACCGTCTCCACCGGGTCGAGCTGCAGCCGGCACGGTATGCGGCCGAGCACGTTCCCCCGCGCTATGCGATGGTTGCCCGCTCGGTAATGGTGCACCCTGGCTCGCTCAGCTACGAGACGATACCGGCCCGCTATCAGACGGTACACGAAACCGTCGTCGTCCGGCCTGCCTCCTGGCGCTGGGAGCGGCAGGTGGACCGGCATGGCCGCGAAACGATGTGCAAGGTCGCCGTACCCGCAGTGACGAAGACCGTTGCACGGACCCATCTGGTCGCTCCCGAGCGGCGCATCGCCCGTACCTCGCCGGCGGTCTACCGGACCGTGCATCAGACGGTGCAGGTCGCGCCGTCGCGCGTCGTGCACCATTACACCCCGGCGCGCTATGCGCTCGTCGATCGCGCCGTGCTGATCAAGCCTGAGACGATCCGCCATGTGACGGTGCCCGCCGTTACGCGAACCGTCTACGACCGGGTGCTGGTCAAGCGCGGCGGCATGCATTGGCGTCCCATCCATCGCTGAGTGCGGTCGACGCGCGACCGGATTGAGCGCCGAGGTTGTGGCCCGGTCCGTGCGATTCATGTACACAGAACGCCACAATTCGGATGGAATTTGTCGCGAGTTCAACGTGAAACGGGTGGCACTCGGCCCGCCGTTTCTTCTTTATCGGCGTGACCACGGACGATGCGTCGCAATGTGACGGCTGTCATGAATGCCAAAGGGGGCGTCGGGAAATCGACGCTCGTGCTGGCGTTGGCAGAAACGCTTACGGCGCTCTTCGGTAAGACCGTTCTCGTCATCGACAGCGATTCGCAAGCGAGCGTCAGCGCCATGCTGATGACACCGCAGCGGCTGCATGATTTGCAGTCGAAGGCCCTGACCATCGTCGATCTCATCGCTGGTCATGTCCTCGACGATCATTCTCCGCAGGATTGGCGGAGTGTCGTCGCAACCCGTGTCTCAGACATCGACGACGCTGGCGGCATGGCGCTCATTCCGTCCGACATGCAGCTCACGCTGCTCGAACGCGAGGTGTCGAAAGACGGCCAGTACGGCAAGCTCAGAAAAGCCGTGCGGGCGATCCTCGATGGCGTGCGGCAATCCTACGACTACGTGCTCATCGATTGCCCGCCGGGGCTTTCTGTATTGACGGAGTCCTGGCTCAGGGACGCAGACTGGCACCTGTCGCCGACAAAGCCCGACTACGTGTCGATTTGCGGTCTCGAAGTGTTTCGTCGCTTCAAGGAGCACGACCCGCAGATGGGTTTTGCGGAGAACCTCGGTGTCGTCGTGAACCTTATGGATGGGGCCTCGCGCCAGGACCGGGATTACGACGCCTGGCTCAGGTCGCAACCGGCCAACCGGTGTTTCGCCCAGCCGATCCTCAGATCGCATACGTTGCAGCAGGCCGCCGTTTTTTCACCTGCCGGTCGTTCGCATCTCGCGAAGTATCCTGGCCATGTGGGGCAGATGGTGCGCGCGCTGACACACGAGTTCATCCAGCGGATCGAGGCCGGCCAACGCCAGGAACCCGCACCGGGCGCCTCGCGGATCCCCAATCTCCGCGCCGTGTGACAATACCATTACGCGATCTGCCGGCACGAGACCATTTCAATTGCTTATGCGGCGATGAGATCAGGTCATAGTTCCATTGGAACGAGTTTCTTGACAGTCATCGGCGGCCTCAAAAAAATGATCCGACCACTTAATCCATGCCACAATGCCAGCCGCTGAAGGTTCAACTTGGCACTTGCTGCCCTCGAGGATTGCGGCATCGCTCTTCAAATTCCCTTCCAGTCATCACTTACCTCGATATCGAACTTCTCTCCGAACAGGAAAGGCTGCCATAAATGCCGTTCATTCCAACAACTGATATTATCGATTCGGTAAATCCGGCGATTTCGAATTCAGACGTCGTCGACGGCGACTTGATTTTGATCAGATCCGGCATTTCAGTGATTTCCACGTCGATGTTTGATAATACTATCGAAATCTCACATGCGAATATGACATTACAAATCGACGGCTTGGTCTATGGCTCTAGTCGCGGGGTGGACCTTGATGCCACGGCGACGACTGGTTTCGACTATAGTGTGGCCATCGGGTCCACCGGAAGGTTGAGTGCATTAAACTCGTTTGCAGTTTACATCGGCTCGAATTCGGACTTCGTGGACATCAGTGGTAACGAGATCAGTTTTGCAAATGCGGGGCATGTCACCGGCTATAACTACGGCACGGTGTTCATGTTCAATGCCGCGAGCGCATCGGTGACCAATTCAGGTATGATCGAGACGCTTTCGGACGGCCTGCAATACCACGCCGCCCTTTATTTTTACAACGTCGAGACTGCAAAGGTTTTAAACACAGGGACTATACAATCTACTGCTGTAAATCCGGACCCCGAAGGCTCTACTGTGTACTTCGGTGTTGGCAGCGACAGCTTTGAATTCGTCAATTATGGAACGGTTTATAGTCCGAGTCGGGCAATTACTTCCGATGCCAGTACTACAGACTTGATTGTCAATTACGGTGATATTTATGGGACGGTAAGGCTTTCCAATACGGCGATTTCAACCGTGCAGAACCTTGGAACCATTCACGGTAACGTCGAATTGGGTGGCGGAACAGACTTTTATAATAGTGGAACAAACGGGTACGTTGTGTTTTTTGTACGTGGCGGCGCGGGTGGTGATCAGCTTTACGGCGGAAACCTGGTCGACCGGTTATACGGCGACGGAGATGACGACTTCATCTTTGGCAGAGGTGGGGACGACTTTCTATTTGGCGGCCTTGGCAATGATTCAATGCGGGGCGATGCCGGTGACGACGAGCTTTGGGGGGAGGGAGGCAACGACACCATCTATGGCGGGACTGGCGACGATATCATCTTCGGCTTGGACAACGATGATTTCATCCGAGGCGACGCTGGCGCCGACACCATTACCGGTGGGTCGGGGAACGATTCAGTCTTTGGCGGCAGCGAGAATGACCAGCTTTTCGGGGGTATTGGCAACGACCTGCTGAACGGCGGGCTTGGCGAGGACTCGCTTGCTGGCGACGGTGACAATGACCAGCTTTTCGGGCACGACGGAAACGACGAATTGCTTGGCGGCTCGGGCAACGACACGCTGACAGGTGGGGCCGGTAACGACACACTGATTGGCGGGGCGGGGGCGGATTCGCTCTTCGGCGGACTTGGTGCCGATGTCTTCCAGTATGTTCTTGCGGGCGACAGCCCGTTTGCGGCCGGATTTGACGTGATCCGCGACTTCCAGCTCGGCACAGACGTCATCAACCTCGACATTCCGGTGGCGCTGACGTTCGTTGGCACCGGTTTGCACACGGGCGGTGGGAATGGCAGCGTGCGGTACGTACTCGGCACCGACCGCACTACGGTTCTCGTCGATACCGACGGGAATGGCACCTCCGACATGCGGATACTCATGATCGGCGAGTTCGCACTCACGTCAGCGGATGTGCTTTTCTGAACGCGAGCAGTTGCTAGTGCGGATTACGATTGCGGCGTTTCGTTCCCGACGGACGTGGAACGCGGGAAGTTATTGAGCCCACTAGTCGGCAGTACCGGGTGTGCGGACCATCGGTCGGCACACCCGTTTGCATTTCAAAAGAAAAGTCGTGCAGCGGGGCCAGATGCTGTCGCGTGCCGGAGATTGGCGGCACACAGGTCCGACCCGTTTTCGGGATGCGCATGGCGGCCGGGAATTTTGCGCTGCGGCATCGGTCATTTCGATACAAGCGTTAAGTCTGTTCCTTGAAAACCCGGATTGACTGTAGTCGGAGCGTATTTTTAGCGTCTAGGTTGTGCTCTGCCAAGATCGCCCTGAATCCGGGCATTATGGTCTGGCCGAATTGTCTGGAGCAGGTTTCGTCGTAGGCGTCAGGAGTTTTTGGATGGCTAATATTGCACCCGATGGCACCGATAACACGATCGCGGTCAATCCCGTGTTCGGCTACACGTTCGGCCCGGACGACTTCGGCTTCACCGATCTCGATGGCGGGCAGTTTACGTCCATCCGCTTCGATACCGTGCCTCAGAACGGCCAGATCCTCGTCAACGGCGATACGATCGTCGAGGCGGGTGACGTCTTCCAATGGGTCGATATCACATCACTTTCCTACGCGCCGGGGCTCGGTGCGAGCGGCGCGGGATTTGCGAGTTTCACCTTCTCTGTCTCCGACGGCACCGACTTCGATCCCGTGCCCAACACGATCACGTTCGATGCGTCATCGCCGCCCAACTCGCCGCCGACGTTCGGTGAAACGCTCGGCGGCACCGTGAACTTTACCGAGGGCGGCGCACCCGTCGTGCTCGACGGCGCCGTTTCGATTTTCGACGCCGAACTGGCCGCGAGCGGCGCATACGAGGGTGCGGTTCTCACCCTGGAACGGGCGACCGGTGCCAACCCAGACGACGTTTTCGGCTCGGCTCAGTTCGAGGAACAGAGCACGGGTACAGGCAATGTGAAGTTCTTCGATGGTGTCGATCTGAATACCGTCGGCACGTACTCGCTCGTCGACGGTGTGCTGACCATCGTGTTTTTCAGCAACGCCACTCAGGCGGCGGTCGATGCGGTGCTGTCGTCGCTCACCTACACCAATACGTCCGAAAATCCGCCGGAAAGCGTCGAAATCGACTGGACGTTCTACGACGCCAATGACGCAGGGGCGCCTGCCGGTCTATCAGCCACGGGCACCACGACGGTAAGTGTAGAGGCCGTCAACGACGCGCCCGTTATTACGTCGTCGGCGTCGCAATCGCTTGTCGAGAATATTGCAGGATCGTTCGCGTTACGCGGCTTTGACGCGGAAGACGGTGATGTCACGTTCACGATTGTCGATGGCATCGGAGACGGAGCCCTGTTCTCGATCGTCGGTGCGCCGGGCGCGCAAAGCCTCGCGCTCGCCGCGCAAGACTACGAAGGGCCCAAGCAGTCCTTCACGGTGCGCGTCCGCGTGACGGATTCCGGCGACGAAGTCACCGAACAGGACATCACCGTTGCAATCGAGAACCAGAGTGACGCCGATGTGGATGGTGATGGCCTCGCCAACGCGCTGCAAGGCTCTGACGAAGGCACCGAAGGCGGCTCGATGGACGCCGGCGCAGGCAACGACCTGATATATGCGCGCGGCGGCGACGACTGGATGCTCGGTGGCGATGGCAACGACATGCTGTTCGGCGGCCTCGGGGCCGATACGCACGACGGCGGCACGGGCATCGATTACGCCCGTTACAACGACGCTGCCTACGGCGATCTCGTCATCTCGCTCATCGCGCCCGAAACCAATACCGGCGCTGCGGCGGGCGACACTTACATCTCAATCGAGGGCATAATTGGCGGTACGGGCAACGACGACATCACCGGCAATGGCAACGCCAACTTCCTCTACGGTATGCAAGGAAACGACACTATCGATGGCGACGGCGGCAACGACCGTGTGTTTGGCGACGGTGGCGACGATGAGCTCTACGGCGGGGTTGGTGCCGATACCGTCGACGGCGGGGTCGGCAACGACGTCCTCTATGGTGGTCGAGGCAAAGATCGTCTGATCGGTGGCGAAGGCGACGACATGTTTGTCTTCACCGGTATTTCGGATACCGGCGTGTCGGCTGCGACGCGTGATGTAATCGCAGATTTTGGCGCAGGCGATACGATCGACCTCACCGGAATCGACGCCTTCACTGGCAGCGGCGGAGCGCTCGGTGACCAGGCGTTCCTTACTCTGCTCGGACCGGATGCTAACGGCAGCCCCGTCGCCTTCAGTGGTCCGCAGCAACTCCGTTACTACTTCGTGGGTCTCGATACGGCGACAACCGCCGACGACATAACGGTAATCGAGGGCAAGACGTCGCCAGGTGGGCAGACGTTCCAGTTCCAGATCGAACTGACCGGCATCCACCAGCTCCAGCTTTCGGCGGATGGCAATCTCATCTCGCCGGATCTGCCGATTTGATCGCGCGTCGCAGAAGTAATTTCTTCAGCGCGTGATGGCGCGGAAAACCAGTGCAACGAGCCGTCACAGGGTTCGACGAGGGCGGTGTTTTCTCGTCGCTGGCGATCTCGCTGGTTGTTACTGCGAATGTTGCAGAACCCGGGAGGCGATGGCCAACCGTGCCAAACTCATGGACCGGGTGTCGATGCGCCGCTCCATCGTCTAGACCAGAGTTGGATCGGGTCAGGCAACCTGCCAGCGGGGTCATCCGGCTAGCCATTATCTGATCCGGGATGGTGGCTGACGGGCGAGCACCTCTTTCGGCTCACGGACATCGATTTGGCTCATCTGTCGCCATGCGGGTTTCGCGGGTGATTGGTAGTAGGAACGCAATTGCCCAGGATGCTGCCAACATGACGGCGGAGCCAATGAGACAACCCGGCATGCCGGCGATCTGATACAGCGTGCCAGAAAGAAGGATGCCGATCAGCCGGCCGAGCGCGTTGGCCGCATAATAGAAGCCCACATCTTCGGCCGCCTTTTCCGAGCCAGCGTAGGCAAGGATCAGGTAGGAATGCAGCGAGGAATTGACGGCGAACGGCAGTCCGAACAACGCGAGGCCCGTCACGACGACGATATCGGGTCTTGTCGTGGTATCTGTAGTGAGCAGTAACGCCAGCACGATCGGAATAGCCGTCAGTACCGCAGCCCACATCCGCGCCGCCGGAATCTCCGCACTTAGTCCATCGGCGCTCCGCGGCACCAGCCGGGGTGCGAACGCCTGAATCATGCCATAGGCGATCGTCCAGGCGGCCAGGAACGTGCCGACTTCAATGAAGCGCCAGCCATTGGAGTAGAGGAAAACCGGCAAGCCGACGACGAACCAAACGTCGCGCGCGCCGAACAGGAAGACGCGGGCCGCCGCCAGCAGGTTTACGCCGCGCGACTTGGCGAACAGCTCCTTCATCGACTTCGACGACTTTGCCTTGCCGAGTTCTCGCGGCAACAGGACAAGTCCGAGCAGGAAGACGAGCCCGATCAGCGCCGCCATCAGCCAGAGGGCGGGTTTGAAACCAATCCATTCGAGCAGCATACCGCCGACGAAGAAGCCGAAACCCTTCATCGCGTTCTTGGAGCCGGTAAACCACGCGACCCAATTGAAGAGCTGGCCGGATCCCTCTGCCGATGTCGCCTTGATGGCGGACTTCGATGCCGTCTTGGTGAAATCCTTGGCGAGACCGGAGATACCCTGCGCCACAACGACCCAGATCACGGAAGCCGCAGCAGTCCACCCCGGATCGAGTGCGGAGAGCATGAGCAAACCCGCAACCTGTAAACCCTGCCCGACCGCCAGCATGCGCGGGATGCCAAAGCGCACTGCCAACCATCCGCCGGCGAGGTTCGCTATGATGCCGGCGAGTTCGTAAAGAAGGAAGAGGAACGCGAGCGTGAACGGCGAGTAGCCGAGCTTGAAAAAATGCAGCAGCACGAGCATGCGCAGCGCACCGTCGACCAGCGTAAAGCCCCAGTAGGAGGCCGTGACGACGAGATAGTTGCGGACGGCACGCTGCATGTCAGGGCTCGGCGGAGATGACGATGTTGGCAAGGTCGATCATGCGACAGACGTAACCGATTTCGTTGTCGTACCAAGCGTAAACTTTCAAGAGGGTGCCATCAGTGACCATCGTGCTCGGTGCGTCGACGATCGCGCTGCGACTGTCGTTGCAATAGTCGGCCGAAACGAGCGGCCGGGTTTCGTAGCCAAGGATACCTGCGAGTGGCCCACGTGCTGCGGCCTCGAACAGCTCGTTGACCTCGGCTTCTGTGGTCGCGCGCTTCAGCTCGAAAACGCAATCCGTAAGGCTGGCGTTGAGCACCGGTGCCCGTACAGCATGACCGTTCAGTTTGCCTTTGAGATCCGGATAGATGAGCGCGATGGCTGTGGCGCTACCGGTTGTCGTGGGCTGCAGGGACAGCATCGCAGAACGAGCCCGCCGCAGGTCCTTGTGCGGGAAATCGACAACGACGTTGGTGTTGGTCGGGTCGTGGATGGTCGTGATCTGGCCGTGCTTGATGCCGAGCTGTTCGTGCACAACCTTTACGACGGGCGCCAGGCAGTTGGTCGTGCAGGATGCTGCGGTCAGCAGCCTATGCCTGGCTGGATCGTAGAGATGGTCGTTCACACCGACGACGATGTTGAGTGCGCGCTCATCCTTAACCGGCGCCGCCACGATCACGCGCTTTACGCCACGATCGAAGTAGGCTTGCAGCTCTTCGGGCTTGAGGAACTTTCCGGTGCATTCGAGCACGATGTCGCAGCCGAGGTCACCCCAGGGTACGTCGCCGGGCTTTGCGGCTTCGGAAAAGCCCATGCGCTTGCCGTCGATGGTGATGCTGGTCTTGCCGTCCGTAGCGAAGCCGGCATGCCAACGACCGTGTACGCTGTCGAACTCGAGCAGGTGCGCGGTTGTGGTCGCGCCGCCCTTGACTTCATTCAGGTGTACGATGTCGAGGCGATTGGCACTGCGTGGGTCGCCTTCAGCGCGTCGAACCCCGCCCATGGCGGCTCGAAGAGCGAGACGTCCCATGCGCCCCATGCCGTTGATGCCGATCTTCATGTGCCTGCCTCCTATCATCGAGCCATGCGCGCGCTGTCGCCGAGTTCATCGAGCCTTGCCTTCAGCGCCATCTTGTCCAACGAGCCGAACGGCAAGGCGGTGAACGCCTCCAATCGCTGGCGGATCATGCGGTAGAGTTCGTTGAGCAGGGTTACACGCTCGACGTCCGATCCCATGAACTTCGCCGGATCGGGAAATGGCCAGGCTGCCGTGATGGGCTTCTCGCCGAGTTCAGGACATGTCTCGCCTTCGGGCACGTCACAAAGCGTGATGACGAAGTCCATGCGCGGTGCATCCGGCCCCGCAAATTCGGTCCATGCCTTGGGGCGCAGTCGAGTGACATCGTGACCAAGAACCTGCAACCGGGAGAGCACCTCCGGCATCGGGGAAGGTGCTGGTTCAGTGCCGGCTGAATAGGCGCGAAACTTGCCGCGCCCGATCTTCTCCAGAATTGCCTCTGCCATGATCGAGCGTGCTGAATTGCGGGTGCAGATGAAAAGGACGTTGAACGCGGGCTGCATACTTGGACTCTCCTCATTACTGTCGGGAAGCAGTCTCGCGAGATCGCCACAGAGGCCCGGCCGGCCATTGCAGCAGGTCTCGGTCAGGAAACTGAAGAGTGCGCGCAAGCCCGAGAACCGCACGACATAGATCACGTGGCGGCCCTGGCGCTTCGACTGAACGAGGCCGGCCTGCTCCAGCGCTGAAAGATGAAACGACAGCGTGGAAGGGGGTTGCCGGAGCTCCGCCGCCAACTCGCCTGCCGACATGCCGTCGGGCCCTCGCGCGGCCAGTAACCGCATCACGTCGATGCGCGTATCCTTGGCGAGGGCTGCAAACTTGGACGCTGCCTCTGATGATTCCATAATTGTTGAATAGTCGAAACAAGTGACATTGTCGTGACAACCGTTCGCAGCAGACATGTCGCCCGCCGGCGTCGAATCGACCTGCGAAACGTCGCAAGTGGAGACCGTCCGGACGTTGACTGAACGCCGCTCAAGCCGGCACCTGACCCACAGCGGCTGTAGTGCCGGCGCTCAACACTTACGATGCAAATTTGCAAAGCACGGTGACACCCGAAGTGTGCATCGCAACAGCCTCGGCGTTGACCGGTTCCGGCTGCGATGACCGCTTGCCGCCCGAGACCTGTTCCGTTCTCAAAATCGAGACGGGCCAATACCGACCGTCCGAAGACACGGATGATCTGACGTAATGTGCTTTTGGTGCACCCAGTTGGGCATGCCGACTCACAAAATAGCTGCAGCGCATCGCATCGGCGCGAATCTTACCGCTGGTAGACCGCTTGCGACCTTACAGCGACGGTCACCAGTCAGGCTACGGACCGTGCACTTTTGACACAGTTCCACATTGTTCGCATTGCATCCCGGTCGTTCGTTACGATGATCGCCGGCATCGATGTCGCGTTCCAAACCGCCGCCGCGAGGTAAAACACTCGCGTTGTCGGAAAGGATGCAGATGAGGCGCAGTTTTACGACTGAACGATAATTAGAAATATTTTTCTTATTTTCCGTACTATATGTCTATTCGTAGAAAATTTTGCTACATCACACTCGCCTTTGCTGATCAAGCCCGAGTGCGCAGATGCCCGCTATACCCCTTGTCTCCGCAACATCTCTGAGCGTCGTCCGCGGCGCGCGCGTTATTCTGGACGCGCTCGATTTCACCATTGAGGCCGGCGAGCGGGTCGCCGTTGTCGGGCCTTCCGGTGCGGGCAAGTCGACCCTCCTGCATACAATCGCAGGGCTCACACTACCCACGACTGGAGCGATCACGATCGCCGGTCGCCGCGTCGCCGGGCCCGTGGCGGCCGTTACCATGATGCTGCAACGCCCGGCGCTGTTACCCTGGGCCACCGTCCTGGAGAATGTTCTTCTCGGCCTTCGCTTCTCTGGTGACGTAAGCCGCGACTCACGTGGCAGTCGTGAGCGTGCGTCGGCACTCCTCGAAAGCGTCGGGCTCGCCGACCGTGTTGCCGCCATGCCCGCTGAGCTGTCCGGAGGCGAACAGCAACGGGTCGCTCTGGCACGCGCATTGGCGCCGAGGCCAAGCGTTCTCCTGCTCGATGAGCCATTCTCTGCCCTTGATCCGGCGACGCGGGCAGCGCTGCGCGCTGATGTCGCGCGCCTCGTCGCCGACAACGGCATCACGCTGATGCTCGTCACGCATGATCGAGCAGATGCGACGACGCTGTGTCGACGTATTATCCGCCTCGACGGCCGACCGGCTCGAATTATTGCCGACGACCGGATTGCCTCCCCAAACCCCGCTGACGGAAATCGCCTCGCGACGGCGGCCTGAGAAAGCAGAGACCAAAATGACTATCGACAGGCACGAGCTCCAGTCCCTCTGGAGCAACGAGTGGACGCGCGCCGACTGGACGCGCCGTCAAACGCTCGACACCCTCGCGCGTGGCGGGCTTGCCGCCCTACTCGGCACGAGCGCGCCTTCTCGTACAGCACATGCCTCCACGGATGAATTCGTGCGCATCGGTTATCTGCCGATCACGGATGCGACCGCACTCCTTGTTGCGCACGCCAAGGGCTTCTTCGAGGCCGAAGGACTGAAGGTCGAGAAGCCGACGCCCGTCCGCTCTTGGTCGGCCCTGGTTGAAGGCTTCGCCGCCGGCAAATTCAACCTCGTGCACCTGTTGAAGCCCATTCCCGTCTGGATGCGCTACAATAACAAGTTCCCTGTGAAGGTGCTCGCGTGGGCGCACACCAATGGCTCGGGCGTGGTCGTCGGCGGTAGCTCCGACATCAAGGACTTCAAGGATCTCGGCGGCAAACGCATCGCCGTGCCGTACTGGTATTCGATGCACAACATCGTGCTGCAGTACGCGCTCCGCCAGTCCGGTCTCAACGCGGTCATCAAGGCCGATGCACCCGCGCCGAACGAGACAGCGCTGCAGATCCTGCCGCCACCCGAAATGCCGGCCTCACTCGTCGCCGGCAAGATCGACGGTTACATCGTCGCCGAGCCCTTCAACGCGCTCGGCGAGGTGCGCGCAAAAGCCCGCATGCTGCGCTTCACCGGCGACATCTGGAAAAACCATCCGTGCTGTGTCGTTGCCGCTCACGAGCGCGACACGTTCGAGCGGCCGGAGTGGACGCAGAAGCTGGTCAATGCCGTCGTCAAGGCGCAGATCTACGCCTCGAAGAACAAGGCCGAGGTCGCGAGGCTGATCTCTGCCGAGGGCACCGGCGCGCTGCCACTGCCGGGCGACATCGTGCTGAAGGCGATGACCGACTACGGCGCCGCCTACGAAGCGACGGGCGCCATCAAGCATCGTGGTTGGGGCAACGGCCGCATCGATTTCCAGCCGTGGCCCTATCCGTCGGCGACAGAGTTGATCGTCAAGGCGATGAGCGAGACCGTTGTCGAGGGCGACACGACGTTCCTGAAGGCGCTCGATCCCGCCTACGTCGCGAAGGATCTCGTCGACCTCCGCTTTGTCGAGGCGGCGCTGAAGCGCGAACCCGATTGGGTGCTCGATCCGAGCGTCGACAAGGCGAGCCCGTTCATCCGCAAGGAGATCCTGGCGCTATGAGCGAGGATGACATCGTGTTGCCGCATGGCCAGTTGTCGAACGATCGCATCTGGCCGTCGGTCTCGCTCGAGGCGTTCGCGCCCCTGTTGGGCTTGGCGTTGATCGGCGGCCTCTGGTGGATCGGCGGGTTCGCACTGCAAGCAAACCCACGCCTGTCGGCATTCGCCGGTTTTGCGCCTGGGTCTGCGTTTGCGAGCTTCGCAATGCTGGTGTCATCGGGCGACGCGTGGAGCGCTGCAGCGCCGTCGCTCGGCCGTGTGCTTTCGGGGCTCGTCATCGCATTGGCATTCGGAGCGCCGCTCGGTTTTGCGCTCGGCTACTTTCCGCTGGTCGAAAAGGCTTTCCAGCTACCTTTTCAGATCCTGCGCATGATCAGTCCGCTGTCGTGGATGCCGATTGCGATCCTCGCATTTCCCGGATGGAATGGCGCCATCGTCTTTCTGATCGCCGCCGCTGCGATCTGGCCGATCGTTTTTGCGACCGCTGCCGGCGTGAAACGCATCGATCCCGCATGGCTTGCCGTTGGCCGCACACTCGGCGGCCGCGGTTCAGGCCTGCTGCGCCGTGTCATCGCGCCAGCCGTCGCGCCAGACCTGCTCGTCGGTTTGCGTCTGGCGCTCGGCACTGCGTGGATCGTGCTGGTGCCGGCTGAATATCTCGGCGTTACGTCGGGCCTCGGCTACGCCATCAATGATGCGCGCGACACGCTCTCCTACGATCGCCTCGCCGCCCTCGTGCTGCTGATTGGCCTAATTGGCTTCGCCCTCGATCTCGTCCTCGCGCGCCTACTGAAGCGCGCGTCGTGGACGCCCTCTGCCTGATCTTCTCAGCACCCTTAGAAAGGCCTTACCCATGTCACAGTCGACCGCCGTTCGCGCCCACATCGTTAAAGACTTCCAGACCATCGACCCGCAGGGTCTCACTGAACTCTCCGCCAAGGGCAAAGCCGATCCGCGCGCGGTGCGCACCGTCAAGTGCCGCACGATCGCCGAAGGGCGCAAGTTCCGCCACTTGAACTACGTGCGCAATCTGCCGGCCCACATCGTCGATGAGCCGACGGGCCTGCTCGGCGACGACACGGCGCCGAATCCGACCGAAGCGCTGCTCGCGGCACTCGGCACCTGCGTAGCCGTCGGTCTGCAGGCCAATGCGGTTGCGCGCGGCTGGAAGATCAACGGCATCGCGGTCGATCTCGAAGGCGACGTCAACATCACGTCGGTGTGGGGCACGGGCGATCTCTCGCCGAAGCCGGTCGGGCTCACGGCCGTGCGCATCAAGGTCGATCTCGATGTGGAGGGTGCCGGGCCAGGCGAGGTCGATGCGCTCATCGCGCATGCCGCGCAATGGTCGCCGGTGCTCAATACCGTCAAGAACCCCGTTGCGATCGACGTCGTGCGCCGCTGACGCAGCAAGCCCTGAGAGACGCCGCGATGTTGAAGTTCTGGACAAGTGACGCAATGGCCCCCGTTGCGCCGATCACCGCGACGCCACCGACCGATGCGGCATCGATTACCGCCGCGTCGATTGCCGACATCGTCGCGACCGATATTCGCCCGCGTCTCGCGGACATCGACCAAAGAGGCTTCTATCCCGAGACGGCTCTGCGCCGCCTCGGGCAAGCAGGCGCATTCTCTCGTCACATCGCCAACGATGCGGACGGCCTGACGGCTGCCATCACTGCCATGAGCGAGGTCGGCGAAACGTGCCTGTCGACGGCGTTCTGCATGTGGTGCCAAGACGCGCTCGTCTGGTATCTCGATCGCTCACCGAACCGCGAGCTTGCCGCGCGCCTGCTCGGCGATGTCTCTTCCGGGCGTCGTCTTGGGGGGACGGGCCTGTCGAACCCGATGAAATCCTTCTCCGGCGTCGAACCGCTGGCGCTCCAGGGCGAGCGCGTCGCGGGTGGATGGCGCGTCAACGGCCGCCTGCCGTGGGTGTCGAACCTTGGCGACGATCATCTGTTCGCCTCGATCTTCGCGGCGCAGAATGGCCAGCGCGTCATGACCGTGTTCGAATGCGGCGCAGAAGGCCTCAAACTCGCACAGAACGCCCATTTCATCGCACTCGAAGGTACCCGAACATTCACCGTGCTCCTCCGCGACGTGTTCATTCCTGATGCCGACGTCATCGCGGAAGATGCTGCCGCGTTCGTGCCAACCATCCGACAGGGTTTCGTGCTGCTGCAGCTCGGCATGGCGCTTGGCGCAGCGCGCGGTGCCGCCGACGCAATGGACGAGGATGCTATCGGGCGCGCCAACGCGGCATGGTTGCCGCATTCGCCATCGAGCCTGCGGGAACGCGCCAACGCCATCGCCGTACGTGCATCCGTCCATGCGCACAACAGTGCAGACCCGAGCCGCGCCGCATTCCTGGACGTTCTGCGCCTGCGCCTCGACGCCAACTGGCTCGCACTTGATGCGACACAAGCGCTGAGCCTGCAGCTCGGGGCACGCGGCTATCTCGCGGGTTGTGACGCCGATCGCCGCCGCCGCGAGGCCCAGTTCGTCGCCATCGTCACGCCCTCGATCAAGCACATCACGCGGGAACTGGGAATGCCTTCGTAGATCGAATGCCAGCCGCATTCTTGCATGATAGTCCCCATCGTCCGCACAAGTTGTCTGCCGGCTTCAATAGCTGCATGCCTCGGGTGTACAGCACTTTCACGCACCCGGGGCAAATACACACGATCCGCCGCCAGACAAGTTATCGATTCGGTTCGGCCGAAAGCGGTCACCCCGCAGCGAATCTTGTGCCGACGTGATGCGCAGCAACAATTTTGTCAGCCGGCTTCGTGTGCAACGGATGCACATGACGTCAAATCATCTGTTTCTTCGGACCGTCGGTATTGACCTGTCGCGCTCTCGAGAACGGAAGCGGTCTTGGGAGTTAAGTTGCCATCGGCGCCGAAAGTGCTGCAGGCTAATCATTTTGCGCTGCACACAGAGATGGCCGATCCGTCCGGCAACTTTGCAACACGGGTGTTGAGCACGCGCACGGAGTCAGCAGCGGGTCAGGTGCCGGCTTGAGCCCTGTTCAGTCAACGTCCGGTCTTTCTCTACTCGCGACGTTTAGGAGGTCGATTGGACGCCGTCGACGCGACAAGCTCAATACCTTCCATTGCACTTCGATGCAGCGAAACGTCGAGGCGGGCCAATAAGAGACATCTGGTCGACCTTTGCAAGCGCCGGTGAAGCAGTCACTATCAAGAGTGTAAGCGGACAACCAAGTGTCGGAGCGCTTCATTGGACTGCTGCACCCCAACCGTGCAACCCTGTGCGCTCATACAGTGCAGATACGGACGGGACCCCACTGGCATTTGGTGCCTGAACAAATTAACGCTGAAGAAGCAAATTGAGGATGTGGCGCAATGACAAAGCCCTTCGCATCACTTCCTGGCGCCCCGCTGCAATTGGACGATTTGTATTATCCATACGCTCAGAATGTTAGGAGCAATGTATTCGATCGGATCGACGAGTACTTCATGGATTTGGTTCAATGGTTCTCTAGCAATTCCCTGCAACAAGCCTTCTATGTCACTAGCACAGGGCTTGGCCTGGAAGCAGGGCATGCTCGCAAGCAAGGTCTTTTCTTGAATCGAGCATCGCCTACAAGCGGCGATTCCTATGAACTAGTTTTTGATAGCATTCGAGGCAAGAGGGAAAATCCGCGCAGCGTCATCGATGGGATAGTGTATGATATGTATTACAAGGACGATAAATATGCAGATTTTTCGAGCAGACATTATCCTGGCTACTATTGCACCCAGCGGCATCATCATAAATTCGTGCGCGTGAAAGTCAGATCGCAAGACTATTTGGACATCTTACGGCGCAACGACAGCATGTATCTGTTTTTCGATGAGGCTAGCCTTGGTGGACTCTTGCCAAGAATTCAGACATCTCCCCGTGCCGTTGCAAACTGGCTGATAGATCAGCACGGCGACCGACTAAGATCTGACAGTTGCCTAAGCTATCTTGGGCAAATGAAAGGCCGGCACGACTTGCCAACAGCCTACGAGGCTGGCGCACGCGGTGACGGTGCAGTGTTGGCAAATTTTTGCCACAGCACAGCAACAAAGCTTTTGGAATGGGACATTGGGTTGAATTGGCCCTCAGTCCGCTTTGGAAGCTGGTGCCTTGAGCGAAACATCGTGATGAGTCGTGTTTCTGTCGATGTTGTGGTTAAAGTTGTGACGGGAGGTTGGCTCGGGTCTTCAGAAGAAAGCGGTCGTGCCACTCTTTGGAATGTTGTCGAATTTAAATGTGGGTCTTAGGCCCGCTAGTAGGCGGGGGCATGCGGATGTCGTATGTCGGAATTGCGAGGGGAAGCGGACCTGACGGAGATTTGCGACGTTCCGTCTCCTTCGGGTCAAGATGCACGATCCGAGGGCTGCCTGTCGGACGACGCGATAGGGGCGAAAGCGGCCGCCAGAAGCCGGAATCCACCAATGGTGCGATGCGCCGCAGCACTTTTCCCAGTGGCGGCCGCCGACTTGCGGTGCGCGGAGAGCACACGCCGTCTGATGATCCGGATTCGGCTTGTGGCGCTTATGGCCCAAACCGGACTTGAGCAGTTGCAACAACAGGCGTGAGTTGACGGAAGCTCAAGTACGTCCAGTCCGATCGTGGGAGCAATGCGCCTATTGCTCTGATCAGGCCTGTGTCAACGGCTGCTATCCGTTTGCCTTCACGATCTGATCCCTCAACCATCTGTTGGCGGGGTTGGTCTGGTGTCGCCGATGCCAGTAGAGACACCACTCGATCGGTTTGGAGGCGAAAGGCAACTCGCGGATGACGAGCGAATTGTCCTGAAACGCGGACGCGAAAGCTCCTGGCATGACCGAGACGTAGTCAGTACTTCTGAGGACGTGAGGCAAGAGCAGCCAATGGGGAACATTGAGCGCAACATCCCGCATGGCATTCGATCGCGACAGCACGTCATCGACGAACCTTTTGTCTGTCGGCGCCATCGATACTTTGAGGTGCCGCGCCGCAAGGAAGCGCTTTAACGTGAGCTTGCCGCCCGCCAATGGGTGTGACCCGCGCAGGACGCAAACCATGCGGTCCTTGAACAACAACTGTTGATTGATCGTACCTGTGTGTTCGAGCCCCATGCTCACAGCGATGTCGATCTCGTCTTTCTCCAAAGCGTCTATCGTCTGCAGAGGCGAGAAATGCCTAATGTCGATGCTGACACTCGGCGCAGCCGATGCCACCTGTTCCATCAGTCGCGGCAACATAAGGTAGGCGAGGAGATCGGATAGGCGAACGTTAAACCGTCGGGTCGATCTCATGGCGTCAAAGCCATGGTCGCTTTCGAGGACGCGCTCGATGTGGCCAATCGCCTGTCGCACTGGCTCGATCAATTTTTCGGCGCGCGGCGTCGGCTGCATCCCGGAGGCTGTACGAACCAGGAGTTCGTCGTCAAAAATGTGACGGAGCCGACCGAGCGCGCTGCTCATTGCAGGTTGTGACAGGCCAATTGTTCGGGCCGCGCGCGTGACGTGGCGCTCACGCAACAACGCATCCAGGACGACAAGGAGATTTAGGTCGATACCGCGAAGGTTGGTCACGTGCGGCTGTTACCTTGTTGCTGGCCCTGGGGCCGGGATCATTGCTGGGTATCGAAAACACCATTATTCATCTTGTGGATAATCGCATATGAACAAACGATTGGAAACAGTTCGCGCTGTCCGCCAAGGCTTCTTTAGCGAAATCCAGCGGAGGACGTCATGGAACGGAACGATGTGTTGAAGCGCGAAGTGAAGGCGCTGGTGTTCGATCAATACGGAACCATTGTCGACATGCAGAAGGGGTTGACCGACATCGCGACGCCGTTTCTCAAGAAGAAGGGCTGGGATGGCAACCCACACCAGTTCGTCACATGGTGGCGGCGCACGCACTTCGAAAACTCGATGATCGACGCGTTGTGCGACCGTGGTCATACGCCGTACCGGCAGATTGGGCATCGGGCCGTTTCTTACGTCATGGATCGCTGCGGCTTCAGCTACACCCAGGAGGAGGTGCGCTGGCTCGTTTCCGAGATCGAAAGGCTGAAGCCCTTCCCCGACGTGATCGCGGCTCTCGAGCGTCTGCGTGGCGCTGGCTATAAGCTCGTCATTCTTTCGAACGGCGATCCTGACATGCTGAAGGCGGCCGGCCCGCACATCGGCTTCCCCTTCGACCAAGTCATCTCGGTCGCGGAGGCTGGCTACTTCAAGCCTCATTGGAAGACCTACGCCAAGGCCGAGGAATTGACGGGGCTCGATCGTTCCAGCTGCCTGTTTGTCGCCAACCACGCATTCGATTGCATCGGCGCCAAGTCTTACGGCATGCGCACGGCTTTCATCGATCGGCGCAAGCGTCCGTTCGGCGAAACACCACACCAGCCCGATCTCATCGTGGCAAATTTCGCCGAACTGGCTCAAGCGCTCTGCTGAGGTTCCGATGCGTCCGCTCGATGGTATTCGCGTGCTCGATCTCAGCCGCGTCGTATCTGGGCCGTTCTGCACAATGCAGTTGGGCGACCTTGGTGCGGAGGTGATCAAAATAGAACGCCCTGGGGAAGGCGACGACACACGCGCCTTCGCGCCGCCCTTCCAGGGTGATCAGGCGGCATATTTTCTGTCCGTCAACCGGAACAAGAAGAGCGTCACCCTGGATCTAAAATCTGAGGAAGGCGCTGCGCTGCTCTGGAAGCTGATCGACCAGTCGGATGTCTTGGTAGAGAATTTCCGCCCCGGCGCCATGGATCGACTGGGGCTCTCCTACGCGGCTGTTCACAAGAGGCGACCTTCCATCATCTATGCGTCGATTTCGGGATTCGGAGATAGCGGCCCCGAACGCACGCGCCCCGGCTATGACGTCATCGTTCAAGGCGAGGCCGGTATCATGGACCTCACCGGCCCGGTCGACGGCGCACCGCACAAGATTGGCACGTCGGTTGCGGACTTGGCTTCCGGGCTGGCCCTGACCCAAGGCATCCTGGCGGCATTGCTCGTGCGCGTACGTACTGGAGAGGGCCAATACGTCCACGTCTCGATGTATGAGGCAGTCGCGTCGCTGCTGACGTTCAACGCGAGCATTTATTTTGCGACCGGTCAGTCGCCGCGCCGTCGGGGCAACGAGCATCCGACGATTGTCCCTTACGAGACGTTCGAGGTGGCCGATGGCTGGCTCAATCTCGGCATCGCAAACGACGAACACTGGCGGCGATTCTGCAAGGCTGTGGCACGCCCGGATTTGGAAGGTAGCCAGCGCTTTGCGAAGGCCGCAGACCGAGTGCGCCATCGCGCCGAACTGGTCCCGATCGTGCGCGAGATAATGCGGGCGGCGACGCGTGAGGCGTGGCGTCAACGTCTCGAAGCGCTCGGAATCCCTTGCGGTGCGATCAGCAGCGTAGCCGAAGTTTGCGAGAGTGATGTCCTGAGTTCACGTAACATGATCGTGGAGATGCGACATGCGTCTTCGGGCACCGTCAAAGGAATCAAGAGTCCTGTTCATATGAGCGCCACCCCATTGAACACCTACGACGCGCCACCGACACTCGGCCAGCACACCGACACTGTCCTCCGTGACCAACTCGGTCTTTCGCAAACTGAGGTTGACCGGCTGCGCGCGTCCGGAACCATTTGAGGAGACTGAAAATGGCCAATGAGCGCGACAAGGAGCAGGGCATACAGCCGTGGCAGCGGCAGATCTTCGATGTCTTCACTGCCGGTCAAATCGACCACGTCAGTTACGTGCACGACGGCGGCCATAAGGGGCTGATCGCGCTCTGCCGCAATTCCACCGGAATGAAGACCACCGCTCTGTCGACCGAAGAGGAGGGTGTTGGCCTTGCCGCTGGCTTATGGCTTGGCGGCCAGCGTAGCGCCCTGCTGATGCAATCGAGCGGCGTCGGCAATTGCGTCAACACGTTCGCGCTGGCCGAAGCCTGCCGTATTCCGCTGCTGCTGCTTGTGACCATGCGGGGCGAGTTCGCCGAATACATCCCGTTCCAAATTCCAATGGGCAAGCGTACGCCCGACATCCTTGACGCTATGGGTTTCGACGTGTTTCGCGCGGAACACACCGATGAAGTGGCCGATGTGGTCGCCGGCGCGCTCGATCAGGCCTTCTTCTCCAACCGCGCCGTCGCCGTGCTACTTAGCCAGCGCATGATCGGCCGCAAGAACTGGACCAAGTGAGGCAGCCATGATCGAACGCCGTCAAGCCGTTAGGGATTTGCTCGCTGAACGCGGAGAATTGATCGTCGTCGCGGGTCTTGGCTCGCCTTGCTATGATGCCCTCGCCGCCGGCGATCATCCGCTCGACTTCTACAATTGGGGTGCAATGGGATCGGCCGTGATGGTCGGCCTAGGGCTTGCTCTGTCGCGGCCTAACCAGCCCGTACTCGTTCTCGTCGGCGACGGTGAAATGCTGATGGGGTTTGGCAGTTTGGCCACGCTGGCGCAACACAAGCCTGCCAATCTGACCATTGTGATCCTCGACAACGAGGAATACGCTGAGACCGGCATGCAAGAGACGGCGACAGCGTTCGGCGTTGACCTTGCGGCTGTTGCCGCTGCCTGCGCTGCGCCGTCGACCAAGACAATTCGAGATCAGCGAGACGTCGGGTCAATCCGCGATGCAATGCATCGCTGCAATGGATTGAAGGTCGCGGTTCTGAAAATCGCCAAGGGAGATGTGCCGCGCACAGTGCCGATCCGCGACGGCGTCGCCATCAAGATGCGGTTTCGAAACCGGCTCCTTGGACCAGATTTCGAACCGTAATCGAACCTGTGGAGCCGCACATGGCCGACGTTGCTTCGTATGTCGATCTCGACGCTTTCCTTCAGCGATCTGCAGCGCGTTTCCAAATCACCGTTGCCACAATGTACGGCGATCTCGATCCGAACCGCCACATCAATCATGCGCGGTATCTGGCGTACCTGGAGGAATGTCGCTTGGCGTTCCGTCGCGAACTTGCCGCAACTGAGTCCGCGTCCATCAGTTACAGTTGGCCGGTCGCGGAGCTGACCATTCGTTACATAAAACCACTCTTCTATCCGCAGAAGGTCACGATAGAACTAGCGCCGATTGTGGTCGGCCGAACCTCTTACACGCTCGGTTACGGCATCTATTCAGATGACCACTGCCGCGCCGTGGCCATGTCGCGCACGGTGCGGATCGAAAATGCGACGGGGAAACCCGTAGCGATCCCAGATGCACTCGCAGAGCGGCTGAAGCAGCTGTTGACGTCCGTTGAACGATAATTAGAGGCGACCATGAAAGCTGTGTATTTCCTTGGTGATCGCAAGATTGCAATCAAGACTGTCCCTGATCCCACGCCCGGCTACGGTGAAGTTGTACTCGAAATCAAAGCGTCCGGAATGTGCGGGTCTGATCTTAAGTACTATCGAAACAAGGACGGCGCAGGCTCTATCGGCCTCGGCGCGCCACCGAGCGGACCGATTATTGCGGGCCACGAGCCGTGCGGGGTTGTTTGCGCAGTCGGCCCAGGCGTTTCGACACCACTCGCGCAAATTGGTAGGCGCGTCATGAACCACCACTATTCAGGATGTGGGTGCTGCCGACCCTGCAATAGCGGGTGGACGCAAATGTGCGACGCTGGCTCAGTAACGTTTGGCGCAAATGGTGACGGTGCGCACGCTCGTTACATGAAGGTGCCCGCTAATTCGCTTATCGCACTTCCTGACAACCTATCTTTCCAGGCCGGTGCGGCAATTTCCTGCGGTACTGGAACGGCGTGGGGTGGCCTACAGCGTCTCAGTCTCAAGGGCAACAACACGATTGCCATTTTTGGGCAAGGGCCGGTTGGACTGAGCGCAACCCAACTCGCGACTGCATTCGGCGCACGCGTCATTGCTATCGATATCGACGACGGGCGATTGCAGCTCGCCAAGGATATCGGCGCTGATCTGACGATTAATGGGACAGCGCAGCATGCAGAGAGCGCGATCCTGGAGGCCACGAGCGGTCGCGGTGCGGAATGCACTATGGATTGCTCCGGCTCAACGGCTGCGAGGTCTGCCGCTGTCCGTTCCGCTGGAAAGTGGGGGCGCGTTGTGTTCCTGGGCGAGGGCGGAACCGTCACCATAGACGTCAGCAACGAAATGAACCGCAAGCAGCTGTCGTTGTTCGGAAGTTGGACGTTTAGCAAAAATGGCCAGGAAGAATGTGCCCGGTTCGTGTCGGAGCGACGCATCGACGTCGATCGCCTCTTCACGCATTCGTGGCTGCTCGACGACGCTGAAGCCGCTTACCAGCTCTTTGATACCCACACCACCGGCAAGGGCTACCTAATCCCGAGCTGATGGAGAGGGCCATCTTGGCCGTACGACGATGTAAGCATGAGTGCGATGCATAATGAAGCCGATTCAGATGTCAGCTCCTGGCCCTGACCGACGGAGTGCTGCTCCGCAGCAAGTCGGCAGCTATTTGGTCCATCGCGTCGCCGTCGTCCCATGGTTGCTCGAACCGTCGCGAGCGGAGGCATTCCGGAAGTCGGATGAACAGTGCTCAAGCCCGCCCTTGACCCACTGCTGACCTGAGTAATCGCAGCATGATTGAGAAGACTATCAACGCGTCGCAGAAATAAGCGGAAATCATAGCGCTGCCATCGTCAGCCTCGGGACGATTGACCAGGCCCGGTCGCTCGACCTCCGACAGCGGACACTCGGGTGGCATCGCCATGAGACCCGGCCGGCGCCCTTCCGATCCACCAATCCGCAGAGCGCCTCCGGAGACCCGACTTGGCCGCGAATGGAGGGCGAGCGGATTAGCTCAGAACATTCTAGCTCAGAACATTGGATGAGGGGTCGGCAAACGGGTCAACCTCGCGCTTCGCTGCACCACCTCACTACCCCGATCCGTTTCTGGC